>ERZ772986.628-NODE-628-length-21426-cov-25.848673_pt1 | contig 21426 bp, 28 predicted proteins | sample MGYA00511898_ERZ772986 | MGnify/ENA primary metagenome ERZ772986 (study PRJEB29015, sample SAMEA2737934) | human oral metagenome | biome: human oral; feature: human-associated habitat; material: dental | place: China | collected 2148 ... | reverse complement strand
AAACTGTGTATAATTCTAGTAAATGATACTACATATAATAGCATAATATGTAGTATCATTTCTTTTATTTTCAATACTTATTTTTAAATAAATTTTAAATGCTATAAAAATACTACATATAATATAAGATTTTCTTAGAAAATATATAGTATTTAATTTTGTGGAGGATAAAATGGAATTTAATAAAAAAGGACAAGAAGTAAAATATATAAAGACAGAAGATTTAAAAAAAATAAGAGAGTACCTAAAATATAAAAATAAAATTACTTTCTTGGCCTTTGTAAATATTGGAGTAAATGTAGGACTTAGAATTTCTGATTTATCCACACTGAGATTTGAAAATATTGATAGAAGAAGTTGGACCTATACTTTAATTGAAAAGAAAACTAAGAAGAAAAGACTAATTAAATTTAATGCTGTATGTAAGAAATCTGTTAAAGAGTTAGAGAAATATTATGAAGAATTAGAGTACTCAACAAAAGAAGGATATCTTTTTAAAAGTTTATCTCCATATCAAAAGAAATTAAGGCTAGATAAACCTTTTACAATAAATGGAGTTTCCAAAGAATTTAAAAAGATTGAAGAGTACCTTAATATCCCTTATCCATTAGGTTCTCATTCATTAAGAAAAACCTGGGGAAAAAATGTTTATGATGCTACTTTAAATATAGCATTAATAATGAAAGCTTTTAACCATTCTTCACCAGGAATAACTTTAAAATATATTGGGATTGAAGAAGAGGACATTAATAGATTATATGAAGGGATTGAAATATAGAATTATCATTTTAACAATATCTAGCAAGAAGTCTATTATAGAGGCTTCTTTTTATTTTTTCTTTATATATCAATATTTTTATTAAATTTATGTTTTAGTGAATGAGAGAGTAGCTTTCAAGCATTTTTTTATTGATATTTTCTAACTTTAAATTTAATTTTATTTACTAAATTTTATATATAATATTATATATTTTCAATAATAAATAAATTATAATAAAAATAAAATATTATATTAAAAATAATCTATATATAATACATTTAAATCTAATATAATACTTATATAAATTTATTTATTATTAATATATAATATTTTTTTATATTTATATTAAATATTATTTTTTAATTAATAAGTAATATTTTATAATTTAAAAATTAAAAATATGTATTTTTATATATTTATATATAATAAAAATATTTGATATAAAAATATATTTTTAGATAAAATATAATTAAAAATTTTTATAAAAAATAGATTAAAATCTATATTTTTACAGACAAATAGAATATTTCATTAAGTTTTTCAATAGTATCATTTCTATGTTCAATAATGTATGTATTCCCATTATCTCTGTCCTGCTCCACCTAATACTCCTAATCCTAAAAAAAATATAAATAAGATTACTAAGTCTTTTGCTATTCCATATAAGATTAAGAAACCTAGTGTTTATAAGTCACAAGTATTCTAATACTACTCAAAAAAAACTACTCTAACTGGGAGAGTAGTTTCATTAATAAATATTCTATTTTTATTTAAAATTTAATTTAACCATTTTAAAATTCCAGCTACTTCTTTAGGTTCACTTTTTTCATCAGCTACTTCAAGCTCTGAAATACTTGAAATAACTATATTCCAATTATAAGATACTATTAACCCTGGCTTAATATCATTATATAAATCTTCTTTTTCATTATAGATGAACCATTGTTTTAACTTTTTATCCCAAAATAATTTTCCAGAAACTTCTTTATTATTCTCAAAGTAATAAATTTCAAATCCATCTTCCAGCGAAAAAGTATTATAATTTGTTGTACAACAAAATAATTTTCCTAGAGAATTATTAAAATTAGATATTACAGCAATATCTTTTAAAAAAATTTTATCTCCTTCTATTACCAAAGTTCCAGTATATATTACAGTGGCTTTTCTCATAATTTTACTTGCTCCTTTATGAATTTACTATCTTTCAATTCCTTTATCTATATTTTTTTCAACTTTTTGTTCCTTTTCTTTCATTGGTACAAACTTTTGCTCTATTTCTTTTGTTATTTTTAAATCAGAAATATTATAATAAGGTACTGGTATAATGTATAACTTTTTTTCATTTGAAGGGCTAGTAATTTCTTCTGTTTCCACACCTCTACTTTTTTTATAGTCTTCCATCTCTTTTTCTGTCATCATTACAGCTACTTTTCCAATTTCTTCTTTAACATTATTTCTTTTCTGAATTTCAAATCTTTCCACATCTTTTTTTCCTATCCATCTATTTTCTCCTGAAGAATGATTCTGTATTCTTATTGGCTCTCCTGTAAGACAATTATAATTCTTTCTTTCTTTTTTATCTTCATTTTCTAACTTTAATTCTTTAATTAATGTTTTATAAATTTTTCTAACATTAATTTCATTCTTTTGAATTTCTTTCTTTAACATTTTTAAATTAATGATATCTTTTGCTCTTTTTTCTACCTTTTCAATAAGTCCTTTATTTTTTAGTAGATAGTGAACTCCATTTTTAGTATACTCTCTTTCAATGTAATCTTCTTTTATTGGAAAAATATCCTGAATGTTAAAAGCAGAATTTTTATCACTAGAATTAATAACGTAAATTTTACATTTATTTTCTCCACCTTCTTGGCTTATTACACGATTCACTTTATCTATTTTAGTTGTCATTGGAATTACCCAAAATATATTCTTATTATTTTTATCTTCTATGCAATAATACATAGGTCTTCCATTTTTTTGTAAAGGTAGAGAAGGATCATTAATTTTTTTAAAAAATTCATCCTTTATTAAATAAAATCCATTTTTCTTAATTTTCATAGTGCATCCTCATTTGAATAAAATAAAAAAGGAAGAAATTAACCTTCCTTTTCTTTCACCTTGTGATTTTTGATAAGTAGGTTACAAGTTCCTAACGACTTAACGACTTGCAATTTTTGATAAGTAGGTTACAAGTTCCTAACGACTTAACGACTTGCAATTTTTGATAAGTAGGTTACAAGTTCCTAACGACTTTCAAATTTTACTTCTCAGGTGCTCAAGGATTAATTCGTTGCCTTGCCAACAGCTCCAGCTCCCGTAGTCTGGAATGATTTTGAGAAGCTTTTTCTTTTATTGATTTATTATACCATATAATTAAGTTTATTTCAATAAAAAAGGACAAATTTGTCTTTACAAAATGGACTTGCAAGTCTTTTTTATTAAGTTTTTTAATTTCTTATATAATTAATCTATCCTTTTTCTATTCTTCATAAACTAATTTTTCTAACTTTTCTAAAAGTTTAGCTGCTTGTTTTTGTTTTTTCTCAGGCAATGAAGTTAAATCATCCTGAAGAGAAGTTTGTAAAAAAGAATATATTCCTATATCTGTAATTTCTTTTTTTTGTTCCTCATCTTTTTCTTTTTTATTCTCAATCTCCTTTACTTCTCCTTTAAAAAATTTTTTAGCTTCTTCTAATGTTATACCAGGATAAAATTTATCTAATAATTCTCTTTTTCTGTCAAGTTCTTCTATTTCTCTAACTGTTAAAAGAGATACAATTATTTTTGCATGTTCAGGTGCTTCTGAAAATAAGATATATCTTTTTCTTAGTCTTAATGCTGTTTTTGAATTGATTCCATTATATCTTAGAAAGTTTCCATATACTCCTTCTGAAGAACCTTTTTTACCTAATTCTTGTGATACTTCTTCAAGAATTTTTCCTATCTTAATTGCATCATTAACTTGAAGATTTATTAATTCTTTACTTTTATCTATTAAATAATTTTGTAAATCATTATCTACACTCAATTCATGAAATAGACTAAAATTTAATACAACCTCATATTTAGAACTTTTTATAATTTCATTTTGTGTTTCTTGCATATCTTTTCTTTCTTTTAATAAATTATCTAATCTATTAGTTGGATTCATTTATTCAACTCCTTATTTTATAAATTTTCTAAAAAATAACTCCAAGAATTTTTGTATTCATTAATGCTTTTCTTTTCCTTCTTATTTGTCATCACCAAAAATAACTTATTTAAAAAGTAATTTAATTCTAATTCTTGACTATTTATAACTTCTGTTACTATTTCTATTGGAGTTTTATCAGTTTTAAAATAGACTTTTAAATTCTCTTCTATTTCTTCTTGATTTTTAAAATTATTTTCTGTTAAATAGAAGTTTAAAAACATTCCAATAAACAATAACTTATCTTCATTAATGTCTTTATTAAAATATTTTGATAATTCAAAAAACTCTTTCTTTAATTGCATAAAAACTCCTTTTAAATTAATATATCTTATTTATTTTTTATAATCTTAGCAATAACATCAGCAAAACTATTTTGAGCATCTATTAATAATTTAGAGCCTGATTCCCATATGGTTTTACCATTTTCAATTAAATTTTCAATCAATGACAATTCTTTAATAGGTTTAGGAAATACTATTCCTGTTCCCAATAATGATTTTTCAAATTCTGAATAGTATTTCTTTTGAATTTTAGTATTTTTAAATAGATTTATAATTATTGAATGTATTTTATTAGCTCCTACTTCTTCAATTACATTTAGAGTACCTTCATAAGTTGAGTAATCACAAAAAGTAGGTATTATAAGTTGGTCTGAACATTCCATAAATTTTTTATCTATGTCCATTGTTGGTATAGAATCTATTAGAATATAATCATATTCTATTCTCTTTTTTCTTATAAAATCATCAAATTTCTTTTCAAAGGCATTAGAAAATACTGATGATTCTGTTGGGAGAAAATATAAATTTTCTCTTACTTTTATATATAAATCTCTATTATCTCCATAAAGAACAGCATGTCTTAAACCTTTTGACAAATCATATTTATCTATTTCTTTTTTACTTTTTGTGTAATGTAATATATTATTTTGGCTATCTGAAGTAATAAGTAATACCTTATAGCCTTGTAATGCTAATCCATGACCTATTTGAACAGTAAAAAATGTCTTTCCTATTCCACCTTTATTAACCTTTACTGTAAAGATATTATTCATTTTACCTCCTTGATTATAAATAGTTTTTTCTTCTCTAATAATCATTTCTTCAGGTTCTTTAGCTATATAATTTGTATAATCTTTATATTTTAAAGATGTGATTATTATCTTGTCACCTTCAGTTTTTATATCAATATTTGGTTCTTTATCTAACTCCATTGCTTTTACTATTGCACCAGGAATAGTTAATTTATAATTGAAATATCCCTTCTCTTTATTTGAATGAGACACATTCAAATTAATATTTTTTGATAGTTCTTTTAAATTACCATCCTTATCCATAATAGTTTTTTCTATTCTCTTATTATCTCTTTTTTTTAAGGTAATTTCATTGTTTAAATAACTTAAATATATCCCTGTTTCGTTTTCTGAAAGATTAAGACTTTTTAAAATTTTTTTATCAATAGTTAATATTGCTTGATTAAAATTGCCATTTTTTTTATAAGTTAAAACTATTTTTCTTTCCATATTTTTATTAAAGACTTAATATAAATTTTTTATACTCAACTTCAGAATAAAAAAATTTATTGAAAATCTTACCTCCTATGTTTAATTTCATTGTTATACTACCATCTTCTAAATAATGTAATACCATTATAAAATGCCTCCTTTTTATTTTTATTTGAAAAATAAGGCAATAAGTGATATACTCTAATTGCTAGTTAGGGGTGATCATTTATTTGGTTGCCTCTTTTTCTATTTATATTTTTATAACTAAGTGACACATGTGTCACTTACTTTTATTTTCTAATCTCCTATTTCTTGTCCTTTTGATTTTTCAATCTCTTGTGTATTTTCCTTTTCTTTCATTGGAACAAACTTTTGTTCTATCTCTTTTGTTATTTTTAAATCTGAAATATTATAGAAAGACACAGGTTTTTGATATAATTTATTATTTTCTATATAAGTAATTTGACCTATTGTTTCTTTTGCTCCTTCTTCCACTTTAATGCCATATTTTTTAGTTTCTTTTTTACTTATCCATTTATTTTCAGCTGAAGAATGAGCTTCTATATTTATTTGATTTCCTGTAAGGCAATTATAGTTTTTATTTACAGTTCTTAAAAATTTAGTTACTTCTTGAAAATTTTTATCATTTTCATTTAATTTTTCTTTTATTTTCTTATAACTTCCAATTAATTTTTTCTTTTCTTCAATAGTTAATTCTCTATCAAATTCTTTTTGTATTATTTCTCCTGGATTAATATTTGGTGTTTCTTTTAATGAATATAAAGATTTCCCCTCTCTTGTAAAGATTTCAATATTATCAAATTCTTTTTCTGAATATATTTTTGATAAATTTTCTGCAAAGTTAGCAACTACATTATCATGTGCTTCTTTTGGTGTAGCTCTTGCTATAAATCCATTTTCTTTCATTTTTTGATATCTCTCTAAAGTCCCTAGATAAGAAAATTCTGGCTTTACACAAACTATACTAAGGTTTGTATTGTATCCTTTATCATGAAGTAACCTAGATGTTTTTAAAGGTACTTCTGAAGTTCTAAGAGTACCTTCTACAATCAAATTATATTTTTCATTTCCTAAATCTTCAATTAATTTTTCTGTTATAGTATTTGAAAATTTTTGAGTATAAAGAACCGAATCATCTCCATAAGCTTTAACTAAATTTTTATATTTAGGATGGTAGCTTCTAAAATCATCTCCATTTATGGCTATAATATTATTTTTCATTTTTTCTTCAATTTTTGAAGTCAAAGTTGATTTTCCAGCACCAGGTTGTCCACCTAAAACATAAACTCTTTGCTCATTACACACTTCTTTATCTATAATTAATTTAGATTTAATAAAATTATAAATTTCTTCAAATTCTTTTTCAGTAAAATTATCCATATAAAACTCCTATTTTCTTTCAGTTAACTTATTTATTATTTTATATAATAATTTTAATTGATTTTCATTTTTTTCAGCTTCTTTTATTGTTTTAGGATGAAAAGCACCATTATATAAAATTACTAATTCATTCTCCAACTCATCTAGTACTAAATTATCTCCATCTTTTAAATTATTATCTTCTTTATATCTTCTGTATTTTGCTAATATTTGTGCTGCTCCCTCTCTGTTAACTTCATTAATTTGAGATACTTCATATAGACTATCCATTTTTTACCTCCCTCTAATTTTAGAACTAAGTGACACATGTGTCACTTAGTTTTAGTCCTAATTATAAAAAAATTATTTTCTTATCATTTCTGGGTCATCCCCAACCCAATCTTTTCTATTTTCAAAACCTAATCTGCTACATGCTGCTCTCATTTCATTTTCAGGTTTTAATATAATTCCTACTTCTTCTTTATCACAAATATAAATTAGTTCTTTTAGAATACTTATATCATCATTATTTTCTACTCTGCTTTTTATAAAAATATACCCAGGATTTGAATTATCATCTTCTAAAACTATATCATTTATTCCTTCAAGTACCTCAGGAAGATATAATTCAACCTTACTTAATTCTTCAACTATTTTTTTTAATTTTTCTGTTGAGTTATAACTCATATTTAAAACTTTAATTTGTCTTTTTATTGACATTTTTCCATCTCCTTTCTTTTTTTATTATATTATATTTTAAAAATTAGGACCTACTGTATTATTTCTTTGTTCTATAACATAAGTATTTCTATTTTTTCCTTCTGCTCCTCCTAATGCACCTATTGCTATAAAAAATATAAAAAGAGTTACTAAATCTTTTGCTATTCCATATAAGATAAGAAAACATATGATACTTAGAAGAAATCCTAATAAATCTGAAACTTTTCTTTCTTTAATAATTTTTATAATTATACATATAAATATATAAGTTATTGAGAATAAAAAGAATAAAATAAAACCAGTTGGGTACCATTTAACTTTATTATTTTTTATAGCATACTCTAACCAATATTTCCCTCCGTATATTAATGCTCCAGTTGGAGAGAAAATTAAACAATTTATATTTATCATTGAATATCCATATTTTTTTTTAAATAATTTATTTATAATCCTAAAAATTACTATTATAACTACTATTAACATAATAGAACCTAAAGTATTTTCTTTTACATGATTAATAATTTTTGTAGTATAGGGTGCTACTAAATAAAAAAGTTTTTCATTTACTAATTCTATCTTATCAAATATTTTAAATAACCACTTTTCCATATTGACCTCTTATAACAACTATTTTTCTAAATAAATTTTAAATGCTTCTTTTAACTGTTTTACTATTTCTTCATCTTGATGTTCAGGAGCTTCTATATATGCTTTCAATTCTTCAAATGAAGATACATTCAAATCTTTCATCAATTCTTCTAAACCACCCATATTATCACCTCCTAAAAAAATATTTTTCTTCTTCTTTATTTTTTTATTATTAAAATCTTCTAAATTATGTAAATTTATATTTTATTTTATATAATATTCTTTATTTTTATATTTTTCAATATAATTATAATATATATAAGGTTTGAAGTCAATACTAAAATTTTATTTTTATTTTTGCTTTATTTAAAATTTGATTTCTTTTTATAAGTCCAAAATACCTACTATCATAAGATTTATAATGAGATGAAAGTAATAAGTACTCATCCGTATTCTTTGGCCTTAAATCTTCAAGTGATACAGAAGTTATATCCCTTCCACTTGAATCTTTTAAAAATATAGGACCGTAATTTTTTTCTCCAACATAAAGTAAATTTTGTTTTAAGTTCACATCATAAATAAATTTTATTTCATCTCTATTACTGTAATCAGCTGCAACTTCTTTAACTAAAGTATCTGCTATTTCAGGTAAATAACCTCTATTTTTTATAAATTTTACTGTGTCTTCATCAGGTTTAAATTGAACAATATCTCCAATTTTTATTGTATCTTTTATAGAGTATAATTTATATATTCCTAGTGGTAAGCTTTCTGTTATTACAATTGTATAATTCATTGCTATTATTTTTAAAATTAACATAAAAATAAAGAAAAATAAGTAAATTTTTAAAATTCTTGAATTGTATTTTATTTTCATTGTGTCTCCTAAAACTAAGTGACACATGTGTCACTTAGTTATATATTTTAATAATCTCCTTCCATCCAATCAGGTAATTTTCCTGCTTCTCCACCATTTACTTTTATACCCCTTTTTTCTGAATTACTTCCAGTATCTGAAGAAGTTGTTGAACTAGTATTAGTTGAAGAATTTGTATTATTAGAGTTATCTACATTATTTCCAGAATCTGATGAGGTACTATTTGAGACATTAGTTACTGTACTTGTATCCGTATTGGTTGCACTACTTTGTGCTGTACCAGTTGCTTGAGTACTATCAATATTACTATTATCAGTTGTTATTGTATCATTAGTATTTGAACTAGGTTGTGTAGTTGTATTAGTCGCACTACTTTGTGCTGTACCAGTTGCTTGAGTACTGTCAATGTTGCTGTTATCAGTTGTTGTTGCATCATTAGTACTTGAACTAGGTTGTGTAGTTGTATCTCCATTTGAATTAGGAGCATTAACTTGTGTTTGAGCATTAGTATTTACACTACCTGTTGCTCCTTGAATATTACTAGATGGTGCTTGTCCACTTCCTGATGGTGTTCCTCCATTATTTCCAGGACTATTTGAAGTTGTGCTTTGTTGATTAGGAGTACTTCCTGAACTTCCTCCATTACTGTTAGCACTTCCAGCTTGTGATGTATTTCCTCCACTAGAATTTCCACCTGATGATGAGTTATTAGAAGGAGAAGTAACAGAAGCATTATTTCCATTATTTCCATTATTTTGTTTATCTTTTGCTTTTTCTTTAAAAACTCCATATCTAGCACCAGCATAAGAGCCTCCAACAATTGCTCCTACAGCTCCACCAAAAGTGCTTCCAACTATATTTCCAACTGAACCTGGAGCTCCTAATGAACCACCAATACTATTCGCTCCTATCTTAGCTCCCTTTACTGCACCTTTTACAGTCTCTTTTGTTCCTCTATAAGCATGTCCCATTCCTCTTGTCATTCCTGCAATAGCACCTGTTGCTCCTGCCATAGCAGCTCCAGCATTTACTGCTGGACTTCCTGTTAAAAGACTTGTTGTTATTGAAGGCATACTTAACATTATAGCTACTAAAATGTATACAGTACCACAAACAACCAATGCAGCATCTAAATCATATTTCTTTTCAACAACCATTATACTTTTCATTAACTTATCACATATAAGCAGCCACATATTAAAGACACCCAATTTTATTGAACAGCTTATTATTGTTTTAAAAACATTTTTATAATATTCTACACCTAAATCTAATGCTCCAAATGGAAGAAACACTATAGAAAATCCAGTTAAGAAATAATATTCTACCCAACATATTATTATTCTCATAGCTAATAGAAAAAAACCAATGTATGTTAATAAGCCCAACAAAATAAAAATATAAGTAGCTGGTCTCCAACTAAGTTGGTCTATTACACGACCTCCTATTTCTCTTCCTTTATCCCATATTGCTGAAGGGTCATTAAAATAATTATTGGAATTCAAACTTAATCCTAGCCCTTTTGTTCCTATTGATATAAAGAAATCTTTTACCATAGTTAAAAACCACTCATAACTTTTTATTGCAAAAACTATAAATCCAACTTTTAAAATTTTTGTTTTAGCCCAATTTATATAGTTAAAATCTGGATTATTAATATTTTTATAAATAGTTAATGCTATATCTATGGTACTTAAAAAATATAGTAAGGTCATACTCATACTTTTTAAATTACCTGGAATATTTTCTAAAATTTTAATAAAATTATCTAATATCTCAGTAAAAACCATGTCACCACTTTCTTCCATTTAGCAAATCTGGTTTCTCATATTTTTTAGGAGGAGCTATATAAAGTTTCACTACTTCATCCCATTCATAGAATTCTTCATATGCTGTTTTATCTCCTTTTTTTCCTTCTATCTCTAATTTATACATTAAATCTTCAATTTCTTTTAACTTTTCTTGATTTTCATTATCTTTAGCCTCTTTATACATTAATTTTTTTTCATCTCTTGTATATATTGGATAGCTTGGTTCTTTCTTTCCACAAGATACAACTAATAAAAGAAACATAAATGTTAAAAATATTTTTTTCATTTTATAACCTCCAAATTACCATTTTCTACCATTTAATAGATCTGGTTTCTTGTATTTTTTACTTGGTCTATATGTCATTATAGCTTTCTCATGTTCTAAATCTGCTTTTTCATTTTGTATTTTTCTCATTTCTTCGGCATTTTGTGTCTTTAAAGATGAAGCTATTAATGTTCTTAATTCTAATAATGCTTTTGTTTGTTCAGCTGCCATATTTACACCAGCTTGTAAAACTGCTTTTTGTCCTTCTGCTGTGTTTGCTGCCCTCATTAACTCTGCTATTCTTTGAGAATCATTAGCAAGTCTTTCAGGATCTCCTAATCCAGCTATTGCAAAACTGCTTTTTGTTATATCCTTTGTTGCAGCTAATAAATCATCTGCTTTTCTCATGTATTCTTCAGGGCTAAGACCTTCTAAATTCTTAAAATCTGCATATGTATCCTTAAAAGATTGTTCAAAATTTTTAAATGATGAAATTGTATCTTTAAATTGATTTTGAATATTCATTAATTCTTGATAATCTTGTTGTATTTTCATCAATTGTCCAGTTGTAAGTTCTTGACCTAAGTTCATCATATTTGTCATTTCCATTTCTATTTGTTTCAATTGATTTTGGGTTTGTTGAATAGCCTCATTCAATTCTTTTCCTAAGTCTGTTGCCATTAAAGCTTGTTTTGCCTGCATAGCAGCTAGAATAGTAATTATTCTCTTTAAATCTCCTCCTCCTCCTTTTCCTTTAAATATTCCTGCTGTAGCATTTACAGAAATTCCTATTAACAATAATGTCATGATAAATACTTTTATTTTTTTCATTTTCCCTCCTTAAAAAGTATGTGACACATGTGTCACTTAGTTTATAAAAAATTTATTAATCTCCTATTCCTTGTCCTTTTGACTTTGATATTTCTTGTGTCTTTTCCTTCTCTCTCATTGGTACAAACTTTTGCTCTATCTCTTTTGTTATTTTTAAGTCTGAAAGATTATAATAAGGTACAGGTTTTTGATATAATTTATTATTCTCTATATAAGTAATCTTCCCAATAGTTTCCTTTGCACCTTCTAACTTTTCTATTCCATATCTTTCAACATCTTTTTTACCTATCCATTTATTTTCTCCTGAAGAATGAGTCTGAATATTTATTGGTTCTCCAGTAAGACAATTGTATGTTTTATGTGTCTCTAAGTATTCTTTTGCCTTTTTTACTTCATCCATAAATATAAGATCGTTTTCTGAGTATTTATAAACTCCTTCCTTTCCAACTATTATATGATCTAGTACTTCTTTATTAAAAAAAGCTGCTCTTTTACTTAAATTTTCAGTTAAATCATTATCTGCTCTTGAAGGATTTACCACTCCACTTGGATGATTATGGCATAAAATTATTCCTTTTAATTTTTCATCAAGTAAATGTGGATAGATATGTTTTGGATCAACTTTTGCATAATCTACTCCACCTTGGCTAATAGTAACTACCTCAGATATGTTATAACCTCCATTATATTTTATTATTTTAAAGTTTTCATAACTTAATTCCTGGCTTCCAATTTTTAAAAGTTGTTTTATTTTATTCTCATCTTTTATTACATTTAATCCTACTAATTCTTTTTCTGATATATATTTAGTGAACTCATCAAATCCTTCCATTTTTACCAAATCATTTGTATTTTCCAGTTCATAATTTATAATTTTTACTTCTCTAGGTTTTAAAAAAGGAGATTTTTTATTTATTTCTTTATTACAAGTTATTTCATTCATATAACTTTCAATAACTATATTTTTAGAATTTTTACTATCACAGGTATAAAAATTTTCAAGGCAATTATACCCCAATGAATCTAGTTTATATCTAATATTTCCTTTCTCATATTCAACTTTATCATTAGATAATACGATATAATTCTTTGCTTTAGGTAAGTAAAATTCTTTAAATACTTCTGTAAATTGAGTATCTTTATGAATCTGGATATCTTTTAGTAATCTAAGTTGTGTATCTAGAACTAAAATACTTATATAATTTTTATCAGGAAAATTATTATTTTTAAAATACTCTATAGTTTTATCATTATTTTGTAATTTAATTTTATTTTCTGAAATATCTTTTTCTTTAATAGCATACTTAAAATAATTTAAAAGTTCATTTACTGAAGGATCTCTTTTTTTGACTAATTGATATAATTCCTCTTTTGAAGAACAATTAAAATATTCATATAAATTTTTAGTTTTTTTTTCGTTATTTTCTATATCTTTATTTTCTGATGATATTGGAATATCAATTTTTTCTAATTCTAAGTTATTTGCTTTATAAACAAGTTCTTCAAAATTTATATTTAATTTAGCATCTATTTCTCTAATATTTTTAAGATACTTTTCTTTTTCAAAGTTTGCTAAATCTTTAAAAGTTGCATTCTCTCTAAAAAAAAGATTATAAGTAGTTACATATCCTTCTTTAGTACTATTAAAATCAATATCTTTTGTTTTCTTAAAAAATATTTCTCCTTCAGCATTAACTCCTAATATAGCTATATTTTTACCTACATTATTTTTATATAACTCCTGTGAAGTTTCATATACTTCAGCAAGACCTATATCGTTAAATGGTGCTTCTTTTATTAATTGTTTGTTCTCTAAATCATAAGAATAAAGTTTATCTACTTCCATTGTTATCACCTTATTTATTTCAAGTTCATTTAAAACCTTTATGAAATTATCTCTATCAGCAACTAAAAATTCATTTGGGTCTTTATATTTACCTAAAATCTTTGTATTTTCAACATTTAAGTTTAACTCTTTCATTCTATTGTAAAGTTCTTCTTGAGCTTTTATTCCTTGTCCATCATTATCAAGCATTAAATAAAATTTATTTCCTGGTAAATCATTTTTTATTTTGTTTATAAAAAGATTTATATTATTTACACTTCCCAAAGCTATCGCTTTTTTACCTACTTCAGCAACTGACAATGCATCTATTTCACCTTCAACTATATAGAAATTTTCTTTTTTATTTTGTTCTAATTCCCAATAATTAAATATTTCAGACTTTCCAACTTTTCTTAATCTGTCCTCAGAATTTATATCAGTGTTTCTTGCTGTAAATGAATAATGAGTAGTTGGAATTATTATTGCTTTCCAAGTATTATTTTTAAAATTAGGATCATAACCTATGTTATATCTATCCTGCACTTCTATTGATATGCCTCTTCTTTGTAGATAGTCAGTTTCACTTATTCTCTTTTTACATTCAAGATAATAATAATCAAGCTCAGGGTACTTTCTTTCTTTTGTTTCTTTTTGTTGAGGAGCTGATTCCAATTCAACTTTAGTATTCTTTTTAGAATAGATTGTTACATTAACATCTTGTATAAGCTTTTTATTTTTATACAACTCAATTACTTTTTCTTTTTGCTCCTTAAATCCTTTTAAGTTATATTCCATTCCAACTAAACTAAAAATATTATATTTTTCACCACAAGCAAAGCAATTACATATATTTCCTTTCTTATAAAAAGACATACTGGGGTGTTTATCCTCATGAGTAGGAGAAAAACATCTAAAAACAGAAGCAGTGTTTATCCCTTTAAGTTCTAGGTATTCTCCAAGAAAATTTTTTAATTCTTCTATTGTAGGCTCTTTTACCATATAAACCTCCCATTTTAATTTACAAAACTATCTAAAGAAAGATTTACATATTTATCACTAACTTCTAATTTAAAGTTGGCCTTATATTTTTTACCAGCTTTATTAGTAAGCCCAGTTATTGCTATTGTACCTTTATTAAGTAAAGTCTTAGCATCCTGTTTTGTTATTGTTACTTCTTTTTGATTGAATACCTTTATTTTTTTCCATAATTTAAAATCACATCCTGCTTTATATCCACTACAATAAAAATTTTTTTCTCCCTCATAAATAGGATTCCCACATTTTGGACATTTTCCTATTACTTCTTTTTCTTGTTTTTGTCTTGAAAATTCTGAAGAAATAGTTTTATGCTCAGAGTTTATAATACCTTTAACATCCTCAAGAACAGAAAGAGTAAGATCCTCTACCTTAGCTTCACCTCTAGCTATTTTTTCTTGAATGCTCCACCATAAAGCCGTTGAATCAGGTGTTTTTAAAGATTCTGGAAGTATTTTTAAATATTCTTTGGCTAGTTCTGTTGAAACTATTTTTTCTTCTTTTCTTGCCAAAAAACCTTTTTCAATAAGTCCTTCAAGTATTCCAGGTATTGTTGCTACTGTCCCTATACTTCCATTTACATCTTTTTTATCTTTATCCTTATTCTTTAATAATTCTCTTATTTCAGGATCTTTTACATATTTGGCTATATTATTTAAGTCTTTAATTAATGTTGCTTCTGTATAAGGCTTTTTAGGAACTGTTTCTTTTTCTTCTATAAAAAAATTAGTTTGACTTACTTCTATTTGATATTCTCCAGCTGGAATTTCAGATAAACTATTTTCTATTTTTCCTTCAATTTCTTCTTCATTCTCGTTATCTCCATCATCTAAAACTTTAAAATATTTTGTATATCCTGGTTCTAAAATTTTTGTTGAAGATTTTTTAAAGATATTTTCTTCTATTTCAACCTTTGCTTCAGTCTTTTCTACCTTTACTTTTTCCAAAAATTGAATAAAATATCTTTCAGCAATTAGTTTATAGATATTTTTTTCTTCTTTAGAAAAATCTTCAAAATTTCCAGCTCCTGTTGGAATAATCCCATGATGAGGTACAGAATATTTATCATTGAAGCACTTAGTTTTTTGACTAAAATTAAAAGTTGCTATAAAATTTAATTTTTGAGCCACTACTGGAATTATTTTAGGAGCTTCTTTAAAATGTTCTTCTGTTAAGTAACTAGAATTAGATCTATTATATGTGATAGCTTTATGTTTATCTCTTAGACTTTGAGTTATATCCATCGTTTTCTTAGCACTATACTTAAATAAAGTTGCTGCATCTGATTCTAAATCACTTAAATTATATGGGAATGGTGTTGCCTTATAATTTTCTTTTTTAGTTACAGTCAACTTAGAAACTTTATCTCCAATTTTATTAATTAATTCTTCATAAATAGATTTATCTGTTACTCTTTCTTTAGCATAGTATTTTAAATCTATATCAAGATTATTTACATTTGTTTTCAATTGTAAATTATAGTATTTTTCTTTTATGTGATTTTTTATTTCATTATCTCTATTTACTACAAGTGCCATTGTTGGAGTTTGAACTCTTCCAATGCTTAACTTAGCATTATTTAAAATAGAATAAAACCTACTTAAAGAAAAACCAACTATCATATCTGCTATTGCTCTTGCCTCAGCAGACTTTCCAATTGGAATATATTTTGAGTTGTCATCTATTTTTGAGAAAGCTTTTTTTACTCCACCAAGAGTATTGTCATTAATTATAAGTCTTTTTACTGGTTTATTATTTGAGCAATATTCAAGAACTTCATCAACAAGATATTGACCTTCACTATCTCCATCTCCAGCATGAATAATCTCAGTAACTTGATTAGAATGCATTAATTCCTTAACTGTGTTAAAGAGTTCCATTTTTTGTGGTAAAGGCTTTTTATCCCATTTAGAAAAATATATAGGTAAACTTTCTAAAGTCCATTTTTTTAATGAAGGATCTATTTCTTCAGGTTCTTTATAAGCTAAGACATGTCCATATACCCAACAAGTTATATAATCTCCTACAGTGATAGAATTTCCATTAGATTTTTTATCTCCTGGTATAGCTGCAACTATTGCCTCTGCTAATTCTTTTTTTTCTGCTATAATTAATTTCATTTTCTCTCTCCCATCTATTAAAAGTATGTGACACATGTGTCACTTAGTTTATAAATCCTTTTAAATTTATTGAAGTTTATTTTATTTTTTCTGAATTTATATATAATTCTTTATCTTTTAAAGTAATATTTTCTTTACCAGCTCCATTTTCTATTTTTATATCAATAGATGTTATTACTTTTTCTGCATTATAATTTACTTTACAGTACACACACTCAAAATATAGAGTACTCTCTTTCGTTTTAGATTTTGTTTTAATTTTAATTAACATTTGAATCACTCCTTAAACTTAATTAATACATTTCTTTATATTCCTAGTAAGTCATAAATTTCTTTTAATTTGTCTTTATCAGCTATATAAGCTAGATTTTTTCCTTTTTTCTTTGCTTCTTTACTAAAGCAAATTGCATTTTTCTATCTGAATTACAATACTCACACTCACATTTTTCCATATGTGCAGAAGCTTTATCCATTTTTATACCTCTCTTTTTTAAATTATTAACATTGGTAATATAAGAATTAATATAAAATATACTAGAACAATTGAGTGGATTATAGAATTAGTTATAAACAAAGTCATAAGAAAAATTAATATACTTAAAAATGTTATAATTAATATAAATTTAATATCTTCTTTAAAATCTTCAAAATTTTTCATTTTTCAATCTCCTAATTCTGTTTAGTCTATCAGTTCACAATACTTCAAACCAGACATCTGTTTTATCCATCTTTCTCCTTTATTTTTTCCTCTATTTTTTCTAATTATTACATAAAATATCTCCATTTGTAGTTTTACAATTTCCATTTATTGCTTTTGCAATAATATTTCCATTAATATTATTTACATTTCCTTTTACATCTCCATTAATAGATATGTTTCCATTAGATACTTCTACATCTTTTGTTACTCCATTTACTTTTATTGAATTGCAACAATCTACTTCTAATTTATCTAAATTTCCTTCAACTATAATATTAATCACTTTTTCTTCAGTTTCAATTTCTTTCCCATCTACAAATATTTTGTTATTTATTATAGATATGCTATTTCCTTCTATTGAGCTATTTTTAATATTTCCACCAATAATAACTGTTCCATTTCCTAATTTGCTTCCTTTAATGTTTATATTTCCCATATCTTTCAACCTCTTTAAATCCTATTCTTCATCTATTATGTCAACATCTTTTTCTTCAACTGCTTTGTCCAATTTATCTGCTATTTCTCTTAGATTATTTGCTATATTTTTAAACCCTTTTTTCATTTTTCTATTTGTTTTTACTTCATTTATTGCAATTAATAGATTTACATCTGCCCATTTTTCTAAAATAGTTTTATTAAAGTCCCAAATTTTTGTTGTTAATAAACTTTCACTATTTAATTCATTATAAAAAGAACTATTTTTTCTATTTTGTATATATTCATCAAAAAATTTATCATCTTGCTTTTTCTTCATTTTTTATTCATCTTCCTAAATTATTATCTCTACTTTCTTTATATCCCTTAAATAACTCTAGTTGTTTAATATCAATTTTATTTTTAGTTACAATAACTTTTGTTTTATTTACAAAGAATTTTAAAAAATCCCTATTAGCTTGAATTTGAAGATGAAGTCTTAATTCTTCAACTTTTTCTCTTCTGAAACAGTTAGACTTTGAAACTCTAACTTCCAATTCATTCTCTTTATCTTTAACATAAGGAATACCAACTATTCTAAATGTTAGAGACTTTTCAAGATACAATATAGCTGACACAATATAAAAATTTTTAAGTAGTTTTTTAATTACTTTTACCTGGTTTAAAAATAACTCAATTATTTTATCTTCATCTAGGTTTTTATAGTTTTTTTCATTTATTTTTATAAGGATTCCTGTTGCCAATGCTTGTTTTTGGCTTTCATTAATCTTGCAAAAATAACTCTTTATTTCTTTTTTAGGGTTATTTTTGTTATATTTATCAATACTTTTTTTAAACAATTTTCTATAAGCTACTTGAACAGACCTTAAAATATCTTTATTTCCTACTAAAATTTTATGTTGATATTTAAAATTACCAGGAGAAAGTTTAAGGATGTCATCTTCAGTACTTAAAGAATATTTATTTGTACCAATGTAAAGTGTGTATTTCATGCTGTTTCACCTACTTTTATATTATTTTTTTTAATAATTTCTAAAAGTTTGAAATATATCATTTTTAAGTAAGTTCTATATGTATTCTTTTTTATTGCTTTTAACATCTCAATATTTATTACACTATTTTCTTTTAAATAATTTTGCTCAGCTAAATTAACAACATTTTCTTGTATTTCTTTATCTAAACTTAAAAAATTATCTATGATTTTATCCATATTATTAGTATTTTCTATACTTCTTTCTTCATCCTTTATTTTCTTTTGTTCTTCTAAAGTTTTTTCAATATTATTTTTATTTTCTTTTTTTATTTTATTTATCAATGAATAATCAATCTCTTTTAGTTTTTTACTAAAAAGAGCAGGTAAATTTTTTATATTAGTTAATTTTTTTAGTTGATTATAAATACTTATTAAATATTTTTCTAAGAGAATTTTATTCCCTTCAAATTTATCTAGTATTAATAAGCAACTAGCTTCATTAGTATCTGTAAAATTTATTCCAAGTTCATGAAATAAATTCTCTATTTTTTTATCTTTTTTATTTTTCTCATGTACATGACATGTATTTTGTTCTTGGTTTATTTGTTCTTGGTTATGGGCGGAAATTTCCTCCACTAGTGGACGATTTTCTGTCCACTGTATCTCTGAACTAACGATTTCTTCACAGTGGATGTTTTTTTGTCCACTAGTGGATATTTTTTCGTCCACTGATATTCCACAGTGGATATTTTTTTGTCCACTAGTGGACGATATATCGTCCACTGTGGAAAAATCGGCTTTTAATAACTCAGGACATTGTTTTTCCAAAATTAATTCTATTAAGCTATTTTTTGTTTTATGTTTTCCAGTGTATGTTATATTATTTCTTTTACAATAAAATCTTAACTCTTTATATGATAATTTATTCAAATTTAAAATGTCTTCTTCATTATTTACCTGAAGTTCTATATCTACTCCAGTAGTTTTTTTAAAATATTCAAGAGCAAGTTCATTATTTGTTTTATCTGTTGCTCCAATTTCTGCAATTTTATCAAAATTTAAATAGTAGTAACTTTTTACTGGAATTCCTTCCAGAGAAATCTTAAATATTCCTTCTTCAATACCTCTTTTCTTTAAAGTTTGTATTTGACTTTCGTTCATAGTATTATATACTTGTAAATCTATATTACTTATATAAAAACTTCCATCTTGCCTTAAGGCATTATTTGCTTCAAAATACTTATATTGGTCTATTAAATAAACTAAAATTTGAGTTAGTTGATGCCCTAATGTAAAGAAAATTTTTTTATTTGTAATCCAACTCGCATCTTGTGACAATGTGTTTAATACAAAACTCTTTGAATCAATTTTCATTTTTATTTCCATATTTTACTTCACCTCTCCCATTGGGTAAATTGATACTATTTTTTCATCACTTAATCCTAAATATTTTTTAGCTTCTTTTGCACTTATTACATAATTACTTACTGTAACTACTTGGTATTCAATACCTTTTTCTATTTGTTTTCTATCTATAATGTCAAATAAATGATAATAATTATTTTTCTCTAATTCCTTCAAATATTTTTGAGTTGTCTCTATTTTTTCTTTTCTTATATGTGATGCATTAGATAATATTCTAGAAAAATCAAAATGAGTTTCTATATTTTTTAATTCCTCATTTTCTAATAAAAATTTAAGTAATCCTGTTGCTCCAAATGAAAGTTTTTTATCTTCTGTATAAGTTTCTTTCTCTTTTTTTACAACCACATATTTTAGTTTATTAACTTCTTTTAAAAATTTATCCATATTTTCTCTTTGAATAGTTATTTTGAATGTATCATTCCTTAAAATTTGAATATAATAAAGATGAGTATTATTTATATTTATTATATTTTTTAAAAAAAATTTATCTGTAAAAAATAAAAAGTTAATCATATCCTTCACAGTTAATAATATGCTGTCTTTTCTATCTTCTTCATAAAAAAGGGGTAAGATACTAAATATAGGTTCTAATATCTCATTAGGATATTTCCCTATTGCTTGTCTAGGTACAACATTATCTAAATCTTTTCCTAAATCTAAAGCTTCATATAGTTTCTTTTCTTTTTCCATAAAAAAATCCTCCTTAAAATTAAATTATTAAAAAATACTTGATTTTTTAGGAGGGTTAATGTAAAATATAAATGTAAATAGTATATCTATATTTTTAATTAACCTCTCCCAAGGTATTTTGAAAATATAGATTTTTTATTTTATAATAAAAAACCTCTTTTTAGAGGCTTTACTAGATATATAAAAAATTCTTGTTATATAAAAGACTTCTTCCTATGGTTATAATTTTTATTTCTTCATCTCCACCAATCTTAACCATATCCAAGTCTTTAGGAAATTTTCTAAGGACTA
>ERZ772986.614-NODE-614-length-21707-cov-4.018474_pt1 | contig 21707 bp, 23 predicted proteins | sample MGYA00511898_ERZ772986 | MGnify/ENA primary metagenome ERZ772986 (study PRJEB29015, sample SAMEA2737934) | human oral metagenome | biome: human oral; feature: human-associated habitat; material: dental | place: China | collected 2148 ... | reverse complement strand
CAAGTGGTAAGGCACTGGGTTTTGGTCCCAGCATTCGCAGGTTCGAATCCTGCCGTCCCAGCCAAGAATTTTTGCACCTTAAAGGTGTTTTTTATTTGTCATGTATCAATTCGTTTTATGTTTGCCAGGGCTTTATTGTAATACACAACATCGTCACCTTCTTCCGGTGTTCGTGCCGCAAATCCCATCTTCCCCCAGAACCTTTTAGCTCCTTCGTTGCGGTTAAATACAAACAACCCAACTTTAGTAATTCCTTCTTCGCTTAAGGCTTTTAGGGCTGATTCAGCCAACTTCCGGCCAATCCCTTGTCTCTTATATTGCTTAGCGACCGCGGTGTGATAAATATAGCCACGGCGACCATCGTGTCCGGCTATAATTACGCCAGCGAGTTTACCTTCCTCTGTCGCCACAAAACATGTTGTCGGGTTACGCTTCAGGAATTTATCAATTCCCTCTTTTGAATCGTCCAGATCATTTAGACCCATCCCTGCACTTGACATCCAAAGCTCATAGACATCGGGATAGTCTGCGATTGTCATTGATCTGATTTCCATAATTATGTCTCCTCCGGGAAAATATTATAACACTCTACCGGCTAATTTTCCGTCTGGTCCACCATTTATGGATTTCACTGGTGGCAATTGGAATAGTTAGCGCCAACAGGCTAACAACAACGATATGAGCAATGTCAACCTTATGAATGTGTAAGATTTCACCAAGTGGTCCGAATAACGCCAGAGTCTGCAGTGTCAACGATATCGTCATTCCAACATAAAAGCTGCGGTTCATTACTCTCAGGCGTGTGAAGACTGAATCTTGGTCGCTGCGGGCGTTGAAGGCATTAGCCCATTGGCTGACCACTAAAGATATGAAGGCTAAGGTTTGTGCGTAATCATGATCATAATGCTTCTCAAAAAATACGTATGTAATGAGGGCAATTGTCGCCATAGTTCCAGCAACTACCATCATTCGCCAAACCATGGTCTTATCTAAAATTGGTGCGTCAGGACTTTTGGGCGGCTGTTTCATGGTGTTCTTTTCTGCCGGTTCCAGCCCAAGCGGAATGACCATCGACGTGTCGGTTACCAAATTGACCCATAAAATCTGCACTGGCTCCAGCGGAGTTTTAATACCGATTAGCAGCGCGCCAATCATGGTGATTAGCTCGCCGGTGTTGGTTGATAGCAAGTAAAACAGCATTCGCCGCACGTTGGCGATGATCGTGCGGCCTTCTTTCATGGCGTCGATAATCGTCTTAAAATTGTCGTCCAGCAGGATTATCGCGCCGGCATCTTTGGCGATGTGCGAGCCTGAACCCATGGCAATCCCGACGTCCGCGCCGGATAGCGCCGGTACATCGTTAACGCCGTCGCCAGTCATGGCGGTGATATTATGGCGCTTTAAGATAGTTAAAATCCGGTATTTTTGCTCTGGGATAACGCGCGAGAAAACCTTTGTCCGCTCAATGATTTCGTCTAGTTCGTCGTCAGTCATCTTCGACATTTCTCGGCAATCGAAAACTTCTTCCCTGTCTTCAACCATGCCAAGTTTCTTGCCAATTTGGTATGCCGTCTCGAAGTGGTCGCCAGTGATCATGCGCACGGAAACGCCCGCCGCCAGCGCCGATTTGATAGCTCGTGCCGCCTCTGGGCGCAGTACGTCCGCCACCGCCGCCAGTCCGGCGAACCGCAATTTTTGGCGCGAAGTTTGCTGGAAATCTGCTAAGATTTCCGAGGTGTCGCTGGTTGCTAGGCCCACAACGCGGTAGCCCTGCGATGTCAAATCGCCAATCGCCCGCTTGGCGCGCCTGGCTTCTGCTGCCGGCAATTTGCAACGCTTGATGATTTCTTCTGGCGCCCCTTTGTAATACACTTTATAATCCGCGCCATGATGCCAAACTGTCGCCGACATCGAGAATTCCTGGTTGAACGGCAACTCCGCCGCTGGCAGACCGCGAACACCGGCATTGTTTTTCCGAGCAAAATTATCCAGCGCGATATCCAGCGGATCGTGGCTTTTACTGTCGCCGCGATTGACGAAATACGCCATCAACTTTGCCAAATTGTTATGCTTTTCCAGCGTCCAAGTATCTTGCACCGTCAGCAGATTTTTCGTCAGCGTGCCAGTTTTATCGGTAGCAATGGTGGTAATGACGCCGATCGTCTCAATTGCCCGCATTTGATGAACTAGCGCTTTTTTAGCAGCCATCCGCCGCATTCCTAAGACCAGTACCACGGAAATAGCAATCGGCAAACTTTCCGGCACGGCGCTGACTGCCAGCGCCATGACAAATCTCAGGCTGTCCAGAAAATCCATGCCGCGCAGCAAACTCAGTCCGAACGCCACCAGCGAGATACTGCCCACTGCCGCGATAATTTTGGTAATTAGCTTGTCGATTTTCTGCTGAACCGGGCTTTTAGCGGCTTCTTTTTTGGATAGCATTGCCAGATTACCAAACTCAGTATCATTGCCGGTGGCGATTATCGTGCCAGTACCCGTGCCGGATACCACGAACGAACCTTAGAATAGCATGTTGGTTTGCTCGTAAATTTCTTTTTTCCCGTCCAGCGCCTCAATGTTTTTAGAAATTGGTACAGATTCTCCGGTCAGCTGAGCCTCGTCAACCCGCAAATTGGCGGTTTTGATTAGGCGGATATCGGCGGGGACTTTCTCACCTTCGGACAAATTGACGATATCGCCCGGCACCAGCTGCGAACTGTCTACGGCAGTAACTTTTCCGGCGCGCAGCACGTCGATTTTTTGGGCGTCATGGCGAGATAAACTTCTGAGGACGCGGTCAGTTGAAAGACGCTGCACGTAAAAAATAGCGGCAGAAATCGCCAAAATTACAGTAATGATAACAGCGTCGATAACTTCATTATGGATAAGACTAACCACTGTCGCCACAATTAGCACCAATGAGAAGATGTCCATAAAGGGTTCTAGAATTTTTCGCCAAAGCGGTTCGCTGCGAAGTTTGATAATGTTTTCTCCAAATTTTTTCTGGCGTTTTTTTACCTCATTTGCCGTTAAACCTTCGCGTCGTGAGCCTAATTTTTTCAACGCTTCGTCGGTTGATAAGTTATAAAAAAGCATATGGTTATTATATGAGAAAAAGTCCCCACTTTCCAGTGAGGACCAAACTGTCATGGTGGACAATCTACATTAGCTAATTTTTATCACCTGTAATTGCCTGGTGACTGGTCCGTTTTTCCAGGAAACAGTCTCGGATTTTTTATGGTTCAACAAGCTTTTTCCTAGTGGGCTATCCACGGAAATTCGTCCATCCAATGGGTTCGCTTCGAGACTATGGACCAGCGTGTAGCGGAATAATTTTCCCTGTTGGTCCACTAGGTCTACAACTGAGCCAATGGCAATCTTCAGCCGGTCGCGTTTGCGTGGCAGCGGTTTGGCGGTTTTGGCAGTTTCCCTCTTCAGGCTCAGCCGGGACTGGACGTTCTCCAGGCTGATGATGACATCGCTGCGATGAAGCTTGTCGTCGCGGGACTTGGCACGGCCGATTTCTTTCAGCTCGGTGATCAGCGACTTTTCTTCCATCTCCAAACGCGAGATTTCCTTATGTAATTCCTTAAATCCTTTTTTGCTTAAAAATGTTGTACTCATACTTCCCCTTTCAGACTGGCAATCCAACCAATCAATAATCCCATTACAACATCCGATTCTGAAAATTAGCTGAAAATCTAAACAATTGGCAAAGAAATGGTAAAAACTGTCGAGCCTTTTACTGTGGCAACAGAGATTTGTCCGCCTAAAGCCCTGGTCAATTGTTCCGCCAGCGGCAATCCTAATCCATAGCCTTTCGTCCGCTGGTTGCCGCGGAAAAACTGCTCGAACACGTGCGGCAGATTCTGTTGGGAAATCGCGCCGTCGTTAGTAAAATGCACGGTGATATTCTGTTTCGACGGCAGCACCTGGATTTTTACCGGCGAATTCTTCGGGCTGTGTTTTAATGCATTGTCAAGTAAAATCGCGCACAGCTCCCGCGTTGCGGCTTGGTGAAGAGAGATGTTTGTGTGTTCCGGGCAATTCATTTCCGTGCGAGTTTCAGCTTTTCGTTCGCGGATGAGATTGGATATCAATTCTGCCAAGTCGAAACTTTTATCTTCCAGCGCCAGCCTGTTTTCTGTTCGCGACAATTCTAAAAGCATGGCGGTCAGCTCGGTCAATTTGTTAATTTCCTCCAAATTGCTTTCCAGCGTTTCCGTTAGTTCCGCCCGCGGCGTCTTCGGGTTTTTCAGCGCCAGTTCGGTCTCTGCTTTCATAATTGCCAGCGGCGTGCGCAGCTGATGACTGGCGTTGGAAACGAACCGCGACTGGGCTTTATGCGCCGCCTCAATCGGCCGCAGCGTAATCCTCGCCAATAAATACGAGCAAGCGCCGCCTGCCAGCAGCACGATGAGATTGATATAGCCCAAGCTAATCAGCAGATTGCGCGTCGAAATATCCATCCGTTCCGACAAGTCAATGCTAGGAAAATCGTTACCGCGCTGAATGATAATTTTATGGATTTGCGCGTCAACTTCCGAGCGCGCCACTTGAAAAATAATACTGCTAAACAGCAGGCTGACGACCATTAAAATCAGTAAATACCAGCCCGCTAATTTGATAGTTGCCGAGGTAAAAATTTTCATGATTCAATCCGGTAACCGAAGCCGCGGACGGTTTTTATCAATTGTTTTTTGAACGGCTTATCGATTTTTTGGCGCAAGTTTTTTATGTACGCTTCGACATTGTTCGGTAAAATATCGGCATCAAAATCCCAAACATGGTCGATGAGCGTTTCTTTGCTGAGAATCTGGTTCGGGTGCTGCATTAAATATTCCAGCAGCGCGTATTCTTTACTGGTCAAGTCGATAGTTTTTCCGGCGCGCATCACGGTTTGCTGCTGCTTATCAATCGTCAAATCGGCAATTTTCAGAACGTCCGGCTGCTGAATTGGCGGCCGGCGCAGTAAAGCTCGGACTCGCGCCAGCAGCTCGTCAATAGCGAACGGCTTAACCAAGTAATCATCCGCGCCCGCGTCCAGCCCGAAGGTTTTATCTTCGGTGGTACCCAGGGCCGTGAGGAATAAGATTGGCATATTTTTACCGTTTTTACGCAATTTTTTAACAATTTCCGCGCCCTCCATGCCCGGCAGCATTCGATCGACAATCAGTAAATCGTACGGCTGGCTGTCTGCCAAATTAAAGCCTTCTTCCCCGTCGTGTACGGCGTCAACGGCATATGTTTCGCGTTTGAGCGCCTCGGCGATGACTCGGGCGATTTTTCGTTCGTCTTCGATAATTAGCAGCCGCATATATTAACTATTATACGCCATTTGGCGGCTTAGGCGGGATAGTGCTATAATTTTCTTCAAAGAAAAGGAGAGTACATGCCGGATAGGAAAAAGATTGTTGAAATTCGTCATTTTAAGATGAAATTTGGCGATAAAACAGTTATTAAAGATTTGAGCTTTGACGTTTTTCAGGGCGAAGTGTTTGGTTTTCTCGGTAGCAACGGTTCGGGAAAAACCACGACGCTCAGGGCGCTGCTGGGGTTATACGAGCCGACGGCGGGCGAGCTGCTGATTGACGGCAAGCCGTATGCGGTAGATAGCCAGATTAACCTCGGTTATCTGCCGGAAGAGCGCGGGCTGTATAAAAAGGAAAAAGTGTTGGATGTGATGATTTATTTCGGCCAGCTGAAAGGTCTAAGCCGCGACGAAGCAAAGGAATTTTCTCTGAATTTTCTGAAGCGCGTTGACTTGACTGATAAGGCTGGTATGCGGCTGGACAAGCTTTCCGGCGGCCAGCAGCAAAAAATCCAGCTGGGCGTGACCATTATGGGCGATCCGGAACTGCTAATTATGGACGAGCCGACCAAGGGATTTGATCCGGTCAATCGGCGGCTGCTGATGAATATCATTGAGGAGCGGCGCAAGGCTGGCGCGACGATTATTTACGTGACGCACCAGATGGAAGAAGTCGAACAGCTGTGCGGTCGGCTGATTCTATTAAAAGACGGCCAAGCGGCGGCGTACGGCACGCTGGCAGAGGTGAAAAAACAGTTCGGCGGCGCATCAATGGATGATATTTTTGTTAAAGTGTACGGCGGCGAAGCAAAGGAGTTAGGCGATGAGTAAAATGCATAATTTGGGGACAGTTTTCAAGTTTGAGACTATCCGGGTACTGAAAAAGCCGACGTTTTGGCTGATGGCGCTGGGTTTTCCATTGATGTTTGCGGCGCTGTACGGCATCATGTTTTGGTCGCAAAGTACGACGATGCAAGCGGCGAAGGAATTGGAGAAACAGGAATTTTCATTGGCGGTTACTGACGATTCAAAACTCGTCAGACCGGAGTTGTTAATGGCGGCTAAGACGAAAACTATCGAGTCGAAAGAAGCTGGAATCAACGACGTAAAAAACGGCAAGATTGACGCTTATATTTACTTCCCGAAGGATATTGGCAAGCAAAAAGTTGAAGTTTACGGCAAGGACGTCGGGCTGTTTCAGAACGGCAAATACGGCGCCGTGGCGCAAAGCTTACTAAGCCAATCAGTAGCCAGCAGTGTCAGTCAAGCGCAAGTCGCTATTCTACAAAACAAAGTCCAATTATCGTCAACTACTTATCTGGACGGCAAGGAGCACGGCGGTATTAACGAGATGATTGCGCCGGGGCTGTTTTTAGTGATTTTCTTTATGCTGGTTACTTTCTTTGGCAACCAAATGCTAACCAGCTCCACCGAGGAAAAGGAAAATCGTACGGTAGAAATGCTGCTGACGATGGTAAAAACCGACACGCTGATCACTGGCAAGATTTTATCGCTGATGGTGCTGGCGCTGATTCAGATGCTGGTGATTGTTCTGCCGGTGGCGGCGGGCTACTTGGCGTTCGGCTCAAAGCTGCAGCTGCCGAATATGGATTTAAGCTTATTGGTATTTGATCCGGTGCGGATTGGCTTGGCGCTGGTGATTTTTCTGGCGAGCTTTATGATGTTTACCGGCATGCTGGTGACTTTGGGTGCGATGATGCCGACTGCCAAGGAAGCCAGCCAGTGGTTTGGCTTGGTGATTATGCTGATATTTGGGCCGTTTTACGGCATTACGGCGTTCGTTTCCTTCCCTGATTCGCCATTCGTCAAGTTCTTATCGCTGTTTCCGTTCACGGCGCCGATTCCGCTGCTACTCAGGAATGCGGTTGGTAATTTGCCAGCTTGGGAAGGTTTGCTGGGGGTGGCGCTTTTGATCGTGGCGGCAGTGTTTGTCTTATGGCTGGCAGTGCGGGTTTTCCGCTACGGCGCGATGTCGTATGACAGCAAGTTGTCTCTGTCGGCGTTGCGGATGAAGCGAAAAGCTGATAAAGTTTAAGTATGAAAGTACGCATTGAAATAGACACTAAAACATTTGTGCGGTTTTGGCTGGTGGTTATTGGATTTGGGCTGGCGGGACTGGCGATTTATTCGGCGAAGGATGCGCTGGTTCTGCTCGGTATTTCCCTGTTCTTAGCGCTGGCGCTGAATCGTCCGGTGGCGGCAATTGCTAGAAAATTGCCTGGTAAAAGCCGGCTCGGCGGCACGGCGCTGGCGTATGTTACGCTGATTCTGCTGCTGGGCTGCGTGGTGTGGTTCGTGGTGCCGCCAATTGTCCAGCAATCCGCTAAATTTGTCGAAAGTATGCCGAGCTTGATTGACCAAGCTGGTTCGCAGTGGCACGGTGTTAATAGTTTTATCGATAAGAATAATCTGCGTCCGCAGGTTGACGCCATGCTGGAGAACCTCAAGCAGCAATCTTCGTCATGGGCGGCCAGTGTCGGTACGAATATTTTAAGCAGTGTCGGTTCGCTGGCTTCGTTTGTCGGTTCACTATTTTTGGTGATAGTTTTGTCATTCTTGATGTTACTAGAAGGCCCGACATGGATGAGGCGTTTGTGGGGATTATACAATGACCAAAGCAAGATGGAAAATCATAAAAAGCTAGCTGGACAGATGTATAATGTTGTCACTAGTTACGTTTCTGGGCAATTGACCGTATCAGGGATTGATGCAGTATTGTCGGGGTTTGTGGTGTTTGTATTGAGCATGGCTTTTTCTGCCGTCGATTCAAATTTGGCGATGTTAACGGTCATGGCGACGTTTATTTTAACGCTCATTCCGATGTTTGGCGCTACGCTGGCTGGTATTCTGATCTCGTTGTTGTTGTTCTTCAATAATGTCACTGCTGGCGTAATTTATGCCATATATTTCATCGTCTATCAGCAGATCGAAAATAATTTCATTGCACCGTCAATTCAGTCAAAAAAATTGGAACTCTCGGCGTTGATGGTTTTGTCGTCAGTGACCATTGGTCTCTATGTCGGTGGGCTTTTAGGAAGCTTAATCGCTATCCCGGCGGCTGGTGTAGCAAGGATTTTGTTGGAGAATTATTTAGAGCAGGCTAAGAAAAACCGCCTTGAAAGCGAAAAGCCAATCAACAAATTAGTGAAGAAATTGAAAAACGAGAGTTAATTGGTGTGCTTCGTGAAAATTAGCCCGCTCGGTCATTCCGGCGGGCTATTTCCATTATTTCCATGCCCAAACACTGCCGCTTGGCGTGTCGCGAATGGTGACGCCGGCTGCCAACAGTTCGTCGCGAATGCGGTCGGATTCTTGCCAATCTTTTTCGGTGCGGGCGCTGCGGCGCTGGATAATTAGTCTCTTCAAATCGTCGGTAATGTCAGGGGTCGATTCCGCCAAATCCAAGCCCAAAACCTCGTCAATAATTTCAATCAACTGCAGCAAACTGCCGCGATGGATTTTTTCTAACGGCGCATGATCCAATCGTGAAAACGCCTCGTCGATCAGCGCCAAGGCCCCTGGCGTATCCAAATCATCATTCAACTTTTCAACGAGCGCCTGCCGCGCTGCTAATAGCGACACTGTGCCCTCCTGCTCATCCTTCTCGTCATCATCATCCAGCGTGTCGTGCGTCTGATGCCGCAGCGCCGCATAGCCGCGCCAATGATCCAACCGCGCCTGGGCTGCTTCCAAAATATCCCAGGTGAAATTACCTTCGGTTTGGTAATGCTTGCTGAGAATCGCCAGCTTGAAAGCCATTGGGCTAAAGCCGCGCGCCGTGATATCACTGAGAGTGATGATGTTACCCAAGGATTTGCTCATCTTGCGGCCGTCGACCTTGATGTGGTTATTGTGCAGCCAAATTCGAGAGAATTGCTGTCCGGTCAAACTTTCACTCTGGGCAATCTCATTGGTATGATGCACCGGAATGTGGTCAATGCCGCCGGTGTGAATGTCAATTGTATCACCCAGCGTTTCCCGAGCAATCGTCGAACATTCCAAGTGCCAGCCCGGAAAGCCGACGCCCCATGGGCTGTCCCACTCCATGTCGCGCTTGGCGTTAGTCGGTGAAAATTTCCAGACGGCGAAGTCGGTGATATTGCGCTTACCTGCCACGCTGACTCGCGCGCCGGCCTCTAGGCCCGCCACGTCCAGCCGCGCGAGTTTGCCATAATCCGGTAGCCGCGACGTGTCAAAATACATGCCGTCGCCATCAATTTTATATAACAATCCCTTCTCATCTAGCCCGCGAGCAAAGTCAATTTGCTGCTGGATATAGTCCGTTGCCCGCACCAGATGGTCGGGTCGTACTAGTTTCAACACCTCGTAGGCCTCGTGCTCGGCGATGGCAATGTACTGCTTGGCCACGTCCCAAGCGGTTTTACCCTCGCGGCGCGCGCCCTTCTCCATCTTATCCTCGCCATTATCATCGTCGCTGGTCAAGTGTCCAACGTCGGTGATATTCTGCGTCCGAATAACTGAGATATCTTGCCAGCGCAGCAACCGTACCAACACATCCCAATAAATATAGCCAACCCAGCTGCCAATATGTGGCTGCGAATACACCGTCAACCCGCAGGTATACATACGAACCGTCTGCCCGTCGAGCGGCTGGAGTTCATCTTTGTGGCGCGTGAGGGTGTTATGGAGCTTCATTGCTTTTATTTTACAGGAAAAAGCAGAGATTGGCGAGTGGCCCTGCCCCCGTCGCAACTGAACGCTACCCCCCGCATCTCAGTCGTTATCTAGGCGGCTGTAAGATCTGTCTGTACCTATGGTATGATGACTCCAGGAAGTGTAAGGCGAGAAAGGCGATATATGGATACAACCTTGTTTCAATACTGTCAAAAAATAGTACTATTCAGTCAAGACGGCTCTGCCGTGCTGCTCGCCAGGCGTCGCGGGGAGGCTGATTATGATGGCGTGTTCTCGTTTATTGGCGGCAAGTTGGAGTCGACGGATGGCGGCCTGGTGAATGGTCTTCGGCGGGAGAAAAATGAGGAAATTGGCTCGGCTGCTAAAATTACGGTGGTGACGAACATCAGCGTTAATGAATATTTTGTCAAAACTAATGGACAGGCTATGGTGCTGCCGCACTATTATGCCCGGTTTATCGGCGGTGAAATTACGCTCAATGATGAGTATTCTGAGTATCGGTGGGTGAACCTACGTGAGTTAGATCGGTTTGAACCAAAGATTGAGACAGTTGCTTCCATGGTTGAGGCTGTCCAAAAAATTATGCGAGTTGCCACCGAGGCGGATTATCGAGAGATGTGACGCGTATCGGCTACTCTCCACGCCCTCCAATGCCGGCCTAGATTTACGGTATTTTCTATATCGAGTTCGCTTTCGTCGTTTCCGACTCATCAGCATAGACACGCATCTATGGAGCGAACTGACAAGCAGGAGAATTGTTGAGGCGGGAGATAAACCGCCAAGCAAATTATTCTGCTTGTCAGTTTGGTGATTCGCTATGGCCTAGTTGCAGTGAAAGCCCATCTAGACGGATCACGCAACATGTCTACCAGTTCCTTACTAGCCTTGAAGGTCAACGGAGTCGCCGATCTTTCGTACCAGTCGGCGAGTTCTTCACCGTAGATCCAGTAGATTGACAGCTCGCTTGCGGCTCCATAGAGTCCACCACCGCTGATACTGTTATGTACATCATCAGCCTGATGGCTTGCCCATGTTGCCACCTGGGCAACACTTGCTCCAGTATGGTCGATGACCGCCTGCATGAGGCGGGCCCATCGATCCGCATACTTCACGACAGCCGCCGTGAGCCAGTCGTCTTGTGCGTCTCCCATCCTTCTCGTCCAATCGAGGCCCGGCCTTGCCTTGAAGGCTGGAAGTTTTTCAAAATTAATGGTGATGTTGTTAGACACTGTTTTCCTCTCGACTATCTTCTCTCGCACCCGGTTGGTACGAGATGAGATATCGTAGCACTTCTTATGGTGTTACGAGAACTCACCTCGTACCTAGTTATTCTTCTGCTTGTCAAACTACACTTTCGGACAAGGATTTACTCAACTCGTCAACAAAAGCTGATATATATATCACTAATAGAATAAAATGTCAATGGATTTTGTCAAAAATGTGGTATTATATGTCTTTTTTCAGCGTTTTTGGCCTGTTTGTAGGCTTTGGTGACTGGCGCTAGGCCGCGGGCGACGCGTTCGCGGTTGGCTTTCAACTGCTTTTCGTCGCGGAAAGATAGTTTGATGGGAGTGCCGGCGAAGTTGAAGGCTTCGCGTAAAGTCCGCTCCAGGTAGCGTTTGTAGCTCCAGTGGACGAATTTGAGGTTGCTGCCGTAGATGACGAACCATGGCGGAGCCGTATCGGTCTGGACGATGTAGCGGAGTTTTGGGTGCGAGTTCTTTAGGCCAGCTGGCGGATGAGCGGCGACGGCTTTTTGCAAGAGGTCGTTGAGGGCGCGGGTTTTGCATTCTTGGCGGCGGCGCTTATAAATATCGAGGGCTAGGTCGAACAATTTGGCAACGTTTTGGCCGGTGACTGATGAGGTGAAGATCAGTGGTGCGTAGGGGGTGAATTTGAAATGATAGCTAATTTGCGGCGCTAGCTCGTCGCGGGTGTAGGCATCTTTACCCTCGACGGAGTCCCATTTGCTGACCACTAGGACGAGCCCCCTGCCTGCTTCGTCGATGATGCCGGCCAGTCGTTGGTCTAACCCGACATTTAATTCATTGACGTCCATCAGTAGAAAACAGACGTCAGCTTCGTTGATGGCCTGCATGGTGCGCAGGACCGAGAACTTTTCGATGCCAGTTGCTTGCTTGCCCTGGCGGCGGATGCCAGCGGTGTCGAGTAGCTCGATGGTTTGGCCGTGGTAGCGGACTTGGACGCGGTTGACGTCGCGGGTGGTGCCAGCGACGTTGGCGACGATAGCTTGCTGCTTGCCTGCCAGGGTGTTAAACAGATTGCTTTTGCCGACGTTTGGACGGCCGATCAGGGCGACGCGGATGATGTCATCAGGTGCGGTTTGAGTGGCTGGCGGAATGAGGTCGGCGATGTTGTCAAGTAGTTCAGAGATGCCGATGTTGTGCTCGGCGGAGGTTCTGATGATGGTTTTGATGCCGAGACGTTTGAATTCGTCGGTGTGGAGTGAGCCTTTGAGGTCGGCTTTGCTGGCGATGAGAAGGACGGGTTTGCCACTTTTGAGGGCTTTTTTGGCGAGTTGGCGGTCGGCGTCTGATGGATAGACGGTGGAATCGACCATGACGAGAATGACGTCGGCCGCGGCGGAGGCGTCGGCGATTTGGTCTTGGATGGTGGCTTCAAATTCGTCTTCGGCAGGTTTGAGGCCGGCGGTGTCGATGAGCCAAAATTCGGCGTGCGCGTTTGTTGCAGCGCGACCGTCAACCGTCTCCTCCACGTCGAATGCATCCGGCAACGCCGTCCGCAGAGCTATCGACTTGTCGGAGAGGCTAGTGGTCGCGGTTGCGCCAGCCTCCAGCGCAGGAGGTGTCGCGAGTGTCGCATTCTCATGAGGAGATGAGGCGCGGCGCTTATACGAAACTTTGCCAACAACATTGTCACGGGTGGTGCCGGCTTCGCGGGCGACGATGGCGGTGCGGGCACGCGTCAGGCGGTTGAATAGCGAACTTTTGCCAACGTTGGCTTGGCCGATGATGGCGACGGTAGGTAGTTTACTAGGCATAATTACGCTTATTATACCAGAGGCGTGAGGATTTAGCGAGGATAAGCGTTATATGCTGGATCCGACTAGACCAAAGCGGTATAGCGAATAATAGACGATGCAGCCGACAAAGAGGGCCGCCAGGAAAAATGCCAGGTAGCTGCTGCCGCGCCAGGCGTGTTTGGTTGACGATTTCTCGGTGTGTTTTGCGCGGCGCCGGGCGATGATGGCGAATGTCATGAGTCCGGCCAAGATTACGACTTCAATGCCTAATGCATACAGATTCAGCCCGAACTTTGGCTCCTGACCCAGCGGGATGACGTGCGGCTCGGCGATGTATGCTTGTGTTTCGTCAAGCAGGCAGACCTTGCGCTCGCGAACCGGCGTGATGATGAACATCGCGAAATCCTGTGGATGAGCGAACGGGTGGTCGAAATCTACGTAGCTTTCCTTCCAGTGATACGGAACACCAGGTGAAAATGGATTAACAACAGGCATGCACATGGTGGTAGTATAGCACGGGGTTTTGGCGAAAGGCAATGAAAATAGCCCACCGAACGAGCTCAAACCAGAACTGGATATGTCTCAACCCAGGAAATGCAAATGATGCATCTCAACCAGTTTGAGGTCAGTTCGGTGAGCTATTTTCGGTGGGCGTTAGCCCTATCTCTTTGAAGCCTCCTTTCTCTTGATGTCGAAGAGACTCAGCATCGTGATCACCCCCGCAGGGGCGATCACGATGACGATGTAGATCGTCATCGCAATGATGAATCCCCATCCTCTTGCCCAGGTGGCGAGGAGTAGCGGGAATAGTGTGGCCGCGAACCAAAAGAGGATCCCCGCTCCCCGGAATCTCAATTCGTCGGTGACGGTGCAGACCGCGGCCGTTGCCGCGATGGTCGCCCCCACAAGGAGGATCGCGATCATAATGATCATCGGCGCAAACTGATTCACAATCTTTCCTTTCGGTAGAAGAAAAAGCTCAAAGCTAAAGGGCGACTTCCCGCTCTTTATCGAAAACTTTGAGCTGAAAGCTGATATATATATCACTAATAGAATAAAATGTCAATGGATTTTGTCAAAAATGTGGTATAATATGCCTTTTCGGCGTTTTTGGCCTGGGTTAATCGGTGAACGGTTGCTTAACGAATTCCCCGCGTTTGATGTCGCCGAGGCTGTAATTACCAAAATCTGTCCGGTGGAGTTTGGTGACGGTGTAGCCGAGGGCGGCGAAGGTGCGGCGGATTTGGCGGTTGCGGCCTTCGCTCATCTGGACGATCCAGCGGCGGTCGTCGCCGTCGTGCTGGCGTTCCAGCGTCAAGCGGCTCGGTCCGTCAGGCAGTTGCACGCCAAAGTCGTTGATCATTTGCCGGTGGAGCGGCTGGAGCGGCTGGTCGAGCGTCACCAGATAGCGCTTGATTTTATAAAACGATGGGTGTGTCATCTGGTGGGCGAAGTCGCCGTCGTTGGTGAGAAGGATGAGGCCGGAGCTGTCTTTGTCGAGGCGGCCGACGGGTTTGAGGTGATGGAGGCTGGTCGGTAATAATTCGTAAATGGTTGGTACGCCGCCCTGCGAGGCGCGCGAACAGAGGTAGCCGACGGGTTTGTGGAGGAGGATGAGCTGGTGGGTTTGGGCGGTGAGTCGTTTATTGCCGTGGCGAATGATGTCGATCGTAGTGATGCGTTGACCCAGCTTGGCGGGCTGGTCGTTCACGGTGACCGTGCCCTGCTCGATCAGCTCGTCAGCCTGGCGTCGCGACACGCCAAGCGCCAGCGCCACGAATTTGTTGAGGCGCTGGGCGGATGAATTGGTAGAATCGGATGCTTGCGTTGGTGTCGTCATACTAGGAGGCTACCGGTGGCTGCGGCGGAAAGGCGTTGGTCGGCGGCTGGGGGGCTGTTGGCTGTGCTGGCTCTGTCACGGGGGATGGCTCTCCTCCAGGAGTTGAGGTCTGCTCTGGCTCAGGCGTTGGAGCTGGGTCGGTCGGCATCGGCGCCGGGGTGGGCAGGACGAATGGTGTATCGTCATCTTGTGGCTGTGATGATGCCGCGTTGGCGAGCTCGGCGTTAATGGCGGCGCCAGTATCAAGTGGCTGGTCATCGGCTGGCGCCGGTAGCGGCTCAAGCGCATCCAGTGTCAGGTCGCCGTGCGGCTCGGCCATAGCATCAGGCGTTGGCAGTGTGAAGTCGTCTGAATCTGGCGTTGGCTGCGGCGAGGCCTGTATAGACTCGAGCTGGTCGCTGAGCTCCTGCTCCATCATCTTAGACATATCAGGCTGTGGTTCTTGGCTCAGTGGCTGGATCACCCGCTCGCCACCGTGGCTGGTCGGCTGCATCGATGGTGATGAGGACGGTGCTGTTGGCTGTGGCAAGGTGCCGGTCGGGGTGGTCGGTGCTGCTTCAGGGGATGGAGTTGGCGCTGGGTCGGCTGGCGTCGCTGGTTCTGTAGCGGTTTGCTCAGTCGGTGCGGACGGAGCTGCCGGCGTCGGCGCGGCGCTCGGTAGGACGAACGGCGCCGGGTCGGTTGCTGGAGGGGTTGAATTGTCTGGATTAGCTTGAGCCGGCGCGATGGCTGAATTATCCTGAGTCGGTGGAGTTGTTGGTGCGGTCGGTGCCGGGGTGACAACATGGGTTGCGAGTTGGGTGGTTGGTGCCGCCAACGGCGCGCCAGCTGCTACGGGTTCTGCGGCCGGCTCGGGCGCGACGGGAGTCGGTTCTGGCGCGTCGCCGAGTACTTCGTGGACCGTGCGCACCACGTCTTCGATGCCGACTTGCGACTTGACGAGGTAGCGATCGGCACCGAGGGCTTCGCCGCGTTGCCGCTGGTCTTCGGATGACAGCGCGGTCATCATGATGACTTTGACGTCACGTGTCTCGGTGGTTGAGCGCAAGATATCCAGCATGTCAAAGCCAGAAATCTTGGGCATCATCACGTCGCTGACGATCAAGGCCGGGCGTTCTTTGATAGCCATAGCCAAGGCTTCTTCACCGTCGCCCGCCGAAACGATGTCGTAGCCCTCAGCTAGTAACCTGACGCCGTAAATCTCGCGCAGGCTTTTGTCGTCTTCTACTAGTAAAATCTTTGTCATAACTACCCCTACTATACCGAAGTTTGCGCCAAAATACTATAGTGGTTATGGTTTTTGTTGGGCAGCAGCTGGCTCTGGGGTAGCGAGTGGTGTTGATGGCGTGGGCGTAGCGGTTGGCCCAGGCGGCGTGGGTGTGGCAAGAGGCTCGGGGGTTGGGTCGGGCGGTGTGGATGGCATGGCGGGCGCGGGAGCGGTTGGTTCAGGTGGTGGCGTGAACATCAGCGGCAGCGGGCTAAAATTCGGCGGCGGCACCGGCGGTGTGGCCGGCTTAGTTAGGACGGTATCGGCGGCGTCTGGTTGGGTAGCGTTGATCGGGACGGTCGGCTGGACAGCGACAGCAGTTGGCGGTTCGGTGGTCAGTGGTGGAGCAGCCGGCGCGGGGATGGTTGGTAGTTGGCGCATGGCCTCGTCGGTTCGGGTGCGAGGAATCTCGAGAAAGAAAGTGCTGCCCTTGCGGTATTCGCTGATGACGAATAGGCGGCCAGACATCGCCTCGGTCAAGCGGCGGCTGAGATACAAGCCGAGGCCGGTGCCGCCGATCTCGCGAGTGTCGGAGTTGTCGACGCGGTAGAACTTTTGAAAGAGGTGCGGTACGTCTTCGGCGGGGATGCCGATACCGCTGTCTTGGACGCTGATGGTGATCGTTTTGTCATCGCCAGTGATGTCCACAACTACTTCCCCGTCGGGTGTGTACTTGATGGCGTTTTCGATCAAGTTAGAAACAACTTCGCGGAGGTGGTCGGCATCGACGGTGGCGTAGTAGGCTGGCTGGACAGTGGCGGCGGCGTCTGGACGGAAGGTGCAGACGAGGCCCTTTTCGGCGGCGCGTGGCGCCAGGCCCTCAAAAATCTCGCCAACGAAAGTAGTGATATTGATAATCTGCGGCTCGTTCTTGAGGCGGCCGTCTTCGGCGCGGCTGATATCGAGCAGGTCCTGGAATAACCGACCCAGGTGCTGGGCTGAGGCGTGGGCCTTGGTGATGAAATCGCGCGCCTTGTCGTCGATGTGGGCGGTGGCTGGATTGAGCGCCAGGCCGAGGTAACCTTCGATGGAAGCGACGGGGGTGCGCATTTCGTGGCTGGCGGTAGAGATAAATTCGGCTTGCTGGCGCTCCTCGGCTTTTTCCTTGGTGATGTCGCGAAAGACGACGATGATGCCTTCGTTGTCCTTGCCGACTGGCGAGGCGACGATGGAGACGAGGATTTGCTTGTCCGAGGCAGTGCGGAGGAGCAATTTGTCGGAGTGTGCCGGCCGATTATTGATCAGTGACTGCATGACCGGGTTTTCGGTAACGGTGACGTCTTTGCCGTCGGCGGTGACTAGTTGGATGACGCTTTGCCATTTGAGGCCGAGGGCGTCGCCTTGGTTCCAGCCGATGATCCGCTGGGCTGAGGGGTTGATTAGCTCGATATTGCCCTCGCGCGAGATGGCCAGCACGCCGTCGTCGATAGTATTGATGACAATGTCAGAGGTGCCCTCGGCGGTGGATAGCTTGGTGCGAAGTTCAGAGATGTCGCCGAGCTTACTGACGCGCGGCTGATGGCGCCAGATGATAAAGCCAAGAGCCAGTGGCGCCAGGCCAAAAAACAGGGCGCCAATCGTGGCGATAGGGCTGGCGTGCTGGGTGATGGCGGCGGCAGTGATGGCGATGACGACGAGGAGGCTGATGCCGAGGACGACGGGCCAGCCAAAGAAGCCGGCGAACACCGCGGCGCTGAGCCAGGCGGCGGCGAATGGCGAGGCGAGAAAGCCGCTGGTGGCAACCAGCGAGCCGACGGCAAGGATGATCAGGCCATAGACGGCGATGGATGCGGCGGTGATGGCTCGGCGCGGTAGCCACAGACAGAGGATGAGGGTGGCGAGGCTGACGAGGGCGCTGATGGCGGCGGCGAGGTCGGTGATGGCTTCGCCGATGGGTAGCCGGTAGCCGGTCGGGATAAAGCGCGCCCAAGCGTAGAGGAGGACGATGACCAGCCCGACGAACAAGGCCGCCTCGCATAGTCGCCGCAGCCAAAATCGCGACAATTCACCGACCTGCGAAACATCCCCCGCCCACTTCATGCTTGTATTATAGCCCGAGACGAGCAAAAATGATACCCACATTGAGCCACGTCACGGCAAGTCAAGCATGGTACGCGTATTCAGCTGCCCCGAGGGGCGCACTTAGCCCTTCCCCAAAATCGCCTCGAGCATCTTCATTCGCGAGGCCATGATGGCGGGGATGGCACCGCTGATGATGGCAACTACCAGCACAACCTCAGCACGGAATAGCAATTCCCACCACGATATGTTGAGTGTCACGTCAGCAATTGGCAGACTGAACGGATGTGCCACTACATACGGCACCAGCCCACCGAGGAAAATTGCCAAGCCGACCGCTATACCGCACACCGCATAAAATAGCGCTAGTAGAACATAGCTAAAGACGATCACTCGCGGCTTGACGCCAATCGCCCGCTGAATGCCGATTTGCCGCCGCTTGTTGATGATGTCAACATAAATCACGATGAAGATCGTCACCGCCGCAATGATAATGCCGACTATCAGCATAATGGCGTTGAGCGACTGAAAACTACCGGTAATCGTATCCATAACCGTCGCTCCGTCGCGCCAATCGTGAACGCGCAGGCCCGGATAGTTCAGGTCAGTAAGTGCTCGTTGTACCGACGCTTCCTTGCCGCGGCTGGTGCGCACGACGATCATGCCGGCATCGTTCTCGCCAGCTGCCAAACGGCTCGGTATGCCGCTGGTGAGCTTGCGCCATAAACTGCGCGAGATGTACGCCTGAATATCTGCATTATAAAACTTCGTCGAGGTAATACCGCCGACCTTAACGTTGACCTTTTTACCGTTAACATTTATCGTTACCCGGTCGCCAACTTTAACCCCTTCAAGCGAACCTCTCTCGAGCAACCGGCTACCCAGCACGATCTCGTCGTCGCCTGCCAAAAACGCTCCGTCCGACACGCGGTTAGCGACCTCCAGGGTTTGGCGAAAGGCTTGCGGATTAACGACATTGATTCGAGCTTGTACCTGCTTGTCATCGTTATATCCTAATATTGCCGGCACAGCCAGGATTTTGTCAGCCGCCGTCACGCCGTCGATGCGTTTGATCTCGGCCAGCTTGTCATCGACATTGGTGATGTACTCGCCGGGCTTTTTGACATCGATATAGGCCTCGCCGACCATTAAATTCTTGATCTGCGATTCAATCGCCGACGTGACGCCAGCTAGCAGCGACGATATGAAGGCTAGATTGATGAACGCCACCGCCACCAGCAGCGTCGTCAAGCCCAGCGTCCACTTGCGACCACGCACGATGTACTGCCGCATCAATCGCCAGCCCAGCAAGAACTTGCGCCACAGATTGTTCTTGGGCTGGCGCGGCGTTTGCGTTTTCTGCGTTTTGCGAGTCTGGCTCATAGTAGCCTCCCGGCTGCAGGCCGACGCTCGCCTTTTAGCTTGCCGTTTTCAAACACGATTTGCCGCTTGGCGTAAGCTAGTTCATCAGCTTCATGCGAGATCATCACCAAGGTTATGCCGCTGGCATTAATTTCCTTCAATGTTTCCATGACATTTTTTGAAGCAACTGTATCTAGGTTAGCCGTCGGCTCGTCGGCAAAGATAATGTGCGGCTCATTGACCAGCGCTCGGGCAATTGCCACGCGCTGCTGTTCGCCGCCAGATAATTGCGATGGCAGATGGCGCGCTCTGTCCTTCAGACCAACACGATCCAGTTCGTGCAAGGCTTTTTGTCGAGCAATCTTCGCCGAGCACCACATTAGCCGCGGCAACATGACGTTTTCTAGGGCGGTGAGCTCGCGGATCAGGGCGTACTCTTGAAAAATATAACCAACTTGGCGCAGGCGTAGTTCAATCCGCTGTTTTTCTGGCAGCTGCGTGATCTCTATCGCCGGTGTCTCGTCACCCCTACTATCAAACCAGATTGTGCCGTTATCAGGGCGATCCAACATCGCCACCTGATGCATAAAGGTCGATTTGCCCGAACCATTGCGCCCTGTGATCATCAGAAAATCGCCGTGACGGATCGAAAAACTGACATCCTTAAGCGCATGCGTGGCGCTGTCGCCTGAGCCGTAGGTCTTGCTAAGGTGCTCAATGGTAAGAATTTCGCGGGCCATAGTATCAGTATAGCGCGCGGTGGGGCGCCGCTTCAAGCCGAGATCCCGAAAAACCTACTGCAGTTTTGTTATCATTTCTACTTCGCGGGCCGTAAGACCATATTTTTTATAGAACGCTATGGCGGGCTGGTTGCCGCTCAGCACTTTTAACCGCAAGGTATCGCAATTTTTACTCTGGAAATAGCGCTTCATTTCGTCCAGCAAGGCTCGCCCGATACCGCTGCCGCGCTGCTCTGGCTCGACATAAAGCAGTCCGATCCAGCCGTCTTTTCGCGGCTCATGCACCGCATCGAAAACGACATCCTGACCAGGCTGATGATCGATAATCACGCCCTGAATAAAGCCGACCACCTCGCCGTTCTCCTCAGCAACATACATCGCGCCGTTCATATTTTCGCTATCGTCAATCATCCGCTGCATGTAGCCGTGCGCGTGGCAAAGGCTTTCCAGAAACAGGGTCAATCTGGATAGTATCACCGGTGATTTCATCAAATAAGAATTCATCGCCTATAGTATGGACTAAAGCTTTTCTAAACACATTGTTGCCAAATAGCCGGCTAGCTTCCATGTCATATATACTGTATGCCTTTTTGTCTGCCCTAAGGATATCAGACATATAGTCTTTGCTGGCATACGTATGTCCGTCGCTTTCTATGACTATATTGCTGTATAAAAATGCACGACTTTTACCTTTAGGAGGTTCAAAAGACATGTCCCCAATCTTGGTATTGATATCGCTAAGTAGTTTAAGTAAACTCTCTCTAGTAAGAACTCCTTCACTTGTTGTAGAGTAAGTATTCTTACTTCGCCATTCTGATACAAATCTAATAAGGTCATCTACTGTTGTTGCCATATCTTATCTCCATTATTGAAGCTTATTATTGCAGTATTTTTGAAGGAAAGTTTTAAGTCTTTATTTGCTGGTGGTAGACTTGAACGACGATAAGCTAGTAATGCTTCTTTAAGCATAAATAATAGCTTGTCGCTATGAGGACGTATTTTTTCTGGAGCAACAATCTTAGTAGCTATTATAACGATTTCTTTATTTTGGCCTATTATGTCTTCGTAGTAGTCAATCCTTGTAGCAGTGTCCATCCATATTAATACACCAACGCCATCAAAGGCGTTGTCTACACGAAAACCATTATGTGCCCGACCAAACTGACCCTGTATAGACGCAAAAAGCGCATCCTTTTTCGTATCACGAACGCACATTGTTAAATTACGCTCCATGGTGTCGTCACGACCAGGCCAGGGTGCGGATAGTTTATACTTTTGTATTATTTCTTTAACTTTTTTCTCGCTGAGCGTCTCGTTTCTAAAATCCATATCATCCTTTCTAAACAAGCTTCTTGGTGGCTAATATTTCTATAACCGTTAGGTTAATACCCCCTTTTTTCCTTAATAGACCAACTGACAACTCCCTCTACAGTTTCCATATCTCATCCTTATCCATAAAAGTTATGTCAACTCCTCTAAAACCGCTC
>ERZ772986.607-NODE-607-length-21830-cov-7.238301_pt1 | contig 21830 bp, 17 predicted proteins | sample MGYA00511898_ERZ772986 | MGnify/ENA primary metagenome ERZ772986 (study PRJEB29015, sample SAMEA2737934) | human oral metagenome | biome: human oral; feature: human-associated habitat; material: dental | place: China | collected 2148 ... | reverse complement strand
GGCGGGGGCCTGCGCCGGAGCCGTGGCCGCGGCGGTCGCCTTACGACGCCGACGGCGAGCCCGTGCGGGATCCGGGGCCTGGAAGAGCAGGGAGGCGGCAGGGAGGTACGGTGCCTGTTCGGACGCACCCGACTGCGCGGCGACGGTATCGGCGCCGCCGGCCTCCTCAGCGGCCTCGCCACCCTCGGCGGCCGCCGCGGCGCCCTCATCGTCAGTGTCTTCAGCGCCCTCAGAGCCCCCAGAGCCCTCGGAGCTCCGGTCCCCCTCGGCCCCGTCGACGGCCGAGGTCTCCGCCGCGTCGGACGTCCGGTCGGGACCGCCCTCGTCGGACGTCCGGATCCGTGCGGGCGCCCCGCCACCGGCACGGTCGGCGTCATGGTCCGCGGGCGGGGCGAGAACCGGCTGCTCCGCGGCGGGGGCCTGCGCCGGAGCCGTGGCCGCGGCGGTCGCCTTACGACGCCGACGGGTCGGAGTCCTGGACTCCTCAGCGGCCGGAACCTCCCCAGCAGCAGGAACGACGGGTGTCCCGGGCCTACGGGGGGCGCGATCGGGAACGGGCGATGAGCTCGATGCGGACTTCGATGTGGACACGGTGCGGTGCACTCTCCGGATGCCCCAGCCTCCACCGTACCCACGGCGCTGGGACGCAGTCGTGCTCCCGACGAGGGAGCGGAAAAGTCTGTGTTCTCGCCTTGCGGCGCCTGCCCGCGGAGGGACTCGCACGGTCCGGGAGTGCGGCGGCGCGTCGTGCGGCGCACTTCTCCAGGGCGGTCTCGACCACTGAGGCTCGGGCCCCGGGTGCCGGTACGTAGCGCTCGAAGCCGACGACAGTATTCCACACCGAGCGCCGCGGGACGGACCGGCCCGCCCGGGAACTGGCTCACTCCCCGGGGACATCATGCATCCGCAGCACCAAGACTGCTCTAGAATTCCCGCATTCGTGACAAGCCGTCGTCACATGCCTTATACTGCTCCTATAACTCCGCAAAGGGTGCGGAGGATTCACTTATCGCTCTCATCGTTCATCCCGAAAGGTGGCGCTGATGGTGCTCGCACCGATGGCGTTGGACTCCCTCGATCTGGCTCGATGGCAGTTCGGCATCACGACCGTCTACCACTTCATCCTCGTTCCGCTCACGATCGGGCTGTCCCCGCTCGTGGCGCTCATGGAGACCGCCTACCTGCGCACCGGCAACGAGCAGTGGCGCGTCGCCACGACGTTCTTCGGCAAGATCCTGCTGATCAACTTCGCCCTCGGCGTGGCCACCGGCATCGTGCAGGAGTTCCAGTTCGGCATGAACTGGTCCGAGTACTCCCGCTACGTCGGCAACATCTTCGGCGCGCCGCTGGCCTTCGAGGCCCTCCTCGCCTTCTTCATGGAATCGACCTTCCTCGGCCTGTGGATCTTCGGTTGGGACCGCCTGTCCCCCAAGCTGCACAACCTGTGCATGTGGATGGTCGCCCTGGGCACGAATGTCTCCGCCTTCTTCATCCTCGCCGCCAACTCCTGGATGCAGCATCCCGTGGGCGCCGTCGTCAACAGGACGACCGGCCGGGCCGAGCTCGACGGCATCGGCGGCTTCCTCGCGGTCCTGGGCAATCACATCCTGTGGACGACCATCCTCCACGTCATCGCCACCTCCTTCCTCGTCGCCGGGACGATCGTCCTCGGCGTCTCCGTGTGGTGGATGGTCAAGGCCGCCCGAGCCGGCCAGGACTACGAGGCCCGTGAGCTCTGGCGCCGTCTCACCCGCTTCGGCGCGATCACCGTCGTCGTCGCCGGCCTGCTCACCGCCGGCAGCGGGCACGCCCAGGGACAGCTCGTCGCCCAGGAGCAGCCCGCCAAGATGGCCGCCGCCGAGGCCCTGTGCGCCACCGAGTCCGGCGCCGGCTTCACCGTGGCCGCCTTCGGCGACTGCGACGGCGGAGTCACCCGCATCGGCTCCGCGCCCTACGTCTACTCCTTCCTGGCGACCAACGACCCGAACGCGAAGGTCACGGGCCTGGCCGACGCGCAGGCCATGTACGAGGAGAGATACGGCGCCGGTGTCGACTACACGCCCGACGTCATGACGACCTTCTGGTCGTTCCGCCTCATGATCGGGCTCGGCATGCTGTCCCTGCTCATCGGCGCCATCGGGCTGTGGCTGACCCGCGGGGACCGCCTCATCACCAGCCCGCGGCTGGGTCGGATCGCCCTGTGGACCCTGCCGCTGCCCTTCCTCGCCTCGACCTTCGGCTGGATCTTCACCGAGATCGGCCGTCAGCCGTGGGTCGTCGTCCCCAACCTGGCCGACCCCGTCTCCCAGGTGTTCATGCTCACCAGCAGCGGCGTGTCCACCGTCGTCTCCTCCGGCACGGTGCTCGCCTCCATGGCCCTCTTCACGCTCCTGTACGCAGCTCTCGGCGTCGTCTGGTTCGTGCTGGTGCGCCGCTACGTCCGCGAGGGCGTGCGCACTCAGACCGCGGCCTCCGTCGAGCGCGTCAGAACGGCCGCGACGAGCAGCACCGCCTCCCCCCTCCTGTCCTTCGAGTACTGAACCGGAAGAGAGCACACCATGACACCGCTGTCCATCCTCTGGTTCGTCCTCATCGCCGTCCTGTGGATCGGCTATCTCACCCTCGAGGGCTTCGACTTCGGCGTCGGCATGCTACTGAGGATCCTCGGTCGCGACGAGAGGGAGCGCCGAGCCATGCTCGGCACCATCGGCCCCCACTGGGACGGCAACGAGGTCTGGCTATTGACGGCCGGCGGCGCCACCTTCGCCGCCTTCCCGGAGTGGTACGGCACTCTCTTCTCGGGCGCGTACCTCGTCCTCCTCCTCATTCTCCTGTGCCTCATCGTGCGTATCTGCGCAATCGAGTGGCGGGAGAAGATCAATGACCAGGCCTGGCGCGACCGCTGGGACTGGGCGCACACGATCAGCGCCTGGACCCCCTCGATCCTGTGGGGCGCGGCTTTCGCCAATCTCGTCCAGGGCATGAGGATCGAGGTCATCGACACGGCCTCGGGCGCGCCCGTGCCCGCGAGCGAGGTCCCCACCGACGTCCTGATCCACGGAGCCTCGCACCAGATCACCGGCGGCTTCCTCAGCCTGCTCACGCCCTTCACGCTCCTGGGCGGGGCGGTCACCTGCCTGCTGTTCCTGACGCACGGAGCGCTCTACATCGCGCTCAAGACCGCGGGCCCCCTCTCCGAGAGAGCCCTCCGCCTCGCCAAGCGCTCCTCGATCGCATCCGCGGCCGTCACCGCCGTGTGGGCGCTGTGGGCGCAACTCGCCCACTCCTCCAACGCACTGGCCTGGATCCCACTGGTCATCGCCGCACTGGCGCTGATCGGCTCACTGGGTCTCGCTCGGCAGGACCGGATCGGCTGGGCCTTCGCCCTGCACTTCGTGGGCATCGCCTTCGCCGTCGTCTTCATCTTCGCGGCCATGGCCCCCGATGTCATGCGATCATCGATCGACGCCGCCTACTCCCTGACGATCCAGCAGGCCGCGAGCGCGGACACGACCCTCCTCATCATGACCGTCGCCGCCGTCGTCTTCGTCCCGGTCGTGCTCTTCTACACGATCTGGGGATACAGGGTCTTCTCCAAGCGCATCAGTGCCGAGGCGATCGACCCGCATGAGGGCGGGCTGCACCCGACGAGGGTGCGCGACTCCGCTCAGCCCGAGGCCGTCATCGGATACTGATGCCGAGCACCCGGGCCGACCGCCCGACCGGCTCCGCCCGGGTGCTCCCGCGCGGAGTTGCGTACGACCGCGCAGGGCCGATGGCGCACGGCGACGAAGCGCAGTGCGTGGGCCGGCACCCTCCGCGGGCACGACGGCGAGCGACGCCCCGTCAGCAGGACGACGCAGGCCCGAGGCCCGCGCCCGCCCCGGAACCGCCAACCAGCGCCCCGAGACCCGACGAGAAAAGCCCCAAACAACCCGCACACACCCCACCCTCACAACACGAAGAACCAGTTTCAGGACCACAGTCCTAGGACTACTATTCTGGAGCGGTGAAGCCTTTGGACCCCCGGCTCATGCGTTACGCGCACGCCGCCCGGCGCTACATCGTCGTCACCGCCCTGGCCGGCGGTACGACGGCCCTGCTCGTCATCGCGCAGGCCGTTCTCATCTCGAGGTCCGTCTCGCCCGTCATCTCCTCCGGTGCCGCGCTCAGCGCGGTCGCGCCCCTCATCGGGCTGCTGGCGCTCACCATGGCGGCGCGCGTCGGCGTCCTCCACGCGCAGGAGCTTCTCGCCCACCGCGCCGCCACGCGCACGATCATCGAACTGCGCCGCCAGGTCCTGGAGCACGCCGCCGCGCTGGGACCGCGATGGGCGGCCGAGCACGGCTCCGGGACCGCCACCCTGCTGACACGGGGCCTGGACGACCTCGAACCGTACTTCACCCGGTACCTGCCCCAGCTCCTCCTCGCCGCCACGGTCACCCCCTTGACCGGACTGGTCATGCTCGCGGAGGACCTGCTTTCCGCCGTCGCCGTGGCGTGCACCATACCGCTCATCCCCATCTTCATGATCCTCATCGGACGACTCACCCAGCGCCACTCGGAGGAGCGTCTGGAGGCCATGGAGCGCCTGGGCGGTCAGGTGCTCGACCTGCTCGCCGGGCTGCCGACCCTCAAGGCCCTCGGCCGGGAGGCCGGGCCGGCGAAGCGCATCGGCGAGCTGGGACGGGCCTACGGCACCGCCACCATGCACACCCTCAGGATCGCCTTCCTGTCCGGTGCGGTCCTGGAGTTCATCACCACGCTGTCGGTGGCGATCATCGCGGTGCAGGTGGGCTTCCGCCTGCTGTTCGGTCATATGGACCTGGCCACCGCCCTTCTGGTCATCATGATCGCGCCGGAAATGTACCAGCCGCTGCGGCGGGTCGGTCTCCACTTCCACGCCTCGGCCAACGGGGTCGCCGCCGCCAACGCCGTCTTCGAGATCCTCGCCGCACCCCCGCCCGAGCGCGGCACGATCCCCGCCCCCGATCTCGGCTCGGCCGTCATCGAGATCGAGGACCTGGCCGTCGCGGCGCGCGGCGCCTGGGCCCCCGCGGGACTGACCGCGAGGATCCGACCCGGGCGTCTCGTGGCGCTGTCCGGTCCCTCGGGCGCGGGCAAGACGACGGCCTGCCAGGTGCTGCTCGCGCTCCTGCCCCCCGACAGAGGCGCCGTGCGCATCATCTCCGACAACGGCGCAGGCGGCGTCGTGGACCTGTCCGATATCGATCCGGACACCTGGTGGGCGCAGATCGTCTGGGTCCCCCAGCGCCCGGTCATCGTTCCGGGAACGGTCCTCGCCAACGTGATGGGCCCCGAGCGCGCCTCGGAGATCGACGACGCCCGACTCGGACGGGAATCGCCTCGGCTGCTCGCCGCCGCCCGCGCCACGGGCTTCGACGAGGTCATCAGCGCCCTCCCCCGGGGCTGGCGGACACGGATCGGTCAGGGCGGCGTCGGACTGTCCGTGGGGCAGCGCCAGCGCCTGAGCCTGACCCGGGCACTCATGTCGGACGCCCCTCTCGTCGTCCTGGACGAGCCGACCGCGCACCTGGACGCGGCCAGTGAGGCGCACGTCCTCGATGGGATCGGCATGCTGCGCTCCCAGCACCGCACCGTCGTGATGATCGCCCACCGGCGGGCACTGATGGCAGTGGCGGACGAGGTGATCGAGGTCGTCCCGCGGCCCGCGCCGGAGCTCGTCGCGGGTGGACGGGATCTCCCGGAGACGATCGCCGAGGAGCCGCTCGGAGCCGGCGCCCGTGAGGAGCCCGCCCGATGAGGGCCCTCCTGTCACCGAGGGAACGAGGCGCGCTGCGGCGGGCCGTCGGGCTGCTCGATCTCAATCGGACCCGCTTCGCCGCCTCCGTCGCCACCGGCGCGCTCGGCCTGGGCAGCGCGATCGGGCTGTCCATCGTCGCGGCCTGGATGATCGCCCGCGCCTCCCAGGTCCCCGACGTCGTCGCCCTGGGCGTGGCGCCCGTGGCGGTGCGCCTGTTCGGGATCTCCCGCTCGGTGCTGCGCTACTGCGAGCGGCTTCTGTCTCACGACACCGCGCTGCGCGGCATGAGCGCCCTGCGCACGCACCTGTACGAGATCCTGGCCGCTTCGCCGACCGATGCCGTGGCGCAGCTGCGCCGCGGCGACCTGCTCTCCCGCGTGGGCGCCGACGTCGATGCCGTGGGCGATCTGATCGTGCGCGGCTGCCTTCCGGTGGCGGTGGCGGCGAGCGTCGGCACCGCCACCAGCATCGGGGTGGGCCTCATCCTGCCCGAGGCCGGGCTGGTTCTGGCAGGATGCCTGCTGCTGGCGGGCGTCGTCGGGCCCCTGGTGTCGATCCGCGCGGCCCGGGCAGCCGAGAGGGCCCGCCAGCAGCAGGCCAACGACGTGTCCGCCACCGTCCTGACCGCCCTGGAGAGCGGCGATGAGTTGAGCGTGTCCGGAGGCCTGCCCCGTCTCATGAGCGGGCTCGCCGATCTGGAGGCGAGCCTGGCCACAACCCGGGACCGCGCTGCCCGCCCCGCGGCCCTGGCGGCGGCCGTCGACATGACGGCCACGGGCCTGGCGGTCGTGCTCGGCCTGCTGGTCAGCATCCCGGCGGTGGCCTCCGGCCGTCTGGCGCCGGTGTGGCTCGCCGTGATCGCCCTGGTGCCGCTGGCCGTCTTCGAGGTCACCTCGGCACTGGGACCCGCAAGCGTCCAGCTGGTCGCCTCCGCCGAGGCGGCGACGCGCATCGTCGCCCTCATCGACCGGGCGGAGTCCTCGCGCGCCGGGGCCTCCGATCCGGAACCGCTGCCGGCAGTCGGCGACGACGGCCCCCGCCTGCGAGCCCGGGGCCTGGCGGTTGGCTGGCCGGAGGGCCCCGTCGTCGCCGAGGGCATCGACCTCGATCTGGCGCCCGGCGATCGCCTGGCCGTCGTCGGGCCGTCGGGAGTCGGCAAGACGACTCTTCTGGCGACCCTGGTCGGCCTTCTGGAGCCCAGGGACGGCGAGCTGAGTCTGGACGGGGCCCCACCGTGGTCGGCGAGGAGGACGGACGTGGCGAGTCGGATCACTCTGACCGCGGAGGACGCCCACGTCTTCGCCACCACCGTCCTCGAGAACCTGCGCGTGGCCAACGGCGCTCTGAGCCCCGAGGAGGCCCGCGCCCTGCTCCGGCGGGCGGGCCTGGGCGAGTGGCTGTCCGACCTACCGCACGGGCTGGACACGATCATGGGCTCGAACGCCACGACGCTGTCCGGCGGCGAGCGCCGTCGTCTGCTGCTCGCCCGCGCGCTGGCCGCACCGGCACCGCTCATGGTGCTGGACGAGCCCGGCGAGCACCTGGACGCCGCCACCGCCGACCGTCTCGTGACCGATCTGCTGCACGCCGGCGACGGCGCCGACGAGAGGAGGAGAGGCGTCCTGCTGGTCACCCATCGACTGAGCGCCCTGGACGGCGCCGACGAGATCCTGGTCCTCGACGCTCCCGAGCCCGGTCGGCCGGCCACCGTCGTGCGCCGGGGCTCGCACTCCCGGCTGAGCGTTCAGGACGAGTCCTACCGATGGTCCCTCGAGCAGGAGCGCAGGTGAGACGACTGTGATGACAGACTCGGATCCGCAACCCGATCCCGCCGTCTTCCCCGGCATGCCGGACGACGACCTGGTCCTGGCGCTGCCCAGCGGTCCGAGCCCCGACGATCCCGCGGGCATCGGCTCCCTCGCCTATGCGATCCACACCGATCGGCTGGCCTCCACGCGCGAGCGCCCGGACCACGGCGTCGGCCTGGACGGCGGCGCCGTGGAGCTCTTCCGCGCGGCCCTGCGGCTGACCGGATCCCTCACCATGCCCGACGCGCTGCGTCGTCTGATGGACTCCGCCTGCTCGATCACCGGAGCGGCCTGGGGCACCATCGACGTGCTCGGAGCCGCCGGCGCCCCGCCCCTGGCCACGGCGCGGGCGACGGCCTCGCCCCACGAGCTCGACTCCATGCTGTCGGGCGCTCACGCCATCGGCCGGACCGGCAACGGCGTCGTCATCGACAACGACCTGGCGCGCGCCTCCGCCTTCACGGGCGGGATCGAGGGGGAGACCGCGGGCTCGATCCTGTCGGCCCCCCTGCGGGCGCGCGGGCGGGTCTACGGGCGCCTGTACCTGTGCGACAAGGATGACGGTTTCGACGACGGGGACGCGGCCGTCGTCCTCACGCTCGCCGAGGCCGCGGCCGTCGCCGTGGAGAACGCCCGACTGTACCGGGAGGCCCGGGACCGCGAGCGCTGGATGGCCGTATCCCAGGAGCTCACGACGCTGCTGCTGTCGGGCGCCGAGGAGGATGACGCCCTGACTCTGATCGCCCGACGCGTCCAAGAGGTCGCGCACGCGGACACGGCCGCCCTGGTCCTGCCCGGCGTCGGTCGGACGTGGGTCTGCGAGATCGCGGCGGGGGCCCACTCCGCCGGCCTCATCGGGACGCTCTTCCCGCCGGAGGGCAGGGCGCTGACGACGCTGGCCCATCAGACCGGCCTGACGGTGGACTCCCTGGCCGAGGCGTGGGGCACTCACGACCTGCTCGTGCCGGAGCTGGCGTCCTTCGGGCCCGCCCTGTACGCCCCGATGATTCACCGCGGCCGCGGTGTGGGGGTCATGCTGCTGCTGCGCGCCCAGGGAGCGGCGCCGTTCACCGATCAGGACCTGGAGATCGCCGAACTGGTGGCGGGACAGGCGACGATGGCCTTCGAGCTGGCCGACGCCCAGCACGCCGAGGAGATGGCGACCCTGCTCAACGAGCGGGCGCGCATCGGACGCGATCTGCACGACCTGGCCATCCAGCAGCTCTTCGCCACCGGGATGCAGATCTCCGCGGCCCGCGATCGCCTGTGCGCCGAGGACGCCGATGGCTCCGTCGACCTGGTCGCGGTGCGCGGGGCGCTGGAGTCCTCGCTGGAGGCGATCGATGACTCGGTGCGCCAAATACGCTCCATCGTGCGCTCGCTGCGCGACCGCGACGAGGATGTGAGCGTCGTCGAGCGTCTGCGGCGCGAGGCGTCCCTGGCACGCACATCCCTGGGCTTCGCCCCCTCCCTCATCCTCACGGTCGATGGGCGCGGCCTGGCTCAGGCGGGCCGCGAGGAGGAGGACGAGCTCATCGAGGCCATCGACGCGGCCGTCGAGACGGATATCGCCGACGACATGGTGGCGGTCGTGCGCGAGGGCCTGTCCAACGTGGCCCGGCACGCCAGGGCGTCCTCGGTGACGGTGGACGTCAAGATCGAGGGCGTCCTGCCCGGCGGCTCCAGCCTCCTGCTGGCGGGGAACGGGCCGGCCTCCGGGAACGCCGAGCCATTCCACGGCGTGCCGGTGGTCGAGGTGGTGTGCCGCGACGACGGGGTGGGAGTGGATCCCTCGGTGAGGCGCCGCTCGGGCACGGCGAACATGGCCGAGCGCGCCCGTCGCCATGCCGGTACCTTCGTCATCGGACCGCGGGCCCGCTCGGACGGCGATCGCCGCGGCACCTGCTTCACCTGGAGGGTCCCCCTGGAGCCGACGCCGCGGTGATCTCCCCCGGATCCCCATCAGCGGGCCGGCCCGCGACCCGGACCACGCCGTCCGAGGAGCGGTCAGCCGCGGCGCCAGCCCGAGGCCCGCTGGCCGGCGACCCAGGCGGCGACCTGCGTGCGGCGCTGGAGGCCCATCTTGGCCAGCAGGGAGGTGATGTGGTTCTTCACGGTCTTCTCGGCCACGCCGAGCCTCTCGCCGATCTCGCGGTTGGACAGGCCGTCGCCGATGAGGTCGAGGACCTTGCGCTCGGCGTTGGTCAGGTCCGCCGTCGGGTCGTCGTGGTCGGCGCGGCGGCGCGTGACCGTGCGCTCGTCGAGCAGCACGCGCCCCGAGGCGACGGCGCGCACGACGTCGCTGATCTCGGCGCCGTGGACGGTCTTGAGCAGGTAGGCGCGGGCTCCCGCGTCAAGGGCCTCGGCCAGGGCCTCGTCGTCGTCGAAGGAGGTCAGGACGATGGGCAGGGCGTCGGGGACCGCGTCGCGCAGATCGCGCATGAGCTCGATGCCGGTGCCGTCGGGCAGCTGCAGGTCGACCAGCACGACGTCGGGGCGCATGAGCTCGGCCCGGCGCAGGGCCTCGGCGCAGGACCCCGCCTCGGCCACGACGTCCAGGCCGTCGGCACGGTCAATAATCTCTGCGATCCCACGGCGGACGATCTCGTGATCGTCCACGATCATGACGCGGACGGTCTCGGCGGCAACGGCTCTCGGCATGGACGCGAGCCTATCAGCGCCGGGGACCTACGTCACAAACACGGGCTCGTCCTGGGAAAACCAGCCGGGCCCATGGGCCGTCGGGCCGGGCAATGGTCGCCTGCCCGCTCTCTGACCCGCCCGACCCGCTCTGCCTTCCGCCTCCTGACGGGGACTCAGCGGGAGCCGGCGGCGAGCAGGAGCTCGGCGGCGGCGCGCGCGCCGTCCTCACGGGCGACGGCGTCGGCCGCTCGGCGGGACCGCTCCCGGTAGCCCCGCGCGCTGCCGGCACCGGTCAGCTCCGCCATGAGGGCGGCGAGCGCCCGGGTGCCGGCGCTCCCCGGCCTGAGCGGCGCGGGGCCCAGGCCCAGCGCCGCCACGCGACGCGCGTAGTAGGGCTGGTCGAGCGAGAAGGGGACGACGCCCTGCGGGACGCCCGCGGCCAGAGCGGCATGGGTCGTCCCGGCTCCCCCGTGGTGAATCGCCGCGGCGGTGCGCGGCAGCAGCCAGTCGTGCGGGACGAAGCCGAGCAGGCGTGCATGATCGCCGTAGTCCTCATGACGGCTTCCGAACCCGGGCGAGGGAGCGATGAGCACCCGCACACCGGCCCGGCGCGCGGCCTCCGCCTGGCGGGCGACGGCCGCCCGAGGGTCTCTCAGGGGCACGGACCCGAAGCCCACGTACACCGGTGGTGGGCCGGAGCGGAGGAATCGGGCGAGGCCCGCGTCGGGCTCCCAGTCGTGCACGGGCAGCGCGAGCCGCCCGGTGCAGTGGACGGCCGCGGGCCAGTCGGCGGCGGGCGGCACGAGCCGCGGGGAGCACGCGAGGATCACTGCGCCGTCAGCACTGTCAGCACCGTCGCTGCCGTGCCGGACCGTGGTCCGGCGAGTCGGGCGGCCGCCCGTCAGAACGCGCGCGATGGGCGCCCCCATCGTCAGCGAGCCGTGGCGCAGCGCACGGGAGCAGCACAGGTTGATCGGGCTGCGGCCCTGGCGCGGCGCACCCACGAGGCTGTCGGCGTGCGCAGTGGGCAGCGTGGGGGCCAGCGCCAGCTCGACCACCTCGCAGCCCAGTGCCGCACCCAGGACGCGGCAGGCGGGCAGGCCCAGAATCCCGGTGACCAGGACGTCCCCGGGGCGAGCGCCTGCCGCCAGGGCGCGGGCGATCGCGGGGGCGCAGGCGCGGATCCAGCGGCGCAGCACCAGCGCGCCGACACTCTGGTGGCGGCTCGCGACGCGCGCCACGATCGGCGAGGCGATCGGCCCCATGAGGCGCGCCCCCACCCCTCGGAAGGGCACGTCGCAGTCGGAGGCCGCATCCGCGTAGTCGTCCAGCCCCAGCAGCAGGACGTCGGCTCCCCTGTCTATGAGCGCGCGGGCCAGTGCCAGCTGCGGACGCAGGTCGCCCATGGAGCCGATGGCGACGAGCACATGAGTCATCCCCGCCCCCTCCCCCGGACCGGCGCCGTCTCCTCGTCGATGAGCTGCTCCATCAGCTCCGCGGCCTCCCGCCTGTCCAGCTGTCCGGTGGCGACGGCGAAGACGGAGCCGACGAGACTGGTGTAGAAGGCGCGGGCGCGCAGCCGCGCCCGGGGATCGTCGGCGGTGGTCCCGAGGTGCCCGGCCCAGTGCGCCGCCAGACGGTCGACGACGTCGCGCAGGCGCTCGTCATTGTCAGCCGAGGCGGAGGCGGTCAGGAGCGCGGCGAGGTAGTCGCGGGTCAGCTCGCCCCCTCGGGCCGTCAGGCCTGGTGTGGCGGCGACAAGCGCCCGCAGCGCGCCGGGCAGGTCCTCGTGCCCCTCGAGCGCGGCGACGGCGTCGGCCGTGGCGCGCCGTTCCATGCAGCGCACGAAGAGCTCGGCCTTGCCCCCCACGGAGACGACGGTGCCCACAGACACGCCCGCCTCGGCCGCAATGTCCCGCACCGACGTCGCGGCGTAGCCCCTGCGCACGAAGAGCCGCTCAGCCCGCTCCAGCACCCGGGCCTCGGTGTCCCGCCGCCGGCTCATGCACACCTCCTGAACATGTTCATATCTGAACGCGTTCAGTTTAAGGTGCCGGGCCGCGCCTCGCAAGCCCCTGCGTCCGCCGCCTCAGCGGCCTCAGCGGCGTCGGCGCCGCGGGCGCGACTGGCACCTCGGGCAGGACGTGTGGCTGCGCCCGCCGATGGTCTCCGCGCGCATGGGCGCCCCGCACCGCCTGCAGGGCAGCCCGGCGCGCCCGTAGGCCGCGAGCTCGCGGGCGAAGAAGCCGGCGGCGCCGTCGGCGTCGACGTACAGGGCGTCGAAGCTCGTGCCCCCGGCGGCCAGCGCCCGCTCCATGACGGCCGCGGTCTGCTCCAGCAGGCGCGCGGCGACGCGAGGACCCAACCGGCTGCCGGGCCGCAGGCCGTGGAGGCGGGCGGCCCACAGGCCCTCGTCGGCGTAGATGTTGCCGATGCCCGACACGACGCCCTGATCCAGGAGGATGGTCTTGACGGCGCGGCCCGAGGAGCGCACCCGGGCCACGGCACCGCGCCGGTCGAGCGCGGGGTCGAGCAGGTCGCGGGCGATGTGGGCAGCGTCGGCGGGCAGGAGGGCGTCCGGGCTGCCGGCCCCGCCCGGCGCGCCGTCCGGCGTCGGCACCAGGTCGGTCACGTGCAGGCCGCCAAACATGCGCTGGTCGACGAGGTCGACGGCGGCGCCGCCGGGTGCGTCCCCGTCGGCGGGCGCCAGGTGGAGGCGCACGCGCAGGTGGCGCGGCCGGGTGGACAGCTCGCGCACGAGGCTCGGGGCGTGCAGGGCCGTCAGGTCGGCGCGCCGGCCGCCGCGTGCGTCCGCAGCGGCCGGGCAGTGGGCGGGACCGGTGCCGGGAGGCCGCCCCGCGGCGGTGCCGCGCACGAGAATCTGGCCGCTCATGCCGAGGTGGGCGGACAGCGCACGGCCGTCGTCCAGCGGCAGCCACAGGAACTTGCCCCGGCGCACGGCCGCGGTCACCGTCCTCCCGGTGAGCAGGCTCACGAAGGCCTCGGGGCCGCCGGCCTGCCGGCGCAGGGAGCGCGCGTCGAGGACCTCGACCGCGCTGACCGTGCGGCCGGTCAGGTGACGGGCGAGCCCGGCGCGCACGGACTCGACCTCCGGCAGCTCGGGCACGCCGGCTCAGCCCTCGCGGGCCGGCTCGGCCTGCTTCTCCCGTGCGGCCGTGACCGCCAGGTCGGCGCGCAGGGCCTCGTTGACGCCGGGCAGGTCAAGCCCGCCGTCGCCGCGGCTGGCCAGGATGGAGGCGTAGGCGGCCTCGGCCGCCTCGTGCTCGGCGAGCTTCTTGGAGGTGCCGGTGCCCTCGCCCAGGGTCTCGCCGTCGACGATGGCCTGCGCGGTGAAGACGCGCTCGTGGTCGGGTCCCACGCCCTCGACCTCGTAGTGCGGATTGCCCAGGCCGTGAGCCGCGGTGAGCTCCTGGAGGCTGGTCTTCCAGTCCAGGCCCGCACCGCGAGTGCGGGCCGAGCGGAGGAAGCGGGCCACGAGGCGCTCGATCACGGCGCGGGCAGGCTCCAGGCCCTGGGTGAGGTAGGTGGCGCCTATGAGCGCCTCCAGCGTGTCGGCCAGGATCGAGTCCTTGTCGCGGCCGCCGGACAGGGCCTCCCCCTTGCCCAGCTTGATGAACTCCCCCAGGCCCAGGTCCCGGGCCACGGCCGCCAGCGCGGGCTCGGAGACGGTCGCGGCGCGCATCTTGGCGAGCTGGCCCTCGGGGACGTCCGGGTGGGCCCGGTAGAGGTACTCGGTCACCACGATGCCCAGCACGGAGTCGCCCAGGAACTCCAGGCGCTCGTTGGTGGGCAGCCCGCCGTTCTCATGGGCGAAGGAGCGGTGGGTCAGCGACAGGTCGAGCAGGTCCGGGTCGATCCGCGGGCCCCACCGGTAGACGAGGGCCTCGACGTCGGTGCGGGCCGGGGAGGCGACGCGGCGGGCGTGCCTGCTGCCGCCCTTGCGGGATGAATGGGCCATCAGGCCTGCTCCTTCTCGCCCGGATCGGATCCGCCCCGCTCGGGCAGGAGGGCAGCGAGCGCCGACCAGCGCGGATCGAGCTGGTCGTGGTGGTGGTCGGGGGGCAGGTCGTCGAGCCTCTCGCCGCACTGGGCGCACAGGCCCGCGCAGTCCTGCCGGCACAGGGGCCGGAAGGGGAGGTCGAGCACGAGGGCGTCGCGCAGCGCCGGCTCCAGGTCCAGGTCGGTCTCGCCAACCAGGAACAGGTCGGCGGCCTCCTCATCGCCCTCGGCCGCCTGGGCCTCGGCGGCCTGGGGGAGGTAGTAGAGCTCGTCGAAGGCGATGGTGCGGTCCTCGTCGAGGTCCCGCAGGCAGCGCGCGCACCTGCCGTGGATGTGGACGTCGGCGCGACCGCGGGCGAGCACGCCGTCCTCCATGCTGGTCAGCTGCACGTCCAGAACGACGGGACTGCCCTCGGGCACGCCGATGACGCCGGTGCCCAGGTCCGCGGGGGCGGCCGTCGTGACGCGGACGTCCTTGACGGACCCGATCTGGCGCGGCAGATCGACAATGTCGACGACCAGGGGGGCCGTGGTGGTCATGGTGCTCCTCCGGTTGTCCGGTACGTGGACGGGTCAGGGCGGCACTCGGACCCGCAGGGGCTCAGAGTACTCGGGCGCCATTGGCGCGAGCCGCGCCGCCGCCCGGCCGCGGGTCACACTTTGAATCGTGACCTTCGGGCGCGGCGCCGCACGCCCTGTGCGCGGACCGGGCCGACCCTCACAGGCCGCCGGGGATCAGCGGCCAGCCGGGCCGACGGCGGCCGCTCGACGCCTCCTCCTGATCGGCGTCGTCCAGATCGCCCAGCCGGGCGGCCAGGACGTCGCGCCCCGCGCGCACCTGCTCGGTGATCTTGACGAGCTCGTCCTCCAGGGCCGCCAGCGAGCGGTCCGAGTAGTCGTCGGCGCCGTGGCGCAGATCGGCGGCCCGGTCCTCGGCGGCGGCGATGATCTCGTCGGCGCGCTCATGGGCCATGCGCACCACGCTCTCGCCCGCCACCAGACGCTCGGCCTCCTCCTGGGCGCGCAGCACGATCCGCTCGGCCTCCTCCCGCCCCTGGGCCAGGACCTCGTCCGCGTCGGCGACGATCTCCTCGGCGCGGCGCACGGCTGAGGGGACGGCGTGGCGGGCGTGCTCGATCAGCGTGAGGGCTTCCTCGCGGTTGACGATGGCCGAGCCGCTCATGGGCACGGAGCGCGCACCGGTGATGAGCTGGTCGAGGTCGTCGAGAATGCGCAGCAGGTCGTCTCCGGCGTCGGGACTAGTGGTCACGAGTGGTTCCTTCCGGTCAGGGAGTGCGGCACCAGCAGGGCGTCCCGAAGCGCCTCCAGGACGCCGTCGGGCACCAGGTGGGAGACATCGCCGCCGTGGCGCGCCGCGTCCTTGACCAGGGACGAGGAGACGCGGGCATGAGCGGAGGCGGCGACGAGGAAGACGGTCTCGGGCGCGCCGAGATCGCGGTTGAGCAGGGCCATGGGCGCCTCGGCGTCCAGGTCGGTGCCGTTGCGCAGGCCCTTGACGATGGCGTCGGCCCCGCGGTCGCGGCAGTAGTCGGCCAGGAGCCCGGGCACGACGTCGATCTCCGCCCCGGGCAGGTCCGCGAGGGCCCGCCGGGCCAGCGCCGCACGGGTGTCGAGATCGAACAGGTGGCCGGAGGCCTTGGCGGCGTTCTGGGCGATGCCCAGGACGATCCGGTCGAACATGGTCGAGGCGCGGCGCACGATATCGACGTGCCCCAGAGTGATGGGGTCGAAAGTTCCGGGGTATACGGCCAGTGACATGCCCCGAGGCTAACGTCACCCCCGACTCAGCGGTGGACGCGCGCCGCAGTGAGCGGCACCGATCCGCGCCCTGTCGCCGCCTGCCGTAGGCTCCGGGCGTGACCAGGATCGTGGCCGGGAGGGCCGGCGGACGCAGGATCGAGGTGCCCCGCTCGGGCACCCGCCCGACCTCGGAGCGGGTGCGGGAGGCGCTGTTCGCCCGTCTGGAGCACTACGGCGTGCTGGACGGCGCCGGCGTGCTCGACCTGTGTGCGGGCTCGGGGGCGCTGGGACTGGAGGCCGCGAGCCGGGGCGCCCGGGAGGTGACCCTGGTGGACTCCTCTCGCGGGGCTGCGGCCGTCTGCCGGCGCAACACCCGCTCCCTGGGGCTGCCGGGCGTGCGCGTGGTGACGGCCACAGCAGCGGCCTTTCTGGCGGGTGCGGCCGGAGCGCCGGTGGACCTGGTGCTCGTCGACCCACCCTACGACCTGGGTGAGGAGAGGCTGACCGCGATGCTCGCCGCCCTGGCCCGTAGCAGTGACCCCTGGCTGGCGCCGCGGGCCGTGGTCGTGGTGGAGCGCTCGGCCCGCTCGCCCGAGCCCGCCTGGCCCGCCGGCCTGGAGCGCCTCGCGGACAGGAGGTACGGCGAGACCGCCCTGTGGTTCGCCGAGCCGGACGGCGACCGGGCGGGAGAGACGGGCTGAACCCGCCTCATGCCCGTTCCAGGAAGGCCTGGGACTCCTCGTCGAGGCGCCGGGCGATGGCGGCCGCCAGGACGCGGTGCCGGCGCAGCTGCGGGTCGGCTGCGACGATCGCCTCGGCCTCGCCGCGGGCCGCCTCGATCACCTTCCTGTGCCGCGTCACCCGCAGCAGGTCGAGGTCGGAGCGCCGCCCGGACTGGGCCGCCCCCAGCACGTTGCCCTCGCTGCGCAGCCTCAGGTCCGCCTCGGCCAGGGCGAAGCCGTCGGTGATGTCGCCGAAGGCCTTGAGCCGGTGGAAGGCGGCCGAGCCGACCTCGACCCCGGTGGTGGCCACGCACACGGCCGGCCTGCTCCCGCGGCCCACGCGCCCGCGCAGCTGGTGGAGCTGGGAGAGCCCGAAGCGGTCGGCGTCGAGGATGACCATCATGGTCGCCTCGGGCACGTCCACCCCGACCTCGATGACGGTGGTCGCCACGAGCACCGGGGCGGCGCCGCCGGCGAAGGCCTCCATGGCGGCGTCCTTCTCGGTGCTGGTCATCCGCCCGGTGAGCGTGCCGATGCGGGCCCCCGCGAGCGCGGGCTCGTCGGCCAGGCGCTGCGCCCACTGGGTGACTGCTGCCGGCGGGCGCGCCGGCCCCTCCCGGTCCGGCTCCTCGGAGTCGAGTTCCTCCACAAGGTCGTCACCGGCCTCCGAGCGGTCGGCGTCGCCGTGCGCCTGCTCGCCCCGCTCGTCGGCGTCGATGCGCGGGCAGACGACGTAGACCCGGCCCCCGGCGGCGATCTCGCGGGCCGCCCGCCTCCAGATCTTGTCCACCCACGGCTGCCGCTCCCAGGGCACCAGGTGGGTGTCCACGGGGCGCCGGCCCGCCGGCAGCTCGTCGAGAACCGCCAGGTCCAGGTCGCCGAAGATCGTCATGGCGATCGTGCGCGGGATGGGGGTGGCGGTCATGACCAGCAGGTGCGGGGTGCGCTCGTCCCCCGTGGCGGGGTCGGTCACGCCGCGGCGCTCGCGCAGGGCGTCGCGCTGGGCGACCCCGAAGCGGTGCTGCTCGTCGACCACCACCAGCCCCAGGAAGGGGATCTGGACGGTCTCGGACAGCAGGGCGTGCGTTCCCACGACGATGGCGGGCTCGCCGGCGGCCAGCGCGGCGAGGACCTCGCGGCGCTGCGGGGCCGGGGTGGAGCCGGTCAGCAGCAGGATCCGGGTGGCGCGCCGCGCACCGCCGAGCGTGCCGGCCCGTCCCAGGGGCCCCAGGAGCGCCTCGAGGCTGGTCCGGTGCTGGGCCGCCAGGACCTCGGTGGGGGCCAGCAGGGCGGCCTGCCCGCCGGCGCCGACGACCTGGGCCATGGCGCGCAGGGCGACAAGGGTCTTGCCGCTGCCGACGTCGCCCTGCAGGAGGACCTGCATGGGCACGGTCGACTCCAGGGCGCGGGAGAGGTCCTCCCCCACGCGCGTCTGCCCGGCGGTGAGCTCGTAGGGCAGGGCGGCGTCCAGGTCGGCGCGCAGGGAGTCGGGGCCGGGGGCGGGCCAGGCCGTGGCGGTGCGCGTGGCCCGGTGGCGGGCGCGCCGCTGGGCCAGGGCGGTCTGGAGGACGAGCGCCTCCTCGTGGCGCAGCCGCCGTTGTGCGATCCGCCACTGCTCGTCGTCCTGAGGCGCGTGGACCCAACGGTAGGCGGTGAAGGCGTCGATGAGATGGTGGTCCCTGCGCACGGCCTCGGGCAGCGGGTCGGGGACGTCGGAGGCGTCGAGCTGGTCCAGGACGGTTCGCACGGCCTTGGCCACCTGCCAGGTCGGCAGGGCCTCGGTGCCCGGGTAGATGGGCAGGGGGCGGGCCAGGAGCGCCTCGCGCTCGGCCTCGCTGAGGTCGTCGAGGACCTGGAAGCGCGGGCTCGCCAGCTGCAGGCGCCCCCGGTGCCGCTTGACCTTTCCGCTCATCAGCGCCGTGGTCCCCGGTGAGAGCTGGTTCGCATGGTGCCTCATCAGGCCGATGGTGCCGAACATGACGACGGGCATGGTCGTGGTCCCGTCGGTGACGGCGGCCTCCATAATGGCCGGGGCGCGCGGGCTGCGGGTGCGGCGGGCGAAGGAGCGCACGACCCGGACCTGGACGGTGGCCTGCTCTCCGTCGGTCAGGGCGTGCAGATCGGTCAGCTCACCCCAGGTGTCGTAGCGGCGCGGCAGGAGCCGCAGCAGGTCCGCGGCCGTCCGGGCCCCCTGCTTGGCGAGCTGGTCCGCGGTCCGCCTGCCCACGAGCCTGCTCAGGGGGCGGTCCAGCATGGGCGCCGCCGCGCGGGCGGGCGGGAGTGACGTGCCCACGCGCGCCCCTACTCCAGGGCCAGCAGGACGTCGGGGCGCGCCTGGCCGCCGGCGTGGATGACGACCTCGATGGCGTCGGGGTCTCCCAGGGCCCGCTCGCCGTAGCGGGTGACGGCCTCGGCCGCGAGCGCGCCGACATCGGGCATGGCGTCGCGGCCGAGGATCACGGTGACCAGCTCGTCCTCGGGCCGCAGTGCGGAGCTCAGGGCGGCGGCGACCGCGTCGGCCTCGGCGTCCGGGCCGCTGAGCGCCAGGGCGCGCAGCTCGACGGCCGCCCGACCGGCCCTCCTGGCCAGGGCGGTCAGGTCCTCGTCGCGTCCGGCGACGGCGACGGCCGCCGCCAGGACACGGGCCTCGTCGTCCGAGTCGCACACGAGGAGGTGAACGCCGTCCCCGGGCGCCGGGGCCCCGTCGGCGGCGCCGCGCACATGGGAGGCGGCCGACCGGGCGGCGAGGAAGCGCGCCGCCTCGTGGGCGTGGGCGACGCAGTCGACGTCGCAGGGCAGCACGATCACCCGTTCCAGGCCGAGGTCGACGGCGGCACGGACGATCCCGTCGCGCTCGGGGTCCAGGACGACGACGGCGCCGGTGCGGGCGAGCTGCTCGATGAGCCCCGGGGCGCGGGTGCAGGCGATGACGCCCGTGCGCTCACCGGCCGGGGTGGAGGGGCCCAGCTGGGAGGGGTGCTGGCGCATGGAGCGGTCGCGCCTGGCGGCCCGGTTGCGCGCCCGACGGGCCGCGAGGCGCTCGAAGGACACGACGCGAGAGTCCTCGATCCGGCCGGCGCCGGGCAGGGGAGGCTCGTCGGCCTCCCAGCCGGCGGCAACCGCCAGGGCCGTGGGGTGGAGGTGGTGGACGCACACCTGGCGGGCCCGGCCGGCGCGCGGCAGCGCGGCGCGGGGGGTGTCGGTGTGGACGTGCACCTGGTACAGGCCCACCCCCAGGGCGTCGGGGGTGCCGACGACGCCCACGGAGTCGCCGACGCGCTCGAGGTCGCGGCGCAGGGCGCACGCCTGGGCGGCGGTCGCCTCAAGCAGGTACATGACCTCGAACTCGCCGGTCGAGGCCGCCTGCACGGCACCGCCGGGGCCGGCGGCCCCGTGCGCGCCGCCGGCGAGGAGGTCGACGAGCATCTGGTGAGCGACCTCGGTGCAGGGCGTCGGGATCTCCCCCGCCCCGCTGCCCGCCGGGGCCCGCCCCCCGGCCGTGACCGTGTCCGACAGGCAGGTGAGCATGAGCATGAGGGCCGCGCCCCCGGCGTCGACCGGGCCGTGGCCGAGCCCGGAGGTCTCCACGACGCTCTCCTGGGCGCCGAAGGCGGCGGCCGCGCAGATCGCCGGGATGCTTGCGGGCGCGGCGGGGCGGGACTCCTCCAGGGCGGTGCGCGCGGCCGCGGCGGCGTCCTGGGCGACCGTCAGCAGGGTCCCCGTCACCGGGCGCGATACGGCGGCCCAGGTGGTGTCCGCGATGCGCTCGTAGACGCGGACGATCTCGACCGGCCGCAGGGCCGCGGGGTCGGGGGCCTCGGCGCAGACGTCGGCGAGCGCGGCCAGGGCCTGGGAGACCAGGAGGCCGGAGTTCCCGCGCGCTCCGCGCACCGCCCCGTCGGCCGCCGCCCGGGAGGCCTGGACGAGGTCGGCGCTGGGGGGCAGGAGGCGCATGGCGTCGCAGGCGGCGCGCACGGTGAGCAGGACATTGGTGCCGGTGTCGGAGTCGGGGACCGGGAAGACGTTGAGGGAGTCGACGAGCCCGCGCGTGATCTCCCCCGTCCTGCACGCCAGGCTCAACCAGTCTCGCAGGACGGGAGCGGTCAGAGCGCGCACGGAGACCGGGTTGGGCGCCTGGCTGCTAGTCTGCCGTGTCACGCCGCGTTCTCCTTGGCTGTTGGTGGGTCCGTTCGCCCGACTGGGCGGCCCGCTGACCCCGTATGCCCCCAGGCTACCGGTCCGCGCCACTGCGCGCGTCCTGGGCGGGCGTCAGGGGCCCGCGAGAGGGCGGGGCGTGTGCCTCACCCCACGCCCCGCCCGTTTGGGGCGCGCGCCCGCCGTCCGATAGTGTGTGATGGTTGCCCGGGGCGCGAGCCCTCGGGCGCTCGATTCAGCACCGGGCCCTCGCCCGGCGTTCAAGCAAGAAGATTCAGGAGTGAGACCGTGGCTGCTGTGTGCGACGTCTGCGGCAAGGGCCCCATCTTCGGCAAGAGCGTCTCGCACTCCCACGTGCGGACCAACCGCCGGTGGAACCCGAACATCCAGCGCGTGCGCGCGCTCGTCAACGGCGCCCCCAAGCGTCTCAACGTGTGCACGTCCTGTCTCAAGGCCGGCAAGGTGACGCGCAACATCTGAGCGCGCCCGTCCTGGTCGGGCGCTGCGAGGCCGTCACCCGTGCGGGTGGCGGCCTTCGTCGTCCCCTCTCGCTCTCCTCCTCGCCGAGATCGGTTCACTTCCGCACCGAGATCGGTCCGGGACCGGATCGGTCGGCAGCACCGTCGTCAACCGCACGTCAGCCGCGGAAGTGGTCCCACCCGGCCCCGACGTCGGGCGCCTCCCCGCCGAGCGTGACGCGCGGGCCGGCCCCCGGCCCGCGCACCCGGCCAATGACGCGGCCGCCCTCCGGGAGCCCGGCCCCGGCCGGGACGGCGGCGAGCAGGCCGTGGTCCTCTCCCCCGGTCAGCACCCACCGTCGCGCCAGCGCCCGGGCGCCGGGGGGCTCCTCCAGCAGGCGCGCCACGGGCTCCAGGACGGCCAGGTCCTCAGCGGCGCCGGCGCGCGCGCTCACGGGGTCGTCCAGGTCTATCCGCA
>ERZ772986.604-NODE-604-length-21856-cov-4.647447_pt1 | contig 21856 bp, 19 predicted proteins | sample MGYA00511898_ERZ772986 | MGnify/ENA primary metagenome ERZ772986 (study PRJEB29015, sample SAMEA2737934) | human oral metagenome | biome: human oral; feature: human-associated habitat; material: dental | place: China | collected 2148 ... | reverse complement strand
GCTCGATAAAGTCGTCAACGACAGAACCTGCGCGTACCATCATCATGATTTTGCGTGGTTTTTCCAGTTTATCCACTAAGTCTTGCAATGAATAGGCACCGATAATGTTAGTGCCTTTGGCTGCGCCGTTGAGAAAATCGTCTACTTTAGCGGTGGTCCGGTTGTACGCCACGACTTTGAAACCGCGATCGTTCATATTCAAAATCAAATTTTGACCCATAACGGCCAAGCCGATGACGCCGATATCGCCTTTCATTGATGGAAGCTCCATTATTAATTTAATTTATCAGCCGTAACTCTAGCTGATTTACAACTTTTTAACAATCCTTAACTTTTTAATTTTTTGAAAAGATGCCTTTACGTTTCAGACGGCCTTTTCCTTTGGGAAAACAAACTATAAATTAGATTTTAAATAATAAATAGAAGATGATATTGAGTGCTGCTACAGATTGTTGATAACTTTGATTACAAAAAATTTTCAAATACTTAGCTGATATTTTTTGATGAGGATAAAGTAAAGTCGGCCTTGTTTGCAGATGTGGATAAAATTTTCCTGCTGCTTTATCCTGTGGGTAACTTTTTGCCTGTGCACAATCTTAGCTTGTTTTATACTTTCTTTAATCGGAACTAATTGACTAGAGAAATAGTCAAATGGTTTTTTATTTCAAGCTATTTTCATATTTCCTTTTATTTAATCTGGGAAAAGGCCGTCTGAAAATATTTCAATAAGGTGTGCATATGAAGTTTTCCTTTAGTATTAACCTGTTATCCGTTTTGATTTTGGTCGCTTGTGCGCAACAGCCGGTTCAAAAGCCTCAAGTTGCCCTGCCCTCCGTATCTGTGGACAATCATGCGCCGGAACAAGGGACGGGGCTGACGGAGCAGAAGTTAATCCGCGCCAAGCATTATATGGCGGCGTCTGCCAATCCGCTGGCAACTGAAGCCGGTTATGAAATTTTGAAGCGAGGCGGCAGCGCGATAGATGCGATGATTGCTATGCAAACAACTTTGGGACTGGTTGAGCCGCAGTCTTCCGGATTGGGCGGCGGTGCGTTTTTGGTGTATTGGGACAATAAGGCGAAAAAGCTGACGACTTTTGATGCCCGTGAAACAGCGCCGAAAGCGGCAACACCGGAACTTTTCTTAGACGAAAACGGCAAACCGATGGGCTTTATGAAAGCGGTGGTCGGCGGCCGTTCGGTCGGTGTGCCGGGGATTCCGAAGCTGCTGGAAGATGTTCATAAGCGTTACGGCAAATTGCCGTGGGCAAGTTTGTTTGAGAAACCGATTACTTTGGCGGAACAAGGTTTTGCCGTTTCTCCGCGTATGGCGAAATCCATCGAACAAAATTTGGAACCCTTGCAACGTTATCCGCAAACCGCCGCGTATTTCCTGCCTGACGGCAAGCCTTTGGCAGCGGGAACGGTGTTGAAAAACTCTGAATTTGCCCGCTCCGTTCGCCTGTTGGCGGAAAAAGGCAGTGCGCCGTTTTATCAGGGGGCGCAGGCGCAGAATATTGTCCGTGCCGTTACCAGTGCTGTGGATAATCCCGGCAAAATCAGTTTGTCGGATTTGAAAAACTACCGCGTTATCGAGCGTCAACCGGTTTGTGCGCCCTATCGTGAATACGAAGTTTGCGGCATGGGCGCGCCAAGTTCGGGCGCGATTGCTTTGGGCGAGATTTTGGGCGTCTTGCAAAATCAGGATATGAAGGCGTTGGGATCGGAAAATATCCACAGTTGGCGCTGGATAGGCGATGCGTCGCGGATTGCGTTTGCCGACCGCGATCATTACATTGGCGATCCCGCGTTTGTCAACGTGCCGACCCGTGCTCTGATTTCGCAGGCTTACCTGAAACCGCGTGCCGAAGAAATCCGCCAAGCCGACAAGGCGTTGGAAAACATTCAGGCGGGCAAGTTTGGCAAGAAATACGCGCAGGGCATGGCGGTAGAGCTGCCGTCCACCAGTCATTTGGTGGTGGTGGATAAAGACGGCAACGTTGTATCGATGACGACTTCGATTGAAAACGCATTTGGTTCGGGTCTGATGGCAAACGGCTATCTGCTCAACAATGAATTGACCGATTTTGCTTTCAACCCTGTCGGAGAAGACGGTAAAACGGTGGCAAACAGCGTTGCCGGTGGAAAACGTCCGCGTTCTTCGATGGCACCGACCATCGTGATGAAAGACGGCAAACCTTATATGGCGGTCGGTTCACCCGGCGGCAGCCGCATCATCGGTTTCGTTGCCAAAACGCTGGTGGCGCATATCGACTGGGGCATGGACATTCAGACGGCAATTTCACTGCCGAATATGCTCAATCGCGGCAGCCAGTATGAAATCGAGGAAAAAACCGCTGCGGTGGATAAAGCGGCTGCGTTGGAAAAATTGGGCTACAAAGTCCAAATCCGCGATTTGAATTCTGGCGTACAAGGGATTGTGATCGGCAAAGATGGTTTGCTCGGTGGCGCCGATCCACGCCGTGAAGGCAAAGTTATGGGTGATTGATATTGTCGGTTTTACATGCAAAGGCCGTCTGAAACCTAGTTGTTCAGACGGCCTTTTAGTTTGGGAAAATATATGGATAAGATGTGTATAAGAATAATGTTAAATTTTAATATTTTTATTTTTCAATAAGATAAAAGGTATGAATATGTGGATAATTATTTGTGGAAAACGACATGATTTAGGCCGTCTGAAAGGTTCAGACGGCCTTTTTATTGAACGCTTTATCTATTTTCTATCAGGCTGCCGGCAGCTCGTGAAAAGCGGTGGGCAAGTCTTCGTCATCGGCAAACTCAACCCATTCGTAAGCGCTTTCATCTGCCAAAACGGCACGCAACAGCGCATTATTGATGGCATGGCCTGATTTGTAACCTTCAAATGCACCGATAATCGGATGGCCGACAATGTATAAATCGCCAATCGCATCAAGGATTTTGTGGCGGACAAATTCATCGGGATAGCGCAAACCTTCCGGATTCAAGACATCCATATCGTCAATCACGATGGCGTTATTTAAATTGCCGCCCAGTCCGAGATTGTGGGCGCGCATCATTTCCACTTCGTGCATAAAGCCGAAGGTACGGGCGCGGGCAATCTCATCGATATAGGATTTTCCTGCAAAATCAATCTCGAAAGTAGGTGCGCTGCGGTTGAATACGGGGTGGTCAAATTCGATGGTTAAAGTCACTTTAAAGCCGTCATAAGGCGTAAAACGCACCCATTTTCCGGTTTCTTTGATTTCAACAGGTTTGAGGATTCTCAAAAAACGTTTTTGGGCTTTTTGATCTACCACGCCTGCATCTTGTAAAAGGTAAATAAACGGCAGGCTGGAGCCGTCCATAATCGGAATTTCAGGCGCGTTCAATTCAATCAAGGCATTGTCGATGCCATAGGCAGACAGAGCCGACATAATGTGTTCAATTGTGCCGATGCGCACACCTTTATCGGTAACGATGGTTGAAGAGAGGCGGGTATCGTTAATCAAATAAGGATTCAATTTGATTACTTCGCCCATTTCCCCACTTAAATCAGTACGGCGGAACGAAATACCGCTGTTTTCTTCGGCAGGATGCAAAGTCAGAGCGACCCTTTCGCCCGAATGCAGGCCGACGCCGGTAACGCTTACTGATTTGGCTAAAGTCCGTTGCAGCATAATTGCTTCCTTTTAAAAAGTCTGATGGGCAAATGATACGTTAAAAAGGAAAAAACAAGCCATCATTTTTAATAGTATTTGCCAATATGGATGTTTTGCGGGTGTGAATTTCAAAATTTTAATTATCCACAATAATATGTGAAATTGAAGTGGGTAATTTTGGTTTTATCCACAGAAAAATAGAAAAACTAAGATTCTATCCTTTTTTATTCTGGCATTCAGTTGAGGTTAGCCTCAAAGATAAAAAGTAATTATCGAATTGGTTTTAAAGAAAGTTATTCCGTTATCCACAGATAGTTTGGTTCTTCATCAAAATCATCATTTTAAAAATTAAAATATTATAAATTGAAGAAAACACTGAATGATCAACACAAAATCGGTAAAATATGGAAAAATAGAACTAAGTTTATGATTTTCATAAACTTATGAAACTTTTAAGATTGGAAAATGGTTTTTATGAAATAAAATATCAAAAGTTAGGACTTATTCGATTTGCCTGATATTTTCTTACAGATAAGAATTTCATGTTTTCTTTATTTAAATCAAACAACTTAAAAGTAATCATCTATAATCCTAGAAAGTAATTTTATTTCAGGATACAATGGCCTTACTGAAAAATTTTTCCCATTCCATCTAATAGGAGTAGCAAAATGAGTATTAAAGTAGCGATTAATGGTTTTGGCCGCATCGGTCGTCTGGCATTGCGTCAAATTGAAAAAGCCCAAAGTATCGAAGTCGTTGCTGTTAACGACTTGACTCCTGCCGATATGCTGCTACACCTCTTTAAATACGACAGTACTCAAGGCCGCTTTGAAGGCTCTGCCGAATTGAAAGATGATGCGATTGTTGTTAACGGCAAAGAAATCAAAGTATTTGCCAATCCTAATCCTGAAGAATTGCCTTGGGGCGAGCTGGGTGTGGACGTTGTTCTCGAATGTACTGGTTTCTTTACCAGCAAAACCAAAGCTGAAGCCCATATCCGTGCCGGTGCGCGCAAAGTTGTGATTTCTGCTCCTGGTGGCAATGATGTAAAAACCGTTGTATACGGCGTAAACCAAGATATTTTGGACGGCAGCGAAACCGTTATTTCAGCCGCTTCTTGTACGACTAACTGTCTGGCCCCTATGGCTGCGGTATTGCAAAAAGAGTTCGGCATTGTTGAAGGCCTGATGACCACCATCCACGCTTATACCGGAGACCAAAACACCCTTGACGCGCCACACCGTAAAGGCGACTTCCGCCGCGCCCGTGCCGCTGTATTGAATATCGTACCGAATAGCACCGGTGCTGCTAAAGCCATCGGCTTGGTTATCCCTGAGTTGAACGGCAAACTTGATGGCTCTGCCCAACGTGTTCCCGTAGCCACCGGCTCTTTGACCGAACTGGTTTCTATTCTCGAACGCCCTGTTACCAAAGAAGAAATCAATGCAGCCATGAAGGCTGCCGCCAACGATACTTTAGGCTACACTGAAGATCAAATCGTTTCTTCCGACGTTATCGGTATTGAATACGGTTCACTCTTCGATGCGACTCAAACCCGCGTGATGACTGTTGGCGACAAACAATTGGTGAAAACCGTTGCTTGGTACGACAATGAAATGTCTTACACTTGCCAATTGGTTCGTACCTTGGAATTCTTTGCCAGCAAAATCTAAAAAATAACAGGCTGAATCAATCAGTCTGTGGATAATTAAAAGGCCGTCTGAACATTTCAGACGGCCTTTTGTGTGTAGATAGATTCAATTTGCAATCAGATTGTGGATAGTTTAATCACTGTGGCACATTTGTTTTCTATCCTAAACTGCACTTCATAATCCGCAATATTCATTACATAAACTCGTTCGGGAATATCTTGATAGGCAGGGCGAGGATCTTGGGCAATACTTTGCTCAATGAGATGTTTTTCTTCTGTGGATAAATGTTCCGCAAGCGTACTTTCTGCCCAGACTACGTTCAATTCTTCAGGTTTGCCGCTGACAAAGCCTGATGATGCGTCAGGTTTGGCTTCGACAAAGGGGATGTAGGGTTTGATATCCACTACCGGAGTACCGTCTAATAGGTCTGCACCGCTGCAATAGATGCGGACAGGTTTGCTTGTTTCGATGCGTTCGAGTTTCAGCAGGGATAAACCGAGATGATTGGGGCGGTGCGGACTGCGCGTGGCAAATACGCCCATTTTTTGTTTGCCTCCGAGCCGTGGCGGACGCACCATTTGCGCCCAACCTTCATCCAATACGCCGTGGAAAATAAAACTTATCCACACATAGTCGAAATCTTCCAAGCCCCGAACGCTGTCTGCGGTAAATTCAGGAGTGAGTTCAATGTAAATTTCTGCTGCAGGAACCAAACCGGGTTGGCGGGCAATGCCGAATTTTTGTTTGTAGGGGGAATGAACGGTTGCAATAGGCGTAATCAAATAGGACATAATGTGTGGATAAATATTCTGTGCGAACTGTCATCATATCACAGATGTTTTCCCACATTTTGCAGTAGTAATTTGTTATAATACAAAACATTTATTCCAAATGTCCGTATATTGGCAATAAATGTTCATTTTAAATAATATAAAATAAAATCAATAGGTTAAATTAATCCATGATTGTTTCTATCGATGTAGATGCACAAAAAACGTTTACGCCTTTGTGCCCTAAAGAATTGCCTGTTGCCGAAGGTCATCTGATTGCGGATGAACTCAATGCCCAAGCTGCATTGGCGGATTTACGCGTGATGACGAAAGATGCGCATCATGTCGCGGCAAAATGGCTTGTGGATAATCCTGTTGATATGTTGAAACCGACGGGTTTGCCTGATGCGGATTTGACTTGGGTGTCGCATGCGATGGTTGGAACATATGGCTATGAGTTGTTGGATGGCCTGCCTTCAGCCAAAGAATACGATTATTGCGTTTGGAAAGGCGTTGATCCTGAGTTACATCCTTACGGCGCATGTTTTCACGATATTGAAGAAAAGCTCAGTACAGGTTTGATCGAATGGTTGCGCTGTCAAAATGCAGATATGGTCATTGTCGGCGGTTTGGCAACGGATTATTGTGTGAAGACAACGGTTTTACAGTTGCTTAAAGGCGGGGCCTGGAAAGTCATCGTCAATCAGGCGGCTTGTCGCGGCATTACTCCGGAAACGGTTGAATCCGCATGGCAGGAAATGCATTCTGCCGGAGCTATTATTTTAGAAAACGCTGAAGAAATAAAAAAATACATTAATAATCAATAAATTATATTTTAAATTCTGTTGTTTCACGTGAAACATTTTCCAAAATATGAAGATTTTACTTGTCCGCTTGTCCAGTATGGGCGATTTAATTCACACGTTGCCCGCAGTTGAAGATTTGGCGCGACAATGTCCTGAGGTAGAGCTCCATTGGCTGTGTGAGGCAGGGTTTGCAGATATTGCCCGTTTGCATCCTTTTGTCAAAAAAGTTCATGTAATGAAATGGCGGCAATGGCGCAAACACCTTTTTCAAGCTGAAACTTGGCGTGAAATAGGCTGTCTGAAAACAGATTTACAAGTTGAATCTTTTGATTTTGTTTTAGATAGCCAAGGACTGATTAAAAGCGCATGTTTTGCCAAAATGGCGAAATCCCCTATTTACGGTTTGGATAAACACAGCGCGCGTGAAAGTTTGGCTGCCTTTGCATACAGTAAAACATTTGCCGTGCCGAAAGGCAAAAATGCGGTCTGGCGAAACCGTGAATTATTCGCCCAAGTATTTGGTTATACAATGCCTGAGACGCAGGTATTTGGTTTGTCAGTTCCTGAATCAGGCCGTCTGAAAAATTTGAAATCCCCTTATTATGTTGCTTTGCATGCAACCAGTCGCGACAGTAAATTATGGCCGGTAGAACACTGGCGTGCATTATTGAAAAAGTTGAATGAAGAGCAACAATGCAATGTGTATCTGCCGTGGGGAAATGAAACCGAAAAAATGCGTGCCGAACAGATTACAAGCAATTTACCATTTGCTTCGGTTTGCGACAAAATAAATTTATTACAGGCTGCATTTTTATTGAAAAACGCAGAGGGTATTATTGGTGTAGATACTGGATTGCTACATCTTGCCAATGCGTTGGAAAAGCCTGTTGTAGGAATTTATACAGATACAGATCCGGCCAAGACCGGCGTTCAAGTTTCGGCTTATGCAAAAAATTTAGGCGGTATTGCTCAAATTCCCAATGTTGATGAGGTTTATCAAACCATGACGGATTGTGTTGCAGCATACGGTAAATAATTACTGGGGAGTTGGATTTATTTTCTGAGTAAATGCTTTAGAAATGATATAATTCTGCTCTATTTGCCAAGATTTATACAAATTTGGTTTTATCATGTTGGTGAAAACCGAATTGGATTTTATATAAAGAATGTATCAAAAGCAGTATGCTTGATTTGATGGATATTCTTTTTAGGAGAATTGAATGAAAGCATTGGTCGCAGTAAAGCGCGTAGTGGACTACAACGTCAAAGTTCGTGTGAAAGCCGATGGTTCCGATGTGGATATCGGTAATGTCAAAATGTCGATGAACCCGTTTGATGAAATCGCGGTAGAAGAAGCTGTCCGTTTGAAAGAAGCCGGAAAAGTAAGCGAGATTGTTGCCGTTTCTCTTGGCGAGAAAAAATGCGAGGAGACGTTGCGTACTGCTTTGGCGATGGGTGCCGACCGTGCGGTTCATGTTGAGACTGATGCAAAGTTGGAGCCTTTGGCCGTTGCAAAATTGCTGAAAGCTGTTGCGGATAAAGAAAATCCGCAAATTTTACTGCTGGGCAAACAGGCAATTGACGATGACGCCAACCAAGTTGCCCAAATGCTGGCTGCGTTGTTGAATGCGGCTCAAGGTACTTTTGCATCAAAAGTGCAAATTGAAGGCGAAGAAGCATTGGTAACCCGTGAAATTGACGGCGGCGAAGAGACTGTTGCGTTGAAGCTGCCTGCGGTCATCAGTGCAGATTTGCGTTTGAACGAACCACGCTTTGTCAAACTTCCTAATATCATGGCTGCAAAGAAAAAGCCTTTGGAAAAATTAAGTCCTGCCGATTTGGCTGTGGATATTTCTCCGCGTTTGAATACCGTAAAATTTGCCGAGCCTAAAGCACGTCAAGCCGGTGTGAAAGTGGCTGATGTTGCCGAGTTGGTTGAAAAGCTGAAAAACGAAGCCAAAGTGATCTAAGGAGTATGAAATGAGCGTATTGATTATTGCGGAACATAATAACCAACATTTGAATCCTGCCACTTTGCATGCGGTAACGGCTGCCGCCAAATTGGGTAATGTAGATTTATTGGTTGCCGGCAGCAATGCTGCTGCGGTGGTTGAAGAGGCAAAACAGGTTGCCGGCGTAGCGAAAGTTTTAGTAGCCGATGCGCCCTATTACGCCGAAGGTTTGGCAGAAGAATTAGCGCCTTTGGTTGTTAAACTGGCTGCGGATTACCGCTATGTGGCTGCAACTGCAACTGCATTTGGCAAAAATCTTCTGCCCCGAGTAGCTGCCCTGTTGGATGTGCCACAAGTTTCGGATTTAACCGAAGTTGTGGATAACTCGACATTTGTCCGTCCGATTTATGCCGGTAATGCATTTGAAACCATTCAATCCAATTCTGAAAAACTGGTGCTGACTTTCCGTGCAACCGCATTTGATGCTGCCGGACAAGGCGGTAATGCAGAAGTGGTCAATGTTGAGGCAACGCCTGCTCAAAACCTGAGCCGTTTTGTAAACCGTCAACTTTCCCAGTCTGACCGCCCTGAATTGACTCAGGCAAAAGTGATTGTTTCCGGTGGCCGTGCATTGGGCAGTGCTGAAAAATTCAATGAAGTGTTGACTCCATTGGCGGATGCTTTGGGTGCTGCGATTGGTGCTTCACGTGCGGCAGTGGATGCTGAGTATGCGCCAAACGATGCCCAAGTCGGACAAACCGGTAAAGTGGTTGCGCCGCAATTATACTTCGCTATCGGTATTTCCGGAGCCATCCAGCACGTTGCCGGTATGCAGGACAGTAAAGTGATTGTTGCCATTAACAAAGATGCTGACGCTCCGATTTTCAATGTGGCAGATTACGGCTTGGTTGGTGATTTGTTTGAAGTTGTACCTCAACTGACTGAAGCACTGAAAAACTAATGTTTCACGTGAAACGTTCAGACGACCTTTGTTATATAAGGCCGTCTGAAAATATTTTGGCATGATTACGACCTATAAAACCATTACCAATCCGACACAGGCTGAATTTAAAGATAAAGGCAGCCGCTTCATCGCATACGCCTATCCGATACGAACGTTGGCCGATGTGAAGAAGTATCTCGATCCATTAAAGGAAGAACATCACAAGGCAAGACATTGGTGCTACGCCTATCGACTGGGTGTGGATGGAATGCAGTTTCGCGCAAACGATGATGGGGAGCCGTCCGGGAGCGCAGGCCGCCCTATTTTGGGGCAGATTGATTCTGTCGGCGTAACGGATGTGTTGGTTGTGGTTGTGCGCTATTTTGGCGGTACGCTATTGGGTGTTCCCGGTTTGATTCATGCTTATAAGGAATCAACAGCTCAGGCATTGGCGATAGCTGAAGTTGTTGAAAAGAATGTTGAGAAGACAGTTTGGTTGAAGTGTGAATATCCTGTTTTGAATGAGGCTATACGGATTGCCAAACAATATCAGGCCGATATTGTGGAACAGGATTTGCAGCTGGATTGTAAGTTGACAGTGAAAATAGCATTAGCCGATTATGAAGCTTGTATTGCTGCTTGGAAAAATACGCGCCAAATTGAAGTAGATACTGATAAGCCGTTTGAATAAAAGGTCGTCTGAACATATTTGAGAAATCAAAAGTTTCAGACGGCCTTTGATGTTTTAGCCTTGGTATCTGTCTAAAGCATTTACGCTTGAGCGCAGATGTTCCCAAGCCAGTTGATGAAATTCCCCCAGTGCGTTCCATAGGGCATCTTCGCTCATAATGCTGTATTCGCCCTGTGTGCGCAAATCAACATCTGCCACTTCTTCAATGGCTTGATGGCATGCTTGGTATTCGTTGGTATAGAAGTCATCCATGTCTTGCATGAGGCTTGCGGCATGTTTCCAGCGGGCAATATCTGCTTCCAGTTGCGGCAGTAATTCGCACCATTCGCGGTATTTGCTTTGAATTTCGTCAATACGTTTTTGCATGATTTTCCTTTAGTTATTTGAAATTAGAGTATGGTTGTCTTGGTGCAATATTATTCTTAATTTGAAACATCTATACAAGATGGAACAATATTCCATCAATTGAATTTTATTTACAACATCTATTCTTCAAGGAGATGGTATGAAATTGCTCGTTATTGGTAATGGTGGACGTGAACACGCACTGGCTTGGAAATTGACGCAGTCGTCTAAAGTTGAAACTGTCTTTGTTGCACCTGGTAATGCCGGAACGGCAATTGAGCCTAAACTGCAGAATATAGCGTTGACGGCGCATCAAGATTTGATTGATTTTTGCCGTAATGAAAATATTGCCTTTACCGTAGTCGGTCCTGAAGCTCCTTTGGCTGCCGGTGTGGTGAATGATTTCCGTGCTGCCGGATTGAAGATTTTTGGCCCGACTCAATACGCGGCCCAACTGGAGAGTTCAAAAGATTTTGCTAAAGCATTTATGGCAAAATATAAGATTCCGACTGCGCAATACCAAACCTTTGAAAATGCCGATGCGGCACATGATTACGTCAACCAAAAAGGTGCGCCGATTGTAATTAAAGCGGATGGTTTGGCTGCCGGTAAGGGCGTGATTGTCGCCATGACTTTGGATGAAGCTCATGCTGCTATCGACGATATGTTGTTGGGCAACAAAATGGGTAATGCAGGCGCGCGAGTCGTAATTGAAGATTTCCTGCAAGGCGAGGAAGCGAGCTTTATCGTTATGGTGGACGGCAATCATGTTTTGCCGATGGCAACCAGTCAAGACCATAAACGCCTGTTGGATGACGACAAAGGCCCTAATACCGGCGGTATGGGTGCATACAGCCCTGCTCCAGTGGTAACGCCTGATGTTTACGAGCGCGCTATGAATGAAATTATTTTGCCGACTGTGGCCGGTATGAAAGCAGAAGGTCATGAATTTACCGGTTTTTTATACGCGGGCTTGATGATTGATAAAACTGGTGCGCCTTATACCATCGAATTTAACTGCCGTTTCGGCGACCCTGAAACCCAGCCGATTATGAGCCGTTTGGATAGCGATTTGGTGGATTTGGTTGAGGCGGCAATCGACGGCAAACTGGATAGTGTTACTGCCGAATGGAATCCGCAGACTGCGGTAGGCGTAGTGTTGGCCGCACAAAACTATCCTGATTCTCCGAAAAAAGGCGATGTGATCTTTGGCTTGGATAAGGCCAATCAAATCGGTAAAGTTTTCCATGCCGGTACTGCAACGAATGAAAAAGGCGAAGTGGTAACCAACGGCGGCCGTGTGTTGTGTGTAGTCGGTTTGGGCGATGATGTTGCCCAAGCTAAAAGCAAGGCTTATGAGGCATTGGAAACAATCCGTTTTGACGGTATGCAATACCGTAAAGACATTGCCGATAAAGCCATCAACCGTTAATAATGAATAGAAACAGGCCGTCTGAACACAGATTGTCCGACAATCGTAGTTTCAGACGGCCTTGGTATATGATGATGTTCCCCAGAATTTTATCGGCTGCAGCCCAACGCAGGCTGCAGGCGCATCTTAAAAAAGGCGGTTTGATTGCCTATCCTACCGAGTCTTGTTATGGCTTGGGCTGTGTCCCTACTTTGTCCAAAGCGCTCAATCAACTGATTCATCTGAAAAAACGACCGCAACACAAAGGCATGATTGTCATTGGCCATAGCTTGGAACAGTTGCAACCTTTGCTGCAAAGGCCGTCTGAAAATATCCAAACCATGCTTCATGAAGCATGGCCGGCTCCGAAAACTTTCTTATTGCCGGCCAGCAAAAAAGTATTGCCTTCATTGCGGGGAAAAGGACGCAGTAAATTGGCTGTCAGGGTTCCTGCGCACGCAGGTGCAAGACGTTTGTGTCAGGTTTTGGAAACACCTTTAGTCTCTACTTCATGCAATCGTGCAGGCAAACGGGCATGTAAAACGGAAAGGGAAGTCAGAAGACAGTTTGGCAGGAAAGTCTGGGTTGTAGGCGGATTGATAGGTAAGCAGAAAACGCCTAGCCAGATTATTGACGGAGAAACAGGAGCAAGGCTGCGTTAAAGAAGGGCTGTATCGTCAAAGGAAAGGTATTTATTTTGAGAAGCAAATTTTTTCCAAAAGATTGGAATACCTGTGTAAAAAGCATTGAGTGCAGATCCAGTTTGATGCATAGCAGTCTGTAAATACAGATCGATTGAGCAGATAGTAAGTCAGTAAATAGAGTAGAAAGCAGTATTTTGTGAAATGCTCTTACAAAGAATGAAGCAAATTTTGAGCGTAGATGAATCGCTGTAATAAATTATTTTTGAATAAACAAAATTTGTGGATAAATTTGAAGATAAATTTCCATCAAAATATAAAAAGGCCGTCTGAAACTTGATATTCAAAGCATTCAGACGGCCTTTTAAATATTTAAACTGTGGATAACTTTGTGAATAAGTGTGGATTAAAGCTTATGTCCGCACACAGTTTCGTATTGTTTTTCAGTAATCGTGCCACTCATGACGCTCATTGGGCGGATGCTGGTCGGCGTATAGCTTTGGTTGGAAATCACCCGGCCGTGTTCGTCCATCAGTTGCAGCGCTGCCAGACGATAGGTTTTGTTTGAGCAATGAATTTCCCAGCTGCCGATGGCTGTTTTATAGGCCGGTGTGTTGACGAAACGTTCCTCTTTCAGTTTGGAAACGGTTTTTTTATCGCGGAAAGTAACCAGCGCGCCATTTCTTTTAATACTGCTTTTATCAATGGCCACTTTGATATTGCCTTCAGAGATGGTGCCGATATTGGTCCAGCTGCCGCTACCGCTTGATGTGGTGGTTGTTTCACAGGCACTCAACATCAAAGCCGCAAATACGGTTGCAGCTAGCGAAAAACGTTTGATATTCATAAAACCTCATTATTTACAGAAAGTCAGCCGATATTATCCGTGAAGATGGCATATATCGTAAATCGATTTTGCAAAGTTGAACCTCTGAAAAGAATTTTATGAAAAATACGCTGAAAAGGCCGTCTGAAACCTGTCTTTCAGACGGCCTTGAAGTGTAAAATCATGTATAATTGCAAACAATTTGGTTTTCATCCCATAGGAAGATCCGACATGATTAACCCTATCGCTGCACTTTCCCCGTTAGATGGCCGCTACGCTAAATCCGTTGAAGCATTGCGTCCGATTTTCTCCGAATACGGCCTGATGCGTGCGCGTGTCAAAGTTGAATTAAACTGGCTCAAAGCCCTTGCCGCCGAGCCTAAGATTGTAGAAGTTCCTGCTTTCAGCGATTTTACGCTTGCCGAAATCGATAAAGTGATCGAAAACTTCTCACTTGAAGATGCCGCCGCCGTCAAAGCCATTGAGGCAACCACCAATCACGACGTCAAAGCCATTGAATATTGGCTTAAAGAACGCTTCTCCGGCGTGCCTGAAGTGGCTGCTGCCAGCGAATTCATCCACTTTGCCTGCACCAGCGAAGACATCAACAACCTGTCCCACGCTTTAATGCTGCAAGAAGCGCGTGAGGCTGTTTTGCTGCCGAAACTGGCCGAAATCATCGAGAAGTTGACCGGCATGGCGCATGAGTTGGCTGCCGTCCCTATGATGAGCCGCACGCATGGTCAGCCTGCTACACCAAGCACACTGGGTAAAGAAATCGCCAATGTCGTGTACCGCCTGCAACGTCAGTTTAGAAACCTGCAAGCGCAAGAGTTTCTCGGCAAAATCAACGGCGCAGTCGGCAACTACAATGCCCATATGGTCGCTTATCCCGATGTGGATTGGGAAACCCATTGCCGCAACTTCGTTGAAATCAGCCTCGGCCTGACCTTCAACCCCTACACTATTCAAATCGAGCCGCACGACTATATGGCGGAATTCTTCCAAGCCATCAGCCGTGTCAACACGATTCTGATCGACTTCAACCGTGATGTTTGGGGCTATATTTCTTTGGGTTACTTCAAACAAAAAGTCAAAGCAGGCGAAGTCGGCTCTTCTACCATGCCGCACAAAGTCAATCCGATCGACTTTGAAAACTCCGAAGGCAACCTCGGTATGGCCAATGCCGTATTGGGCTTTTTGTCTGAAAAACTGCCGATTTCCCGTTGGCAGCGCGACCTGACCGACAGCACCGTATTGCGCAATATGGGCGTAGGCGTGGGCTATACCGTATTGGGTTTTGTCGCCCATCTGCGCGGTCTGAACAAGCTTGAGCCGAATCCTTCCGCCCTTGCTGCCGATTTGGACGCTACTTGGGAGCTGCTGGCTGAGCCGATCCAAACCGTAATGCGTCGTTACGGCGTGGCCAATCCTTACGAGAAGCTGAAAGATCTGACACGCGGTAAAGACGGCATTACGCCTGAAGTGTTGAAACTCTTTATCGAATCGTTGGAAATTCCGGTAGAAGCCAAAGCCAAATTGCTTGAGCTGACTCCTGCGTTGTATGTGGGTAAGGCCGAAGAGTTGGCAAAACGAATTTAAAAGGTTTTTATAGGGCGCACGTTCTTAGTTATTGAGATTTTTTGATAGATAAGAAACCAACCCTCTACATCCGACAAATTAAAAAGGCCGTCTGAAATCTTTTTCAGACGGCCTTTTTCGATTCAAACCGTTATTTCACTTTGTCTTTCAATGCGCCGTAGCCGGCAGCGTCCATTTCTTCCAAAGGAATGAATTTCAAACTTGCGCCGTTGATGCAATAGCGCAGGCCGCCTTTGTCTTTGGGGCCGTCGGCGAAGACGTGTCCCAAGTGCGAATCGGCGGCATGGCTGCGCACTTCGGTGCGGCGCATGTTGTAGCTGAAATCGTCGTGTTCGGTAACGGCGGCGGCGTTAATCGGGCGGGTGAAGCTCGGCCAGCCGCAGCCGGAATCGAATTTGTCGGCGGAGCTGAACAGGGGTTCGCCGCTGACGACGTCCACATAAATGCCGGGTTTGAACAGATGGTCGTATTCGTGGCTGAAGGCGTATTCGGTCGCGCTTTTTTGGGTAACTTGGTATTGCTCTTCGGTCAGGATGCGTTTGAGTTCGGCATCGCTGGGTTTTTTATACGTTGCCGCGTCGAAGCCTTTGCCTTGCGGGGCGGCTTTGGTTTTGCCCGGCAGCGGTTCGTCGGCTTTGCGGATGTCGATGTGGCAGTAGCCGTTGGGGTTTTTAATCAGGTAGTCCTGATGGTATTCCTCGGCGTCGTAGAAGTTTTTCAGCGGCTCGTTTTCGACGACGAGGGGCTGTTTGTATTTTTGCTGCTCGCGTTTGAGGGCGGCGGCAATGACGGCTTTTTCGGCGGAGTCGGTGTAGTACACGCCGCTGCGGTATTGCGTGCCGGTGTCGTTGCCTTGTTTGTTGAGGCTGGTCGGGTCAACGACGCGGAAATAGTATTGCAGGATGTCGTCGAGGCTGAGTTTGTCGGCATCGTAAGTCACTTTGACGGTCTCGGCATGACCCGTGTCGCGGTAGGACACGTCTTCGTAGCTCGGGTTTTTCGTTTTGCCGTTGGCGTAGCCGGATACTGCGTCAACCACGCCGTCTATGCGTTGGAAATAGGCTTCCAAGCCCCAGAAGCAGCCGCCGGCGAGGTAGATGGTGCGCGTGTTCATGATTTTTGAATCCTTTTTCTGTGTGTCGGGTTTGTAGAACGCGTTTTTCAGACGGCCTAAATCGGCATTCGGATCGCTGATTAACGCCAACGCCTGCGCTTCGTTGATGCTGCCTTTGACGATGCGCTGTACGTCGCCGTCTTTACCGATTAACACCCACGAGGGGTAAACGCTGATATTCAGGCTTTGGGCGATGGTGCCGCCGTTGTCGGTCACGACGGGCAGCTTGGGATAGTTCAAACCGGCATACCATTTCTGGAAGTCGCCGTCTTTTTTCTCGTGTAGAAAACCGGGCGAGGCAACGGTAATCAGGTTGGCAGAACCGAATTTTGTATCTTGCGCCCATTTTTCGGTTTGTCCCAATTCAGACAAACACAAAGGACACCAACTTGCCCAAAATTTAATCAGGGTGGGTTTGTCTTTTTTCAGAAAAACACTAGCAGGGCGGTTGTCAGGGGTTTTCAACGAGGACAATGCCTGCGGTACGGTGGCGGCTTCGGTATCCATCATTTTGGATGAGCAGGCGCCAAGCGCAAGCAGGCAGCCGAACTTGGTGCAAAGTGAAAATAATGTGCGGGGATTCATCTCTATGTTTCCTGTATAGATGGTTTGTATCATTAGACGTTGAAGATGCCAAAACCTTACAGCCTGGATTTTCAGACGACCTTGCCACGTAAAATACGCTACAATACTCCTTATTTCAAGTTTCTAAAATTAAAAGGAAAATTTAATGTTCAGCTTCTTCCGTCGCAAGAAAAAACAGGAAACTCCGGCTCCTGAGGAGGCTCAAGTTCAGGAAACCGCAGCAAAAGTAGAATCTGAAGTTGCTCAAGCAGTTGAAAATATTAAAGAAGATGCAGAATCTTTAGCAGAAAACGTTAAAGGGCATGTTGAATCAGTTGTCGAATCGGCTGTTGAAACTGCCAGTGAAACCGTCGAACAGGTTCGGGAAGCTTTAACCGAAATGCCGTCTGAAACAGTTGAGAAAGTAGAAGAACACGTTGAAGCGGCAAAAGAAGCGGCCGTTGAAACCGTCAGCGAGGCTCTTGAACAGGTAAAAGAAACCGTTGCCGAGATGCCGTCTGAAGTAGCCGAGGCTGTTGAGGAAGCAGCAGAACAGGCTGAAGCGGCAAAAGAAGCGGCTGTTGAAACCGTCAGCGAGGCTGTTGAACAGGTTCAAGAAACCGTTGCCGAGATGCCGTCTGAAGTGGCCGAGGCTGCTGAGGAAGCAGCAGAACAAGCCGAAGCGGTTAAAGAAGAAGTTGTTGAAGCAGTTAGCGAAGCTGTCGAGCAATTTCAAGAAGCCGTTGGGGAAACACCGGCTGAAGCCCCTGCTCCGGTAGAAGAACACAAGCTCAGTTGGGCTGCGCGTTTGAAACAAGGCTTGACCAAATCACGCGACAAAATGGCAAAATCGTTGGCCGGCGTGTTCGGCGGCGGACAGATTGACGAGGATTTGTACGAAGAGCTAGAAACCGTGCTGATTACCAGCGATATGGGCATGGAAGCCACCGAATACTTGATGAAAGACGTGCGCGACCGTGTCAGCCTCAAAGGCCTCAAAGACGGCAACGAATTGCGCGGCGCGCTGAAAGATGCGCTGTACGACTTGATTAAGCCTTTGGAAAAACCTCTGGTCTTGCCGGAAACTAAGGAGCCTTTCGTGATTATGCTTGCCGGTATCAACGGCGCAGGCAAAACCACGTCTATCGGCAAACTCGCCAAATATTTCCAAGCGCAGGGTAAATCTGTGTTGTTGGCGGCAGGCGATACTTTCCGTGCCGCCGCGCGTGAGCAGCTTCAAGCTTGGGGCGAACGCAACAATGTGACCGTGATTTCGCAAACTACGGGCGATTCCGCAGCCGTTTGCTTCGATGCTGTCCAAGCCGCGAAAGCGCGCGGGATCGACATCGTGCTTGCCGATACAGCCGGCCGTCTGCCGACGCAGCTTCATTTGATGGAAGAAATCAAAAAAGTGAAGCGCGTGTTGCAAAAAGCCATGCCTGATGCGCCACATGAAATCATCGTCGTGCTTGATGCCAACATCGGTCAAAACGCCGTCAACCAAGTGAAAGCCTTTGACGAAGCGTTGGGTCTGACCGGCCTAATTGTCACCAAGCTAGACGGTACGGCCAAAGGCGGTATCCTTGCCGCGCTTGCCTCTGACCGCCCAGTTCCTGTCCGCTACATCGGCGTAGGCGAAGGTATCGACGATTTGCGTCCGTTTAATGCCAAAGCGTTCGTAGATGCCCTATTGGATTAAACAGACAGGCTGAGGCTTGTAAACGCAGTTTGCGGGGGGTTTCTGAGCCGTATTTTGCAAAGATCTCACCTTGCAAGAAGCGGGCGTGGAAATCATAGCGCAAGAGTAGCGGAAAATAACGGAAGGCCGTCTGAAAACCCTATTTCAGGTTTTCAGACGGCCTTTCTTTGAGTCTTACGGCTCGTTTGAATCAAACAGGCCTCGGCACGCATACAGCAGCCCTCCCGCCAATACGGCCAGACCCACCGCCGCCCAATACGAATCGGCATAGCCGACCGCCTTTGCCAGCCGCAGGGCGGAGAAACCGGCTGCGTAACTGCCGAGCAGAACCACGGAGAATTGCAGGCTGCTGTCGAGTGCGGCGGTGGCGCGGTCGGATTTGTCCATCACCAACGCCAGTATTACCGGCAGCAGCAGCGTGTAGCTCAGGCTCAGGGCGATGATTTGCGCGGGCGGCAGCCAAGGGTGGACGCGGGCGAGCACGTCGATGGCGGTCATGGACACCAAAAGCGGCAGTTGCAGCGCGTAGAGCAGGAACACGAGTTTGCGGCGCGGATAATTGCGCGAAAACCAGCCCGACAGCGGCGTCACAATCAGGCAGGCAACAGGAATACCCACCGCCAGAATTCCGCCCGTCTGTTTCGGGGAGAAGCCCAAATCCGCCAGCTTGGGCACAAAAGTCGCCGCCGCAAACGCATACGGCGCGGCAACGGCAAACAGCAAAACCAGCCACCGCCAGCCCGTTTCAGGCTGCCGCCAAAAGGAGACCAGCCGCGCCGCCAACGCCGTCAAACCGCCTTGCGCCGTCGGGCTTTCCGGCTCGCGGTAGCACAAGAGTTGCAGCAGCATCAGCAGGGTGAATGCCAGCATAAAGCCCGCTGCCGCCGTCTGCCCGTATTCCTGATACAGCCACAACACCAGCGCGCCGCCGATCATCTTGCCGCCGCGCGCCGCCATCGTCTGAATCACGCCGCCGAAACCGCGTTCGCGGTGCGGCAGGACGATGCACGACAAACCCAGCATCGCGCAGCCGTACACCGCCGACATTGCCGAGAGCAAAACGCAGCAGGTCAAAAGCAGCGGGAAATTCCGTGTTATGTCGGTGCAGGCCATCAGCCCGAACACCGCCGAAAGCCCCAGCGTCGCCGCCAGCAGCCAGCCGCGAAACCGCCCGAACCGCCCCGCAGGCCGCCGTTCCATCAGCGCGGCAAACAACACCTTTGCCGCTTCGATGCCGCCGATTAAATGTATCCAGCTCAGTTGGTTCAGGTTGTAACCGTTTTTTTTCAAAATAGCGATCAGCGCGACCAGATAAAAACCGGTCAGCGTGAATTTGTAGGTGCTGCCGCTGGCAAGCAGTAGCCAGTCGCGTGAGCTTGGGGAAGTCTGATTGTCGGGCATTACATGATTCTTTTGAGGATGAGGCGAATAAAGGTACAAGGCCGTCTGAAAATAAAAAAATCAAGCGTGTACAGCCGATTTGCGGCCGAAAAACCGCTATCGGTGTTTGCAGTCTTTTTCAGACGGCCTTTAATGCTTCTTCCGCCCGCAGCAGGGCGGTTTGCTCGTCGGCTTCGACGATGTAGTTCACGCCCAGCGCGGGGGCGAGTTTGGACGATTGTTCGCGGAAGAATTGCAGTTGCGCCGCATCGGGTTCGATGAGGAGCATGGCGGCACAGCGTTCGGCGAGTTGCGGCCGGTGTGCCTTTATCCATTCGATGTAGGTTTTGCGGTCGGCAACGCGCTGTTCGTCGCTTACCTGCCGCCGCATGGGGGTGCAGACGGTGGCGAAGCGGCGGTTTTGGTTTAACAGGGTTTCGAATTCGGCCAGCCAGTCGGAAAAGTCGGCGACGTGGGTCAGGTCGGTCAGGTAGACGGTGCCTTCGGGCAGGGTTTTGGTGGGAGTGAAGTAGTGCATGGGATTCCTTTGGGTGTTGGGGAAGCAGGGTAGGTCAATAGTTGGGCATTTATGCTTGGCTTTTTATTAGACTTCTTGTGCCGTCATTAGCTAACGCAAGTCCGCTTCGCTACCTCCGTGCAGGCAGGAATCCAAATCTATCCGTATAGAAACTTATCGGATAAAGAAGTACCTTCGAGGCTTCATTCTGGATTCCCGCCTGCGCGGGAATGACGATAATCGGTTGTTACGGCCGTTTCAGACGACCTTCGTTATTCCAGTAACCGTAGGTAGGGCATTGATGCCCGATCTACGTTTTTTTCAGACGGCCTCTATCATTTCAGCTTCGCCTAAAATTTCCATTCCGCGCTCACGCCTACGCTTCTGGGGCGTTGGTAGAGCGCGTCTTGGCGGTCGGCGCTGGAAATGAATATGGGGCGGCGGCGGTTGAACACGTTATCGGCATAGAGCGAGATGCGGCCTTGTTTGAAGTTGTAGGCGGTGTAGAGATTGACTTGGTTGTATGCGCCGATTTTGCCCGATTCGGCATTGTTGGCGGCGGAGTAGTAGCCGCCGTAGAAGCGCACGTCGCCGCCAGCTTCCCAGCCTTTGTCGTTCAGGTATTTCACGCCGATGTTGGCGGTGTATTTGGGCGCGCGGCCGAGTTTGTTGCCTTCGATGCCAGTGTCGGGATAGCTTTTAATTTTGGTGTTGAGCAGCCCCAGTCCGGTGGTGAGTTTCAGGCTGTCGGTTGCCTGCCAGTCGGCGGCGAGTTCTGCGCCGTAGGTGTGGACTTTTTTGGCGTTGCGGATGACGACGGAGTTGGTGCCGAGATAGAAGGGGAGCTGCATGTCGCGGTAGTGGTTCAGGAACAGGTTGCCGGAGAGTTGCAGGCGGCGGTCTGCGCTGCGCCAGCGGGTGTACCACTCGTAGTTGTTCACATATTCGGGCTCATAAGTGTAGGTTACGACGGGGCGGCCGAAGGTGATGCCCGCGCCGCCGGGGTTGTAGCCGCGCGCGGCTTTGATGCCGCTGACCCATTGGTCAGTGGGTTTGAAGGCGATGTCAATTTTGGGCAGGAACACGGTTTGGCCTTTGTCTAAATCAAGGTGCAGTGCGCCGCTGCCGCCGCTTCGTTTGTGCGTTTCTTTTTCAAGGCGTGCGGCGGCTGTGATGTCCCATTTTTCGCTGGGGCTGTATGCGGTTTCGGCAAACAAGGCGCGCACGCTGTTGCGGTCGTCAAAGGTGTTGCGGCCGCCGACACTGCGGATATCTACCCATTCGTCTTGTTTGCTGCGGAAGT
>ERZ772986.598-NODE-598-length-22012-cov-14.899440_pt1 | contig 22012 bp, 28 predicted proteins | sample MGYA00511898_ERZ772986 | MGnify/ENA primary metagenome ERZ772986 (study PRJEB29015, sample SAMEA2737934) | human oral metagenome | biome: human oral; feature: human-associated habitat; material: dental | place: China | collected 2148 ... | reverse complement strand
AAATCGTATTCATCTTCGTATTCATTTTCATACTCACCTTTGCCCGTATAGTTGAGAAGGCTGCAATTTAGTTCTAATAGTTTACATTGGAGGGTGTCCCCTCCAACTCCCCGACCTCTGGACAAGGTCTATTTTTTTTGAAAAAATTTAAAAAAACTTCATCAAAACTATTGACATTATACAACTTTAGTTGTATAATAGATACATAAGGTTAAGGAGGAAACCTTAGACAAGGAAACTAGTAGAAAGGAAAACAAAATGTTTAAGTTCAAAAAGAAGCCACTCAAAGTAAAAACAAATAAGCTAGTAGTTAAAATAAACTTATTTATAATCAGCTTTGAATGGCACTTAGAAATTGGATAGTGAGAAATCACTATCCACCCCTTCGGGGGTGTACTTAAATTATAACAGGAAAAACAATGAAAGTAAATCTAAAAATTAGAAAAACCACCAAGCGTGAAAAAGTTGAATTTATTATCGGACTTCTTCTACTCCTATTTGCAGTTTGGTATTTTATGAGGTAATATATGTCAGTAGATATTAAAGCTATCCGCTGGCTTTTAGACAACGCCACAGCCTATGCTATCAGCAAAAACTGTGGCGTATCTATTCAGGCAGTAGATAAGTATAAAAATGGTGTATCAGATATCATGAACATGCGTTTAAAACACGCTATCAGCATGACTTCTTACGCCCGTACACTACAAGAAAAACAGTGAGTACCATCACTGTTTTTTCTATTTTGAGCAAACAAAAAAACCGCAAGCATAAGCCTGCGGTTAAAACAATTAGAACAATATTTTAGAAATTTTCCTTTCTATTTTAAAAAATTATTTAGTGGTAACAATTAGTCCATCAGGTAATACATCAAGTGCTGGTTTGTCTGAACGGCTTCCATCGTCGTTGACGTAGTACCAGCCACCTTCAACTTTGACAAGCTCTTTTGAAGACATTGCGCCATTCTCTTCCTTGAGATGGTATAGTTTGTCCTTGTATTTGACCCAACCAGTAACCATTGCGCCTGAATCGTCCATATAATACCATTCTGACCCTACAAGCACCCAACCAGTCGCCATTGCGCCGTTGTCTTTGAGGTAGTACCATTTTTCATTATCTTTCAACCATTGAGACGTTAAGCAATATCCTGCGCTATCGAAGTAGTACCAAACCCCGCCGATTTTTTCCCATTTATTATATGGAAAACTACCGTTATTCCACCTGAACCACCAACCCTTAGAGTCTTGTTTCCAAGTTCCAGCGGTCTTAGGTTTTTCGTCTTCTTCATCGTCTAACAGTACAATATTCTTGTCAAACGGGTTACTAGAATACTGCCACCATCTGATACCGTCCATGCTTGGAAAGTATTCAAAGTCAGCGTTTCCATCGTTTAGCCCATATCCTGCAATCCAAAGAGAATTAGGGAATTGTGCAAGGATTTGCTGATAGTCTACATTCTCAAGCGTGAAAGGTTTATAACTATAATAAATAGGTTTATATCCAGCACTTGCAATCATCTGCATAAAGCGCAAGCATGCTTTAGTGTTTGCTTGTACGTCTCCACTAGGGTCGTCCTCGTAGTCAAGGACAAGATACTGAACTTTCTGGGGCACGTTGTCAAGGAAAAACTGCGCTTCTCTTTCGGCTTCTGCTACGTCTCCACCAAAACGGGCAAAGTGATAAAATCCGATAGGGTTTGACTGCTCTACTTGAGCGGATAAGCACGGATTTAGGTAGCTTGTACTTTCTGACACTTTGATAATCGTGTTAGTTGTTCCCATCTGCTCCAATAGCCCTGTGATGTCGTAGCCGTTGTGGCTGGATACGTCGATGAATAAGTCGTTTTTCTTCATTGTCCTCTCCTAGTTTTGGACTGGCTCTTGATAGTCAAGAGCGCGTTTGCTATCAGAAATTCCTGCAGTTGTTGGGTCTGGAATGATATTTAGGATATTTACAATCGTCAACCCCACAAGATAAGGGTTCGCAAAGAATTTGCCAAGCAAGTCTAAAATGACTCCCCAACTGACCAAATCCTCTAGTTTTAGATTGAAATATGCGAGAATTGGCAAAACTAGTGCAAATACCACTCGCAATAAGAATGTTTTATTTTTAAAATTAAAACGTATTTTCCAGTTGATCATGTTTATTCTCCTTTATTTTTATCTTCGTCTTTTTCAAGTAAGCGCTGAAATGCTTTTAAAATTGGCTGAAAAAGAGTGACATTTCCTTTTAGTTTGCGGTAATTTTCAATGAGTGATTGAAAAGTAAATACGATGTACCCGAGATAAATTGAGTACAAGAATGCGAAGCCTGATTTTTCAGGCAAGAGCACGGACATCGGAATAAGGATCATCAGTAAGAGAACCCCTAAAATCTTGCGAAGGAGCCCATTGATGCCGATTTTGCTCTTATACTCGATGTCAGGGTTTGCGATAGCAGCAATTGTTCCTGTCACGAAATCAATGATTTCCATTGAGACAATCAAAGCTAGAGCGTACAAGACCAGACCGTCTTCAGTCTGGATGACGCTACGAAAAAAATTGAAAAATTCGATTTGCATACAACCTCCTTTGTCTATACTTCTTTCAGATTAAATTTAAAGCCACGGAATTTACTAGCAACTCCAGGGCGATTCTTGGATGTGATTCGATAAAATCCAACATCGAGCACAGCGCCGTCTGATAATGACTGCCCATTTGACGTCACAATCACGTTGTCTCCAAAAAAGCGGATAATTGACGGACGTTCAATATAAACCGAAACCTCAAACATTGTCTTTGTTTGAGCGGAATTTAGTTGACCTTCTAAATCGAAACCGTCAGTTCTAGCAATCCACTTCACATCTTTTTGTTCATCATTCAAATAATCTGAATAATTCAAATCAGATGCCACTTTGTTATTTTGATATCCAACTTTGCTAGATTCTGAAATCACAACCGTCTGATGTATCAATTGACTTGCTAAAAATTCTGCCCCTTTTTGATGTCCAAGATCCCCAAAATGACACATGTCAGGAATTAATTCCTTAATCTTATATTCTGAATTATTCAAAATATTTCGTGTGCCTGCGTTATAATCAATAAATGGTAATCCTAACTCTTCGGCTAAATCCTTCTTGATGTTGTCAGCGATCGCATTAATCTTCGAACCAAATCGTTTGTAATTCTCAAATTCAGCTTGAGTACTCATTAGTACAGGTTTAATGCCTTTCGCCAACAATCGATTGATAACATTGATATGATCGTCACGAAATGATTTAATCTTACTCACGTCGTACACCATATCGTTGATGCCCATTGCAATGAATGCATAATCAACGGATTCAGGTATCGGAGATAGAACAGCATCCAGATTTTGGCGAAGCCAATTAATTGTTTTTCCTGAAAATCCTCGATTATAAAATTTATGGCTGAATGCATAATCTTTTTGACTATTTACAATCTTATTCAAAATTTCGGTGTAGCTATTAGGTTTGTCGGTCAGTCTTTCAAGAACGTTTCCTGAATATTCAGTTGTTCTGAATCCATCAGTTGTACTATCTCCTAATGTTACAAAAACAGTTCTTTTAGTCTGCAGGTCGATTTTGAGCTGATCTAATGTGATTGTCGACTGAGCAGAAACCAATTTGTCGATGTTGACAAAATTTCTTTCGTGAGATATATGTCGGATTTCACCAAAATATATTTCCGCAATTTTGACTAGAGATGCTGTTTTTGGCACTTCAGTTTTTCGATACTCTGAATAAGAATACATAGTCGTAAGCTGAAAAGTTTTAGTGTCTCTATTGAACAACAATAAGTGTCCAAACGATGAATTAAATGTAAGTTCAAATTCATCAATTGCGTTGATGTAATATCCATCGCAGGCGATGATGAAATCATTTCCCTCACGTTTGCCTTTTATCGTTCGTGTTTTTGGGTCAAATATAATTTGCCCTTGAATCACTGTACCCCAATTAGCATCTATATAGTCACTTCTCTCACCAATCTTTAATCCAATAGTCTTGACAAAAGGAGAAGATTGTGGATGCAGAAGCACCCCGTTGTACAAAATGGCAAGAATGGTTTCTCTATTACCAATATTGCTAATATTTCCAAGATTTCTCACATACAATTCATGAGTTTCGTCATTGTATATAACGTATTGACTTACTGTTTCTTTTGGTAAAGATGCTGATAAATTCTCATTCACGCTAGCTTTTCTTTTACCTACTTGAAACCAACTTCCGCTGGCCAATGTAACTGTAGAATTTTTTGCATCAATTGTTAATCGCCCTGCTAACATTAAACCAAAACCCATACGCTCATCCAATTTAGCATCCGTTACAGAGCCGTTAACAATGTTAGCAGAACTAACAGCGTTATTTCCAACAACTGCCACTTTGTTTCCAGAGATTTGTTCTCTTGCATCCTGTGCTAACATTGCCCAAGTAATTTGTGCAGCACCATTCTTATCAACCTTGTCATTGATAAGTTGACGGGCTTTTTGATTAGCAGCATCCGCATTAGCATTTATGCTCAAAAGATTTTGCGAAAGTGTGTCAAATCCACCTCTGGCTTTTGCAACTTCCATATTTGTGTTGCCATCAAATGTTGCATCTTCATAGACTTTTTCTATACCGTCATGAATAGCTTGTCGAACATCACGACCGAAAACTCCTTCTTTAATAACTTTTAAATATTGGTCAATTCCCATTTAAACTTTCCTTTCCAGATTTTCAATTCGTTTCAATAGATCATCTAAGTCAACCTTCTTTGAAATTAGCAAATGATCCAGTTTTTTCTTATCTTGAGCAGATAAGAGTTGGCTAGACTGTTCGTTCAAAGTATTATTGACAGTTTCAAGTGCATCAGCTGTCGTATTTGCAATTTTTTTCACTGCATCCAGTTGTCTCTGTTGCTCTTTAAGCTGATTTGCTGTAACTAATTGCCGAGTTCGCTTACGAATATTATCTAACTGCCACTCTTCCGCAGACTTAAATTTTTCCCCAATCGTCAAACTAGATCTCTCAACATTTAACAAATCAATCTGACGCGCAACTACTCTCAGTCGCTCGTCGATAAACATAACAGGATTGATAACCCTATATGTGTTACCTTCCTCAAACTCGTCAAAATTCGGGTTGATGTGCGACAAGTTGACTGCTGAAACAGAGTATTGATAAGCTACAGCTTTTTGAGTGGCTAGCTGGCTTTCTCCTGCCTGTTTTAGAGCAACAGGGTTCTCTATGTCATCAAACGTGGCAGTCTCCATTTTGATACCATACTCGGCAATCAAATCAGGTCTATCGATGTAGTCTTTTCCGTTGTTGACTGAGGCAATGCTGACACGCTGATTTGTCTCACTATTTTTATTGCCATATACAAGCAGGCGAGATACGATGCCCTCTGGGTTGATATGCTGCTTTAATGACAATAGATTGACAGAGAGCTTGATTTCCGTGTCGCTGTCAACACCAATCTGCTTCTTAAAATCAAGATATCTCTTCCCATTCTCCTTGCGAATTTGTAGTTCCAGTCCATGCTCGTTCAGGATAAGGTTTGTCAATGTGGCAAAAGTCGACTTGGCAGGGTCTACATCGGCTTCCATGTGGTCGCCTGTTGCGATTAGGTCTGTCAAATCACCTGGCAAAAATTCCTTATAAGATTCCAGGTTGTCATTGTGGAATTTCAAGACTTGTTTTACAAAATCAGATTTCTTCCCGCGGTAAATTTGTTGCCTTTGTTTGCTGTCGTTCAGAAAATCAAGCTCCGATTTGGCATTGTATGCAAATGTAAACACTCCACTTTCTGCCATGTCATTTGTGATTGGGGTGATACGACCGTAAAATACTTCTCTACCTGTCCGCATATTGACTACTTGTACCATGGTCTGTAAAGGCTTGATAAGAGCCTTGTAACCAGCGTTGTTTGGCAAAAACTGGAAATCAAACTGGGCAATCTTATTGATTTCAAACTTAATAATGGCCGACAAGAGCTTATTCCCGCCGGCCATTGAATCGTGTATCGGTGTCACGTTGGCACCGTTAATCAAACTAACTGCATACATCAAATCAGCTCCTTAAACCATTTGAACGAGATTCTGCCGTTTCCTTTGATGCGAATTTCATTCTCTTTTTCGAGTGTGAAAAAGTCATATACACGACTACCTGGAATAATACTGAACTGTTGATTCCGCATAGTCAATGTCATGTTGCTGGTCGACGTAATCTCTGGTCGTGCCAAGCTGATGCCTGTGTTGACCAATAGAATATCAAGCGAACCTTTAACATCGAAAGCAATATCTTGGAATGCGTCTAGTTCAAAGTTAAATTCATCCCAGATATCACTTCCTTCAGCTTTCTCGGAAATCATGAAGGGATAGGCTGTGAATGTGATTTTTAGCACACCATGCGCCCAATCCTCTTCAAAAGCACTATCCCCTTGGACTTCGGCTAGGAAATAAAAATCAGGAATTGCATCGTCATATAGAGGTGCGAGTCCAGTAGTACCCATTAGCCAGTTAATAGCACTTGTTTTAGCCATATTCATGGCTTCTTTCGTGCCATAGATTGTATTCTTGATTTTGATTTGATAGGTCAAGGTCCTCTGTTCGTAGAGCTGCCCGCCGTAAACCGTTGAAAAATCATATTTTTCATTTGAAAATGGAATTGGCACCAGTACCTTCTTTTTGTCAGGGATGCTAATTGACCGTTCATTTAACAAAAGCAAGCCTTCATCTTCAAATGAGTGCCTGCCATTGTATCTAATTCCGTAGTGTTTAGCCAACTGTGCCTCCTCCTTCGATAATTTGAATACGCTGTGCTTGGGCATCTGAAACATATCCCACAATCAATTGAGCGAATGTTTTGCCGTCAATATTTAAAATGATTGGTTGTGGATTTGGTTGTTCCACGTTCACAATAATCTTGTCTTTGACAGTAGACATGATATGATCTGCTATCATTCCAAGTGTGCTTTCGTTTAATGGCAATACCGCTTCTTTACCAGCCTCTCCACCACCCATCAGCCCATTACTGTTCATGCCGAAAATGGTTGGTTTGGTTAAAATACCACCTTTGGCAAACCATGTAATATCAATAGATGGCAATGACCCCTTACCACCGAATCCCCACGGTGCCTCGCCACCGCTGATGTTGAAGCGTGGTAGCTTCGGTCTAGGTAGTGACCATTCAAAGTTAAAGAAACCCTTCATAGCATTGATAGCATTGGAAACAGCATCTCTAGCATCGTTAATGGTATTCGTAATAGTATCTCTAATACCATTCCAAACACTGTTTACAGTATTAAAAATGCCAGACATTATACCACTAATTGTGCTCGATATTCCGTTAAATACATTAGAAATAGTATTGGAAATCGAGGTTACTATATTGCTGATGAATGACAATATGCTATTCCAAATTGTGGATACTATATTGAAAATCATGTTGAGTACAAATTGGATATAGGTCACAATCGCTTGCCAAGTCGTTTGAATGTATTGCTGAATAGCTGTGAGAACTGTCTCAATGATGGACTTGATTGCATTGATTAAGCCGTCTACAACACCTCTCATCGTCTCCCATGCGCCAGACCAGTCACCGTTAATCGCCTGCATAACTGCCTTGATGATTCCAAGTACGGTGTTGATTGCTGTCTCTACAATTGTTTTGATGACTGTCCAGACTGTCTCGATGACTAGTTGGATATTCGACCAAGCGGCTTGAATGAGTGGCTGTAAAGCTGTCATGACTGTGTTAATGACAGATAAGATGGCATTCCAGACTATTTCTGCGGACGACTTGATCAACTCTTGGTTTTCCGTCCACCAGTCCACAACCACTCCAAACATGCTAATGATGAAGTCAGAAACTTCACTTACAACTTTGTTAATGACTTCCAGAATGGCATTCCAAACTGTCATGACAGCGTCACGAAATCCCTCGTTTGTGTCCCATAGATACTTAATACCAATTACGACTGCTGCAATAGCGGCAACAATTAAAGCAGCAATACCGATTATGGGTGCAGCTGCTGCAATCATTGCTCCGATGGATGTTCCAAGCGCAACTGCTGCTGCTTGCAAGGTTAAGAATATCGGGACTAGAATCCCAGCGACTGTGACTACACCTCCCAAAATCACGATGAATTCTTTTACTGGACCAGGTAGACCACTGAACCACTCTGCAATATCTTTGACTATGTTTCCCAGCACTTCAAATACAGGGGCTAGAACTTCAGCAATTGCTGCGCCTAGTTCGGACATAGCTAGCGTGACTGAGTTTTGTGCTGTCTTAAATTTATCAATTGGATCCAGAGTAGCTTCAAATGTCTTTGAAACCGCTCCCGCTGAGTATTCAGCAGATTCAGCGAATGATTGGAAGTCAAAAGAACCACGCTTGATTGCGTCAATCATTTGAGGTGCTTTCTTGGCTCCGAATATTTCCATAGCGAGTCCCATTGCTTCGGTTTCGCTAGTTGTATTCTTTATCTTATCGATTGTTTCGACAAGACCTTCTTTCAAGGTCTTACCTTGTGTAGCGTAAGAGCCTGCTGCCTTCGTTAATCCTGATAAAGCACTTGAAGCGTCCACACCACTCGTCTCAAATTGTCCGAGCAATGCTACACCTTCTTCAAATGAAAGGCCTAACATTTTAATCTGTGGTGCGCCTTCGATAGCTTTTTTCATCAAGTCATCAACAGATACACCAGTTGATTGAGCTGTGTAGGTTGTAGAGTCTAGGACTTTCGCTAAATCACTAGTTGATAGCTCATAAGCTTCCAAGGCTTTACTTGCTGAAATAGTTGAATTGGTAATGTCTGTACCGTTGATTTCAGCAAACTTAATCATTTCTACGGATACATCTTTGAGGGCATCACCAGTCAGTCCAAATTGTGTGTTGACCTCTCCGACTGCTTCACCAGCCTTGCTGAAATCAGTTGGGATAGTTGTCGCGATGTTTGAAGCAATATCTTGCATTTCTTTCAAACTATCGCCTGTCGCACCAGTTTTGGTCACGATAGTGTCCATGCCTTCGTCAACTTGCCTGAAGGCTTCTAGTGCATTCTTTCCAAAATCCACAAGTTTCTGACTAATATCAGCTAGCTTCTCTGAGAATTGATTAAGTAGCTCAGCTTTTAGAAGATTGTTCGTTTCAGTCAGAGTTCCAGATGCTTGTTTGCCAGCTCCACCCAAATTCTTCATCTCTTGAGAAAGATTTGAATACGCTGTTTTAGCTTGGTTCAGTTGAGCTTCCATTTTGTTAGCTTCAACAGAATTTTCGCCATATTCTTGCTTGGTTAGTTCTAACTGCTTCTCGAGATTTTCAATCTGTTTAGCGACGAAAGAGGATTGTGCGCCAATCTTTTTCTGCGCCAGAGCTAGTTTTTCGGACTCGCTAGCATTTGCTCCTAGTTGGCTTTCTTGTAGTTTGAATGAACTTACAACTTTTTCAGATTCACTTGCAAGGCGAGTCTGCTCTTTCTGTAAGTTCTGAAGCTGACTCTTATTGCTTTGGGTAGCATTGCCGTTTTCTGCAAGTGTCTGGTTAACGTTTGCTAGTTTGCCTTCGTAACCTTTCAGGACATTCTTAGTAGTTTCAACTTCACGTTGAAAAGCTCGATACTGCTCTTCACCAATCTTTCCTTCTGCAAATTGCTTCTGGACCTGCTCCTCTGCAGTCTTCAAAGTTTCGAGTTTCTCTTTAGCGTTGGAAACCTGTTTTGCTAAGAGTTCCTGTTTCTGGCTAAGCAAGACAACGTTGCCAGGGTCAAATTTCAAGGCTTTATCAATTTCTTTGATTTCCTTGCTGGCATCAGAGGCAGACTTATTGACATTTTTTAAGGCCTTATCTAAGCCGGTTGTGTCGCCACCAATTTCAATATTGATACCCTTAATTTTTCCTGCCATGTGTCCTCCTTTCTTTAAAAATAAAAGTGCTGAGAGAGCGATTCTAGCAACGTTTTCCTTGAGTTAACAAGGTATTCATCGTAGAAATTCTCTCAAAGCACTTTAGAAATTATCAATATCGTCTTGTGTAGCTCTTCTTGTCTTAACTTCGGTCTGTTTGTCTGGATCACGAAGATTGACATAGTCTGTTTGGTAGTCAAGGGCCATGCCAAGTGTGATGTGTTGTAGCTCCTCTACTGACAGACCGACTTCTTTACAGCAGGATAAATAGGACTCTACTGTAAAAAGTTCATCACTTGCAGATTCGCTGTCATCGAAGGCTTTTTTGTGGCCATGTTTGCCTCCAGCATTTCCATTAAGACAGGAGCGACGTCTTGGACAGGGAAATATTCCAAATCCATGTAAAAATTGTCGTAAGGCTTGACCGTAGGGTCTCCCGATTTCACAAAAGTCCAAAACAGTCGGTTAAAGAAAGTCATATCGAAATCTTTCAACATGGACATGTCTAGCTTACTGACATCAATTTCTTTCTGTTCTTGTGACAAAGCCACCATTTTCAATAAGGCGTCGCCCTGGAACATGTTCATCAAGTCCTGGAAATAATCACGGCCAAATTGATTTTTGTAAGCAATTGGCGTATAGCCATTAGTTACCAAGCGAAATTCTTGGTCTTCAATCTGAAAAAGTCGCTCCATTAGCCACCTACTCCTTCTGTTGCTCCAAATGTCACGCCTTCTGCAGGTTTGTAAACATTTTTAAACCAACTGTCGTAAACCTCTTTGGTTGTATTTGCTGTTGTCCGAGTCTTAACAGCTTTATCAGATGATCGTGGGACTGATGCAAAGGAAAGTTCCGTAGTGTTCGGGTCTCCTGACTTAGTTTTTGAACCCTGCTTTGGTCGAGTAACTGTACACTTGTACATTACGTGACGAGTAGCATTCTTATCCCCCTCAATTTGGAACATCATCGCAAAGGCTGCTTGCTCCGCATTAGCAAACTCAGACTGTGTTCCGTCTGAAGCTAGCTTCTCCCCTAAAATTTCAGTTTGGAAATAATCGGTCAAGCGAGCAATTGTCAATGTACCTGTGTAGCCCTTGTTGGTTGAGCCGCCATAGTAGGTCACGTTGTCTGCTTGGAAATCAATCGTTTCTCCTTGTGGCTCAATTGTCAACTCGACGGCCCCAGGTAGTGCTTGTGGAGTGTCGTAAGTCAAATTGCCTAGGGCATCCTCTGAGGTAATTTTGGCAATATGGACTTTCTCCAAACCAAATTCAATTTTGTTTTCTGGTTTTTTCGTCATGTTCTTCTCCTTCTTAAATTAGACTGACATCATATATGACTTGATAGAGCCCTTCTGACTCAATGTACATCTCATCAGAAAACTCAAAAAAGAGCTTGTTTTGATTAAACAGGCTCTTTAATGTATCTTCCAATGCTTCATTTTTCTTATCAGTAATCAGTTCTACCGTAACTGATTTGATAGTGTGATACGCTTCATTATCAGCATTGAGATTATCCTCTCCATCCTGATAATAGACTGCGTAGGGTGTTTTAGGGTTTTCCCCTTTCCTGAATTGACGGTAACGGCACGGTATTCCCAATTCATTCATGACAGCTGCAAATTCTGATAGTTTCATTGGCCAATTCTCCTGATGCGTTCTTCAAATTCGGCAATAGCTTCTTCTTCCACTGGTGCGATATGGACCTGCGGGCTCGTTCGTCCACCATCACGGTTGACATGCCCATTTTCAAGTAAATGGGTTAGGCGATAGTCAGGTCCTCTGACATATGCCACATAAGTTCCGTTCTTTAATCGTTTCTTGGCCCATTTCTTTCTATAGTTTCCTGTCATCTTTGGGCTGCTGACCCTTAACTTGGCTACAGCTTTATCGACAACATCGCTAGCAGCTTCATCAACTTCTTGCTCAACTTCTTCCGACCACTCTTCTAGTGCAGACATGATTTCGCTAGTTAGATCCAGTGCCATTTTTTACTACCTCACAAGTCAATTCGATGATATCCCCATTTTCAAATGTCTTGATGACCTCGTATCTCACTCCTTCAAAATCCACATACACCTGATTGTCATACTCAAAATCGTGGACCTCAAGTACCATGGAAGGATTCATGTTGGCTTGTGATGCAAAATAATACTCTGACCGTGTGAGAGACCGCTTATTGCATGATACCTCAACACCTACCTCTTTGTAGGTTGGTTGTAGCAACTCATCCAATGTCGGCTCTTCAGAAAGCGAAATTAGGGTGCAATCTTCATTCCATCTCATGACTCTGCCTGCTTCCTATATGTGATTTGATAGTCGTGCAGTTTCTGCTGTAGATAGCGTGGCATGGTTGGCTGGTCTTTGTTGATGTACTGGTAGTATGTCCAATCGGAAACGAAGGTAACATGGTGAGGTAGATTCAGGTCAATGGCAATGCCCTTGACTTGTTCTAACTCATCAATAGAGCTTTTGATAAGCTCTTCTAGGTATTTGTCACGTTTGTCGGACTTGATACCCTCTTTCATTTTGACCAATTTCAAGACATCTGAATGTTCCATGGCTTACTCGCTTTCTTTAGAGGTTTTTCCACGAGTTTTTTGAGTTCTAACGACTTCCGATGCCAGCTCGCTTGCTAACTCGGATACTGATTCAGAAACGCTTTCACTTTCTGATTCGGACACAGATTCAGAAACGCTTTCACTTTCTGATTCGGACACAGATTCAGAAACGCTTTCGCTTACTGATTCGGACACAGATTCAGATTGCAGTATCTTGATTTCGTCTAAGACAACTACTAGTGGAGTTTCATTCAATCCATTAAGATAATCTGCTCGCTCTTTAGTCGTTACAAACTCCTCGTCAATCCTCCGAAGGCCAATTATTGATTGACTATCGGAAAAAGTAACGAGTGCTCTTACTCTTACTTCAGTTGGTTTCATGGTTTACCTTCTAACCTGGAGCGTTGGATTTGTCGGCTGCGAAGGTCACATCTGTTGGTTTAGGTGCAACAGATCCGTCTTTTCCCAAAGCGTTTACTGCGGCGAAGCCTTCACCAAAGATTGGACGACCATCATATCGTGCAATTCCCTTGAAGACAGTATTGTCTTCGATGAATTGAGCATGTTCAGATTGAGCCATAGTTGCCCCTTCACGTTCTGCTAAAATGTAAAGTGACCCAAATCCACCTACAATATGTCCGTCTGGAATGAAATTGAGTTCAACTACATCGCCGCCAATGACAGGCAAGGTATTGTCAAGACCTGAAGCAATAGCTGCAGCCGAGTTGAAACTCATCAGCTTAATCTTCAAGGCTTGATGTGTTTTACGTGACATCGCCCAGAAGACATTGCCGTCTGAATAGTCAGCTTCGATGACATTAAGTTTTGTGGCTAGTTCTTGGTAGAACTTGATAGGATCTGTGATACCTGCTGGAACTACCGACAAGTGAGTTTCATGCAAGTCAGTCCAGTCACGTTCGTTTTGCCCCCAATATGTAGGTTTTTGAGTTTCTGCCAAGCGTGTCACAATACCAACAGGCATCTTAGTACCTTTTCCATAAATGATAGCTTTATCAAGAGCAAGACCGATATCCTGAGCAAGACCAAAGAGGATTTCATTGGCTAGGTTGAGGTCAGAGTCTTTCAAAATTGAATTTGGTACAGATGTGAAACCACTGACTTTGTATCCGTCCACTTCGACTTGATTAAATTTGAAATCAACTTCATTGATTTTCCCAATCATTTCTGTCCAAATTGCTTCTGGAATAGTCCCAGCGATGTTCTGACGAGCTTCACCCTTGACAGGTTTAAGCCAAACTTTAGTGATCAGTTTTGAATATTGGTCCATGTTGTTGCGAAGCAACTCCAAGAACACTTCTGGAATGGTCAATTCTGAACCATTGACAGCACGTTTTTCTTGGATAAGGCTGCGTGTGTTTTCTAGGAATGACTTGACTTCGCTGCGTTCTACCAATTCAGCCATAGCAGCGCGAGTCAATCCACCAAAATATTTGTTTCGTGTCATAGTTGAGAGTTCTCCTTTTTGTTTGTTTCGGTTTTCAGGTTCAGCAGCAGGTTCTTCTTTGGGTTCATCTTTAGGCTCCTTGCCTTCCAATGCAGCCAATTCTTCTTCAAGTTCGTCAATTTCGGATTGGATAGCATCGACTTGGTCTTGATATTCAGCTTGTTCCTTTGTCAAAGTGTCGATTTCTTCTTCGACAGCCTTGATTTCTTCGTCAGACCGTGCTTCTTCGATGGCTACTTCAAGCTGAGCACTGCGTTCATCAAAGTTATTACCGTCGTTCAGCTCAGACAAGCTTTCTTTCAAGACCTTAATTTTGCGACGGAGCATGAGTTGTTTTAGCATGGGTTAATTTCTCCTTTAATTGTTTTTTTCGGACTTCCAAGGTCCGATTTTGTAGATTTTCAAAATCTCGTTTCCGAGCTTGAACACTAGTAGCTTCATATGCTGGGAAAGTTACGATAGATACTTCATGTAGGTCAATCTTCTCAATTGTCCACTTGATTGTTCCATCTTCACGGAATTCTGTTGATTCTTCGATGATGTTAAAACCAAATGAACATTGATCCACATCTCCACGTTGAACACGAGCATACAGATTAAGTGCATCAGTATCTTGTTCGTTGATAACAACACGGGCCCATAGTCCCTTGTCATCAGCTTCCAAAGTCAATGTACCAGCCTTATTACGACCAAGTACAAGCTCTGTATTGTGATTGATAAGCGCTCGAATATCATTCTCGAGAGTATCATCAAATGCGCCACTTTTGATTTCTTCAAAAGCACCTGGCCACAATTCTGTTTCAGAGCCATAGACTGCAAAATAACCTTCAATTACTTTCTCTTGTTGGCCTTCTTGTTGTTCACGAACAGCAAGTTCAGATTTAAAGCTACGAGTCAGATAGGTTGTTCTCTCCACTTGTTTCTCCTTTCTCTAGTTTTTTCTGATCGCCAATCTTGTCCGCTGGAATAAAGTTTTCCAAAATGACAAGCTGGTCCAACCCTTCTTTTGGTGGCAAGTTTATCCAATTACGGACTTCATTCCCTTCCATCAATCCACGAATATAGAGATTTGAGCCAATTTCCGACAAAGCCTTGAGGTCGTAAGTCAGTAGACTTCTCCAATTCAAAATAAAATAGTGATGTGGAGAAAGTAGCAACTTGGCTGTCAGTTCCTGTTGAATAATCTCAGCGATGGAGCGTATGCGAGTGGTGACAAAGTTGTCAAACTCAGCTTTATCGAATTTACCGACACCGACAAAAAAGGCTGGTACTTGTAAGATATTGGCAATGGTTGTCTTATCTACTTCCACACTGTCCTTGATGGCAATGTCATTCAGACTAAGTGGTTTGATTTGCTGGACATCTATCATCTCAGCAGGAATAATCCATGGCTTGCCAGCCGTAGAGTTTTTTAGGTACATGTCAAATACCTTGTCACGACCTTCTTCCGAAGCAAGCTCTGCCGTATTGGCATCCGTCTTGACAATCAGAGATGGCATATACTTCCCAGACATAAATTCATTTTTTGTATCCGAAGCCTGCTTGAGATTTTTCAGCAGGTCAGCCATGACAACCCTATACCCTTGCCCAAGCCAAGGCTTTTCAGGGTGGACATTCATGGCAAAGTGTAGCACTTCGTCAGGTCCATACACTTCTTGGTAATCATAGACAACTTGATAGTCAAAGCTGGTCCCGTCAAATCGTATTTTTGATGGTGGCAATGGTTTCAAGTCAGCAATCAAGCCATCTTTGTCAATGATTGGATAGACAACGCTATTCCCATCGCCTTCCAAAAGCATTGACCTGACAATGTTGGCTACCCACTTCTTACGGCTCATCCACTTGTAAGGATTGACATCAATCTTGCGAGATAGCTCATTCTTGAGCCGAATGTCGCCTTTTTCTGTGTTCTCCATCAAGTGGATGGTCATGGACGAAACCATGTCAGCAATCCTATCAACCGCCGTCCGAACTTCTGGACAATCAGCAAGCCGAATATAACCCTGTGACATGGATTTTTTGAAAAAATCCTCTGACACAAAGACTTGCATAGCAGATGATGGCTCAGACCGAATTTGATTTGTGTTGTTTTTCTTTCGTTTTTTCAATTTCTTCCTCCGTTCAACCAAGCAGAAGCGTTGCCTGATTTCTCGCTATCTTCTAGCATTTGACAAGCAGCAAACACCGACGCATCGAATAAGTCAATACGCATAGACTTCTCGACCTTTTCATACTGGATCATGTCATCGACCTTTTCAATCCCACGGACATTTCCGACACAATACTCATATGCGTCAGAATGGCAATAGTAAAATTTCCCGTTGAGTGACTTGGTTTCAATTCGTCTGAAGCCTTCCGACTTTTTCCAGAAATACTGTGGAGCATCCACAATCTTGAACTTGGCCTTTTTCATACCTGAGAAGAACTCACGACCGAACTTCTTATCAAATCCCACACGTTGGATCTTGAAACCCATATCCCTCATACTGACAAACCAATTCACGATGTCGTCATAGGAAACTGTTGGAGTGTTTGACATGGTCAACCATCCATCTTGTTCCCAACCAAACAATGGAATACCATCATCATTAGCCTTCTGATGTGCAGCAGTAATTGGGAAGAATGCATGAGTGATAACAATGTCCACATCTTCATAAGTTCCGTATAGAGCTGCAGCAGTCAAATCATGAAGCTTGGACAAGTCTGCACCACCATACCATTTGATAGGCAACTTAACCAAGTCTTCCAAGGTCCAGTCATAATTCAAATCAGAGTTGATAAAGTCCTGAACATTGAAATATGCCGTCATTGAGTTAGTGAAGACATTGAGGGTCTTGTTAAAGAATTCATTCCGTGTCTGTGGATCAGCCAATGCGACCTCTGCATCGTGGACAAGTTCCTTGAGCTCGACCGTCACACCCAGCGACGGATTGGCTTGCTGGATGTAGATTGGGTTAGTGAAATCGACTATTTTCCCATCTTTATCGGTATCCGCATCACAGATAAACAAGAAATAACTGTCATCTTCCACAGTTCCATCAAGAACCTTGTCGCAGTACTTCAACCGCTGGGCTAAGAAACCGTTTGGCTTGTCCCCTGCAGTCGTGATGGCCATAAGCAACTTATTCCGATAAGCCCGCTGGGCATTTTTCATCAGCGTGTACTTCTTGGATGACTTCATCCCGTGGATCTCATCTAGGATGATGATATTCCCGTTGAATGAGTCCAGATTATCTTCTTCAGCAGCAAGAGCATTGATGGTGAAAGAGCCTTTGGAAAACTCCTTACGGATTACATGCTCATTGTTGTTATCCTTGATCTTGATGGACTTATCTTTCCAGTACTTGACTGTATGCGTTAAAAAGTCAAAACTCTCTCGTGTTTGTTTGAGAGAGTTGGCTAGGATATACACATTTGAGCCACTTTGGTTATCTAAGATAGCAGCTGTCAAAGCCAGGGCAGAAGCAAATGGTGTTTTACCGTTTTTCCGTGGCAACATAAAAAGCGCTTCAGTGAAACGCCTTATTGTTGTATTTTTACGATAAAAACCAAAGAGATTGACGATACAGAAAATCTGCCAAGGTTGCAAAATGAAAGGGGCATTTGTTAAGGGCATACCCTCCAAGGATTCGCCTTTCCTGTGTACGACCAAACCCTGAATGAATTTTACTACAAAATCAAACTGCTCATTTTTAAAATCAAACTTGTCGCTTGCAAGGTCATCGAGAAACCTCTGGCAAGCCTTTATTCTCCTCTTGCCAGCAATTATCTTGCCAGAGACTACATCAGTTGCATAACCCACCGCTATTTTGAAGTTGGGTGAATTGTTTTTGATCATCATAGCAGATTAGCAATCATGCCTTCCAGACCTCCAGCATCCTTTGGTTTAGGTGGTTCGATTCCGACAGCCTTTGGATTTAAGCCAAGTCTATCCGAATAGGTAACAATATCCTTGCGAAGATTTTCCATGGACTGAACCAACGGTGTCTTTCTCTCAACAATGGTGCCTCTACCTGTTTCATGCTCTTCTGTGAACTGTGACCCATTAGCCAAGAACTCTTCCCGAGCGTTCTGGTAGTCATAGAGCAAGCCAGAATAGATTTCGATGATGTCATCATAATGCTTTGAGTAGGTCCCCATTTCTTTCATGGACTTCACAATTCTGTTTTTGATTGTGCTTTGTCCTTTAGGCCTTGCCAAAAACTCACCTCCTTCCAAAAATTTCGTGTAAAAATGTGACAAAAATCCTCACAGAATCGTAGAGGGGGAAAAAGTTCCCCTTCCCGGTCCCCAACGGCACAAAGTTATTTTAATTTTGAGGGGGGGCTTTGTGAATGACTGAAAGATTTTTATAAAATTCATCAAAAAATTTTTTTCGTTTTCTTTGCCACCACAAGCCCTGCCCTACAACTTTGTCGTTGGTTCTATCGTGAAAGGTTCCGTGTACTTTGTTAGTCAGACTAATAACATTCCAAGATACAAACTCCAGTTCTGGATATTCTGATACTGGATAAATGTGATGTACCATTTCAGCTGGAACAGTCTTGCCGTATCTCAACGATTCTTGACAGAGATACTTGTCACGTTTCATTGTACGACTTCGGAACTTATCCCAGCGACTAGACTTCAGCGTTTTACGAACAGGTTTAAATGTCACTGACTACCTCCAGTTTCACTTGGACAACCACATAATTACGACCACATCCTCTTTCCTCGAGCTCAAGTGTTGCCTTAAGTTTGCTTGAATAAGTCAAGGCTTGTCTATCACTTGTCCTTTGGCGTGGAGGAGAATATCTATAGTCAGTTCCATAAACAAATTTTCCTGTCTGTTTATTCATGATGCAAAATGTTCTCATGTTCCACTATCCTCAGCAACAGAAAAGGACAACTCGTCCAGCTGTCCTACTTGTTTACAAAAATTCATGATACAAATATAACACGAAAATCGTGAGAAAAATAGTACCCTTTTTTCTCATTTTTCAAAAACTACTTGACAAGTTCTCTGCTTGGTAGTTCCTAAAATAAAACTATACCATTTTCCCTCTCAATCATCTTTAACCTATATTGTGTCACTTTCGCTTTTTTCTCAAAAGTCTTGTAAACAAAAGGTTTTCCAGCTTTCTTATTTTTCAATCTGACACTACTGCAATATGTCACATTCTTATGTTCCTAAACGGAAATTTGCTAAGGCTCGGTCCTGTTGGTCTTGGTTGATACCGATGTATCTTTTGGTAATTGCTGCGCTAGCATGATTGAACAATTCCATGAGCATGGCAATATCCTTGTACTTCTGATAATAGTGATAGCCAAAAGTTTTTCGCATGGTATGCGTTCCAACATTTTCAACTCCACAATCTTCAGCAGCTATCTTGATAATGCTGTATGCTGCCTGTCTTGTCAACGGCTTGTTCTTTCCTTTGCGACTTTGGAATAAGTAATCGCCGACACGTTTGCCTTTGATGTGTTTATCCATTTCCCGTTTGAGAAAAGCATTCATCTTGACCTTGCGACGTTTCTTTGTTTTTCTTTCTATCAGCAAAAGATACCAGCCACGGACATTAGACACCTTTAGATTCAGAATGTCGGAAATGCGTAAGCCTGTGTTAATCCCTGTCAAGAATATCAAATAGTTGCGATAGTCCCAATCTTTTAGATAATCACACATGATGTCGATGTCTTCCTTGTTGCGAATTGGTTCAACATAGTTCATAGCCTTTTCCCTCCTTTCTTGCAGATAAATGAAAAAGCCAGTGCATTTCTGCAACTGACCTGTAAATCTGTCGGGCGAGTTCTGGTTATTCTTGAAAGGTGTTCCTCTGAAAACGAAAGGCTCTTGTGGGTATCTATCCGTCTTCTCGTTCCGACACTATCATAATACCAAGATTTTCATGAGAAAAATAGTAGCCTTTTTTCTCATTTTACAATTCCCCTTTTAATATTGCATACTGCTCCAAGATAATTCTACGACGGCGATAGATTGTTGCATTGCTTAAAAATTTCTGGTCTGCAATTTCTTCCCAGCGTAGTTGTGGGTACTGCCAGCGTAGATTGAAGATTTCCTTGTCTTCGTCGATTAGGTTAGAAAGTAGCTTGTCCACAATCTCCTTGAAGCCTTCCAGGAACTTTAATGTCGGATCATCTGCGAGCTTGACCGCGATGGTTTCTGTTGGTTTGCTGATTCCGATTGAAGGCCCACCTTGGCTGTCTGGGTTTCTGGTAGTTAGCTCCAGCCTGCGTAAATCTATGGTTCGCTGGATACCTCGGAACTTGAATAGTTCTTGGTCCAGTAGTTGAAGTTCCTTGTTGCTCAATTTCTTCAAATTTTACCTCCGAATTTTCTAAATAATTAAATAAGCTATCGAACATTTTAGAAAAAGCATTACTGATGTCAGAAACTATCTGCTTTATCATTTCGTACAGTTCATCTTCCAAAAATCTAATACGCTCTGCCATTGCTTCTTAGATATGCTTTTTCGCTTCATTCTGTTACCTCCTCAAAGCGCCCATCTATTTTTGGACTTATTTCTTTTGAAAATAGGATTCTTCTTTTCTTTTTTCTTCTGCTTGAGATAATCGCTATCTTTGTTAAAGATAATATCTTCATCTTCAATTAGTTCAGGAATGAAGTGTTTAGACGGGTATCGTTCAGGTCGTTCCATCACTCAACCTCCTCATTTTCTTCAAAGTCTTCAACATAAAAATAATTGACATTCTTAGGGTTGACAGACAAATTTCTAATTCTCATCAAATTTCCATTGTTGAACTGACTAGTAATCTTCGTAAGTTCTTTTTCTGTAAAATTTCTTACTAGAAAACTAAGTTCTTCACCATTAGAGAAGCAAATTTTTATTTTTTGATAATTGCTAACTTGCTCACTTTCAGGTTCATAACCAAGCAAGTATCCTACGCTTACTCCAAAATAATCTGCTAACTCATCTGCTCTATTCGTTTTGATTTGGCTTTCTCCATTTTCCCAACGTTGAATACTACGAGCTGGTGCAGCTATTGCTTCAGATAATTCCTGCTGAGTCAATCCCTTTTCTTTTCTTAATTGTTTTAGTCTGTTCATCCTTCACACCTCCCTAAAACGGCAATCCATCATCTGGAATATCCATCGGATCACTTGCTCCAAAACTTGGTGGCATCTGGTTTTCCATGCTTGACTGATTCGCAGAATTATCCTTCTTTTCAAGCGTTTGAAAACTTTCAGCTACCACTTCTGTCACATAGATACGTTGTCCTTGCTGATTATCATAGCTACGAGTCTGGATGCGGCCTGTGATTCCTACCAGGTTCCCTTTTTTGCACCAATTTGCAAAGTTTTCAGCTTGCTGACGCCACATGATGCAACTGATAAAATCAGCTTCACGATCACCTGCCTGATTCTTAAAATTGCGATTCACTGCCAAACTGAAAGTCGCAACTGCAACATTTGATGGTGTGTATCGCAACTCAGGGTCACGAGTCAAGCGGCCTACTAAAACGACATTGTTAATCATTGTTTTCCTCTTTTCGAACTCCATAAATAAGATATACAGCTATTTCCATTTGCGCGATATTATAAGCGTTACCGACCCAATCATTAAATTCTTGAGACATCGGCAACCAATCCTTTGTAGCTCCGAAATCATAACTTTCGGGCTTTTTGTCAGCAAATATACACTCCATAATTCCCATAAATGTCATGCCATCTTCAGCCATGTCCCTAAAGTAAGCGACTCTACTTTTAACAGCATCTGGTAAATCATGTGGTGGCGCTATTATTTCAGCATTTTTAACTGTCCAGCCATAAATTCCTTGAATCTTTTTTTGAATTTGATCAATCATTCTCTTTCTCCTTCTTCATTTTCTAAAACGGCATCTTTTATAAAAGTATTGCCAATTTTATAGTATTTGTATTCCTCAGCTGTCACTTCAAATGTTTCTTCAACGTGCTTATTACCTGCATATCCTGAAACAACCAGAATGTATTTTCTTTTGGTTCTGGTTGGCACAAGTACCGAACTTTTACCATTCATAACAGGTATGAACGTTGTGTGAGGTTCATCAATGTACTTATCTACCACTGTCCCACTCGAAATCTGGTGACATGCTACGAG
>ERZ772986.595-NODE-595-length-22126-cov-2.650854_pt1 | contig 22126 bp, 19 predicted proteins | sample MGYA00511898_ERZ772986 | MGnify/ENA primary metagenome ERZ772986 (study PRJEB29015, sample SAMEA2737934) | human oral metagenome | biome: human oral; feature: human-associated habitat; material: dental | place: China | collected 2148 ... | reverse complement strand
TCCACATCAATGTGGGCGCTGATTATTTTTCGCGCTTTTCAAGGCATTGGAGCGGCCATGGTCGTTCCAAGCTCGCTCGCCTTGATTGCGGAAATGTACTCTGATCATGCACAACGAACAAAAGTAATTGGCTTGTGGGGCGCAGCTGGAGGAATCGCAGCAGCACTTGGACCTATTGTGGGTGGCATGCTGGTCTCAGCAATAGACTGGAATGCGGCATTTTGGATCAACATACCGATCATCACAGCCCTCATAATGCTGGTCATCGGCGTTATACCTGTACAGAAGGCCAGCGCCGCTAAGCGATTCGATCTATGGGGGCAAGTCACCGCGATAGTGAGCTTATCCTCAATCACGTATGTGGTCATCGCATGGGGAGAGCACGGGTGGGACGTCACTTATATCGCGTGGATCATAAGCGGGATAATCCTAACCGCATGCTTCTTCACAATTGAATCAACAACACCCGACCCCATGCTCCCACTCGCACTGTTCAGGGAAGAAACCTTCAGTATTGCAGCGTTCGTTGGCTTTTGCCTGAACTTCAGCTTTTTCGGGCAACTCTTTATCCTTTCCCTCTACTTCCAAGATTTTCTTGGCTGGTCACCATGGTTGTCAGGATTGGCCTTAGCACCTCAAGCAACCTCGGCTATCATCGCTTCGCCTCTTGGTGGGAGGTGTGCTGCCAAATATGGCCCATATCCAGCAATGTTGATAGGACTGCTCTTTGGCATAGGCGGTTTTTCAAGCCTGATTGCGGTATCGCCTGAAACGCCTTATCCAGTGATTGCGGTCCTCACCTTGTGCGCAGGATTCGGCATGGCATTCGCTATGCCAGCAGCAACCTCGGCTGCTGTTAATGCGTCACCACCCGAGCATGTTGGAGTCGCTGGTGGCGTTATCAACACCGCAAGGCAAATAGGTAGCGTTTTTGGTGTTGCACTACTTGGCACGTTTATTGCTTCGGGTAGTTTTCTTGTTGGTTTCCACACCGCTGTTCTTGTAGCAGGTGGGGTCTTCGCACTGGCAGCCGCCGTCATCTTGGGTGGCATGGTGCAGCCACACCGTCCATCAATGGACACAGATACTTTCCGTGGTGGCGCAGGTTAACCGGGGCGTCAATAAGCTACCTGAACGGCACCTCCCCAATGGTGCGCCGAAGCTTGCGGGTGTGCAGTTTCTCGGGGTTCGCGGCCAGCGTTTCCATTGCGCGAACGGCGCACATGAGGTGGGCTTCTTTGGAGTTGGAGTAGAAGGCTTGGGCGGCGGCGGGGAGTTTCGGTACGTTGTGGAGTGGCAGGTCAGACACCGCCAGCAGTGTCCCGTAGGGGATGCGGTAGCGGTAACCATTAGTGGCCAGCGCGGCGCTTTCCATGTCAACGGCCACAGCGGTGGAGCCGCGGAGGATGCGCCACAGATCATGGGGTGTGTGCCATTCCCAGTTGCGGTCGTCGGTGGAGAGGACGGTACCAGTACGCATGAGGTCTTGGGATTCGCCGTAGACTGCGTGAACGCTGGCTTCGAGGGCGCGTTGCACTTCAGGAACTGCCGGGATGGGGATGTTGACCCCGATGCGGTCGTCGAGAATGTGATCGCGGCGCTGGTAGGCGTTGCCGAGGATGAGGTCGCCGATGCGCATGCGCCCATCAAGCCCGGCACAGTGTCCGATCATCACCCAGCATTCGGGGCGGAGGACGGCAAGGCAGTCGGTGATGGTTTTGGCGTTGGATGGACCAACACCAATGTTGATAATCGTGATGCCGTCTCCGTCGGCTGTACAGAGGTCGTAGCGCGGCATTTGGTAGCGGCTATCTAAGTTATACTCGCAGGTTGCAGCGTTGTTGGCAGTAATTTTTTCGCCATTGGGCAGCAGCATGTGCGTGTAGCGGGTGTCACCTTTCACCAGTTCATTCAGTCCGTACTTCACGAATTCAGTGGTGTGCATGGCGTAGTTGGTGAACAGGATGAATTGTTGCACGCCGTCGGCGGGGATCCCGGTGTAGTGTTCGATGCGCTTGCAGGCCACATCGAAGCGGTGCGGCGCGAAGTGAAAAAGCGGCAGTTCGTCACTGTGGAAGGCGTCCCAGGCGCTGTCGACAATGCCGTCGTCAACAAAGTCAAGGCTGGGCTGTGGAATTGCCGAGTCCACCGAGTCACCTCCCATCGCTCCCCCAATACCACCAATATTTTGCGGGGTGTTTTCTAGCCCGTCAATGAACACGGGCGGGATCTGAATGTCGCTGTAGCAGGTGTAGATGTCACAGGGATAGTTGGTGACCAGCCGGGTGAGCATGTCCATCAGGTAGGTACGCATCATTCGCGGCCTGCTGAGCACCGCCGAGTACCGCCCAGCATGGTCAACATACCCGTAGGGTTCGGTGCGGTCGATGGGCCGCCATTGTTTCACGTCAACAATGAGCTTCGGGTAGACGACGTCGCGGTAAAGCTCGTGGTTCCCGCTGCCCAGCGCCTCCTCGGCCAGCTCAACCACAGCATCGTACATGGTAATGAGGGCGTCAACTGCGGCTTCGGCGCTGTCATGCTCGGTGAACGTCATGGTTTCCAGGATAGGGAAAAACATGTTCGCAGCTGGTGTGCTATGTCATTATTGCTGGTTAGTGCGCAGGAAACAGTGTTGTTATCACCTGTATTGTTGTTCGCGGCGTCGATACGCGCAGGGTATATACCGCCGGAGTTTCTGCTGGTCGCAGGCTTGAATATGTCGAACCGGCACCGTGGTCGCAACGATGCTGCGTGCGTTTGCTGCATCGGTTTTGCAGGAAAAACAGTGCATGACGGCACGCCCAAGACTTTGTGCAGCACCAGAGTCGAAAATAGATGCCATAGATTTAAGGGTATGAGTTCAAGTGACATCATTTCTGTTTATTCCCCCGCCACTGGCGAGCATGTTGGTGATGTCCCCGCGCACACCGCCGATTTCACCCGCAAAGCGTTTGCTGCCGCACGCGATGCCCAAAAACAGTGGGTGTCGACGTCGCTTCAGCACCGGAAGGCGGTGATGTTGCGGCTGCATGACATGGTGTTGGAGCGGCAGTCGGAACTCATGGATGTGATTCAGTCGGAGACCGGCAAGAACCGCGCAAGTGCGTTCGATGAGGTGCTGGATGTGGCGATCACCGCGCGTCATTACGCATATGCCGCCCCGCGCATGCTGCGGACTCGTCGCAAAAAGGGCGCATTACCCGTGCTCACGCACACTGTTGAGGAGCATGTTCCGCATGGCGTGGTGGGGATTATCGCACCGTGGAACTATCCGTTGACACTGACGGCCTCCGATGCGATTCCGGCGTTGCTGGCAGGCAATGGTGTGGTGCTCAAGCCGGATTCGCTTACTCCGCTGACGGCATTGAAGATTGCTGAGCTGTTGTACGAGTCGGGCATTCCCCGCGATCTGTTCCATGTGGTGTCGGGGTCGGGCGGCGTGGTGGGGCGCGCGATCACTGAGGGGTGCGACTATTTGATGTTCACTGGTTCAACGATGACGGGGCGACGCTTGGGCAGCATCGCGGGTGAGCGTCTGATCGGGTATTCGGCGGAGTTGGGCGGCAAGAATCCCATGATCGTGGCCCACGACGCGGATATTGAACGCGCTGTTCAGGGTGCCATTTCAGGGTGTTTCGCCAACTCAGGGCAACTGTGCGTATCCATTGAACGCATCTATGTGCATGAGGCGATTGCCCAGGAGTTCCTTGAACGGTTCGTCGCAGCGATTGAGGCGATGCGGATTGGCCCCGGCCCGGAGTGGGACGTGGACATGGGAAGTCTCATTTCCGCCGAGCACCGCGCACGCGTTGAGGACATGGTTAACGACGCCGTGACTCGTGGCGCCACCGTTCTCGCTGGCGGACGTGCCCTCCCGGACCTCGGCGAAGCCTTCTATGCGCCCACTGTGCTGACGAACGTGGCGAAACGATCGAAGCTATACCGCGAGGAGGTGTTCGGCCCGGTGGTGTACGTAGAGACAGTTGACAGCATCAGCGAGGCCATTCAACGCGCTAACGATTCTGAATATGGCCTGAACGCCAGCGTGTTTGCCGACCCCGACACTGCATGGGAGATTGCTTCGCAGTTGGAGGTAGGCACCGTCAACATCAACGAAGGTTACGCTGCCACCTGGGGCAGTATCGACGCCCCGATGGGTGGCTGGAAGGCATCGGGCGTGGGGCGTCGCCACGGCGACGAGGGCTTATTGAAGTACACGACAACACGCACTGTCTCCTCACAGCGCGTCATGCCAGTGTCAGGCCCTGGCGAGGTTGCGCGGGAAACCTATACCTCTGCGTTGAAGACGGCACTGAAGCTGGGCAAACGTGTGCTGCGCTGACCAAGTAGCAGAGATGTCATTTCCTTAAGGAATAGTAAATCAAATGACAGGACGAGGCCCGCTGCGCGCGTTTTCGCACGCTAGCGGGGCTTTCTTATGACATCTCAATCGTAGCAAATGTTATATCAACTTGACTTTTGAAGAGAAATCAGGTATGGAAATACAGCTCTTTATGCAGAGCGCAACCAGGATTGAAGCCGTGTCCACAATGCGGACATGAGTGAGTCCTTGCATAGAGCTCATACCCCATTGTGATTCCACACACACCACAGAGAATGGTGTTATCCGCATCAACAGAGACAGTGCCAAACGGATGGTCGGCACATTGCTCATGGCACTGATAACAAGCCCACCAGGCATTACAGGTAGCGCAGCGGTTCGCAATGACGTCCACCGATGACCGGTAGTGGCAACAACGTCCATGGGGATCAACATCAACACCATGGATAGCTGGGCGCGGCGACGGTGCAGGAGTCATAGGCCCAGTATTCTCACGTGACGGCATGTGCGCAAGGCCCATGCGACGCAGGGTGGCAACGCCAGCGAAGGAGCCGCACACACCTGCTTCAGTAGGAAGTTCTTCAACTTTCGGGGGTGGTTTTCACCCCCGCGCTAGCAAGAAGATTACCCATACAATATTAAATAATTTTAATGTGTAATTATCCTTAAACTAGACTGTGAGAGGAACACTTTCGATCATCGCAGGTCAACGGCTTTTGCTCGCGAAACGCTCTCAAATTTTACTCATGTATTGCTACGCAAATTTTGATATTTCGCACGGGAAGGTTCGTGGTCCGCGCGGCGTTCGATAGGATTATTACCGTGACAACCGGTCTGACCCTGATCACACTTACCTCTTGTTATTTCCCAGCTCCACACCCCTGGAGCGACTCTCGGAGCGCACTATGACATCAACTACACAAGCACCTGGATCGGAGCATAATTTTCAGCAGAAAGTTATTAGATCTGGGCAGCCCCACTGGATCAGTTGGGTTGTTCTAACTATCTGCACTGCTTTGATTCCGGTCACCTGGGCGTACATTGAGATGACGCCCAACCCTCCCGCCTTCTTGGCGGTTATTGGGTTGTTTGTGTGCGCGATCACCATTGGCGGAGCTGTCTACATGACGGTATACCAAGGGCAGTCCTACGCACGGTTGTTCCAACTATTCACCAACCTCTCCCCGACGATCCTGTTGATGTCCGTGTTCCCGTTCATCAGCGGCACCTTGAACTCACAGAGCATTGGTAATTCTCGCGAGCTCATGGTGGTGTTGGCGGTGTCTGTCACCGTCCCCTGGATTGCCAGCACGGTGAGTATGCCCGTCTACGAGCCGCTAGCCACCGTGGACCGCCGGGACACCGCACTGTTTTACCGCAGCTTCTGCCAACTGTGGCCGCCGTTGCTGCTGTGCTCCATTCCGGTGGTGGGTCTTTTTGCACTGGTCATGCTGTCCGTGAAAGGCTGGGGCGTCTCCGAGACCGGCTTTTTCATGGTTGGCGTGTTCACTAACATGTTGTTCTCTCAGGCCATCATCCCGGCGCAAGAGACCAAGCGTTTCGGCTACATCTTCTTTTCCTGGGTGTTCTATGCAGCCTTCATGTTCTGGATGCCGCAACTATGGTTCTTGGCGCCGGTGTTTGCGCTGCTCCCCCACCTGGTCCTGTTGAACTCAGCCCTGATTGGGTTGTTCCAGCCACGTGCACTTAACCCCAGCCGCATCACCCGCGAACTGCTGCGTGGTGCACTGTACGGTGGCGTGCTCTGGGCAGATAAATTCCTGTTGGTACTGATCTACGCCGGTGAAATCAACATCTTCGTGGTCTATGTTGCCTTGATTCCTATGGTGTTGGCTCAAGGCGTGTACTTCGCCTCCCAGCTGGATATTCTCACCCGCTCCATGGAGGGTATCCGCGCCATGATCGATCAGGCTCCGTGTAATGAGTTGTCCACCCAGTCGGGAGGCATTTCCAGCAGCGTGGAACAATCCGTGGCCTCTACGACCTTGATCGCCAGTGGCCTGGGCCTGGGAATGATGCTCATTTCGGCCATCATGGGCATGGACCACAACACGGAAGTACTGGCCTTGGTGTTGGCTCCGATTGTGTTCCTCATGTTGATGCTGCTGATTTTCGAACTCAGCCAGCTACAACAGCACCGTACTGCGGAGATACTGTCCGCCATTCACATCGCAGTGGTGACCATCGGCTTGATTGCGCTGCCCATTCCGGCCGCGTACTTCTCGCTGATCATCGTCGATATTGTCCTGACCTACCTGGCATTGCGGAGTTGCCGTGGCGCTTTCGCTGATGCTCCATATGAGTTGTTCTGGAAGGAAGCCGCGAAATGGTAAAAACCCGCCGCCCCAACGAAAATTTCGAGTTGGAGGAAGTGGACGTAGCCATCGTCGCCGAATCAACCTACCCGTTCCTTAAGGGGGGTGTGTCGGCGGTGGTTCACGACATCATCACGAACAATCCTGAGCTGACGTTCGGCATCATCCACATCGCGTGGGACTCCGAATCCCCCACCGAATACCTCTATGACGTGCCGGGCAACGTGCTGTGGGTGGACATGATCTACCTCTCCATGGCTGAAACCAGCGTGGCATTGCAGAAGCTTTTCGATTCCACTGCAGAACTTAACGGCCACAGCCCCAATGAAGTGGCCAAGAAGCTCATGTACGCGCTTGACCAGGTTACTCGTGATAATCCGCAGCCTTTGTGGGATTTGTACGATGAAGCCGTCAACCCGCTGACCCGTTCGTACCGGCTGTGGCCGGTGTTCCCCACCAAAGCCATGATGCAGCAGTCCATCAAGATGGTGGGCAACGCCGAGGACATGTCTGTGGGCACGCTGTTCTGGCAGCTCCGTGACTTTTTCAGCCTTGCGTTCGCCATTACGGACCGCGTACAACCCCCGGCGAAGGTGTACCACGCCCACACCACCGGCTACGCCTCCGTCATTGCCGCCTGTGGCGCTCGGCAGCATAACGGCAGTTTCCTGCTCACGGAACACAACTTGTATGTGCGTGACACGGTGAACACTCTGCTGGACCGCCGCATGGACCTTCCCATTACCCGCACCAGCCACCTGGAGCTCCCGAAGAACACGGTGGAGTACTTCTGGACACGCTGGTGGGTTGAAATGGGTGCTTGGCTGTACCCGTCAGCCGACCACATCACCTACCTCTATCCCCTGGCCATCACAGAGGCAGAGGCCCTGGGTGGTATTCCGAGCAAATCCGAGGTGTTGCCTAACGGCATGGAGTGGGACGATTTTTCCTATGGGCGCCTCCGCCGTCGTGAAGCACTGGACGACATCGTCAGTGGTCGGAAGCAAAATTGGCGTTTCGCCTGCATCGCCCGCGTGGTGCCCATTAAAGGCATCATTGAACTCATTGATTCGGTCGCGCACCTGGTGCGCATGGGATACACCAACTTCACTGTTGACGTGCTGGGTCCCACCGACCACATTCCCGAGTACTACCGCCGCTGCGTGGCCTACGCAGAGAAAATCGGCGTGAGCGACCGCGTGGTCTTCCGCGGCACAGTGAAGGTGCGCGAAGTCATCCACGATTACGACGCCCTCGTCCTGGCCAGCTTCAACGAAGGCCAACCGATTGTGGTGCTGGAATCCATGGCCTGCGGCCTGCCCGTGGTGGGCACCAACGTTGGCGGCATGGACCAGGTTGTGCGCGACCCGCTGCCCGACCTCGACGGCGGCGAAGTCGGCCCCTGCGGCATCCTTGTGGAACCCGGCGATTCCGAAGGCTTGGCCAAAGGCATCGCAACCCTCATGGGGTCCGGCGAAGCCTACCGCGAGTGGTACGAGAACGCCCTTGTGCGCCTGCAAGGCACCTTCCTCATGCCCGTGGTGATGAGCCGCTACAACGCCATTTATCGACGCCTCGGTGCCGCGTCCACCCCCGCAAGCTTGCCGAATGCAGACCTCGCACGAGGTGAAGACGATGTCCGCGAAGGCGGTTTCCTTCGCCGCCCGAAGGGCAGCCAACTCTTTGGTTGGGGCACCACGCGCAACCCCGAAACGGTGCGTACCGGCCAGCTTATGGGAGGATATTTCCGTAGACAAAAATAGGGAGATCTAAAGGAGAATAGTGCGTTACCGCCCACGCCTGGCCTGGATCCGCTACGGCAGCCACGACCTGACTGACGAGGAAATACAAGAGGCCGCCGGAAAATTCCGGGTGGCCATCATCCAGCCCTGGGAACTCAAAGCTGCAGAAACGCTCAAGGAACTAGATTCCGACGTGATAGTGCTGGCCTACCAGTGCTTATCCTCAGTGCGGGTCTATGAGAAAGGGCCGATCTACAGTTCCGGTATTTCCCCAGGACAGGCAGAGCACCTAGGATCCTTTGCCCTTAATTCCAGCCGCCGCCGCATCGAATGGGCAGGCTACCCGGGGCATTTCCAACAGTATGGAAGCCCGAGTACCAGGAACGATGGGTCAAGACGGTGGTGAAACGATTCGAGCACACCCCGTTCGATGGTGTCTTCGCCGACAATGATGTCTACGACGATTACTACAACCTTAACTTCCCGCTCTACGGTGGGGAAGAAATCACCACCGTCCACGCGGCGTTGGACCAGCTGGTGAGGAAAGCCGGGGAGGCATTACGCGGCGTCGATAAGCTGCTGGTGCCCAATATTGCTGAAGCTCGGCGCGAAAAAGATCGCTGGTTGCGGCACAGCAGATACGGCGGTGGCGTGGAGGAATGCTGGATGGGCTGGGACAATTCACCCGAGACGCGTCTTAACTACCGCGCAATCTGGCAGCAAATGCGAACATTGCGAGCACCTGGCGTAAGCGTGGCGCGCACTCCGGGTACGGGCGAGCCTGGTGATCCGAACCTGCTTTTGGCGTTGGCGGCTGCCTGGGTTTTCGCGCCAACCTCGGATGTTGCGGTATCTGCAACGGCGCACGACGGATACAACGCCATGCCGTGGCGGGAGGAAGCTCGCTGGGATCTGGGATTGCCGACCCATCCACGACCGTTGAATCCCGCGCCGGGCGTATATATTCGCACCTTGGATAAGGGAATTGCGGCGGTGAACCTGTCGCATCAGAGCAGGCCACTGGGGCGTCACATGCTGGAGCCGTGGAGCGGATTCATGGCATTGAAGCCGCTGTAGTCGGCCTGGTCAAGTTTGCTTATGCTCAAGCACCATAATGCCTCTTTTTTGAGCCTGAGCATAAGCAGATTTTATGCAAACTCTTGCACTAACGTTGTTCAGGACATTATACAGTTGACGCCACGGCAAGCTTCACGGGCATCATTGCAGGTCACAATAACCTAAAACACAACAAACGCGCCCCCTGTTCGTGGCAAACAGAAGGCGCGTCCGCGTGAGATCTTAGGAAGCAGAAACGCACTCGTCCCAGTGGTCTTCGTGCTTGTGGTGCAGGTGGCCATCGTGGACGTAGTCGACGTGGTCGCCGTGCTGGACAGCAACGTGGCCGCAGCCCTCGCCGTGCTCGTGATCATGAGCCTCGTGAACGACGTGCTGGTCGGACTTTACGCACTCGTCCCAGTGGTCTTCGTGCTTGTGGTGCAGGTGGCCATCGTGAGCGTAGTCGACGTGGTCGCCGTGCTGGACAGCAACGTGGCCGCAGCCCTCGCCGTGCTCGTGATCGTGGCCCTCGTGAACGACGTGTGCCATGGTGGTGTCCTTTCGTTTCATGGAAGCATTGCGCTTCTGTTATTGAAAAAGATGATGCTTCTTTTTCGCTTCGAATCAGAGACTAGTTGAAAACGCTAATGAAAATCAAGCCTTTGAACTGGGAAAATTTTTCAATATTTTTAAAACAACTCTGGCCTGCACAAATACAAGCGCCGGTTTCTTATTGAAAATCCCTCCATCAATCACCATGTCAAGCACGGCACCCCGATCCAGGGGTGCTAAGCCTAACCCACAGTCACCCAAAGGTCATCGAGTACATCTCCACGCCTTCAGGAGCACTGATGTTCAGCAGCCCTTCCTGCGCAGAATCGCCACGAATCAGGTCAATCGAGCCCGGAACATCTGGCACGGGAATGTCCTTGGTACTGCCATCGGGGTAGGTAACCTTCAATACGCCATGCCCCGAGGCCACCAGTTGCACCACGGCGGCACGGAAATTCAACGTCAGCGAAGCACCCTCGGACGCAGCCGGGGTAATAGAATCGCTCTTCAGATTCCAGGTTCCGCCCAGCGTATAGAAATAACGATCCGGCTTCTCGACTTCCTCAAAAGTCTGCACACCAGTCACATACTTGCTGCCGGGGTTGGCGTAATACCGTGCTCGCGCCGTACCCAGATAGGTTTCAGGATTGCGGTGCCCTTCCGTTCCCTCTGCGGCACGCTCACCACCCGCGCCAGATGTTTCAATGGGGTCGGGCAACTCTACATCTGGATTGGCTTCCTTCAGCAGCGTACGAACCAGCTTTTCCGTATCCGCATACGCCCCCTCACCCTCGTGAATCTGCCGCACCTTCCCATGACTGTCAATCAGGTAATGCGCAGGCCAGTACCGATTGTTGTAGTTTTTCCAGGTGGCAAAGTCATTGTCCTGTGCCACAGGGTAATGAATGTTCTGCTCCTTCGTCGCAGCCTGCACGTTGGCAGCCTCATGTTCAAAACCGTATTCGGGGGCATGCAGACCAACCACCTGCAACCCGTAGTCACGGTAGGTGTCATACAGGGCGGTCACATGCTGGTTGGCGCGCTGACAGTTGATGCAGGCGTAGGCCCAGAAATCCACCAGCGTGACCTGTTTCGTCGGGTCCACGGGCTCATCCGTGTTCAACCAACCACTGAGCCCCGCAAACGCTGGGGCAACACCACAATCGTGCAGCTCACCTGGGTCGGCATCGCGGCAACTGTCGAGGCTGCCGCCACCGCTTGTCGACGTCCCGTTGCGCACTGCACCCAGCGCTTCTTGCACCTGGCTATTGTCCCCGAGGGATCGCTGTGCACTAGCGGTCCAGTCGGGCAGGGCGCGTTGGATGCGCGCCGGGGCGTCGATAGCCAAGGCCAATGCCAGAACCAGCACCACAGACCCTGCGGCACCGCGCATGATCGTGCGGTTTTTCTGAGCAGCATCAATGCGCTCGCCGATTTTGTTTCCCGCCAGCGCAAACACCAGCAATGGCGCGGATGCCCCAAGAGCAAACGCCACGGTGAGCACCACGGTTGACCAGCCAATGTCACCAGTGGCACCGGCCACAGTGACGGCCGCCAGCACCGGTCCGGCGCAGGGAACATACACCGCGCCGAGCGCCATGCCCACCACAAAACCCCCACGACCACGAGCTTTATTCTGCAGGAACACAGGCCGGGGAAGATACTCAAAGGGCTTGTCCACAAGGTGCCCCAGCTGCGGGACGATCATGCCGAGCCCTACCAGCACCAACAGGGTGATGCCTACCCAGCGCAGAATACCTGTGGGTAAACCGAGGGCACCCAGCACCACAGTGCCCAGCAAGGTAATGGCGGAAAAGCTGAGCGCAATGCCCGCGACAACACGGAAGGGACGGGCACGTTCCCCGGTGGTCACGGCCAACACAACCGGTAGCACGGGCAGAATGCACGGCGAAATACCGGTGACCACACCTCCGATCAGGCCGATTGCTGCTAACTCCCACATGGTTTGGGCTTCCTCCTTGGTTATTGGGATGGGAACACCCAGCATTACGGAGCCAACCGGCCGTTCGGATTGACCCATGCGACCATGATGTATATCACACAATCTGGTCCAATCCGACGCAACCCAGCACTCCGTAGTACTGGGTGCATCCCGCACTGAGCGGGGCATTACATAAAGAATGGAGCAATTCATGCAAAAGAAGATTCGTTTCGCCATCGCCGCCGCATCCATTGGCATCGCTGCCTTCGGACTCACCGCATGCAACAACAATGATTCGACCGGGTCGTCCAAGGAAAGCACCACCATGGAGAAGATGGAGAAATCGTCAGAGTCGATGATGACCTCCGAGTCCATGAAACCCAGCGATAGCATGATGCCGAGCGACAGCATGGCACCCAGCGACAGCATGATGATGTCGGATGAGATGAAGCCCGACACCATGATGTCTGAAAGCAACCACTAAACACTGGACAGCGTCGTGCCTATATTAAGCTCACATGTCGTGGATATTGGAGCATCGCCACAGTCCTCGCAGTGGTGCGACGCGCTGTTAGAACAGGTGGCGCGAGGTGATCAGCATGCCTTCGAGCAGCTTTTTGATCACCTCGCACCCCAAGCCTTGGGCCTGGCAACCCGCATTATTCATGACCACGCCCAGGCGGAAGAAGTGGTTCAGGAAGTTTTTGTGGAAGTGTGGCGCAAGGCCCCGCAGTTTGATGCCACTCTGGGTGGCGCACGCTCGTGGGTGCTTCGCCTGACCCGCATGCGCAGCATTGATCGGCTGCGCTCTTTTATTGCCTCCCATGATCGTGAGGAGAAGGACGCAACACAGCGGGCGGCCGGTTGGTCCTTGTCTGTTGAGGATGAAGCCGTATCCGCTGTGGAGAACGCAGAACTCCGCCAGATTGTCGATGACATTGGCGAACCTCACACAACCGCCATTGTGCTGGCTTTTTTCGCAGGTCTGACGCATAGTGAACTTGCCGAAGCCACCGGCGTTCCCCTCGGCACAGCAAAGACCCGCGTGCGCGACGGCCTGCGCAAACTCAAAACGCTCTTAGATGGAAAGGGAGTGACGCACTATGACCCGCGATGACGCCTTCACCGACGCGATCCGCACCGAACCCGGGTTGCAGGCAGCTGGCGACGCCCTCGCTGAGCTCCCATCCCCAGTCCCCGTCTCCCCCGCGCTGAAAAACTCCGTGCTGGCGGCCATCGCCGAGACACCCCAAGACAACGTAACCAGCATTGCTTCTCGACGCCGCCCCACTCCCCGCTTCCTCACCATCGCCGCCGCGTGCCTCGCCATCGCGAGTGTGGGCATTGGTGCCACCGTGCTGTGGTCGGGCAGCAAAGAGGAGAGCGGGGGAAGCAGGGCGTCGATAAGCGCTGAACAGGCCGGAACCCGGGAAATGCACGCCATCATGGGTGCCTCCGATGTGCGCAGCGCCGACATGGATGCCAAGGGGGCAAACCTGTCCATTGTGGTGTCCGATTCGATGGGCAAAGGCGGTGCCATGGTGGACGGGCAACCGGTGGTTGATGCTGGAATGGGCGCGCAAGTATGGGCCGTTGGTCAGGACGGCACCATGCGCTCCGCAGGCGTGATCGGACCGGAACCACACAGCGACGTATGGATGCCGCTGCCTGCCAACATTGAAAAAGTGATGGTTACTGAGGAGCCGATGGCCGGCAGTCATCAACCTACCGGCCGCGTTCTAGCGGAAACCCCGCTGTAGGCTACGTACCCTTGACGTTCATGACCTGGCGCAGGCGGTGCAGCACCGTCACCAGCGGCTCCGCGTCGCGCATCACCACGTCAATGTCCTTGTAGGCGTCCGGGATCTCGTCAATGAACTCCTCACCTGGACGGTACTCAATACCTTCCATGCGGGCCACCAAATCATCCACCGTGAAACGGCGGCGGGCCTCCGTGCGGGAGAAACGACGCCCCGCACCATGCGGCGCGGACATCAAACCACCCGGGTAGCCCTTACCCTCCACAACGTAGGACGCAGTGCCCATCGAACCCGGGATCAGGGCCTTCCGGCCCTCGGCCGCATTCACCGCACCCTTACGGGTCAGCCACACCTCGTGCCCGAAGTGCTTCTCCTTCACCGTGTAGTTGTGGTGGCAGTTAATGCGCTCCAGCTCCACAAGCTCCTGGCCCATGAACTCCTCCAGGCAGTCAGCGAAACGGTCCATCATTTCCTCACGGTTGAGGAAGGCAAACCGCTGCGCCCACTTCAAATCCTGCAGATAAGCCTTGAACTCTGGGGTTCCCTGCACCAAGTACGCCAAATCCTTGTTGGGCAGGGGAATCCACCACTGCTCACACAGACGCTGGGCAATCTTAATGTGCTTCTTTGCAATCTTGTTGCCCACGCCACGGGAACCGGAGTGCAGGAACATCCACACGCGGTCCTGCTCGTCCAAACACAATTCAATGAAATGGTTACCACCACCCAACGAACCCAATTGCTGACGCCACTTCGGCGAATGCGACAAATCCACACCCAGCTCCTCAGCCAGGGCATTCAACTCGCGGCACCGATCATTAGCGCTATCCCGCAGCTGCCAGGAATTGTAGTTACCCGGCGACAACGGAATGTTATCCTCAATGGCCTGACGCAGGTCCTTCAGATCCTTACCCTGCAGGTCATCCTTGGTGAACTGCGTGAGCACGCCAATCATGCCGCACCCAATATCCACGCCCACGGCGGCGGGAATGACCGCGCGCTTGGTACCAAACACGGTGCCCACGCTGGACCCCAGGCCCGTGTGCGCATCCGGCATCAGCGCCACATGCGGCCACACAAACGGCATCCGAGCCAGCTCACGCGCCTGCTTCAGCGTAGATTCCTCCACCTCAGAAGCGAAGACTTTCACCTTCCTATCCGAGATGTGCACATTATGCGTCGCAGTACGCGTAGCCTCTGCGGCATCATCTCGGTTCGTCTTACACATAGATTACCCTTTCTTACGACATGCAGAATTTCATCTACTTGGTGTTATATTTTGCATGCCAAATACACTTATGTGGTAAAAGTATTTCACCCAATTAAAAAAGAAATGACAGCATCAAAAAAGCGCCTCACGTTCTGACGTGGGCGCCGATGAATTCTCTGTAGCTACTAGCTTCTCACTAGCAGAGAGAGTTGGAAGAGTTCATCAAACGCCGAGGTCAGTGGCCATATATCCGAAGGCTGATTATAGCTGCGCTCACGCTCACGTTGAGGCTGTTCATAGCTATTTAGTGGTGCGCGTTGACTCACGGCGGGACTCCTTTCCATCACTCATTCATGTCCTGCATGTAACTGTATTGTGGCCCATCGCTTTGTCGAGCCACGGTTGATTATTACACATACTTTTCGCGAACGCAATAAAATTCAACAAAAACTTTTTCAGAATACCTTTATGAGATTCTGCGGGGGATGTGCGTTAGTTGCGGGCGCGAAGCGCACAGCAGGTGCCGACGACCGCGAACACCACCAGCAACACAGCCGCCAGGCCGCACGAAAAACCCAGCCTCAGCCCCTGAAACGCGGCGACGATAGTGCCTCCCAGCAATGTGGCGTGGAGCAGGCTGGCCAGGAAAGCAAACACAGCGGCAACTGCCAAACTGGCACCTACAAGCATGGCGGGAATGCCAAGAAACCTAAGCGCCCTGGTTGTCAGCTCGCCGATGCCAACCTGGTTGAGGTAGTCCGCTGTGGTGTTGTGCTCTGCGGCGGCGATGAAAAAAGTAACCACGCAGGCACACCCCACATACACCAAAGCCAACCCCAAAAGCACCGAAAAATCCCACACGGCCACACCGGCATGGGGATCATGACGCGCAATGGCCTCGGTTCGACTCACCGAAAACAACACCGCCGGAACACCCAGAATGTACACAAGCGGCACAAACACCGCACGAAGAGACGGATGAAACTCACCCAACAACGCCGACAAGGCAGCAGAACGCGGTGATCGCGGGGTGGCTGTGGCCAGAACCTTCTCCACAGCGCGGGTGAGGGGCAGCGTCCAGGTGGCTGCAAACCAGGAAAGCAGCAGCACAAAAGCCAGAATGACGAAAATCCCGGCCTGGTCTCCCGCTGAGATCGCACCCCACAGACACGCGATGGCGATGAGAAACACCAAGGACTGGCCACTCAGCAGACGGGGCTGTGGGACCGTAATGATCACCGGTGTGGGGTCCAGGTTTTCCCGAATCTTCCCAAACGCGGCCGAGCGCAGCACCGCAAGAAACGACACCGCGAGTGGCAATGCCGTGAGTATGGTTGCTGTTGCTAAAGAAGTCAACGAGATGGAGGCATGCACGTTCTGGGGAAACAACATGTCCACACCGTTGGCGCGCCGAATCCGCCACAACCCCCACTGGGTGACCACGGAAACCGGATAACTGAGTACCGTTCCACCAGCGAGAATGACCGCGAACTGCCCGGCCAGCATGCGGACCTGGCGGCGGATAGGCCAACCAATCACGGCAAGGCAGGAGTTGAGATAATCCGCGCGCCGAAACGCCTTATCCAGCACAAACGGCACGCAGAACAATGAGGCAATTACCCAGGACACTGCCGCGTTCGTGGAGATCGGGACCATAATGTTCGAACTATCGCCTTCCAAGGCGGCAGCGCTACGAATATTGAGCACCGCAGCAAGCACACCACAGGACAAGCCGAACACAGCAGTGGCGGTCGCCGTGGCGGGGAAGGTTTGCTTGGCATACTCCCTGGTGACCTGTCTACTGGTCGCTGGCATGGACGGTGCCTCCCTCCAGCAGTAAGGTGCGGTCGCACGCCGCGGCAACAGTGTGGTCATGGGTGACAACCACCATGTGTATCTTCATTTCATGGCAGGCACGCCGCATTTCGGTGAGTACTTTGCCAATATTCTCCCCATCCAGCGCGCCAGTAGGTTCATCAGCGAAAATGACCTGCGCGGAAGTGACCAGGGAACGCGCTATGGCGGCTCGTTGAGCCTGACCTCCTGAGACCGACTCTGGGAGGGAATTGCGTTCTGGGCCAATCCCTAGTCTGTCTAATGCCTCATCGGGAGTGAGTTGCTGTGGCATTGCGTTTGTTGCGGGTGTGTTTGAGAGGCTGCGTGCTAGCTGCACGTTCTGCAAAAGCGTAAGCCCAGGAATCAAATGATGGTCTTGGAAGATAAGCGACACATGGTTGCGTAGGTTCCGCCGCAGGTGTCGTTTGCTGACATTGGAAAGCATGTGTCCATCAACCTGGCAGGTGCCTTCATCTGCAGGGGCTAGGCCAGACATGCAGTTGAGCAGCGTTGATTTCCCCGAACCCGATTGTCCCATGAGGGCAACCATCTCACCTGCTTGGACATCGAACGTGACGTTTTTGAACAGCCATGCTTTCTTGCTGCCGACGATGATTTTCTTGCCCACAGTGGAGATACTCAGCATGGTTGGTTCCCGTCTTTCGATCGTACTGCGCGTGGACCCCATACTACAAGGAACAACCTCAGAAAATAACTACTTTTTGAATATTCTTTAGGCCCGTGAATAATTTTCAAGATAATCGAAATCGGGTCGCCGTTTCGTTGAACAACAGCACGAATAATCAGCTTTATTCAACGAATTTAATTGCGTTAAGACATGTCAATAATCCCGGCAATTCCGCTCTAAACAACACAAAGCGAAGCAAGGAAAAGAAAGTAGGGGTGTTTCCCATCCGCTATATCGCGGTACTTGGTTTCCAACGAGTGCGTGGGAACGACGATCTGCTGTGCGTGATACGTTTCAATCCGCTATATCGCGGTACTTGGTTTCCAACAAGCGATCTTCCGCTTTACGGAAAGTGTGTCACATTGGTTTCAATCCGCTATATCGCGGTACTTGGTTTCCAACCCTACCTCAAAAACACCCCCTCTGACCAGCGGCGGAGGAAACGGTTTACACACCCCCCGTCGAATAGATCACATTCCCACATTTGCTTCCTTAAATCACGATAAAAACACCAGGTCAACCCACTACACACCAAACGCCGGTATCGAGTTTTCTCAAGCCGGTTTTGCACCCCCACACGTTAACCCCGTTCAAAAGTGGGCTTGAACAGGGAAGATAGGGGACGTGTCATCATGGATACTATCACCGTAACATGATTAAACGGTGCAAATGGGGAGCAACGCCCTCTTTCGTTGTGGGCAAAGTGGCGCGTTGCTGTTGTTTGCTATCAGCTTTCGGTTTCGGAATGTTGATGTGTGTCAACTTCCCGGGTTGTTTCAAGAATTTTGGCTAGGGCACTGATGTCGTCATTGTTGGCGGATGCAGGAAAAGTCCAGTGAAGGTCAATTTTCTCGGTTGTTACATCGATTTTTGTGCGCGAATTATCGTTGTCGGCCGGGGTAAAACGAATGTGACGAACTTCCGAACGGGGGACTTCGCCTTTGATTGTGCCGTGATTGCGGAAGTCGTGCGGATTGGCGGTGATGATTCGGGCGTCGGTAACCGCGATGAACGATGCACTTACTGCTTTAGAGACGGTACCGATTTTCTTTTCCAGTCTCAGTAAGTTCCATGATGCGTCCATTTTTAGATCGAAAGCAGTAGAAACCATGGTCAGAGGATTGTTTGAGTCCATCTGGTGTGGGAATGCGATAGCTAGTAGATGCTCGTCGTCCTTGAGGAGCCAGCGCAGAATACGCACGTATACCTCAGTGTCATAGCCTTCGGGTGCGATGGTGGTGATTGTGCTAGCGCTATCTAGCTTGTTTCTGATCGGATTGAGGGCATTAGCCAGCGGTTCAATGGCTTCGAGCAGTTGTGCGCTGGTAAGTTGGCTTTGTTTACTGCGCCGTTGTGGTAAGAGGGGAAGTGTCCTACGGCCGGGAAGCTCAGCGATGAGACGTAACTGGCGAGTAAGTGCCGCGACCAGGGTTGTTGCTGTGTGGCAATGATCTTGCCGTTTCTCATTACAGCACCAAGTTGTGCGCCATCTTTGAGGGCCATTGTTGCTCCGGCGCTCAGGAGTTTCTGTGTTTCTGAGGTGACGCGGTACAGCCCTTGAGCGGCTGTCATGGCTTGGGCTGTGCCTCCCGTGATGGCAGCGGTGTTGCCAATCGCGCTCAATGCGGTGGTGAGCTGCGCCCGGTCAAACTCGGGCAGTAGTCCGAAGTCAATGGGTTCAAGACCTTCTGGGATATCTCCAAACACTGCGGTGATCTCAGGTGCAATCTCTACGATGGTGCTGGTTGGCTCGATATCGACACTCATTTTCACACTTTCCTATGGTGAGCACATATTTTTATTATTTTTCTATAATATTACACAATTTGAGTGGGAAAATAATGAATGAAACCCCTGCATACAACTACACTCACCCCACCCAGAATCGAGCCCGAAACCACCCGCCAACGGCGAGTGCCGGGGCGTCGTTACGCAGGCGCTAGACTTCGCACTATGGCTAAAACAGTGGCGCTTCTTGATTACGGATCTGGCAACCTTCGTTCGGCGCAGCGCGCGGTGGAACGTGTGGGGGCCGAGGTCACGGTGACTAGTGATCCGCAGACGGTTCTCGCCGCCGATGGCCTGCTTGTTCCCGGCGTGGGGGCGTTTGCGGCGTGTATGGATGGGCTGCGTGCTGTGAATGGTCCGCGCCTGATTGGGGAGCGTTTGGCTGGTGGTCGGCCCGTCATGGGGATTTGCGTGGGCATGCAGGTGTTGTTTGAGCATGGCGTGGAGCACGGCATTGATGCGCAGGGCTGTGGGGAATGGCCGGGCGTGGTGGAGCGTCTGCACGCGTCGGTGCTGCCACACATGGGGTGGAATACGGTGGAGGCCCCGGAAAATTCGCAGATGTTCGCGGGATTCAGCAGTACTGATCGCTTCTATTTTGTGCATTCCTACGGCGTGCGGGATTGGGTGTTTGAGGGGGATGATCTGACCACGCCGCCGCTGGTCACCTGGGCGCAGCACGATGGGGACCGGTTCGTGGCGGCCGTGGAGAACGGCCCGTTGTGGGCCACGCAGTTCCACCCGGAAAAGTCGGGGGAGATGGGGTTGAAGCTGCTGGAGAACTGGGTGGGGTCGTTGTAGCCGCTCAGCAGCGTCAGCCACAGCCGCTCTCTAAAAACCCAAACCCCACCCGACCCCCGCTTAAACAGCGTTTTTATCGATCACAATGTGAACCACACTATTGGGTGACTCTCAGCGCTGCGGTTCACCGAGCGACTAGACTTGCCCCTATGAGTCTCACACTTCTTCCCGCTGTTGATGTCGTTGATGGTAAGGCTGTGCGGTTGCACCAAGGCGCGGCGGGGAGTGAGAAAGTGTACGGAACTCCCCTTGAAGCCGCGTTGAATTGGCAGGAGCAGGGGGCACAATGGCTGCATTTCGTGGATTTGGATGCGGCGTTTAATCGGGGTTCTAACTACCAGCTCATGGCCGAGGTGGTGGGCGCACTGGATATTAACGTGGAGCTCACCGGCGGCATTCGTGATGATGCTTCCCTGGAGCGCGCACTGGCCACGGGCGCGCGGCGCGTGAATATCGGCACCGCAGCGTTGGAGAATCCCGACTGGTGCAGACGCGCGATTGATCGCTTTGGCGACCGCATCGCGGTTGGGTTGGATGTGCGCGAGGAAAACGGGGAGTGGCGCGCCAAAGGCAACGGCTGGGTGTCCGACGGCGGGGATTTGTGGGAAATCCTAGAGCGCTTGGATGCGCAGGGGTGTTCGCGTTTCGTGGTCACGGATGTGTCTAAGGACGGCACGTTGGATGGCCCGAATATTGACTTGCTGCGGGAGGTGGCGGCGGCGACGGATGCGCCGATTGTGGCATCGGGCGGCGTCGCTAAGCTGCAGGATGTGGTGGATATTGCGCAGTTTGTGGAGGAGGGGATTGATTCGGTGATTATCGGTAAGGCCCTATACGAGGGCAGGTTCACCCTGGCAGAGGCATTGAAGGCTGTGGATTCTGTAGAAGTGATGAAGCCTCGGTGACCGACATGTGGACCAGGGAGCTGCTGGCCGTCGCCGAGGCGGTGGTGGGTGACGCGGAGCGGGTGTTCCGGTCAAGCATTGGCGCGGAGCCGATGATTACTAAGGGCGCGGGGGATTTCGCCACGGAAACCGACATGAAGATTGAGCAGCGCGTCCGTGAGACCCTGGCAGAAAGGACGGGCCTGCCGGTCTTCGGGGAGGAAGGCGGCGGCAGCCTGGACGAAGACACGGTGTGGGTGGTGGACCCGGTGGATGGGACATCGAATTTTTCGGCGGGCAACCCCATGTGCTCCACCATTGTGAGCCTGCTGCACTACGGTACGCCGGTGGTGGGAGTGATTTCCCTTCCCATGTTGGGTAAACGACTCACAGCGGTGCATGGTTCGCCGCTGTATGTCAATGGCGTGGCGCAAAAAACCCTGGAGGAGTCGTCGCCGCTGGTGGCGCAGGTGGGGTTCGGTTCGATTGTGTCAGCGGTGGATTCCCGGTTCCCCACGATGCGTAGGCAGGCGCTCATGCGTATGCTGGCAGACCTGTATCCGCGGCTGCGGGTGACGGGATCGGTGGGTGTGGACTTGGCCTTTACCGCCCTGGGCACGTTTGGTGGATCGATTAGCTTCAGCCCACACGTGTGGGACAACGCCGCCGGGGTGCTGTTGGTGCGTTCAGCGGGTGGCGTGGTCACCGACCTGGACGGCAACACCTGGGGCCCGCGCTCGCACGGCGTGATCGCGGGCACCCCGCTGGTGCACCACGCCCTGATGAGTACGATTGAACAGTCTGGTTAAGCCTTTCTATGTAAGGAGCGCTGTCTCGTGAGCGTTGCGGTGCGCATCATCCCCTGCCTGGACGTGGACAACGGCCGCGTGGTCAAGGGAGTCAATTTCCAAAACCTGCGCGACGCAGGCGACCCGGTGGAACTCGCCGCGCGTTACGACGCCGAGGGGGCCGACGAACTCACCTTCCTCGACGTCTCCGCCTCCAAGGCCGGGCGTGGCACCATGCTGGACGTGGTGCGCCGCACCGCCGAGCAGGTGTTCATTCCCCTCACCGTCGGCGGCGGGGTGCGCAGTGTGGAGGACGTGGACCAGCTGCTGCGCGCCGGGGCGGACAAAGTGAGCGTGAACACCTCCGCCATCGCCCGACCAGAACTGCTGCGGGAACT
>ERZ772986.593-NODE-593-length-22190-cov-4.300700_pt1 | contig 22190 bp, 18 predicted proteins | sample MGYA00511898_ERZ772986 | MGnify/ENA primary metagenome ERZ772986 (study PRJEB29015, sample SAMEA2737934) | human oral metagenome | biome: human oral; feature: human-associated habitat; material: dental | place: China | collected 2148 ... | reverse complement strand
CCCCAAGCGATAGGTGTCATCACCCCATACATGGGACCTGTAAGTGACCCATTCATGGGTCGGTCGGGTACCCCATTCATGGGTCACCTCGGCGACCCATGAATGGGTAGTATACGAGAGCTATGCATGGGGGAAGATCGGGTATAGTAGATAGGGGAGACCTTAGAGGGTAGACCTTCGGCGTCGTAGAGGGCAGGAGGAAATCTCCCTCTGCGGATGGTGAAGGTGAACCAGCTCTCGCCGTAAGGTGTTGTAAGGTTGCATGATTAAGACCATTCGATCCCTTTATCACAAGACGAAGCCCCTATCTTCTCTTGACCTACCTCTTCCAACAGAGCTCTTCACCTTCCCGCTGGGGTTGACCTTCGCATTGCTCTTCTCTCCACTTACTGCTTGGGTAGGTGTAGGAGGGACGCTGGCGCTCTGTGTGGCGGGGCTCTTCGTCGTGGGGGGACTTTCGGCCAATAGATCGATCATGCACCGCTCGCTCTTTGTGCTCGGGCTCTGGGGAATACTTCTACTCTTCGCCTCGGAGACTCTCATCGGCCATCCGCTCGGCGTGCAGTCGTTGCTACTGATATCCTATCTCGTGAGTAGCATCGTGGTAGCCCTCTATCGCTTCGTCGATGCTCGAAGGGAGTATCCGAAGCAATGCCTCTGCATCCGTGGACGTATCTTGAGAGCCGAACGCCTGCGCTTTGAACGTATCCTTGTGGTCTTCTCCTTCATCGCTCTTATCTTCATCAGTCTTTGCACGATGCTTTGCCCCGTGCATTGGCGGATACTGCTCTATGCCGCATCGGCCTTCGTCGTGGTCTTCACTTGGTCGGTCTACGCCGTAGAATGTGCACATCTGGTCTGGGTAAAGAAGCGTCTGGAGCGGGAAGTATGGATCCCCGTGCTCAATGATCAGCAGCAACCCGTCGGACGTGTACCCATGACGACGCCAGAGCCAAGCGAAGGGCGACTGCCCGTCGTGCGTCTCATCGCCACTTCTCGGGATATGATCTACCTGGAGCAAGCGCACGAAGCTCGCCTTCCTCAGACAGCAGGCTACGATACTCCCTTCGTAGCTTGGCTGACCGAAGGCTACCGCCCTGACCAAGTAGCTCAAGAACTCATCGACCTTCGCTTCTGCGGTATCCGACGTGCTAGGCCTCGCTTCCTCCTTCACTATCATGAGACGATAGCAGGTCAAGATCTAAGCGTCTATCTCTTCGCTGTCGACATCGCCGATCCTAGTCAACTGCTCGTCGACTGTCTCCCCATCAAGGGACGATGGTGGCCGATCGAGCATCTGGCATCAGAGCTTGAGACAGGAGCCTTTGCACGCTACCTCATCGCCGAATATCCTTATCTGGAGCAGACGATTCTGCTAGCGCACCGCCTTCGCTCCACTTCTTCCTCTCATCCCTAAGACCTTATGAATACGCCCCAAGGGAAGCTTTACCTCATCCCTGTACCTATAGCGGAGGTCGAGCACAGCCAGTGTCTGCCCGAGCTGAATAGAGCTCTCCTGCCCAGTATCCGTCACTTCATCGTCGAGAATGTCCGCTCTGCTCGGCGCTTCCTCAAAGCAGCAGATCGGAGTATCGATATCGATAGCTTGACCTTCTACGAGCTCAATAAGCATACACCCGAAGGAAGTATCGAGAGCTTCCTCACCCCCATTGCTTCGGGCGAAGACATCGGGATCATCTCTGAGGCTGGTTGCCCCGCTGTAGCAGATCCCGGTGCGGATGTCGTAGCGATCGCCCAGCGCAAAGGAATAGAAGTGATCCCGCTCGTAGGACCTAGTTCGATCCTCCTTGCCTTGATGGGCTCGGGCTTTAATGGTCAAGGGTTCGCCTTCTCAGGCTATCTTCCGATCGAAGATGCTAAGCGTCAGCAGACAATGAAGGAACTGGAGCACCGTGTTCGCTCTCGTGGTGAGACGCAGATCTTCATCGAAACCCCTTACCGCAACGTGCAACTCGTGGAGCAACTCATTCGACATTGTTCGCCAGATCTTAAGCTTTGTATTGCCTCGGGGCTAACCTCCGAGCATGCTATCCTTCAGACGAAGAAGCTTAGCTCTTGGCGGGGACACATCCCTGATATTCACAAGGTGCCGACGATCTTCCTCCTTGGTCGCTAGCAAGAGAAGCCCCCGATAAACTATGCCACTCACTACGCCACTACCTACAGGCTTCAGAGAGCAGATCCATGAGCTCCTCCCCGAGGAAGCTCATGCACTCCTCCAAGCCCTTGACGAAGAGCCCTCAGTATCTATCCGCCTCAATGCTCGTAAGGCACGGGAGATAGAACTATCCCTTCCTCTAGGAGATGCCGTTCCTTGGGCCAAACCTTGGGGCTACTACCTTGATCAGCGCCCGTCGTTCACTGCAGATCCGCTTTGGCATGCAGGCTCTTACTACGTACAGGAAGCTTCTTCGATGCTGCTCAGCCTGGTAAAGCCATTAGTAGGAGAAGAACCTCTTACAGCTTTAGACCTTTGTGCGGCCCCAGGTGGCAAGAGTACCCTGCTCCTTGATCTGCTACCCGAGGGAAGTGTACTGATAAGTAACGAGCTCATACGCTCTAGGGCACAGATCCTCGCTGAGAACATCCAGAAGTGGGGAGCTACAGAGTCTATCGTCACTTCCACTGAGCCCCGAGCGCTGGGCAAGCTCCGCACGACCTTTGACTTCATACTTGTTGACGCACCTTGCTCTGGTGAAGGGATGTTCCGCAAAGATGAAGAGGCTCGCCGTCAATGGTCTCCCGGCCTCGTAGCCCAGTGTGCTCGTCAGCAACGGGAGATCCTCGAGGACATCTGGCCTGCACTTCGACCGGGAGGTATCTTGGTTTATAGCACCTGTACATTCAATCGGGAGGAGGACGAAGCTATGATTGGCTACCTCGTCGAAGAGTTCGGAGCAGAGCCACTGGCCTTACCTGACTGCCCTAATGAAATCACTCCCTCCACGCTGAGCCCCTATCCCTGCTATCGTATGATGCCTCACCGAGTGCGAGGAGAAGGTCTCTTCCTTGCCGTCCTACGTAAGTCCGAGGACGAAGCACCTGCGAAGGTGAAGCCTTCTAAAGGAAAAGGCCGGGGAAGTGTCAAAGCTCCCGCAGAAGGACTCGCTTGGCTCGCCGAAGATCTTCGCCAAGACCTCGTCCTCCACCAGGTAGGCGACGACCAACTTGTCGCTTATTCGCCGTCGGTCTTGTCGCTAGTCGAACAGCTACAGGCGCAGAAGATCCCCATTCTTACTTCAGGGATACCGCTGGCAGAAGTAAAGGGCAAGAATTATCTCCCGCACCCCGCCTTGGCGCTTAGTTTGGCTCTAGCCAAAGAAGCCTTCCCTCGGGTAGAAGTTACTCAAGAGACGGCGATACGTTATTTGGCTCGTGAAGCGATCATCCTTCCCGAGCCAACGTCCCGTGGGTTCGTTCTGATCTGCTATCAAGGACAAGCACTGGGCTTCGTCAAGCACCTCGGCAACCGATCCAATAATCTCTATCCGCAGGCTTGGCGCATTCGCCATCCAGAGTTAGTGCTGGCCACGCTGGCCGAAGGGAAGTAAGCGCCATGTCTTCAGCCTTCCTCCTCCAGCGCTTCAAGATCACCCAGGAGCGAGTAGCGCAGCGTGTCGGGACAGATGCCCTTCTCCTCGGCGCTTGGTCCTTCAGGCATCCCTTGCCCAAGACGGCACGTCTCCTCGATGTGGGGACGGGCACGGGCATAGTTGCTCTGATGCTGGCCCAACGTTTTCCTGAATCCTCCGTCGAAGCATGGGAAGTGGAGCCCAATGCCCTTCTAGATGCCGAAGAGAATTTCCGCACTTCGCCCTTCGCCTCTCGTCTCAAGCTCCGAGCGCAGGACTATACGGAGGCACTAACAAGCGAAGAAGCGCCCTTCGACCTCATTATTTCCAATCCGCCCTACTACACAGAAGGGATTCTCCCCGAAGATCATCGCCTCAGCCTTGCCCGTCATGTGGCGGAAGGACTCTCGCCGACGATGCTCCTTCGCACGGCAACCTCGCTCCTCACTCCAGGAGGAGCACTTGCGCTCATCACGCCAAGCACGTCGCTCGATCAGTTACGTCGGGAGGCCGTAGAAGCAGGTTGGCGACTGGCCGAACTGGTCACCGTCTTCTCCAAGCCCCACCAGCCGGTACGAGTTCTCACACTTTGGCGTCGTCTCTCCTCAAGTTCGGGTTACATTCCTACGAAGACCTCGTCCCTCACTCTCCAAGATGCCGACGGCTCTCCCTCTACCGCCTACCAAACGTGGGTAAATGACTTCCTCCTCTAAACGCACTTCGCCCCGCCCCCATCAACAGGAGGCGGGGCGAATAGATTGGGATCGGATTGAGATTGGATTGGATTTCTTTCTTGGAATTGATTGGCTTGGCTTGGAAATTGGCTTGATTTCCTTCCTGAAGTTTCTTGATTTCTCTAGGGAAGTTTCTTGACTTTTCGAGGGAACTTCCTTGACTTCCCCGAGGAACTTCCTTGGCTTGCTTTAGAATGTTATATTAATTCCAATCGAATGTAATATTACTTTCGTCCGAATGTTATATTACTTTCATTGGAATGTTATATTACTTTCCGTCGAATGTTATATTACTTCTGAAAGGAAGTCAAGAAACTTCCCAAGCGAACTGCAATTACTTCCCCCGAAAAACCAAGAAACTTTCCAAGAGAAATCAAGAAACTTCAGAAGGAAATCAAGCCAATTCTCAAGCCAAGCCAATCAATTCCAAGAAAGAAATCCAATCAATTCCCAATCCAATCCCACCATCTTCCCCCGCCAAGAACTCCGACCTCGTGAACCTTCGCCAAGAGCCTGGGGTTGTAAGGCAAACAACTCACTTATTCATCAACCTAACAACTAACTCTGATAAGATGCAGAAAGCATTCATCTCATTCCTCGAGTGCGCCAGCAACCTCGGTAGCCTCGGACGCAAACTCATCCGTGTAGCCATCCTGATCATCTTCGTTTGGATCGGTGGTCTGAAGTTCGCCAACTACGAAGCCAATGGGATCATCCCCTTCGTGGCCAATAGCCCGCTGATGAGCTTCTTCCTCAAGGACGCTAATAATAAGGTGACCAACGACGAAGGTAAGACCGTCAAGGAGTACACCCTCAACAAGGTGCCCGAAGGACAGTACAATCAAGCGAAGCACGATTGGCATGTCGAGAACCGCACCTACCTCTTCTCCCACGGCCTGGGTATTCTGATCATGACCATCGGTATCTTGGTCTTCCTCGGGCTCTTCTCGCCCTACCTCGGCATCGTAGGCGAACTTCTCTGCATCATCATGACCATCGGGACGCTGAGCTTCCTCATCACCACGCCTGAGACCTGGGTACACGCTTCGCCCGAAGCCTTGGCTGCCGGCGAATGGGCCGATGGCTTCCCCTTCCTCTCCGGTGCTGGTCGCCTCGTCATCAAGGATACTGCGATCCTAGCCGGCGCTGTCGTCCTGCTCTCCGAATCTGCATCGAAGATCCTTGCACGCCTGAAGAAGTAAGCCTTCTTCCTGCAGTCCAAGGGATCTTTCTTTGATCTTGAGAAGCGAGTCTGAGCCTCTGAGCGCTCAGACTCGCTTCTATTTCCCCCCCACAGCAGGATTTGCCTCGGAGAAGAGCAGGCTCAAGCTTGACGGGGATGATGCTTATTCGTATCTTAGCTGAAGAATTTAGAAAACCTCCTACACAGTCCGCTCCCCGAGCCTTCTGATGGAGTCCACCTCATAAGCGAAATCTAGCATGAGTTACCTCAAGTTCGACCGAAGGCTGATGGCTAATCTCGATGAGTCCACACAACGAGAATACATCCGCACGAATCGTAAGGGCGCTTATTCTTGCTCTAGTATTGTCGGCTGCAATACGCGCAAGTACCACGGCCTCCTGGTCATCCCCGTCCCCTCCCTCAGTGCTAATAACCACGTCCTACTCTCTAGCCTTGATCTGACCATCATCCAGCATGGCGTCCCCTTCAATGTCGGGATACACGAATACGAAGGCGACGTCTTTAGCCCCAAAGGCCACAAGTACATCCGAGAGTATAATGTGGATGTCGTCTCTTCGACGACCTACCGCGTCGGTGGCGTGATCCTCGAGAAGCAATTCCTCTTCTGCCACTACATCAATAGAGCTATCACCCGCTATACTCTGCTCGAAGCACACAGCCGGACGACATTACGTCTGTCGCCTTTCTTAGCCTTCCGTGACGTGAAGATGCTCACCCATCGCAACGATCAGATCAATGGCGACTACGGCGTAGCACGCTCGGGCGTGACCTTCTGCCTCTACCCTGGCTACCCCACCCTATATCTTCAGGTCTCCAAGGAACATGAATTCGTCTCCGATCCGCATTGGAACGAGAAGAATGAATATATCAAGGAGCGGGAGCGTGGCTACGAATACACGGAAGATCTCTATGTACCCGGCTACTTCGACGTAGATATCGAGGTAGGCGAATCAGTCTACTTCTCCGCAGGTATCGAAGAAGCCGATCCGGCTTCTCTTGCACAGCTCTTCGACGAAGAAGTAGCCATGCGTATCACCAAGGACGACTTCCGAAGCTGTCTGCTGAATGCAGCACTCCAATTCTATTACCGCCCCGACGCCACCCACGGCTACCTGCTGGCGGGATATCCTTGGTTCGGTGTGCGAGCTCGAGATCTCTTCATCGCACTCCCCGGCTGTACCGTCTACGCCGATGCGCCCGAGCGCTTCTACCGTATCATGGATACCGTCCTGCCCGAGGTGCGAGCCTTCATGAATCAAATAAGCCTCTCCACCGAAATCCGTGATATAAACGAAGGCGATGTAGGTCTCTGGGCGATCTGGGCACTACAAGAATATGCCCGCTGGTCGACTCCTGCCGACATGGTCAGTAGATATGGTGACTTCCTCAACGAACTCATCCACTACTACCTCAAGAACATTCACCCCAACCTTCGCATCGACCACACAGGGCTCTGCTACATCACCGGTGACGGGAAGCCTCTATCCTGGATGGATGCCAAGATCAACGGGCAGGCAGTCATCCCGAGAGAAGGCTACCTCGTCGAAGTGAATGCCCTCTGGTATAATGCTCTTTGCTTCTACAGAGAAGTGATGCCCAGCCAGTGGACGGAGGAGATGGAGGCACTCCTGCAGCTCGTCGAGAAGAGCTTCTGCAATATCTTCATCAACGAGCATGGCTACCTCTTCGACTATGTCAACCCACATAGCACCCGACATGACTGGAGCGTGCGGCCGAACATGATCTTCGCCACCTCGCTTCCCTATTCACCACTCCCCAAGTCTACCCGTCGCTCCGTCATCGAGATCATCACCCGAGAGCTCCGTACTCCTAAGGGTCTACGCTCCCTTAGCCCTAAGAGCGACGGCTACCAGCCCCAATGTCACGGGACGCAGCTACAGCGTGAGCAAGCCTATTATAATGGCTCCGTCTGGCCTTGGCTTCTCGGGCCTTACTTCGAAGCTTGTCTCAAGCTCTACGGACGTAGCGCCATCTCCTTCATAGAACGTACCCTGATCGGCATGGAAGAGGAACTGCAACAGCATGGTGTAGGTACCATCAGCGAACTCTTCGACGGGAATCCTCCCTTCAAGGGGCGTGGTGCGATCTCCTTCGCTATGAGCGTCGGGGAGATCCTCCGATCGCTGGAGCTTCTCAAGGTGGCGAAAAGCAAGTATGATACACAAACCCTTCCCATAATTAGATACGAATGAAAGCACTTATGTTTGGGTGGGAGTTCCCCCCCCACATTCTTGGAGGTCTAGGTACAGCTAGCTACGGCCTGACTAAGGGGATGGCAGCTCAGGGAGATATGGAGACGACCTTCGTCATCCCCCGACCCTCAGGGGACGAGGATACGAGCTTCCTCCGTATCATAGGAGCAGGAGATACCCCCGTAGTCTACCGTGATGTGAACTATGACTATGTGCGTGATCGCCTCGCTGGAAAGATGACTCCCGAGCTGTACTACCATCTGAGGGATCATATCTACGCAGACTTCTCCCACATGAGGACGAATGACCTCGGATGTTTTGAGTTCTCAGGGAAGTATCCCGACAACCTCCTCGAAGAAATCAATAACTATTCGATCGTCGCAGGGGTAATCGCTCGCTCAGAGACCTTCGATATCATCCACTCCCATGACTGGCTGACTTACCCCGCAGGTATTCATGCCAAGCAAGTCACAGGAAAACCTCTGGTCGTACACGTCCATGCTACGGACTTTGACCGTAGCCGAGGGAATGTCAACCCTACTGTCTTCGGTATCGAGATGGATGGGATGAACCACGCAGACCACATCATCACCGTAAGTGACTTGACCCGTCGGACAGTGATCGAGAAGTATCATCAGGATCCAGCCAAAGTCACGACGGTACACAATGCCGTCACTCCGCTTGCTCCCTCGATCCTTGCCCTCCCCGACCGTCGTGGGGTGAAGGACAAGGTAGTCACCTTCCTCGGACGCATCACCATGCAGAAGGGCTGTGAATACTTCGTCGAAGCTGCTGCTAAGGTACTTGAGCGCACCAAGGGCGTACGCTTCATCATGGCCGGTAGTGGAGATATGATGGACGCTATGATCCGCCTTGCCGCCGAGCGCAATATCTCCGACCGCTTCCACTTCACAGGCTTTATGAAGGGACAGCAAGTCTACGAAGTCTTCAAGGCCAGCGATGTCTATGTGATGCCCTCCGTATCAGAGCCCTTCGGTATCTCTCCCCTCGAAGCGATGCAGTGTGGGGTCCCCTCCATCATCTCCTACCAGTCGGGCTGTGCCGAGATCCTCAACTATGCCGTCAAAGTCGACTATTGGGATATCGACGCTATGGCCGATGCGATCTATGCCCTGATCACCTATCCCGAGATGCACGCCTTCCTCAAGGAAGAAGGTCTGCGTGAAGTCAATAGCATCACCTGGGAAGCTGCAGGGCGTAAGGTCCGAGCTATCTATGATCGCTATGTCCGCTAATCACTACTCTACTATACGCAAGATATTATGAAAAAGATCTGTCTCTGCTTCCAGATTCACCAGCCTTATCGTCTCCGTCGATATCGCTTCTTCGATATAGGGAACTCCCACTACTATACCGATGACTACCTCAACGAGGAGGTCTTCGAGCGCATCGCTGATACCTGCTACATCCCTGCCAATAGGATGCTCCTAGATCTCCTGAGGGCTTACCCAGACTTCTCAGTCAGCTTCTCTATCTCCGGGCTAGCTATCGAGCAGATGGAGTACTACAAGCCTGAGCTTATTGAGAGCTTCAAGGAGCTTGTTGCTACAGGGCGTGTAGAGCTGATCGCTGAGCCCTATGCGCACTCCCTCTCCTCTCTGTTTGACCCAGTAGAGTTCCGCAGTCAGGTACGTATGCAGCAGGCTAAGCTCCGTGAGCTCTTCGGAGTGGAGCGCTCACGTGTCCTCTGCAATACCGAACTGATCTACTCCGATGAGATCGCCTCTGAGATCGCAGCCATGGGCTATGAGGGGATCATCACTGAGGGAGCAAAGCACGTCCTCGGGTGGAAGAGCCCTAACTACCTCTACGAAGCTGTCTCTGCCCCCAAGACCAAGCTACTCCTCCGCAATGCTCAGCTCTCAGAGCTCGTCACCAACCACTTCTCTGACTACGGATCACCCGAGTATCCCGTCACCGCCGACAAGCTCCTTGGGCGAGTCAAGTGGCTACCCGAAGGAGAGAACTTCACCCTGCTGTACATGAACTATGAAGTGCTGGGCTCTATGAATAGACCTGAGACGGGTATCTTCGAGTTCTTCAAGGCGCTTCCTCTCCTAGCACCAAGCTATGATGTGAGCTTCACTACTCCCTCTGGCCTCCTCGATGAGCACAAGAGTGTCGCTCCCCTATCTGTAGCCTATCCCATCAGCTGGGCTGGCGAAGAGAAGAGCACCAATGAATGGACGGGGAATATCCTCCAGCAGGGAGCTATTGAGAAGCTCCGTCTGTGGGGAGAGCGTGTACATGCTCTGGAGGATCGTCGCCTGCTTCAGGATTGGCTCTACTTGCAGAGTGCTGACCACTTCTACTATATGAATACCATCAACTGGGGAGGTCATCCCTTCAGCCCCTATACCTCGCCCTACGATGCATTCAACAACTACATGAATGTCCTGAGTGACCTACTTCTCCGAGTCGAAGAGCAGGCGCCTAGTAGCATCGAGACTGAGGAGCTCAACTCCTACCAACAGACCATCCATGCTCAGGATGAGCGCATAGCCCTCCTAGAGCAAGAACTATCCAAGCTGAAAGCGGCGAAGGGGTAATCTACACCCCTTCGCTCTAAATACCTATCCCTATGTCTAAGGATCTCCATCTGGAGAATATACGGCGAGAGTATTCCTCGAGGAGCTTGAGCCGAAAGGATCTACCCAAGGATCCTATAGATCTAGCTAGCTCCTGGATCGACCAAGCCATCGCTGCTCAGGTCAACGAGCCGACAGCCGTCATCGTCGGGACTGCTACACATGAGGGACACCCCAGCATGCGTACAGTCCTCCTGAAGGAAGTACTGGAGGGGAAGTTCGTCTTCTACTCCAACTACGATAGCCGTAAGGGGAGACAGATCGCAGCGAATCCCCATGTAGCACTGACCTTCCTCTGGCACGAACTAGAGCGTCAGATCCATGTCGAGGGGACGATCAAGCACCTGTCCCCCGAAGAGAGTGATGCCTACTTCGCCATGCGCCCCTACAAGAGTCGTGTAGGAGCACGTATCTCTCCACAGAGCCAGCCCATCCCATCACGTGAATACATCATGATGCGCTTCGCCGCCGAGAGCCTACGCTTCGTCGGGAGAGAAGTGCCTCGCCCAGACAACTGGGGAGGCTTCGCTGTGACACCCTCACGGATAGAGTTCTGGCAGGGGCGAGATAGCCGTCTGCATGACCGCTTCCTCTACGAGCTCCAAGAGGACGGCTCATGGAGCATCCACCGCTTAGCTCCCTAAGCCTTAGAGAGGCCGATGTCCGAGCGCTCCAACTACCTTCAGACCTTCCTCGACTATCTAAGCTATGAGGCGGATGCTTCACCTCTGACGGTCAGCACCTACCAAGCGGATCTACAGAGCTACTTAGCCTACGTCGAGGAGCGTCTGGGCGAAGCCTTCGTCCCCTCGGAGGGAGACCTTGACCTCGTCCGAGGGTGGCTCTCCCATAAGATGGATCAGGGAGTCAAGGCCTCTACCGTAGGGAGGTGCCTGACCTCGCTCAAGAGCTACTACCGCTACCTGCTGAAGACCGAGCGTATCAAGACCAATCCCATACAGGCACTACGCCCCCCGAAAGCAGCTAAGCCCCTCCCCGTCTACGTCCCTACGGAGGAGATGGATCAGATGCTGAGCCCCGAGATCGATGAGCATGACTGGCGGGCGGTACGTGACCGCCTCATCCTCGTGATGCTCTACGAGTGCGGGCTACGACGCTCCGAGCTTGCGGGGCTCAAGGACCAAGCAGTCGACACCCAAGCACGCCAACTCAAAGTCCTCGGTAAAGGGCGGAAAGAGCGCATCATCCCCTTTGGTGAAGGGCTGGCCTCTTCGATAGAAGCCTGGCGCCATCTACGCACCTCGGTCTTCGGCCTTACCGAGAGCTTTCTCGTCAATACGGAGGGCAAGGCTATGACACCTCAGGCGGTCTATACCGTCGCTCACGAAGCACTATCTGCGGTGCCCAACCTCGCTCGTCGTGGGGCTCACGTCCTGCGCCACACCTTCGCCACCGATATGCTCAACTCGGGAGCTGACCTAATGCTTCTCAAGGAGCTCCTCGGGCACAACTCGGTCTCTACTACTGTACGCTACACACACACTTCCTTCGAGCAGCTGAAGAAACTCTACGCCGCCCATCCTCGAGCAGCACACACCCCTCGAGAGCAGGATACAGGCGACGACTGATCCCCCCTTGCCCCAAGGATGCTCACCAAACGCCCTATGATCTCCTTGCGCACCTTCCTTCTCTCCCTCCTCTTCCTTAGTCTACATATCCCCACCTTACTCCGAGCCCAATCCTGGCAAGCCGACTTCTCTTCGGAAGGTGTCCCTTCCGAAGAAGTATGGCGCTACGACCGCTCCTACTTCGTCATGCATGAGGGCTGGCTCCAGCTTCAGGCACCCGAACCTGAGACTTCGGACCAAGCGACCATCATGACGAACGTCCACCTACCCGCTTCGCCCGTATGGACAGGACGTGTGCGTCTCGATCTAGAGCCCACGAGTCACAACTACAGCTATATCCTTCTGGCCGTGAGCAAGGTGATCGACGCCCAGACCTTCGAATACATAGCTCTGGACTTCGGGGGCTACCGTAGGGGTTGCCTAGCACTCCTCCGGATTGTACTCACCCGTCACCCTTCGCCCACCCATCCTCAGATCTCCTACCGCTCCCCCAGCTCTATCCTCATCTCAAGCAAGGAAGTCCTCTCTCAGGGGCACACCTACGACTATAGGGTCAGCTATACCCCATCCTCGGGCTGGGAACTAGCACTAAGGGACGTGACCCGTGGGGGGAAGTTCGAGTCCGTGGGCACGAATGAGGCCTTCCTCCCAGAGCTCGTGCGTAAGAATACCTTCGGGCTGAGCTGTACCTTCACCATGCGTCATACCAAGGACTGGGCCTTCAGAGATCTCAGGATCTACCCAGCAGGCGAAGGGACTCCCGGCGAGGGTGAAGCTCCCCAGCCTCCCCACGAGCCTAACGAGGGGGATCAGTCAGGCCCCACCCTCCTGCTCTCCGAGGTCATGCCCCACCCCAAGGCCAAGAGCCCCGAGTACATCGAGCTATATAATGTAGCCGATATGGACTGTGAACTATCGGACTTCCTCCTTGCTGTCGGCCGTGATGAGCAGTCCTACCGCACCATAGCTCTCCCTCAGAAGACCATCTCAGCGAAGAGCTACATAGTCATCACTAAAGATCCCGATGCACTTGCCTCGACCTATCCTCAAGCCCCTCGGGAGAAGTTCGTCCAAGCCCCTCTCCCCCGTCTGCTGAATAAGTCCGGCCTCATAGCGCTCGTCAAGGGAGAAGACCAGGTCATCGACCTCCTCCACTACAGTGAGGCTCTCCTTCCTCGTGGGCTGAAGACCAAGGCGGGAGTTGCCCTAGAGCGAAGGGACTACACGAAGGCGGAAGAAGAGGGAAACTGGAAGGCCGCCTCTGCTTCCTCGGGCTATGCTACCCCAGGGATGCCTAACTCTCTAGAGAGCTCTTCGGATACCTCCACCTCGGACAAAGGCGAGCGTACTACCCTAGCCGACCTACTCCAGACGCTGGAAGCTTCCCCCCTAGCTACCTGCTCCTTCGGCGTATACACGATGACAGGAATCCTCCTTGTCCGAGGTAACTCCCTAGCGAAGGACTCCTGGCTGACGAACCTGCGCACTACACCTCTCGAATCGCTACGTCTCCTCGTTCGCTCAGCCTCTGGTCCCTTCATCCTGCACGTGACTCTCCACCCCAAGGACGGGGAGAAGATCGAGAGAAGCCTAGTCTTCCGTCTCCCTCCGAACTAGCCCCTTCCTCTACCCTTCCCTTCTACCCCCTTTCTCCTCTGTGAAAGGTAGACACATCGACAGCCCTCCTTATCTCCCCCAAAAACAACCCTACGGTAGGTCGCCGAAAAAACCTACCGTAGGTCGCGATGACGACCTACCGTAGGTCGCAAGAGCAATCCACGGTAGATCGTTTTTGTGCCCTTTGAAGGGGCACCCACATCCCCCCTACTAGACGGGGCAAGAGATCGGCTGTTCACCTTCCCAGGAGAATTCCCTTCGGCTACTTGATTTGTATGGTAGAAACCTCTAAATTTGCTCTACACAATCAATAGTAACGCAGGAGATCATCATATAGTGATATATCTGACCTTAATCCGACGGACACCATGCCAGATCCTATCATCGCACACACAAGAGAAGACGGAAGCATCCAGTCCCTCCCCGAACACATACAAGGTGTAGCCCACCACTGTGCCCTCTTCCTAGAGGAGGCAGGATTACCCGAGCTCGCTCCCCTAGGGAGGCTACTAGCCCAGCTCCATGATGCAGGGAAAGCTCAACCAGCCTTCCAGCGCTATATCCTAGGAGAGAGTGACCAAAAAGCTCCGCATAGTGGTGCGGGGGCGCTTCTAGCTACCAGTCTCTTGTACGAGTTCTCAGTGGAACTTGCACTCAAGAAGCTACCCCGCACTTCGCAGCTCCTTGCTTATGCCATCAGCGGACACCACCGAGGACTGTACGACTACATCGAGCTACGAAAGGAGCTTGAAAAGAGAGAGATCGAGGGGCACTATGCTAAGACGACAGAAGCCCTCCCCAACATTAAGTCGGAGCTACGAACTTGGGTCGAAGAGCATGCAGAGGCAACAGAGACTTCACTCAAAGAACTTGCTAAGCGAGTAGGTGCGACAGAGCAAGCCCAGGCCTTGATCCGACTACTCTTCTCCTGCCTCGTGGATGCTGACTTCCTCGACACCGAAGCCTTCATGGACGAAGAGCGAAAAGGGCGCCGTCAGGAGGCTACCGGCGGATATGCCCCCCTCGAGGTCTTGAGGGATCGGCTGAGGAAGCACATGGAGGGCTTCTCGACAAAGGGTAAGATCAACGAGGCTCGTAGGGCCTTCCTCAACCAATGCCAAGCACACGGACGCACCTGCCCGAAGGGCTATTACTCGCTCTTCCTCCCCACAGGTGGCGGGAAGACGCTTTCCTCAATGGCTTGGGCGCTAGAGACAGCTCTGAAGCACGAAGCTAAGCGTATCATCTACGTCATCCCCTATACCTCGATCATCACCCAGACTGCGGGTATCTTCCGGGAGATCTTCGGGGAGGAGAATGTGCTGGAGCACCACTCAGATATCTCTTTCTCTGGGGATGAAGCCAGCCAAGAGGCAGAGCGCTACGAGCGCATCCGCCTACTAGCGGAGAATTGGGACGCTCCTATTATCGTGACGACGAACGTACAATTCTTCGAGAGCCTCTTCTCCCACAAGGTATCACGGAGTAGAAAGGTGCACAGCATAGCGAACTCTGTTGTCGTCTTCGACGAGGTACAGATGTTCCCGACCGAGTTTCTGCATCCGATGCTTCGCCTCCTCGAGGATCTAAGGTGGATCTACGGCACACAGCTCCTCTTCTGCTCGGCTACACTCCCTCCCTTCGACAAGGATCATAGTAGCTCCTTCAAGAAAGTAAATGACTTCCACCAGCTCAGCGATGCTATTCAGCCGATCGTCCCCGAAGATCCCGAGCTCTTCAAGATATTCGACCGAGTCATCTACCACCTTGAGGAGAAGAAGTACACGACGAAGGAGCTGGCCGAAGAGCTAGCTCAGCACGACTCTGCCCTCTGTATCGTCAATTCCCGCCGAGATGCCTCACAGCTCTACCTTGCTCTGCTGGAGGAGGGGAAGAAGGCTCAGGATGTCATCCATCTGTCTCGCAATATGTGCTCGGCGCATCTCAAGGAGCGAATCGCTGAGGTACGCTATCGTCTGAAGGCAGGCATTCCCACGCTCGTCATCAGCACCCAGCTGATAGAGGCCGGGGTAGACATCGACCTCCCCATCGTCTACCGTGCTATGAGTGGCCTTGACTCCATCGTCCAAGCAGGCGGGCGCTGTAATAGAGAAGGGAAGCGCACAGCCCCTGGAGAAGTCTACGTCTTCTCTCTAAGTGACGGCGGTAAAGCCTTCGGTGCTATAGCCCAAGGGCAGAATGCGACACGCTTCCTACTCGACAACGACAAGGAACATACCCGACCCAGCATGCCTCTGGAGCTCATCGAAGCGTACTACGACCGCTACTATGCCTCTATCGAGAGCTTTGACACCAAAGCTATTGCGGAGAGCCTTTATGATGTAGAAGAGGCTAAGCGCTGGCGATTTGACTTTGAGCAGGCCTCCAAAGACTTCCAGCTCATAGATAATGTAGATCATGACCTCTTCGTCCCTTATGGCAAGGGGAAGGACCTCCTAGAAGGGCTTGAGAAGCATACACTCTACCTCAACCACAGGACGATGAGGGAGCTCCAGCAGTACCATGTAGCGATCTCTAAGTGGAGATATGAGGAGCTCGAGGAAGCTCGCCTTCTCTCCGAGATCATTGTCGATAGAGAGACGGGAAAGAGCATCCTAGTGCTTGCGCCCCAAGGCTACGATGAGGCTCTCGGGGTCTGCACTACGAATCCCCTCCTCGACGAGCCTCTCTTCGGCTAAACGAACAAGCAACAAATACAATCAGCAACTATGGATAAGACAAACCCTAAACTCTATTGCTTAGAGATACGTGGTGACTTTGCCTGCTTCACACGACCCGAACTCAAGGTCGAGCGTGTCAGCTACGATGTCATCACCCCCTCGGCAGCACGCAACATCTTCCAGTGCATCTTCTGGAAGCCAGCTATCCAATGGCACGTCCGTAGGATCGAGGTACTCAAGCCCATCCTGCGCACCTCCATCCGTCGCAATGAGGTAGGATCCACGATGAGCCACAAGGCTACAAAGCCCCTCTTCATCGAGGAGAATCGTCAGCAGCGTACAGCCTATATCCTTCGTGATGTAGCCTACCGCATCTATGCCGAGATGGAATTCATCCCCTTGGAGAAGCGTACCAAGAAACAGCAAGAGGAGTGCAAGGATCCAAAGGCGGAGACACCCGAGAAGTATGATGCCATCTTCTTAGAGCGAGCTACCAAGGGACAGTGCTTCACACAGCCCTACCTAGGTTGTCGTGAGTTCACCTGCTCCTTTGAGTACATTCCACGAGGTCAGGAGCAAGACTTACCCATCGACGAATCCCGAGACCTAGGGATCATGCTCTTCGACATGGACTTCGAGAAGAATCTCCAGTGTCCTCCTCCCCTCTTCTTCCATGCCCAGATGGAGCATGGTGTGATCGAAGTTCCCCACAAATCAAGTAAGGAGATACTCAGATGATACTCAAAGCACTCTACGACTACTACCAGGCGATGGCCAAGCTGGGGAAGGTAGCTCCCTCTGGCATGGAATGGAAAGCTATTCCCTTCATCATCGTCATTGATGAGGATGGTACATTCAGACGGGTGATTGATACCCGAGACAAAGAGAATAAGCAAGGCCGTGAGTACCTCGTAGCCAAAGCTAAAGGTCGCTCGGGATCTAAGAGCTATGCAATCTCCCAAATCCTCTGGGATCACTCTGGCTATGTGCTGGGTATCCCCACAGATGATAGTGAAGAGAAGCAGGTCATGGCTCCCAAACAGCATGACGCCTTCAAGCAAGAGCTAGCTAAGCTCCGAGAGCTCTTCCCAGAGAACAAAGGCTTCAAGGCTATAGAACTCTTCTACGAGAAGTATGAAGAGAAAAAGGAGGAAGAGCCTTCAGACCTATTTGCAGAGGAGGTAAAAGACCTTTCGAACATCATCCCTGAAGACGTCTTGCAGGAGATCAAAAAAAAGGTCGGGGCAAATATCTCATTCCTACTGAGCACAGAGAGTAAGCCTAATAAGCTGATCTCCTCCCATGAAGATATTCAGTCGTACCAAGCAGGGGGCTCTGAGGTGGAAGGAGAAGACAAGGGACGATGCTTAGTCACGGGAGAGCAGGGCACCATCGCTAGACTACATGGTGGGATCAGTCTCTTCGGAGCACAAGCCAATGCCACGCTCATCAGCTTCCAAAAATCCTCGGGCTATGATTCCTATGGCAAGGAGCAGGGGCTCAATGCCCCGATCTCTCAAAAGGCATCCGATGCCATCATCTCAGGGCTCAACAGGCTCCTCGGGAAGGATAAGAACACGAACTACCGCATAGGAGAGACTACATTCGTATTCTGGAATACCCTACAGGACGACGAACTGCTCAAAAACTATCAGGAAGCCACCTTCACAGGGCTTCCCTTCGATGGTGACTTTGATGAGGAGGAGGAAGCCACTTCCACCTCTAAGAAGAAATCAGCTAAGAAGAGGGACCCCGAGAAAGAAACGAAGGTGGTGATCCAGGCTCTTCGGTCAGCTCTGGGTAGTAAGAGTGCATATATCGATCGAGAGCACTCGGATCGCTTCTACATCTTAGCACTGGCCCCCAACGCCAAGCGTGTCAGTGTCAAGCTCTGGATGGAGGGTACAGTCAGCGAGATCGTCGGTAATACCCTCGCACACCTCGATGATATGAATATCGTCCGCTTCGATGGCCTTCTGGATGAAGAGATACCTCCCCTTCGCCCGATCTACCGAATCATGAAGGCTATCTACACAGCGACAGATAGCACTAAGTGGCCGAGACAGGTAGTGCAAGAGCTACTTGAGAGCATCATCAAGGGACTCCCCTATCCTCCAGCTCTCCAGATGGCATGCCTCGAGCGGATCCATCATGACCATACCAGCAAGTATCCCGTCACGGAGCTCCGAGCAGCCCTACTCAAGGCATACATCAACCGCAAGCACAGAAAGAATCCTCAAATAAAACAGCTAACTATGGCACTAGACAAGTCCAACTCCAACCCAGCCTACTTAGCCGGGCGACTCTTTGCGCTTCTGGAGCGTATCCAAGAGAAAGCTATACCCGGCGTCAAGGCCAACATCACCGATCGCTACTTCCGTACAGCCTCAGCGACACCGGGGATTATCTTCGGTCGTCTCCTCCAGCTCTCTGCCTTCCACCTATCAAAGATTAAGAAGGAGCACGGAGGTCTCGGCTTCTACTTCGATCGACAGATACAGGAGGTACTAGAGCTCCTCCCTGGAGGACAGGCGACGTTCGATAAGTTCTTCTCCCCTGACCAGCAGAGCATCTTCGCCGTGGGCTACTATCATCAGAAGGCCTACCGTGATCAGAAGGCAGAGGCCGAAGCTAACGAAGAAGAACAAGAAACAGAAAATTAACCCAACCAAATATCCATACAATCATGAGTAAGCAACCTATCCAAAACAGGTACGACTTCATCTATCTCTTCGACGTACAAGATGGCAACCCCAACGGAGATCCTGATGCAGGGAACCTCCCTCGCATTGACTTCGAGACGGGACAAGGCCTCGTCACCGACGTCTGCCTCAAGCGCAAGGTTCGTAACTATGTGCAGACCAAGGTGGGAGGTGATCCACTCAGCCAGATCTTCGTCAAGGAGGCTGCAGTCCTCAACGGTGAGATTGACAAAGCTTATGTAGCTCTTGACCTCGATGCCAAGGATAAGACTAAGGAGTCAGAGAATAAGGGTAAGGCACGGCAGTACATGTGCGAGCACTACTATGACATCCGCACCTTCGGAGCTGTGATGACTACGGGGAAGAACGCTGGTCAGGTACGAGGTGCCGTACAGCTGACCTTCGCCCGCTCCATAGACCCAGTAATGACTTCGGAGCATACAGTCACCCGCATGGCCGTCACCGACGAGAAGGACAAGGATAAGGAGCGCACCATGGGGCGTAAGGCTACCGTACCCTATGGGCTGTACCGTGCTCATGGCTTCATCTCTGCGGCGCTAGCTCGTGAGACGACATTCAGCGAAGACGACCTAGACCTGCTCTGGGAGGCGCTGAAGAACATGTTCGACCTCGACCGCTCTGCCGCCCGTGGGCTCATGGCCGCCCGTCGACTCATCGTCTTCAAGCACAAAGATGACCTAGGCAATGCTCCTGCCCACAAGCTCTTTGAGCTGGTGAAGGTAGAGGCTAAGGACCCCAGCCGCCCTGCCCGCTCCTTCAGCGACTACGAGATCGCCATCGACAAGAGCAAGCTCCCCGAGGGAGTTGAGCTACTCGACCTCATCTAGCGCACCATGTACACCGAGGACGAGATGCTCCCCCTCTCGGGCATCCAGCACTATGCTTTCTGCCCGAGACAGTGGTACCTCATCCATGTGGAGCAACTCTGGGAGGAAAATCACCTGACGGCCGAAGGTCACCTACTTCATGAGAAGGTGCATCAGCCCGAGGAGAGTGGTCGGCGAGGTGATGTCATCACCCTTCGCTCCGTCCCCTTAGCCTCCCCCTCACTTGGCCTCTATGGATACTCCGATGCTGTGGAGCTACACCCAGCATCGGAGTCCCAAGGGGCGCACTTCCATCACCCCAAGTACCCGGGAGACTGGGAGGCTATACCGATCGAGTACAAGCGGGGGCGTCCCAAGCGAACGAATGCCGACAAGCTACAGCTCTGTGCCGAAGCGATCTGTCTCGAAGAAGCCTATGGCATACACATCCCCCGAGGCTACCTCTTCTATGGTGAGACGAAGCATCGGGAGGAAGTCGCCTTCGACACTGAGCTTCGCACCAAGACCCTACAGATGGCTGTCGAGATGCACCGCTTATACAAAGACGGGTCAAGCATCCCTCCACGCTACGCTGCATGCTGTCGCTCCTGCTCCCTACTAGATCTCTGTATGCCTCAGATGAATCAAGGGGAGCGAGCTTCGGATTACCTCAGTCGCTATCACCTCCTTGACTAGCCCCTAGGCTAAGGCCATCATGGGCACACATCACGAAGCGCCCATCAGCCACTAGAGGGCATAACTTCAGCCAAGCGAAGGAGCACACCTCCAGCTCCCCTCCCCTTAAACCATCCTCCTCAATCGGTACCCATACATGGGGTCCACTTCCGACCCATGAATGGGGTCCTCGACCGACCCATGCATGGGTCACTTGAGGGAGGCATGTATGGGGTACTTGGAGGGCAGCCTATTCTCCTTAGGAGTATCGAATAATTTCCCAGCCCTTGCTAAGCGATGAGACACCTTCTAAACACCCTCTACATCCTTACCCCCAACGCCTATCTGGTCAAGGATGGGGAGAATATCGTCGTCCGCATCGATGACGAAGAGACGCTACGTGTACCGATTCACAACCTCGAGAGCATCCTCTGCTTCTCCTACATGGGCGCTTCACCTGGAGCCATGTCGCTCTGCGTACAGCATGGGGTGAAGCTCTCCTTCCTCTCTCCGACAGGGAAGTATATCGGTTCGCTCGAAGGGCCGATCAAGGGGAATGTGCTCCTGAGACGGGAGCAATACCGCCTAGCAGATGACGACGTGCTCTCGTCGCATCTGGCCTCGATCTTCATCGCGGGGAAGATAGCAAACCATCGGAGTGTCTTAGCCCGCTTTTGTCGGGACCATCATCCCCCGCATGAGGTAGAGAGCGAGATCGAGGAGGCTCGGGCACTGCTGAGGCAACAGCAACAGAAGCTATCGGAGCAGACCTCACGCTTAGGTGTCATGGGGGTGGAGGGCTATGCTGCGAATGTCTACTTCGGCCTATTCCAGCACCTGATCCTCAACAAAGAGTTCACCTTCTCTGGACGAAGTAAACATCCGCCGAAGGATGAGGTGAATGCCTTGCTCTCCTTCTTCTACACCCTGCTGACGCATGATGTGCGTGCGGCCCTCGAGACGGTGGGGCTGGACGCCTACGTGGGCTTCCTTCACGTGGATCGCCCAGGTAGACCGGGCCTTGCCCTAGACCTCATGGAGGAGATGCGTGCCTACCTAGTCGATCGCTTTGTCCTATCGATCATCAACAAAAGACAGGTCGAGCGAAGTGACTTTATCCCACAGGGAGAAAAGGGCTTTCTCCTCAAAGAGGATGCTCGCAAGCGCCTCATCGGCCTCTGGCAAAAGCGCAAGAAGGATGAGATCACCCATCCTTTCCTCAAGGAGAAGATGCCCCTAGGTTTACTCCCTTATATCCAAGCGCTCCTCTTAGCCAGGCACCTACGAGGGGACTTGGATGAGTACCCCGTATTCTTAATGGTCTGAGCTGAAGATGTATATCCTCGTCACCTACGAGGGGAGTCAGATGAGCACCCCGTATTCCTAATGATCTGAGCAAAAGATGTATATCCTCGTCACCTACGATGTCGCAACAACGACACCCTCGGGCGCTAAACGCCTCCGCCAAGTAGCCCGCATCTGCAAGAACTACGGGCAGCGTGTCCAAGCCTCGGTCTTCGAATGCTTGGTCGATCCAGCACAGCTCGTAAGCCTTCGCCATGAACTCCTCTCGGTGATTGATGATCAAGAGGATAGTCTTCGGATCTACCAGCTAGACAAGCACTATCAACGGCAGATCCACGTCTATGGCAAAGTCACCTCCTTCGAGCTCGAAGGGGAGCTGATCGTATAGCGCTACTCAGCCAGCGCTATCCCGGCCCCCTCCACCGACCTGGCCGTGCTGAA
>ERZ772986.587-NODE-587-length-22282-cov-7.528366_pt1 | contig 22282 bp, 17 predicted proteins | sample MGYA00511898_ERZ772986 | MGnify/ENA primary metagenome ERZ772986 (study PRJEB29015, sample SAMEA2737934) | human oral metagenome | biome: human oral; feature: human-associated habitat; material: dental | place: China | collected 2148 ... | reverse complement strand
AGGAGGACATCGACATCTGCAAAAAAATAGGCGAGCACGCGCTCACCCTCGTAAAACCAGGTTACGGACTCCTCACCCACTGCAACGCCGGACAGCTTGCCACCGCCAAATACGGCACCGCAACCGCCGTCATGTACCTTGGGCACCAAAAAGGCTACCACTTCAAAATCTACGCCGACGAAACGCGCCCGCTCCTGCAGGGCGCACGTCTCACCGCATACGAACTCAGTACCGCCGGCATGGACGTCACCCTCATCTGCGACAACATGGCATCCACCGTCATGAAGAACGGCTGGATCGACGCCGTCTTCGTCGGCTGTGACCGTGTTGCAGCCAATGGCGATGTGGCGAATAAGATCGGCACATCAGGTGTCGCCATCCTCGCCAAACACTACGGCATCCCCTTCTACGTCTGCGCCCCCAGTTCCACCATCGACATGAACACCCCAACAGGTGCCGACATCCGCATCGAACAGCGCCCCCCCGCCGAAGTCACCGACATGTGGTACAAAGAGCGCATGACCACAGACGACGTAAAGGTCTATAACCCCGCATTCGATGTCACCAATCACGAGCTGATCACCGCGATCGTGACGGAGGAGGGGATATGGAAACAACAAGAAAAACATGAAGACATACGATATAGACATCTCGCTCAAAGGAGTTAACTCATGGATCTTAAGCAAATTGAAAAAAACTTTTCCAAAAACACTTTTAACAACGAAGACGATATAAAATTACATTTTTATTCTGACATTGTAAAACCACTTCTCGAAGAATTAAATCCCCATATGAGCGGTCAATGGCACAGCGAAGATACTCTTCTTGCGGGTGGCCGTCCAGATGCCACGTTTCAGAACATCTCATTTGAATACAAAAAAGAGAACTATTTTTCTACACCAAAAGGTATAGAAGAAGCTCTTAATGGCAGAAATCAAAGAGATCACGGACTTTATGATTATATACTTGGAAGCGCAGGTATTTTGGAAACAGATTCCGAAGAAGAATGCACCCGCAAGCTTCTGTCTGGTATCGGCATTGGCTTCGACGGTAAGCAGTTCATTTTTGCACGGTTTGTGCGTTCGACAAGCAAAAAAGTTATCGACACATGCAAATTATCTCTGTCCTTACCAAATGCGCTGCCTGTCGAGTTTTATTACGAGCAGAAGGATTTTCACTTTGGGATAAAACGGCTGGCACTCCTTCTAAAGCAGCAAGAAAAGCGAGCATTGACGAAAAGAAACCTCCTATCTGTAATCAACAAAAAAAACATATTTGTTCGTAAAAATATACTAAAGATCTATCAAGAACTTCATTTTAACCTGTATGATCTTGATGGAAGTAATCGTGTCCGTACGCTATACGCCGAATGGAATCGTGTTTTTGGTATACTGTATGGCGAAGACCACGAAGCAACGGATTTTACCGAGGTCTCCTCAAAAATACGTGAGCTCTACGGTTTAGATGATGATTTTTATATCAACAGCAAAATATACCTGTTTGCCATGCAGACATTCTTCAACATCTTTTTGAAACTTCTGATTTATTCGTTCCTTTCCCAAGTGATAGATCCAACTTTTACCACAAAACAGGTATTGACAAAACAGGAAATTGACCGTCTTTTCGACGGTACATCAGACACGACCAATATGGTCGTAGACAATTTTTTTGAATCTCATTTTCTGGAGTGGTTCACATACACTGGCAACGGCTTTGAAGTTGACATCATAAATGACACGATTGCCGAAATTGATCAATTTGACCTAGGTACTTTCGTGCTAAAGCCAGAGGAAATCCAAGATATTCTGCAAGAGTTGTATATGGAACTAATACCAGAGGAAATGCGGCATCTGATGGGCGAATATTTTTCGCCAGACTGGATTGTAGAACATGCGCTTGACATGGCAGGCTTCGATGGTGATATTCAAAAAAGTTTGGTAGACCCTTGTGCCGGATCTGGGTCTTTTTTGACACAGGCAATTAAAAGAGTCATAAAAAAGAACAAAAAGAATCTAACATATGAAGATATCAAGAAAATCACCAACAATATTATAGCATTTGATATTAATCCAATATCCGTCATTGCTGCAAAAACGAATTATATTATGACGGTTTTTTCAGCTTCTTTTGATAACGATTTCAAGCCTTCCAACGCGCCAGTTCATATTCCTGTTTTCATTGCGGACTCCATCCTTGCTCCGATCGTCTATACAGAAGAAAGCAGAAAAACTCTGCGTCTGAAAACAATTGCAGGAGAATTGGAACTTCCTAAATTTGAAAGCTTTGACAAAGGAAATATGTTTCTAACGAAACTAAGCAATGCAATACATGAACGCAGCGTTTTTGAACCATTCAAGAATTACGCACTATCTAAGAAGTTAATCAAAGAACAGGATCTTCCTGTCGTAGAAAAATTGTTTGACACGCTGTACATCTTACATCGCAGCGGCAAAGATTCCTTTTGGCCAATTATTCTAAAAAACAGCTACGCCCCTGTAATGATCCGCAATAAATTTGATTACGTTGTCGGTAATCCTCCTTGGATTGCATGGAAATCAATGAGCAAAAGTTATCGTGCCGGCTCCTTAGAGATCTGGAAAAGCTACGGCATCTTTGAAAAATCAGCCTATGATAAAAAAACAACCCATGATGATTTTGGAATGGCTGTCACCTATGTTGCTATGGATCAATATTTAAAAGAAGGTGGTACAATGGTTTTTCTCCTCCCCACCTCATTTCTTAAGTCCACAAAAGGAGGAGAGGGCTTCCGTAAACTAAAAATTATTCGAAAGACGCAAAACATCTCTTTTACTATTGAAAGCGTTCACGATTTTTCCAATGTAAACCTCTTTACCATTCCGACATCAGCCATCAAATTCAAAAAAGGTATGGAAATGTCATATCCCATGACCGATTATATCGTATACACGCAACAGGGAAGAAGATCCCAAATCAGCACGCATCTGGATTGGTCAAGAGTAGATGCGCTTCTGAGCTCAGAAAAACTCGTTGCCATGCCGGTTGATTTTAATAACAAACAATCCGCATGGCTGACACTCAAGGACATGGACTTTGCCACCAAATTGCTGGATACTTCTCTGCCACCCGTTTATCAAGGAAGAAAAGGAATTGAACCCGCAGGGGCAAAAGGCGTATATATACTAAAATGTCCCCAAAAAGTACGCAAAGGATATTTCAAAATTGAGAACGACATGTCTCGGCAACGTCGTGCAGATATAAAAGAAAAAGGTGTACATCGCGGCGTGGTTGAGGAAACCTTTGTATATCCCATGTTGGGCGGTCGCAATATTGAAAAATGGAACATAAAGTCATGTGAATTTATGCTTGTCCCGCACAGTAAAACCCATCCATACGGTATCCCAGAGAATCTTCTTGCCCGTATTGCTCCCGATACCTATGATTGGCTTTATTATTATTATGCGGAGTTACTGGCAAGCCGTATACAAAATGGAAAATTTTTCAATAAAGATCATGACCCGTTCTATCGTCTTGACAATGTCGGTTCATATACATATGCACCGTATAAGGTGCTATGGAAAGAGCAAACAGGTCATATGTCCGCTGTTGTTGTCAGTACATATCTGAAGACCATCCCGAACGCTTCTCCAGAACTCTTCACCGAGGATAAGCCCATTGTAGTCGATTCAAAAGTACTTTTGCTTGCTCTGGAGTGTGAGCAGGAAGCCTATTTCGTATGCGGGATCATCAATGCCCCCTCTATCACCGAGGTCATTGACGGCTATGCCATCTCTACCAATAGAGGGATTGACGTACTAAAATATATCGCCATACCCAAATTTGATTCCACCAATCTCCACCATCTAAAAATCGCACAGCTGTCTGAACAGATCCATATATTAGCAAGGAACGCTGCTCCCTATACACGGGAGGAACAGACGTTGGACACAGTGGTTCGGTTATTATTTTTATCGAACACAAATAATTAATTTTATATAGCAACAGCCCTCCGCAACGATTCATTCATACAATCATTGCGGAGGGCTGCCATATTTCATGTAAACCGAAATACTGTCATTCCAATTTACAGATTCTCTTTATACCACTGGATCGCCTCTTTGATTCCCTTCTCGAAATCATACTCCGGTGCATAGCCGAGATTTTTACAGATCTTCGAAATATCCGCCCCGCTGTGGCGAATATCGCCCTTGCGCTCAGGACCAAACACAGGCTTCAAGTCCTTCTCGAACAGTGCACTGAGCACCGCATACATCTCATTGAGACTTGAACGCTTCCCCGCTGCAACATTGTACGCCGTCCCTGCCGCCTCATGCGGCGCAACGCACGCAAGGAGATTTGCCTGCACGACATCCTCGACATAGACGAAGTCACGCGACTGCTCCCCATCGCCATTGATCGTCGGCGGCACGTCGCGCAGCAGACACTCGATGAACTTCGGAATCACCGCCGCATATGCACCGTTCGGATCCTGCCGTCGCCCATAGACATTGAAGTACCGCATCCCGTAGCAGTCGAGGCCGTAGTGCATCGTGTACTGATACGCATACTCCTCCGCCACAAACTTCGTCACCGCATACGTCGAGAGACGGTTTCCGACAATCTCCTCGCGTTTCGGCATCGTCTCGTCATCGCCATAGACCGCAGCACTCGACGCATAAGTGAACTTCTTCACGCCATTTTTCGCCGCCGCCTCCATCATATTCACCGTCCCAACGATGTTCGTCAGCGTGTACTCCACCGGCTGCTCGATACTCTCTGGCACACTCACCGCCGCAGCCTGATGCAGCACATAGTCCGCGCCCTCACAGACTCGATGGCAGAGTGCCGCATCCCGGATGTCCCCCTCGACAAACTCAAACTTCGGATTGTCCCGAAATCCCGCGATATTCTTCGCATATCCCGTCGACAGATTATCCAGTACACGAACACTGTGTCCCATCGATAGCACCGCCTCGCACAGATTCGAACCGATAAAGCCAGCTCCACCCGTGACGAGGAACAGACTGTTTTCCGGAAAAGTAATCGTACGGTAGTTCATAATGTCCTCCATAGTTCATGAACGAAATTTATATAAAAAGACACTGATAAATTCAACGCAGCCTTCTCGACACCTCTTTTCGTACCCTGTGCATCAACAAATCCTCCACACAGCCTTTCCATGTTTCAGTTTTATCTCGTTGACCGAACGAAAATCTACGCCAGTCTGATGGAATTAATTTGGTTGCCGAGTCCCATACACTATATTTGAGGAGAAACCTCTTTTGGTAATATTCTTTCCAGTTCGCTTTTTATCTTCCGTAGTGCATATTTATTTTTTTTACTTAACGCGAAATTACTGTCTGCAAGGCCTTCTTGAACATATTTAAGTGCATTTGGCAACAAATCCCCCAGTTCGTCCGTGCCATGACTGTCGACAAACTCCACTACACATTTTGCAAACGACAAGAAGTGTATCGCTTTACGCTCATCTTTCATACAACAGTCATTCAAAATATACAACGCCTCAACAGCTAAATCAGGAGCTGCTTTCACATTGACGTCAAAGTATATTTTAGCATAGGTGCTTTTAATGGAAAAACGATTATAATGTGTTAAATTTCGAGCTTTATCAATCCATTCAAAGGCTTTTTTATAAGCCCTCTTTTTAGAAAAATAAAGTGCTGCTTGCTGATATATATACTCACTTCTATCTTTATCTCGACATATATTGTAATAGTTTTCACCATCTTCAATATTCAAGAAGGCCTTACCCGCTAGATCAGCATCATATCCGCTCTTTTTAAATTTATCATAGCGACAAATCTTATAAAGAGGAACATTTTCTGCGAATTTCATTAGCACTTCAGCCATAAGTTGATTTCCTTGTGACAGGCTCCCAAGTATTCTCTCTGCAAAAAAACGAGACCGGCACTCATAATAATCTTGTGCCTCAGGATCTATATCATAGTATTCCAGTCCAATCACATATTCACGAATAAGCCCCCCGACTCTTTTTATAATCTCCAACATATCCGGCCATGCATAGTCTTTATCTCCTAAATAGGAGTATATCATATCAAACGAGCAAGGAACTCCACAGGAATGCACATAGCAAATAAGGATAAACACCTCTGCCGAAACGGAATCATTTCTCTGAAACTGTTTCACAAAATTAAAATTCATCCATTTTAATGTTCCTGCCAAAAGGTTTGGGATTGTAGGATCCTTGGAGAAGTTATGTATATTGGCATTATTTTTTTTCAAATCTTCCGGAATAATATCCAGAATCGCTTGTGCGTCCTCTTGCGAAAGCTCCGTAATTTCAATTGGTTTAGAGAATCCGCTGTGTTTTAATTTGACAAACTGACTTTCATAATTAAAATCTCGATCAAAAGCAACCATTTGAATGTTAGACTGACGACGTAATTCCAACACGGCCTCCGTGTCTCTAAAACAGTCATCAACAAACAACAAAGAGTTGGAACCTTGTAGGGCTCTGATGTAGACTTTAGCCTGCCCTAAAGACGGAGCCACCATGAAGTGTTTCATCTTCGGAGTTTCGAGATTTATCAGAAGCTGCATCATCAATGTTGTTTTTCCTGAACCGCGTATCCCGTATACAAGTAAATTTTTTCCCGCAACAATTTCATTCACTATCATACGATAGTATTTCGTTTTCGGGATACTGCCCGAATATATATAAGACCACTGAGGTGCATAATCCAAAAACATGGATTTAAGCGGATAGGTTTTCAAGTTATCATCATTTTGGGGCGGTAGATATTGACATAATTTTGAACTGATGTCCTCTGTATTTATAGACGAATTAACAGCTTTTTTTTCAGTCTTCCCATTAAGATCTATAAGATATCTTAACATTTCCTTTGTATTTCCTATGATGATGTTAAACCCAAGAGTGGTTAAACAATCGACGGTTTCATCCGTCGGCTCATAGAGCAATACCCATTTATGAATATTGCTGTCGATTCCATTTTCCTCGCCATACATTGCTTCAATCGGACCCGAGTCCTCAAAATTCCACCCCCAAAAAAGTATCGGGCTTGCAGAGGCATCCCTCGCAAGCTGTTTCCATGCTGACGCATGGGATGATTGCGAGTATGCGCTAGCAATATCTGTAAGACCAAATACATAGTCACCTTTATTTTTTACGCATCCATGCAGTGGAAAATACCCTATAGCATCCGAATCGGAGATTTCATCCCCCGAACGGCTGTTATCATTTAGATAATACGGAGCCTCATTTGTAGCATAAATCTTAAAAAACAAATCATCAATATTTGTTGTGTAAATATTCCTTATTTTTATTTTCGTAATTATACTGTAGTCTGGATCAAACTTTTCAACAGTAAATCGTTCTTCTAAAAAATTGTAAAATGAATTTTTATCGCTTTTTTTTCAATGTTGTGCACGCTTTAGGCAAACTGGAGTAGCTTTCTATTCTGGAAAAATTTTTCTTAAGAGCTCCCAACAATTGCATCCCAATAGGAAGTTTTTCTCCGTTTCGATCCTCAGCTTCTACCGAAAAACCTGCTCCACAAAAAAGGCTCAAGCCTTCTTGTACCGCAACAGAAAATAAATCCTCACAATCAAAGCGTTTCATTGCATGTCCTCCATCAAATTCTATGCCTGCACAGGTTTTACCTGCATCTCACATCTCCGAAACAACTATTTAAGGAATCGTCGATAAAGTGAAGACCGTCAGATTGGCGTAGATTTTTTCAGCTCTACTCCAAAACTAGTGGAAAAGTTATTTTCAGAACAGAACAGGTGTAGCTAATTTCAATTTTCCTGCAACCAAGTAGATCATTGCGGCATAGCCTTCAAAGGTATGAAAACCTCTTGCCTTGCGCTTCGCCGCTTGAATCATCGCGTTGATTCCTTCGCAAATCGCGTTCGTCAGGCGCGTATGAAAATAGTTCAGTATTTCTTTTGCTGTGATTCCTGAGCGTCAAGGCGGCATCCTTCATCGGTTTCAGTCGGCAGCGTCGCATCCATGAACACAACTTGTTCAGTCGCGCCTGCGCCTCCACCATGGAGGTCAACGCATAGAAGTCATCCAGAGACCGGACAATCCGAAAGGCACGTCCCGTCTTCTTGTACTGCTTGGAAAGTTCTGCTACCATTGTCCGTTGCTTGTTGGTCATGCGTCCTTGCGGCACCATGAACAGTTTGCGGCACAGGAACAGCTCCTTTTTCCGACCGGACTCTTTTTGCTCATCCTTACGCACCGTATCCAAGGCTTTGAGTAGCACCTGTTTGACGTGAAATTTGTCGATGGTCTGTTTGGCGTTCGGAAACACTTCTCGGACGGCGAACAGGTAGCTTGCGGACATGTCGCTGGTGAGAGAATTGACCCTCTTCGTGTTGCCGCCGTTCCTCTCAAGTTTTTCACCCACGTTTTTGACTGCCATTTTGTCGCGGCCGGGTTCGACATCGAAGACTGGACACTTGTATGCGTCAACGGCGACAGTAACGTATTTGTGCCCACGCCGAAAGAATGTCTCATCCATAGCGATGGAGCAGACAACGGAAAGATCCATACGATTTACCTCGTCATGCATCCAATACGTAAGGATAGCGGCAAGCGACTTTTCGTCACAGCGAAGCAAACGAGAGGCTCTGGCACGGGGAATGTCTTACAGGAGCAGCATGGCGTAGCCTTCGAACAGCAGGGTAAAGCGACTGTTCTTGCGCTCAAACATCGCGCTCATCTGCACGGTGCCGCATTTGTCACAGAGAACACGGGGACGCTTGCAGTGGACATAACAGGGATAAAACAGGCAATCCGCATGACGCCAGATACGTTCCTTCGGCTCGTAGCCGTACCGTTTGATCGGCGCACCGCAGACAGGACAGCACAATGCAGCCGTCTTGTCTACGCCCACATGTATATGGATTGCCGGCTCTTCCTCGTTAAATTCTGCGCCTATGATATACCATGGAGCCTCTAGACACAGTGATCCTGCTAGCATCTTGTCAAAATTCTCGACCATTTTTCATCACCATAGTCGATTATACCATTTCCACTACTTCGGGAGTAGAGCCAGAATTTTTCCATACCCATTGGAAATTGCTGCGGATGACAACCATCGTGTAATCCCATCACCATAGTCTCGTACGAACACCTCATCCTCCAAGATTTCTACAACGCGATAAACCTTATCACCGAATCCGCTGTGTTCCATAACAATCGCATTTGGTGTCAGCAGCAGGACTTTCGCAAGAGTTTGCTCGTGTGCCATAGAGAAAAGTCCTGCATGTCCTGGATTCCATAGATTCTGCTCTGCACCATCTTTCTGTACGGTGAAATGTGCCGTCGTTGAGCGAAATTCATTACGCCGTTCGGACAGAGGTGTATAAAGATATGTTCCGGGATCGACAATAATATCCTTCCCGTCAATCCGAAGAGTAATGGAGAGCTGATCGTTATGTGCGTGTCCGCCATTTCCATTCTGCCCCACTTCACCGCATCGCACCGTCATATAGAGATGAGAGGATTTAAAGATATATACCCCCATCCCCTCATATGGATAGCAATGCAAAGCCGAAGCCCGCTCTCTCGGCTTTGGAAAATGATATTCCTGCATATCAAGGTCTACCACAGGCAATGCATCAACAAAATCTTTCACACACACAGAGTCATCGGATGACAGCATATTATCTGCAAGGCAAACTGCGGGTATTTTTTCTGCCAGAGATCGAAGGAATGCCATTTCAAAATTGATCGGCGAATTATTGCCAAGGTCACATAAAACACGATATGCCTCGTTCAGATGCTGATGGTTCAAGATATTCTCGTCATAGTATACACCATCTTCTCGTACAGGAAAGCCTGCGAGATTCATATATTTCGCAACCGCTTCTTGTTCACGCAGCACATCATAGACAGGATTCAGCTTCAAAAATCTGCCGCTGTCATTATCCCCGATCTGCGGAATCGTCCCATCTTCATGCAGGAGATCAGAGGTGAACCGCAGCGTCTTTGCCAGCCGCTCCCAAAACCATGCAGGGAAAATTTCATCACGCTCCAGATCGAAATTTTGCTTCTCTAATGGCTTTAGCAAGGGTTGCACATGATGAAGAGAACACTTATAAGCCTTCACTCGATTGCGTCGCACCGGATCCATCTGCACAGCAAAAAGGGCACTATACAGCATCAGCTCCGTTGAGAGGCGATGATAGCTGGTCGCCCCCTCAAAATTACTACCATCCTCATGAAATTCGTGCGCCATCTCCGAGACAAGCTCCTGGAGAGCGAAAGCAAGCCATGCATCCGTCTCATCGGAGGGCGGCAGATGAAGTGCAGCAAACAGAAGCCCTGCAATATCTGAAAGGTAATGATTGGAACGCAGCTCCGGGCTATACTCCAAATTGCGAATGATGTGTCTGCCATGATCATATACAGATGCAGCGAGAACACGCTCAAAATCGTCATCAAATGAAGCCCCGAATGTCTTGAAAAGATCATAGGCAACGAGCCAGTTGGCAACGCGGATCCCCACATCCATCGTGCAGTGCCAGTTTACACCAAATTGCGGAGGGTTGGTGGCAATAAAGTCCAGTATCTCATTGCGAAATTCACGCATATACACATCACGTTCCGATGCCTCCGCAATGCGAAACGCACGTGCAAGCATCGGCAAATGCTGCATACGGGCGAGCTCCCACGGTACCTTCACATCAACCCCCGACAAATATCCGTAGGCAATCTCTGTATACCAAGTCTTCGCCGACCATGCGTAGCCGGACTTAAAATCCATCTGCCAAGGAATCGGCTCATAGTCCGCATCAATCAGCGTCCACACTTTTTTTGCATAACGGAGATTGACAGACGGAATCTTCCCCGAAAGCCAGTCCCCGGCACGATCAACGATGACAGCTTCGCTCGACGGGTACACATTTCCTTCGACACCGAGAGCGGTCATGCCATAATATACTCTGCGCCAACCACTACCAAGAAAATCAAATGTATGCGCTCGAAAGAGATTTGCTAACGCAAGCACCTGAGTGGCATCTTCCTGAAACAAAACGTCACGAAAAGAGATTGGCACTTCAATGTATAAATCCTCACGAGCACAATATGTCGATTGAAATCCAGCCCGCCATTTATTGAATTTGCTCAAAGATCTGCGCTGTATCATGCGAGAACCACGACGAAGGACTTCGTCCAAAGGAAGCCTTCGGATCTTATTCCAATAGTCCCCCATCTACAATCCTCCCTCACACCATTTCAATCTCTGAGATCGTCATACGAAAAGCATCAGTCTATAACTCTTCATACATACCTGGCTGAATCCGATTAAAAACCCATTTACCCAAGCGGTATACACCATGAACAATTTCGCCGCTATCATGATTCCGCAAAGAGGAATGTGTGGAACACACGGTCAAAAGCATCTCATCCCAAGATCCATAATACGACAAATTCCAGATGCCGTCTTTTTGTTGTACCAATCGAGAGTGGTCGTAACTCTCAAGGTAATGGGCAAGTTCTCCACATGTTGTATGCCAAACATCCATCCCTCTGAGCAATGCATATATTCTAGCAACTGAAGCCACATCGTCATATATATTAGGATTTTGACGCTTTCCATCTGTGCGCAAGTTCATGAAATGTTCCTGCACAGAAAGAACCAGACGATTTTCGTAAAGATATGTAATATACTCTTCTGCCCGCAAATCCTTATATAAACCGAAAACAAAACGCAAAAGAGGAAATTTTTCCTTTACGAAGGCTTTCCAAGGACGCACACTGCTACCCGAGATATTTCGCAAAAATATACTTCCCGAAATATTTGTCGGCAGTAAAAGAACCTTTTCCCCATCATAGTATGTATGTCGATTTTTGCCACACTTTCGATCAATCATATCAGAATCTGCCGCCCACCAGCGAAACCCAAGAGACTCAACAATTTCAGGCGCAAATTCATTTTTCTCATACCCCGGGTATTTACCACCGGTCATATGTATCCCGTAACACTTTTCGACTTGATTGATGCTTGTGCGAAGACGCACAACATCATCCATGGTCAAATACGAAAATTCTTGCTCCCAGTTGTCAACCAGTCCACACCTTTCGGGATACCGATAACGACCATGTGATGTGCCATGATAGGCAATTTCAAAAAATTTGCTGCAGGTTTCCATAAACTGCCGTTGCGCAATAAGATCACGATTGTAATCAAGCTCATAATTTGCATATGGGTTCATGAACGCATGATCCGCTATTGGAAAAAAGAATGTCCCTCGCGTTTCCGGAAACCATGTCAGAAAAGTATCCGCGATATACTGATAGAGACTCCCTGCTCCTGATAATCCCCCCCCCCAATCCGTTTGTGGGGTGATTTTCCCATTCTGTGTGATGGATACAAAAGAAAGATCGTCAATCATCAGTGTTGCTGCAGTTTGATGATCGTTATAGTACAGACATTTTTCCATATCTTAAAATCCCTCACAGATTCTGTCACAATGGTGGAAAATCCTTGCGACTCAATATCTCGCTCGCCTTTTCATAGAAATCATTCATATCACGGTTATTGAAAACGCTCGCACCGTCCGGACGAGGAGCAACATCACTGGCCAGAGCAGGCACATGAAAATATAGTGCTTCACGAATACTAAGTGCATCTCCATCTGTACATGTTGGGCGTATCATCAAATCAGCTTGACGAAACAGAGGCCACAACTCTCGCTGCCCTATCATAAAGAAAATATTCTCATCGAGATTATTCTCTGCAATCTTCTTCTCTATCATTCGAAAATAATCTGACTCCCCACTATCATCAGCCAATGCAAAAACCAGACCTATGCATGGATACTTCGATTTAAGCCTTTGAACAAGCTCTACACACATATCCAGCCCATATACCTCGTTGCCATCTTCCCAAAAAACAAGCTTAGAGGCATTTGCAACAAGAAGTGGAGAACATCGTTTGATAAAAGCTAACAACTCAGGTTTATAGGTATCATAAATTTTGTTTTCATCTTCAAGTGGTGGAGGTAAAAACGCATGCTGAACAAAAGAGTGCTTCACCACTTCCGGGAAAAGATCTTTCATGCGGTCTTGTAGTCTTTGACTGACAAATTGAATGGAGATAGCTCTTTGTAATGATTTACGTAAGAAATACCATGAAATCCACGTTTTCTTTCGAAACACCCCCGCACTATGTACGACAAAAGAATACTGTAACCCCAGAAATAAAGAAAAGAAATAGGCTGACGTCAATCTTTTAATGTTATTATCGTGTAGCACAACCACTTCGCGTTTTTGACACAGCAACTTCAAAAACTCTATTTTTCTAAGGCCAACACTATTCACATAACGATCATCTGGCTTTAACTTCTGCAAACGATATAGATACACAGATATACCACCCAGTGGCGGTGGCAATGGTCCAATGTGACATTTTCTCATACAAATATTGAGCTCTCTTTCTTGTGCGTCTACTTTTCTTATTTTACTCACTACAGGTTGATATCAACTGTAGTGAGTACTTCTTTTGCATCTCAACAAGTTCTTTTTTGAACACTGTTTCCAGCTTTTTCAAACGAGACAATTTAAAGGGAAACATTAGACGCCCTTTTAAGGAGTTCCCCGCTTCTGTCAAGATATAAATTGGAGCAGCTCGTTTTAGAAACTTCAGCTTATAACTATCAAGCCCTGTTCCTTCACAATGCCACGAACGCATATTCTCAAAACTTTCATGGATGCTTGCAGCAAGTGACTGAATTCCAATTTCATAGCGATCAAAGCTTCTGTCATACGAAGCATCAAAACAATACTTTTTCTTCCCAACAAAAAAATTCAAACGATAGGCTACAGGCGTTCCATCACACTCTACCATCACAACGTTTCCTGCGTGCACCTTCAGTAGGCGTTTAACAAACTTCTCTTTATCATCTTCAAGATAAATGGAATGTTTTCCACTCGCTAATTTCGATACAGACAATCGTTTTATATCCGCAAAATCTACTTCTGATAACGGCACAACTCGTGATGTCAGGTTATGCCCATTTTTTTTAGCATGATTATTTCCTGTGCGAATATTTTGCCGCAGTTTTTTGGAATAACAGTCCTTCACAAAATGATCGTAGTCACGATATTCTCCCAACAAAGTCATCGGACATGCCGATAAGAATATGCGATGTGATATGACCTGCATCAATGGTGAGTCCACTGGAATATGGGAAAACTGTAACTGATCATATGAAATAGTACTGCGAACGAACACCATTAGTTCTCTGGTTTCGTCCACGTTCAACTTTCCTAATATACCTTCAAAAGTAGCTCCCCATGAATCGCCGCAAATACCTAGTATGGTGAGCGAGACCATCCCCATGGCTTGAGGGATATTTTTGTTGTACGTAATCAATGAAAACATTGCACAAGGGATATCGTCACGAAGAACACGTATAATATGCAGGTTCTTATCACGCCCCATACTCTCCTGTTCACGAAATGTCTCCCACCATGTCTTAACCCAAATATAGGAGGTGTTCAAAAGATGTGATTCTTCTCGTTCCAGTATAGCATAGGTCTCTCGTACCTCTAACTGGTCAAAGTCATCATAAAGTTCAAAGGATAACAACGCCTCTCCTCCTCATATTTTTTTCCAACCATATCTACGTTTCCAGAGATCCAGAAGATTAATTTTTCCTACACGGCTTGCAACAAACAGCAAGGCTGCCAACTCAAGCATACAGACTAAAGCACGAAAACCAATATCTAAGATTTGGAGTCTCTCATTGCCAATCCCCACAAAAATACTAAGACCTATGAAGGCTCCCCCATAGAGAACAGATACCGCAGTTTTTGGAAAACAACGATTAGCAACAACGAGATACAATATGAATCGAACCACATAACATGCAGTTATCACTAGCACAAGTTCGGTCAAACCACAATGCAATTCCATAAGCACAAAAAAGGATAGGGCGCAGTTCAAAAGGCCACTAACCATCTCAATCATCGTATCGTATTGACTTTTCTGTGCTAAATGTATATTGACGGCTACAATTCTCGCTAAAAAAGAAAATATCGCAATGCCCATGAAGAAATATAAATAGTAGTAATAAGCAACGTACTTTTCACCTAGAATAATCCAGACAATCTCACGAGCAAAACAGCTCGTCACAATAGCAACAATGAGCATCAACAAGGCGATTCCACCTACAGTTTGTAAGTAAAAAATACGATAGCTATTCTCTTTATAGCGCGCGAAATACAGTGGCGACACAGCCATATAGATTGGCTCCATCACAAGTTGAAAGGTATTTGCAACCTTGTTGTTTCCTTCGTAAATACCGACCTCACGAATCATATTCGCTCGACCAAGAAAATATTTGCCGGAGAGAAGAGAAAAATATGCCCCTATGCTTGATGGAATCAGCCAAACGGAGAACCGCGCACACTCTCTAATTTTTTCCCACCGAATCGTTGGTCTCCATGTACAGAAATCTTTATAACGAAGTATGACTATAAATACATTTTGACCAACAAACGCCCCCATAAGAGCCGCCAGTTTACTGAACCCCAATTGCCATAGCAGAAAAAACGTGCCGATATAACCAAGAGACTGTGCCAGCATAACCCAAGCCACATTTGTTGCTCGTTGTAGGAGACGCATCTTCGTCTGGTAAATGCTGACAACAGCGTTACCAAATGGTATAAGAAGGACAAAGCCCAATGCCCATGCATCTTGCGGCAGAACAACGAAGATCTGTGGGAAAGCTGCATATATAACAATGAGCCCCACTACAAGTATGGCATTGACAATCAATAGGAAGTTGATAATCGAGTTCTCAAAAACTTCTCGTTCATCCAACGCCTGATCGAGATAATACCTATTGAAACCACTCGGTATCTCTAGTAACATCAACAGCGATAGGATTGTCACCGCCATATTCAGCAGCGAAAACTCCCCCATCTCCTCAATGGAAAGAAGCCGGCTCAACCATGCAAAAAACAAAAAGTTCAAGGCTTTTGCAAAAAGATTTGCACCAAAATACACCGAGATTGTTTTTAATAATCTAGCAAACATAGCAATCTGTTTCGCATTCTTGCAACATAGTCATATTCAAACAATCTACACCCGTGAGTTAAATCTGCTTCCGTAACAGTCTGCCCTTTCTTAATCAGCACCTGTTTCATATCGTTCTCACTCCTCCACGGTGTCAAACTTTCTGAGCAACAAAGAAAAGACCATCCTCTGAATATCGTTGGTCACGAATAATAATTCCAAGCAGTATTTTTTTTATCTTAGTTTTTATGCCCTCGTCATAAGGATTTTCCGCTCTATAAAAATCATAACAGACTTCCTTGTACCCATACCGATCCAATATTTGGCACAAGGTCTGATAGCTATACCAGGCAACGTGTTCTTTATTCAGCCAGCTCTTTTCTAGACAGCCAGCCATCATCAGACGAACACGCCGATAACACCAAGGATTTGGTGTTGTTACAATGAGCCGCCCCCTCGAATTCAGGAATGGCCGTATGTTTTTTAGCATAAGTCCTGGATTTGCAACATGCTCTATCAATTCTCCACATACAACAACATCAAATTGCCCAATCTTATCTTCCAAATGCTCCATCAGTGATGTATCTGTAACATCTGCATAATAGCATTCATAGCCGTATTTTTTGCGTATAATATCAACATCTTCTTTGAGATAGTCCAATCCAACCACCGATTTGGCAATGCCCGCAATCTTTTCATGCAACCAATCGTTTTCAGCTATTTTTTTTTCATACAAATCATGATGTTGTATAAACCCAAGATGCAGAACTCTCTTGCCTGCACAAAGACGCATAATCTCTTCTTTTCGATATATCACATGGTCGGCATATGGCATGATGCAAAACTCCTCTATTGAAAATGAAAAATTCCTCTTGTATCAATGATATTTTTCCCATTCAAAAGCCCCTGATCCATCGCCTTAAACTCCTTGTGATCGACGAGCAGCAGAATGATATTCGCATCCCGCATAGCTTCCTCTACCGATACAAGGCGTACATTTTTTTTATCTGCAAGGCAAACAGGAAGTGTACGGATATTTGGCTCTACAACGAGCAGCTCATCGAGAGGCCCTGCTGCAAGCTCCTCCGCAATCTGCAATGACGGACTCTCGCGCAGGTCATCAATGTCCGGTTTGAACGCAAGACCGAGGCACGCAACCTTCGGATTCTCCGTAGCACGGACAGCCTCGTATACCTTTTCCATCACAACATGCGGCTTGCTGTCATTAACCTCCCGTGCAACACGAATCAGTCGTGCATCACGCGGCGCAGAGTCCACGATAAACCACGGGTCCACAGCAATACAATGACCACCGACCCCAGGTCCTGGCTGCAGAATATTGACGCGTGGGTGACGATTTGCAAGGCGAATCAACTCCCAGACGTCAATACCGAGCTTGTCACAAATAATCGAAAGTTCATTGGCGAATGCAATATTCACATCACGGAAGGAGTTCTCCGTGAGTTTCGCCATCTCTGCGGTTCTCGCATCCGTGGGGAGAAGTGCCCCTGTAACAAAACGGCTGTAAAATTCGATGGTTTTCTTCGTCGATTCCTCATCAATGCCACCGATGATGCGATCGTTATGTGGCAGCTCCTCGACAATCTTGCCAGGCAGAACGCGTTCCGGACAATGGGCAAAGTAAACAGATTTCTCTATAAGATCCATTCGCTCATCATAGAGCCAGTCCCGCACCTTCTCTGTCGTTCCGACAGGACTGGTCGACTCAAGGATAATCAGATTTCCCTCTTTGACATATGGGGCAATCTCCCGTGTCGCCGACTCGACAAAGGACAAGTCCGGCTCCTTATCCCCCTTAAACGGCGTGGGAACCGCGAGGATAAACACATCTGCCTCATGCGGCTTTACATCCGCATGAAGATTTCCAGAAGAAACAGCTTTCTTCACATACGCAGCAAGTCCCGGCTCGACAATATGAATCTCACCGCGATTGACCGTCTCCACGACGCGCTCCACGGGATCCATCCCGTAAACCTTAAAGCCACTATTCGCAATCAGCATCGCCGTTGGAAGGCCAATGTAGCCGAGTCCTACAACACATACATTTTTCATTTATTGTACCTCTTCCCCTGCCTTCTTCTCAAATAGTGCCTCAAACTGATCCACCACACGACGAATATCATATTGCTCTAAATCAACACGATATTGTGCACTATAGTCCCCTTTCAGAAATGCTTGAAAATCTTCTGATCGAAACGTCTGATGATTAAAACTTAAAATTGGTCTTCGACTCATTGCATAGTCAATCAATTTACTCGGCCGCTGATTTGAATTCTCGTTATCAAAATTAATAACAAAGTCCATCGTTGCCATTTCATAAATGAGATGCTCTCGCTCAACAGGTGCTCTAATAAGAAGTTTTTTCCCTAATTTTTTTTTGTACGACAGCAAGACCCGATTTGTAAAGGAGTCATCCAATGCATATACAATAAAGTAAAAAGGCTCTTGTAACTTACATAAAAAATCAAAAAAGAAGCTAGGATCCCGTATCTTTTCATAAAAGACCCCCGCATAACAAAAATGAGGAATCGTGTTGGGACAATATATGTCATTCTCTATATTCATCAGCTTAAATCCCTGCGGCACAATCCTCAAGCGCTCACCTAAATCACAATGCCGATATCCGATCATTGCCTCCCGCATAGGAATCGTAATCCAGTCAAACTTCTGCAAGATGATTTTTTCTATATATTTAAGGTACGGTGCTTTTATGATGCCGGAATTATAGTAGAGAGGATCTCCACAGTCAGCTATTTTACAGCGAATCTGTTTATTGTGCAACGAATACAATGCAGATGCAACTAATAGGCAAAATGGATAACTAACCGCAAAAAGAAGATCATATGTTTGGACGCTAACTCTTTTTTCCAGTTCCCTATATAAACGCACAGCATAAATTACATCTCTTGGTCCGCCCCCTAAAAAATAATACGAAACTCTCCTTACGATATTCATACAAACTGTCTGCCAAGTTTGATTTTTCCTGGCATTTAATGGCCTCGTTTTTTGTTTAAGCAGCTGTGCCATAGGAATACGATAGACATGCAGTTTATCGGTAGTAAAATCACAATCAAATACAGCCTCCTCCGGACAGAAAAAGTCAACCTCATACCCTCGTTTCGTCAACTCACGGAGGAGTTCTGTTGTACGAAAAGCCCTAGGACTCTTTGCCGGAAAGAACCAACGCGACAACAAAAGTATTTTCACGTCTTTCAGTTCTCCTTATCTTTGTTATGATCAAGCGAATTTGTAATATATGCATCTTTTAAACTTAATTTTTCAGTTCTTCGCCATGCTCTAATTTTCTTCCTCGGATATTCCAGACAGTGTGTTCCGGTAAATATCCTCTAATCGAAGCACATACGCATGCTCATCATAGCCCTGTTCCCAATAGTTTTGATACGCTTTTTTACTAAGCTGAGAAACAAAACCGTCATCTTTTAGTTTTTCTATTTGCGAGCAAAGAGAATCCAAAGATCCACTTTTGAACAAAAGCCCTGTTTCATACTCCAATATCTCATCACGAGCGGCACAAGAATCAGAGACTATTGCAGGAATCCCATGTGATAATGCTTCCAACACCGTTAGCGGTTGTCCTTCATACAATTTCGACGGAAACACCAACGCCCGTGCACGCGAAAAATACACCTCCATATCTTCATGTGAAAGCCATCCCGGAAACTCAGCATGGGGACAAATATCGCGAAGTTCGGTTTCACACTCTCCCGTTCCAATAAAAATAGCAGGAATCGAAAGTTTAGCCACTGCATATGCAAAGAGACTTGCCGCTTTTTCGGGAGCAAAACGACCAATAAAAATAAATGCCTGATTCTTCTCTGCTCGAACGCGTACTGCGCGCTTCACATCAATAAGGTTCGGCAAAAAAGACAACCGCTGCCCTTTGGGGATGTATGGTTCAAGTACGCGGCGACTAAACACAGAGATATAAACCATGGTATCAACATCACTCGGTAAACCACCAAAATGATATTGAACGAGCTGCCTTAACACGCGCCAGAGCTTATGCAACCATGAACGCCTGTCACAGTGATGCAACACACACGATATTCCCATTGCCTTCCGCGAGCAAATCTCCTCCCTCTGATAATCATAAAAACCGAGATTCGGGCAAGCGATTCCATAATCATGAATATGATAGACAATACAAAATCTCCTGCGTTTTGCAGCAGAGATAATACTTGAGGATATACTCTTTGAAAGCGCATGAATATGAATTACAGTATCGCGTGGTGAGTAATCCGACAAAAGAGAGGAAAAGACCTTCGCCGCATAAAAATTCCATACACCTTGAAAGACAGCACGCAATCGATTCGAATCACGAAGAATATCTTTTTGATTGAGGCAAACAACTGAAAGATTTTGCTCATTCTGCAATTCCTGCCCAATCGGACCAACAGCAGCAAAAAAGATCACACGATGCCCCTGCCTCGCAAGAAGTTTTGCTGCAGTGACAGCGACCTGACCCGCACCGCCGTTTACATAAGCGAAATCATTGACAATGACTACGTTCAACATATCACTTCCAAAATTTTCCACTTTGATCTAGCTTGCCTAAAGGATTTAATTGTCCTGCTCCCAATACTTAGGAAACATACTCAACTTTCTCTTCCACATGTTCGGAAACTGTCGCTCTTTCAGTCCTAGACAGTACCCTAGATACTTTAGTCCATCACGCAGAGGAATTTCCCAAAGCCTCATAGGACTATGACGGATAACATATCGAATTTCTTCGATAACAAAACGTTTGCCTTCTCCCTCTGCCTTGCCAAACTCACGTTGAATCCATGCCTCACGTGCATGGAATACACCGATATCAAAATAGCGACTGAATTCCTGCGCTATGGTATAGTCATGCGAATGATATACGACAGCTTGCGCAACATACGCCACTCGCCACTGATGAAGCAGCATCTTTGCTGCAACATACATATCTTCACTCAGAATCGTATCGGTAGGAAACCCTCGAACCTCCTGCATGGCTTCTTTCCGATAAGCGGCAAACGAATTCGAGAGAAATGCTGTTTTAATCCCTCTTTTTTTACGATCCTCAAGACTGTAGACATAACTCTCCGAAGGATAGTTAAAAGCACGAGCGATCTTCCCAAACACACCTGATTGCTCATGGGCAATTTGCCGCCCGTAGGCACAGCCAACAAACTTATCATCAAAAGCAGCAACTAAATTTTCTATCGCATACGCATCCGCAGGGATTGCATCCTGTGTAAGGAACACATATACATTTGCCTCAGGGCACAGCTCTATTCCCCATTGACGCGTACCACCATGATTGAAATCCCTGCTGTCAATCGTCCGAACTTGTACGTTCATTCCCTTGATCTCATCCACGTACGGGATTCCCTTCCCCGAATCGATCAGTAGCACAGGCAAATTGGGAAAGGATTGTTGTTTTATCATTTGGAGAAGACAGAGAAATTTATCATCGGGGCGATAAATCGGTATGATAACTTGTATTCTCAACTAATATGCCCCTTTTCCCGTAAATACAGTCTTTACAGTCTTAAACAAGTATACCAGATCAATCCAAACCGACCAGTTGCGCACATACCACGTATCCATAGCAACACGCTCCTCATAGGTCGTATCGCTGCGTCCGTTCACCTGCCACATACCCGTAATGCCGGGAGGAACCATATAGTACTCGCGGATATTGTCCCCATAACGTTCGATCTCTTTCGTAATAATCGGACGCGGACCGACAAGACTCATATCGCCCATCAGGACATTCCATAGCTGCGGCAGTTCATCAAGACTCGTTTTACGCAGGAATGCTCCCAACTTGGTAACACGAGGGTCATTCGTAAGTTTAAAGGACTCTTCCCATTCTTTTTTTGCTTCTGGATTCTTTGCAAGGTATTCCTCAAGGAGTTCCTGTGCATTCGGTATCATCGACTGAAACTTATAGCAGGGGAACATCTTTCCGTTGCGCCCAACGCGCTGGTGTGCGAAAATAATGCGCCCTTTGTTATCAATCCCCACAAGCACGGCCAACACGAGAATAATAGGAAAAATCAAAAGGCCACCGACAATCGTTGCAACGAGATCGAAAACACGCTTTGCCAAACGATTCCTGCGCCGTGCGAGATTGTTTCGTATGCTGAGCATAAAGACTCTCTCTGTATAAAACGGCTCAACACCAACATGCGCGAGCGGCAGCATCATAAGGTCAGGTACAAAGAGAATATCACGAACGAGCGGCTGGA
>ERZ772986.584-NODE-584-length-22385-cov-3.815047_pt1 | contig 22385 bp, 14 predicted proteins | sample MGYA00511898_ERZ772986 | MGnify/ENA primary metagenome ERZ772986 (study PRJEB29015, sample SAMEA2737934) | human oral metagenome | biome: human oral; feature: human-associated habitat; material: dental | place: China | collected 2148 ... | reverse complement strand
GTAGGCGATACTATCTTTAACTATCTTAAAGAGAACAATATACAATTCTTAGGCGAACCCATGCCTTCTGCTAAGCAAGAAGAGCAGGATTTGTCGAAACCCGCTCCCTACACCTCCGTCTTCGACTTTGCCGTGGCTCCTGCAATTGAACTTGAACTGACGGACAAAGACAAGCTAGACTACTACGAAATAACCGTAGACGACAAGCTGGTAGACGAGCAAGTAGATGTGTTTGCATCGCGTGCCGGGAAGTACGAGCAGGTGGAAGAGTACCAAGCAAAGGACATGTTGAAGGGCGACATGAAGGAATTGAACGCTGATGGCAGCGAGAAAGAAGGCGGCATCGTGAAAGAAGGTGCGGTGTTGATGCCCGAATACATTAAAGTTGAGGACCAAAAGAAACTGTTCGACGGTGTGAAACGTGGTGAAGTGGTGGTGTTCAACCCCAAGAAGGCCTACCCTGAGAGCGAGATTGAGGTTTCATCGATGTTGGGTATCAGCAAAGAACAGGCTGCCAACGTTGACTCTGACTTCGCTTTCCACGTATTGGAGATTACCCGCTACGCCAAAGCGCCCGTAAACCAAGAGCTTTTCGACGCCATTTACGGCGAAGGCGCAGTGAAAGACGAGGCCGACTTCCGTTCGAAAATCGCCGAAGGAATTGCCAACCAGTTGGTTAGCAACAGCGATTTCAAACTGTTGCAAGACCTTCGCGCCTATTGCGAGAAGAAGGTAGGCAAGCTTACATTCCCCGAAGAGATGCTCAAACGCATCATGCTGAAAAACGTGAAAGACGAAAAAGAGGTTGACGAGAAGTTTGAGGCTAGCATCGAAGAACTGAAATGGCACCTTATTAAGGAGCACTTGGTGAAGGCCAACGAAATAAAGGTGAGCGACGACGACGTGCTTGACGCCGCTCGTTTGCAAGCACGCATTCAGTTTGCACAATATGGTATGAACAACTTGCCCGACGAAACGGTGGACAACTATGCTCGCGAAATGCTCAAAAACCGCGAAACACTGGATGGATTTGTCGACCGCGCCGTTGAAAACAAGCTGGTTGAGGCAATGAAAAAGGTGGTGAAACTGAAAAACAAGAAGGTTTCGCTCGACGATTTCAACAAGATGATGGAAGAAGGCGCAAAGAAATAAGCGCACCACACATGTGCAGCGCAAGCTTTTTTTTGCCTGTTTGCAGCTGCCAACATGATATTATTGACGGGTTTGCAAGGTTAAATGCCTTGCAAGCCCGTTTGTTTTTAGGTGCGTTCTAAAAGTTCCACGCAGATGTCATGGGCTCGCTTTGGGGTTGCCCTGCTCTACCTTTTGTCCTTACCCGCCCTCTTTTTTATCTCGCCCTGTCTGTGGCATAGTTCCACTTATTCCATCAGGGTGTAGGAGAAACATGTACAGATAAGGTTGGAAAACACACAGGAGGTGATGTTTTTAAGCCTGCACCCATTGAAAAATACCTACAAATGGTGATGCCCGCATTAGCACGTTTTAACACAAAGGCTTGTCCTATATCCTCATTATCTTAGTACTTTTGCAGCGTAAATTTAAACGTTTTTAAGTTTGTGGGCACAGCTTGAAATATTTATTCACATTAACAATACAAAAGTTTCCGCATTCTTTTCAGAATAGAAATTCTAACTATAAATATTATTTTACCCAGCAAAACCTTGAAGAGTATGGATTTAAAGAAAACATTTTACTCATTAATTTTAGGCGGATTTGTTCTTTGCTTGTTATCGTGTGCAAAGGAAGATGAATTTGAATTGCCTACATTGGTTCTTTCGGAGAACAGCGTTAGCTTTGAAAGAGGCGTTGGCGAAAGGAACATCAGCGTTACAACCAACCAAAGTAATTGGGTTGCATCTTCTCCACAAGAGGGCGAATGGTTGTCGTTAGCCCAGGATGGAAACGTTTTGAAAGTGAAAGTTGCCGAAAACAAGATGGGCGCCGAACGCACAAGCTATGTGCTGGTGAACGCCAACGGTGCTACGGGAAAGGTGGAAGTAAGGCAAAGTGCAGCAGACGTAACGCTAGACGTTGTGCCGACGGCCATCTACCTACCCCAAATGGGCGGCGAAAAGATTGTCGACGTAACGACGAACACTTCGGTTTACGACGTTACGCCCAGCGAAGAAGTTAAATGGCTCAAAATAATAAAGTCGGACGAAGAGATAAAGTTGGTGGCCGAACGCAACGATACTGAACAAGACCGCCAAGTGAAACTGTATGCAAAGAGCGGCCATGTAACCCGCGAGATAGTTGTTTCGCAGTCGGGCATACAGCGTTACATCCTCCCCATCAACCCAGGTGCTCCACAAAACGTGCACAAGATTATGGAATACGAGCTGGGTCGCGGCAGCTATTTGCGCGAATATCAATCGGCCATGCCGGCCTATGGACTGGAAGAGACCTACACCTTCATTTCTCCTTCACCCATATTTACGTTGATACAATATTGCAGCGCCGATGGCGTTACGCCTTCGCAAATCATTTCCATCGGCGATGGTTCTAGGGCCATTGCAGCAGTTAAGGACAAGGCATTCGAGAAATTCCTTGCCGATAACGGCTATGTACGCAGCAATTCGGCATCCGACAGGGAGTATGTGAACGAAAAAGACTTGCTATCGCTGAAGGTTTATGTATCTGAAAAAGCAAATAACGAGGGCGTTAACCTTACGTTTAAGCCCATTGTTAAGCAAGTTGGAGAGTATAAGACGTTCGACAAGGTGCCTTATTATCCCCTCGAACTGCTGCAAAAAGACGGAGTGAAGGTGGCCCAAGTGGAGCAATACGAAACGAACGCAGGCAGCAAGGAAGAGGAGCGCACCATGAACGAGCACAAGCAAACCGAGGTTTCGCAACTTCAATACACGTTGAAAGGCACGCCAGGTGCAAAGGATGCTTACGGCCGTATACACATTTTCTATACAACCGACAAGGACGGAAAGGCTCCCGATAAGCTCGGAAGTGTGCAAATTGGCGCACTACTCTTCAAAGACGTTAGCCTTGGGCTTTGGAAATACGGCAACAAGTGGCTCGTTACGAACGAATTGCAGAAGAAACTTGGAGAGGAAGGTTTCTCTTTCGTGCGCACAGCTGGCACAACCCACTTCTTTGCACGCGAAAGCGATCACCTCTTCATCGCCATTACACGCGTTGCCGACAACAACACGCCCGTTATGGCCTTGCTCTACAATTACGACGCGTCTGCATCTGGCGCAGGCAGCAAAGCGTTGAAAGCACAAGAGCGGATGGTGCGCAACATGTTGAAAGCAAAGGATGCGTTGAAGTTTTAACATAAAGCGGTGATACCTTATTTAAATTGTATTCCTAGTATGCGTATAATAAATTTATATAAGCTGTTGCAGCTATCTGCCGTGTGCCTGCTGGTGGCAATGGCGGCGGGATGTACCAAGAGCGACGACTTTGAACAGCCACAACTAAGCATTTCGGACAAGGAGTTAAAGTTCGCTAACCAAGTGGGCGAAACAACCATTACCGTTACTACCAACTGCAAAGAGTGGGTTGCAACCACGCCCAAGCAGTGGGTACACCTCACACAAAGCGGAAACGAGATTGTTGTAAAGGTAGATGCCAACACAACTGGCACGGAAAGAAGTAGCTATGTGCTTGTAGACGGCGGCTTGGCGGTTGAAAAAGTCATGGTAAAGCAAAGCGCGGCCGACATCTCGCTGAACATTGCCAACGGCGAACTGGTGTTGCCGCAGGCTGGCGGAAACACTACCGTAGACGTAAACATCGAGAGTGGCCTGTATGATTTGCAACAAAGCGAACAGCCCGAATGGTTGCAAATCGTAAGGAAGAAACACGCCTTGAAGTTTATTTCCAAACCCAACTACGATGCAACAGAACGAACGGTAAAGCTTACCATAAGCTATGCCGGCAAGAACAACGAAGTGGTTGTAAGGCAACCTGGCGTGTCTACTTTCGTCTTGGCATGCAATCCGGGCAACCCTTTCAGCCTTCATAAGATGATGGACTTTGAATATCGCCGCGGAGGTATATTGAAAGAGTATGGCGCACCCGATGATGCCAACGGCATTTACGAGGAAAGCTACTTCTTCAAAACTACTTCTCCGCTGTTTAAGGATGTGGTGTATGTGCACGATACGAAGCATTTCGTACCGACACGCATCTATACGCGTTCGCTTGAACAGGCTGGTGTAGACGCCGTTAAGTCGCAGGCATTCCAAGATTTCGTAACGGCTAACGGCTATGTTAGGGACGAAAAAGACCCCAACCACTACATTAACGTGAAGGAACGGATGACGATGGACGTGGACATCTTGGAGAGCAACCATAGCGTTGTGTTGTTCTTTTACCAGATACATTCGCAAGATCGCGACTACGAAACCTTCAAAACGCTCGACCTTGGTCCGCTTGCGCTGTTGAACAAGGCCGATAAGAAAGTGAGCGACGTGGAGGATTACGAGACTGCACAAAACAGCGAGGAAGTTGGAAGGAAGGTTTCTAAGAACAGGGAGATAGAGGCCGTTGCTTATAAAACCACCGACCCGCTGCTGGTTGCCCGCACTTACTTTTTCTTCACGCGTGGCGGAGATAATCCCGCCCCACAAGACATGGTGGGAAGTGTAGAACAATACAGCCTAAGTTTCAGTCAACCCAACCTGGGTGTTTGGCAATACGGCAGAGAATGGTTCGTTACGCGCGAGTTTGACAAGCTGCTCACGTCGAACAACTTCGAGTTTGTGGGCTACAACGGCAAGCATCATGTATATGCTCGTCGCTCAGACTATCTTACATTGGCCATCTCTGGCGGTAAGTTTGCCGACGTGAACGGCGGACAGCCAGTAATGCAAATCAGCGTGCTTTATAAAAAGAATGTCTTCGCAGGAAGTAAGCAACAGCGGATGCAAAAGATAGAAAGCATGCTTAAAACGCATCGTCCAAGTAAATAACACTGAAAAGAAACAAAACGAAAAACAATAGTGATGAAAAAAACTATTATATATATGTGTGCGTGTGCAATCTCTGGCTTGATGCTCGCTACATCGTGCCAAGAAAGCATGGAGATGGAAAACCCGAACTCCAAAACGCGCGCCGTTGCCATTGATAAGGACCTCTTTGCCGTACGGGGTCGCATCAACGTAAAGCTGGAAAAGGGCACCAACCAAGCCCTGCCCACCTCTGCCAAGGGCAATGTAGAGATGCAAAGCGTGCCTTCGGCCATGGCGTCGGCCATGAAATACGCGGGCGCCTACAAGATGGAGCGGGTGTTTAAGCCTGCCGGAATTTACGAAAAGCGAACCATTGCCGAAGGACTCGACCGCTGGTACACCATCTACTTCGACGAAAGCAAAGACGTTGCTGAGGTGTTGCAGCAGTTTAACAAGGCCGTAGGCGTGGAATATGCAGAACGTGTGCTGCCCATCGCACGCCCCAAGTTTACGGCTAAACCCTATACAGGCCCAGCCCCACAAACAAGAAACCAACCCACCGCTTCGGCCTTTAACGACCCGCTTTTGGCCAAACAGTGGCATTATTACAATGACGGTTCGATAAGTCCACGGGCAAAGAAGGGTGCCGACTGCAACCTCAAACCCGTTTGGGAGAAGTACACAACGGGTAAAAGCAACGTTATCGTTGCCGTTGTTGACGGCGGAATAGACATTACGCACGAAGATTTGGTGGACAACCTCTACATCAACGAGAAGGAAAAGAACGGACAAGCCGGTGTGGACGACGACGGAAACGGCTTTGTTGACGACGTTTACGGCTACAACTTTGTTGAGGCGAAAGACGTGGTTGGCGGCAAGATAGAACCCGACAACGAAGGACACGGCACGCACGTTGCAGGTACGGTCGGCGCACGAAACAACAACGGAATAGGTGTTGCAGGCGTGGCTGGCGGCAACGGAGCGGCAGACAGTGGCGTACGACTGATGAGTTGCCAGATTTTCAGGGGCAAAGACGAGCAGGGCGACGCGGCCGCCGCCATTAAATATGCGGCAGACAACGGAGCTGTTATCTGCCAAAACTCGTGGGGTTACTCGTCAACGTCGGGCGTTACGGCGATGCCCAAACTGCTGAAAGAGGCCGTCGACTACTTCATTAAGATGGCCGGATGCGACGCAAACGGCCAACAACGTGCCAATTCGCCCATGAAAGGCGGCGTGGTTATCTTCGCGGCAGGCAACGAAAACAAAGATTTCGCGGCCTATCCAGCTTGTTATCCCCCCGTAGTGTCGGTCTCGGCAATGGCGTGGAACTTCGCTAAGGCCAGTTATAGCAACTATGCCGACTGGGTTACCATCATGGCACCAGGCGGCGACCAAGACCGGTTCGGCATAGAAGGCGGCATTCTTAGCACCGTTCCCAAGAGTAAGGCGTCTTCGGGCTATGCTTATTTCCAAGGAACATCAATGGCTTGCCCCCATGTTTCGGGCATTGCGGCCCTCATTGCATCCTATTTTGGCCGACAAGGTTTCACCAACGACGAGTTGAAATCGCGCTTAATCACGGCATACAGGCCTTTCAACATCGACGAACTAAACCCCGCTTACAAAGGAAAACTAGGCAAAGGGTACATTGATGCCGAGGCTGCGTTCGAGACAGACACGAAGATTGCGCCCGAAAAGGTTGGTACGCTCACCCTTACTCCCGACTTTGTAGACATCACTGCCGAATGGAGCATCGCAAAAGACGAGGATAAAACCGCGGCCTTCTATCGCTTATACATCAGTCCCAACGACCTAACAGCCGAGAACATCAAAGACATGAACTTTAAAGAAATCAACGGCATGGGGCATAGTTTGGGCGAAAAGCTTAGGTTTACCTTCAACAATCTGCAAGACAACAAGGCGTATAGCATTGCCGTTGTGGCAGTAGACCGCTGGGGAAACCTTTCAGAACCCGCCATCCAGAAGTGCACAACCAAGCTTAATCATGCCCCCGAAGTGACCAACTTCCCCGAAGAGGTTATCGAATTGAACAACAACGAGCGTAAAACATTCAGTTTCAACGTGGCCGACCCCGACGGACACAACTGGGACATAAGGGCCATAGGCGAAACCAAAGGCGTATCGTACAGCATCAACCAAGCCACAGTAACCGTAAGTATCGTCCCTGTGTTGCAAGCTGGTAGCTACACCTGCACGTTTGTTCTCACAGACGATCTTGGTGCCAAGTCGGAGAAAAGCTTTACCTTTAAGGTCATCCCGTACATGCCGCCTAAGCTAGAACAGCCCTTCGCCCACTACATTATTGGCCTAGACGAAGGCCCCCTGAACATTTCCCTAAAAGGGCATTACACCGGCAGCGGCAACCAGCTTTCTTACAAAGCCAATGTAGCTAACGGCGGCATCGCCTCGGTGCAAGTCAGCAACGACCAACTGCAAATCAAACCTCTCGCAAGAGGTGTCACACGTGTTAGCGTGCTTGCATCAGATGGTCACCAAACATCTTCCGACGGTTCGTTCCAAATTCGCGTCGTCGAAAGAAAGTCGGCACCCGTCTATGCCGTCTATCCCATCCCTGCAAAGAAAGACATTAACGCCCTACTCAATCCCGAAGTTACGCAGGCAGAGTTCGTTATCAGCTCTACCGTAGGCGAACAACTGATGAGTGCCACCGTAACGCCCGACAAAAACAACGTTGCTAAGCTAGACCTTTCCAAGCTGCGCCCCGGAACTTACAAGCTTACCGTGCACACCAGCAAGGGCAATCACACCCAAATGTTCATTAAACGATAACCCAAACGAGTATGAATTCAAAACATGTCATCATCATCATAGCTTGCGCAGCACTGCTCGGTGTTGCGCAGGCCAACGCCCAAGGACAAGACCTTTCCGTGTTGACTGCAAATCCCGATGCCCGAACAGCAGCTATGGGTAACGCAGCTGTTGCGGCCGATGGGATGTACCTATACAACAATCCTTCTGCTTTTCTCAGTGCAAACAAGCGGTTCTCGGCAGACGCATCGGCCTCCATTTACGAGAAAACCGAAGGCTACGAAGGTACATTCGGACTATATACCGCCGCACTGGGCTACAAGTTTGCCCGTCGGCACGCGGCATTTGCAGGCTTTCGTTACGCTGGTGGCTTAAAGCTAAAAGGCTACGACATGCTTGGCAACCCCACCAAAGACTACGAACCCTACAACTGGACCATCGACCTGGGTTATGCCTACATGCTTGGCAACGGCTTTTCTGCCTATGCCATGGGCAATATCCTTTTCAGTCACCTCTCTAAAAATGCCGTTGGCGGTGCTTTTACCATAGGCGCATCCTACCAAAAGAGCAGCACCACGGCAGGCAATAAGCCCACCCACCTGATGCTGGATGCCAAGGTTGGTGCGATAGGTCCGCAGCTCGACTACGGCAACGGCAACAAAAACACCATGCCTACGTATGTGGCCGTGGGCGGTGCATTAACCGTCGACGTGGCCAACAAGCACCAAGTTGCAGGCGCGTGGTCCACTCGTTATTTCTTCCGTCCATCAGAATATAAGGTACTTATGCTGGGTGGCGGACTAGAATACACCTATAATAAAGACATATCCTTACGTGCCGGCTACGAATATGGCGACCGCAACCTCAGCCACTTCACTATGGGCGCAGGCTTTAAGTATGGCGGACTGCGCCTAAACGGAGCCTACATGCTGAAAACGGCAGATGCTGGCAGCAGCTTTTTCTGCGTTGGCTTAGGCTACGACTTCAATAAAAAGCACAAGTACAAACAACAGCTTATCTAAAAACAATAAACGATGAAAAGAACTTTATACACAATTTGCGCCCTAGCAATGAGCCTAACTGCTTTTGCGCAGAAACTAGACACGCCCAAAGGAAAGCTTGTCGACAACATGTATCGCACCAGCGACTCGTGGGTAAAGCGGGGTTGGACGAGCACTGAACCTGGCAGATACGAGGGTTTAGTCTCTAAAATAGTGGTGGGCGACGACAATTGCCTGTACGTTTACAACCCACTGTCGGGCCTCGACAGCAAGTCGTGGCTTAAACTAGACAAGATTGGCGAAGGCAAATACAGGGCCAATTTGCCCCAAGTTATCTACAAAGACAACAACGGCGATGATGATGACGATGAGGGCGGCAGCTCCGAACGCATTTTTAAGCTCAACCGCATGTCGGCCATTGCCGATAATCAGTACAAGGTTGTTGCGGCAAACAAGAATTTCATGGACTTTTCGTGGGATGGGAAAACGCTTAAGATGTTGGGCACAGGCACAAAAAACGATATGCTTGGAGCCGTGTTCAACGACAAAACATGGGACAGCCAATATGGCGACTGGAATGTCACCATCGAAACCTTCGACGAAAAACCCCTTACGCCAGCTGCTTCTGTCCCCAAAAAGCAATACATGCTCACCTCCAAAACAGAAACTTCTCCGCGTATCGTTGAGGTTGCCACCCACAACAACGACATCTACGTTAAAGGTATATTCGCAAACGAGAAGTTGGCCAACGTGTGGGTTAAGCTTACAAAGGAGGGCAACAAGGCCGTTTTGCCTACAAACCAATATCTGGGCACAGCGGTAAAAACCTTCTTCAAACGCTTCTCCAACGACATGGCACAGTATCACGCCTACGCAGCTGCCTTCAACGATGAGAACACCGTTGCAGATAAACTGGAATTTAACATAGACCCCGCAACAGGTGCATTGACCAACGACAAAATCCTCAAAGTGGTGCTGGGAAAAAGCAGTTCTACCAACATGCCCAAGGAAGATTTCGGTACACTTCAAAACTTAGTGCTCACGCCATACGAGCAAAAAGCCGGCAAACCCGAAAAGCCAACGCTGCACTACTGCTCGGCTGCTCCAAGCTACGACTATTCTGTAACCACCATCACACTGGCCTTCTATGTAAGAAACGTAGATGTTGACGGCAACTATCTCGACCCCAACAAGATGTATTACAACGTCTACATCAACGACAACCAAGAGCCTTTCAAGTTCACACGTGCCAAGTTCCCCTCCATAGAAAAAGACATGACCAACATCCCCTTTAACTATCAAGACAAGAGGAACGACGACATCAAGGTTATAGACAACCAACGCATCCTGCACTTCTACGACGAGACTATCAAAAAGCTGTCGGTAGTGATGGTTTATGAGGCAGACGGCAAGAAGTATTCAAGCGAACCAATGACAGGCCAAATCGTTTCTACTGGTATCGACAACGCCACCATCAACAACGCCCCCGCCCCGCAGCAGTATTACTCTGTTGACGGATGCCGTCGCCAGCAGCTCGAAAAGGGCCTGAATATCGTGAAGTATTCAGACGGAACAACCAAAAAGGTTCTAGTAAAGTAACCGTCCAAGGCCATACCGAGCATTACTGATACATCCACAAACCCAACAGCAAATCTGCTAATTGCCCTTTGGTGGTGTTCTACCAAACGGCAATTAGCAGATTTGTTTTTTAAGTTTCATATTTACGCCGGCCTTGCATAAGCATCCGTTTAGAGAGTTAGCATAGTAACTTAAATTTCCTTTTGCGGTATTGAAACCCAATCGTTGCTGCTACACAGAACGTTTTCGTTAAGCCAAATGAACAATGTCGAGCTTGCTCGGACATTGTCATGGCGAGAAAACGCACTTTTCAAGGAACGAGAAAAGAAGAGATAAACGCTGCAAGTTTCTTTCTCACCACTTCTATATCATGCTCCCTATTATCCCTCCTTAAGCGTTTCGTTGTACCAAAATCGCTATAACGCAGAATGATAACCTTAATGCCATGCTTTGGCAACTCCGTTCTTCGTCTCTCGTCATACAAACGTCTTTGCTCTCCCCTAGGCACGCCACTTACCGTTTTCTTATTATCAAAGAATGGTGTCGACTCAGTATGTTGACTTTCATAATATTCTATCACAAGATTCAAATCCTCATAATAGGCATCAACAGGTAGCTTTCTCCCAGTATCGCCCAACAAAAACTCAAAACAATGCTGTTGCGATGCTTTCCTTTTTAGCACTTCATTGCAGAGTCCTATTACATAATATTCGTCTGAATCAATTCTACTCGAACCCTTCTTCCTCACAGATGTGTCATTAGAAACATCAACCAAGCCCTTAGATAATAATGTATTCGCATCCACATCTGCGTTTGCATCCACATCTGCGTTTGCACCAACATCCGCGTTTACATCAACAAAAGTCCAATAGATATTTTTCTGTTTTAAATCTCCGTGAGCGTAAGGTATGTCATGTAGACGGCCTTCGCTATTGAGTTTTCTGAGAATCTTTCTAATAGGCAGCCCATTTCGATGGTCTTTGTTAAAGACACCTTTATCAATAAACAACCCCATAAGTTCCAATGCCGGCACCTGTCTAGGGTTGGTTTTATCAGCAAAGTAAGCACTCAACACACTGTTAATTGCCTGTATACGTTCTTGCATCAAGTTTTTTGTCATGGTCTTTGGTATGCGTTAGTTGCCACTTTCACGGGTGCAGAGAAACCATTCCCGTTCCATTTCAAGTAATAGAAGCGCATAGTGTCGCTCCCGATGTTTCTCACACCGATGTTCTTACCCTTTCGGGGCAAGTCGCACAATGTGCCTTCTAGCTGCGTTAACCGCTTATGCACAGCGAGGTCGGGCGTAAGTGTTCGGGTTGCGGGGTCGTAATCGTAGGCCATGCACACCTGAGAAGAGAACGTATCACTCTCGTAAGTGAGGGTAACAATCAGCAACTTATGGCCGTTATCGCGTTTCCAAAGGGCGGCATCTAGCTTTTGACCGTTCTCGCATTCCACATAAAACCAGCCGCCAATCGTGTTGTACACCACGATACCATAGTTGGCATCAGACACGGCGTAGGTGCTGCTCTTGGCATTAACGGGCGATTGGGGATGCTCAAAGTTGAAACGTTCGTAGCGTCCCTGCTTTTTAGAGAACCTCACAACAAATTTCTGGGGACCGCCTTCTAAGCCCTGCCACGCCTTACAAACGGCAATGGTGAGGTCTTTTACGTTGTCGGTCTTGACGGAAGCTGGGAGTTCCACACCCATATCTTTCCATCCTTCAATCAATTCGCTGCCCCACTGCGCCTCATCCGAGAGATTATCTTCTTCCTCACCGCATTCGCAGTCGGCCTCATCTTCCTCGTTTTCGTTGTCGGCGTTGCTGTCTACATTCTCCTGTTCGCGCGAGGCTTTAAGGTTGGGTCTGCCCTCAGGACCCACATCGCGCGGGCTCAGTTCGTTGTTGTCGCGGCTATACGATGTTGCCCCATGCTGGTAAACGTCGATGTTTCCCAAGTCGCCCGAATGGTGAATTTCGCAGTCGCGCAACGAAAGGTTGGTTTTTTCAACGTAAAAAAGCGGCCCTTGGTTTTGTGCAAAGCGGCATCTGGAGAATGAGGTATTGGTAGCATTGGCCAGGGTGATGAGCGTAAATTCACGGCAACGATAGAAATCACTGTCGGTAAACGTCACGTTAAAACAGTTTCGCAGGGTCATAATGCCATAGCTGCAATCGCGTATAATGCTCTTGGTGAATTTCACTTCGCGTGTGTCGGTAGCTGTGATGCCTTCTGTTCCACAGCCGTACAGGTCGCATTTGTCTATCTGTACCCCTTCACAACCATCAAATTCCAACACGCCACCCTCGCAATATCCTTCGTCGGTGTGTCCTAAGGTAAGGTTACGGAGGGTGATGTTATGGGCACTTCTAAAACTAATCACATAGGCATAACGCGGCCGCACGATGAGTGCAGCCCCCTTAGTGCCTTGGATGATGAGGTTTTTACATTGGTCGAGCACCAGCTGATGGCCGTCGAACATGCCCTCTCTGTTCACTTGCTTGGTGGGATTAGACCCTGCGGACAAGTCGCTCATGTTCGCTTTCTGTGCGAGGTCGTCGAATTCCATCACGTCAGAAAGGTTGATAACACCGCTAACAGTTATTGTTCGGTCGGACCCCAAGGCCTTGATAAAGTCGTGCGCCGTGCTTACCTTGTATTCTTTCGCTGCCAACATGCCTGCAAGCATGAGCAGCAATGTGAGTAATGATAGCTTTTTCATATCTGAGTTTATAAGTTCATGAGTTGACGAGTTCACCAGTTCACCAGTTGACGAGTTTACAAGGTTTTTATTAACGAGTTAACAAGTTTGTGGGCGTTAGCCATTTTTTCACCTTTCCACCTTTTCACCCTTTCACCTTTAAAGGGCGTTAGCCATTTTTTCACCTTTTCACCCTTTCACCTTTTCACCCTTTCACCCTTATAAGCCTTTTCACCTTTTTGGCAAATCTTTTAGTTCTTTCGTCACTTCAAGGATGCTCAACAGGGCCGTTCTACCGTTTTTCTCAACCCTTATTCTACCTATGCGCTTGTCCACCTTCACCACCTTGCAGTCTGGTACGAACGTGTTGCCAATCTTAGCAAATACAGAGTCGCCCACAGCATAGTCCATATTGAAAGGAATTAGCTGGCATTTCTCTCGTTCGGCCACCCATATTCGGTTCCCAGCATCAGTAAGCAACAGCTTATCGCCCTTGATGTTCACGATAATGGCGGCCCTCCATTTGCCGTTATCGTTTACCGCTACGGATGCTCCCGACATCCATTCGCCGCTTTTCAGCACCTTAAACGAATTGGGCCGCAACTCTTCGTTGGCATGACTGTTGGCAAACCCTCTGCCGTCGGCCTTGTAGTCGAGGTCTAAGTAACACACCTTTGGCGTTAGCTGCTTGGTATCGTCTACCACAATGGCGCGCTGCAACCCTTGTCCCGACTGCCACCACGTTAGCAAAACATCGCCATTTTGTGCCTTTTCGCCTTTTGGCAGAGGCATTACCAGTGCCTGAGGCACCTTTATTTCTTCACCCATACCCGCTACGGTTATCGTGTTTTGCCCCACCTCCTTAATGGTAAAGCAGTATATGGGCAGCAGGGTTGCAGTAAGGTCTTCACCTCTTTGCAATGCACCGCCATAGAAAGCAGCAGGCGAAAGCACCGTCTGCCCCACTTCCACATCTTTCAATGTGAAGTTGCGGGGGAAGTCCCAAGGGAACGAATCAGTAGGCTGAACACCATTCGTTCTTCCTATGCTATCCCCCCTATCCGAGCCGCCAGTACCGCCGCCTCTGCTCTCACAGGCGTTAAACAGTGTACCAAAGGTTACGACCAAGGCCGCAACAACAAGCATTCGTTTCATATTTTCAATCGATTAAGGATTATATACCACATTGGCAGTGGGCAGCACGCCAGCATACCAACAGGTGTATGGCCCCCTTTGCTCACACATTCTTATTTCAATGCCGCACTTCGAGGCCCTTCGTTTCCGCCAAGCCCATACACTACAACCGCCCTGCCCCCCTTTCTCGGCACGCAAGCCCCAACCTTTCGTCCACCCCTTAACCGCAATGAAACGAAATTAAAGGCCAGATGGAGCTAGCACAACCAGAAATAGAACAGCAGCGCCACCACCACACAAGCCAGTATGGTGAGGGTAACTTTCAGCTTGTCGAGCGGATAGTTGCCAGTTATCTTGCCCGTTCTGCCGTTCACCACAAATTGGTAGGCCTTGCCGTTAAAGTGGAAGACGCTTATCCACAGCGGCAACAATATCAGCTTAAACATCACGTTGTTGTACATCGTGTACATCTCGGTAATTCGTTGTCGGTCGCCGCCAATGTCTTCTTTCACCCTTTCTTCAATCTCGTTTTCCATCTTACCCTTAGCCGCTGTCAGGCCTTCACGAAAGTCGATGGTGTAAAGGTCGGTGATAAAGCCCGCCAAGAACTCCGGGTTGTATGGCACCAGCTTGTTCAAGTCCCAAAGAACCAAATCGTTGAGGATGCTGTTGGGCAGGGCTTTCGTGGCAGGAACGATAACATGGTCGAAACTTACTTGCACCGTGCCGCGCGTGGTTTTCCAGTCCGTCACCGTCCTACTCGTTGTATTTCCCTTCTCATCCTGGCTTTCCTCGCGACGGTCAATCCCCCTTTCTCCCGTATAGCGCGTAACGGTATCGGCATCATACGTCCAGAAGGGCAGGTAAACGCCCTTGAAACCATCCGTTTGTACGCCGCCTCTCTTCAGTTTCGATGGTGCGAACCACTTTCTGCTGAGCCAGCCATTAAAGCTGTCGTTGCACTTGTCTTTGGCAAATTCGAAGGGCAGGATGTAGTTGGGCTGCCAGAAACGGCGTTCTTGTGCATTCTGCATGATGAGCGGCGTGCCGCAGAAGGCGCACGTTGCCGACGATTTTTCGGGTGGCAACGTGGTGAAGGCACCACATTGTTGGCACTTCACCTCCACCGTGCTGATGGTTTGTTCGTTCAGATTTTCGTCTGATTGCTCCGCCCATTGGTCGTAGCTGTTTTCCTTAACGGCAGCCGGCGTAAGGTCTAGTTCTTTGGTTGAGCCACAATAGACACATTCCAACATCTTACGTTTGGGCGAGTAAGCCATCATGCCCCCACATGCGGGGCATTTGGTTTGTAGGGCATCGTTTATGCTTAAGTCCATAGTTAGGGCTGTTAGTGGATAGGATAAGGGCAGGCCGTAAGGCTTTTGGCAGCAGGTGTGGGTTTTACGTTCCAGGTGGCGGCGGCGGTGGCGTTGCGCCGAAGAGGGCGGCAAGTGCGGGCACGTTTTTGGCAAACTCCCACGATGCCATGCCGTTGGTCCACACATACGTATCGCGCGTTAGCTGCCCGTTTTGCGCCATCTGCTGCAATTGGGGCATGCCGAACGGACCTTGCTGTTGGCCGTTTACCGACAAATGGAACATGGGTTGCGGCGGAGGAGGCGGCGGCATATCCGGTGCGCCTGCGCCCACGGCAGGCTGTTGCGGGGCTTGTTGCGCGCCCGGCTGCACCATCTGCCCAGCCATTTGGTTGGCCATTTGGTTGGCCATGGCAAACCCCATGCCCATACCCATTGCGTTTGTTGCAACGTTTCCGCCGCCATTGGCAGCTCCTTCCACAAGCGAATCGGCAAATTGCATCTGCGTATAAGCGCCCATATTGCCGATAACGCCCATGCTTGTGCGCTTGTCGAGAGCCTTTTCAACGGTTTCGGGCAGCGAGATGTTCTCCACCAAAAAATTCGTTAGCTCCAACCCATATTCCTCAAAGTCGGGTTTCAGCGCCTCGGTAAGACTGGCTGAGAACTCATTCAGGTTGCCGGCAAGGTCTAAAGCGGCTATCTTGCTCTCGCCCAAATGGTCGGTAAACTTGGTGATGACGAAGTTGCGCAGTTGTTGGGTAATGCCTTCGGTGGTGAAATTGCCGTTTGTTCCGGCCACGTTGGTTATGAACTTTCGCGGGTCGGCGTTCACCCTGAAACAATAAGAGCCAAAGGCGCGCATGCGGATAGGGCCAAATTCGGGGTCGCGCAGCATGATGGGGTTGGCCGTTCCCCATTTAACGTTGAGAAATTGTTTGGTGTTAACAAAATAGACATCAACCTTAAATGGCGAGTTAAATCCATATTTCCAGCCCATAATGGTGCTCAGTATGGGCATGTTGTTGGTATTAAGCACGTGTCTGCCCGGTTGGTAAATGTCGGCGAACTGCCCTTCGTTTACCAATACAGCCACTTGACTTTCGCGCACGTTGAGTTGTGCGCCGTTTTTTATTTCCGATTGATAGCGCGGAAAGCGCCATATCATGGTGTCGGTGGTGTTATCAGTCCATTCTATAATGTCTATAAACTCGTTTCTGAGCTTGTTGAAAAGTCCCATACGCTTTAAGTTTTGTCCAGTTAATAGTTATGGCTCTCGCCCTTAACTGGGCCATTTGCATACCCTCTAAAACAAGTGCCATAGTTCCAACTTTTGTAAAGATGATACAAAAATAGTAATTGTTTTTCAATCTTTCAAATAATATTGATGTTTTTTTCTTCGAACACATTTACGTTCCGCACATATTGTCGCCAAAACAAGAAAATAAAGGCTAATTAGGCACATTTTGCGCCTTCGTGCCAAACGCTGTTCATCAAGAAACATTATCGTATAAAAGTAGTAAAATAGGGTTTTGCCCATCCTTTCGATGTCGTTCGCCACACTTCTGCGTTTTAACCGTGCAACTTGCCAACCCATAAACTTGCATCTTGTAATGTTTTCAGTACAAATTTTAACATTATGAGTGCCCATTTTGCCCACCAACCGCCCACCTTGCCGCAAAAAATCGATTCTCGCGAAGGTTTGACTTGGTGCAAAATGGGGCATGCTTGTGCGTGCGGCATAATGAATATTTATTACAAGCAACCGCCGTTTGCACCTGTTTTAGGACTGTTTTCAGCAAAAAACAGTGCAATATGGTGCTAAATGCAGTGCAATATGCCGCTAAACGCCGTGCGTTTTGGTGCTAAATGCAGTGCGTTTTGGTGCAAAATGCAAGGTAAAATGGTGCAAAACGCAGTGAGAAATGCTGCTAAACGCGATACAAAAAGCATAAAAATACGCCCCAATGGTATAAACATAACCTTCTAGAACCATGAAACACATGCCTAAAAAGGGCAAAACAGCCATTAAAAAGTGGGATTTTGGGGTCTAAAAGTGGGTTTTTGGGCGTAAATAATAATGGGCTGGCAACCAATCTAGAAAGGCTAAACGGTACAAAATGCAGGTTTTTTCTTAAAAACGGACATATCGGAAGGCGAAAAAGAGTAGAAATATTGCCCATTTGCATACTTTTTGACCTTAATTTTCGCTAGAACGGCGCGAAATTTTGAGCAGTATTGTAAAAATTAAAGTAAAAATTTAAGTTTTTGAGTTGATGGGGTGGTTAGTTGACGAGTTAACAAGCTAACGAGTTGACAAGGGTGCGAGGTGGTGAGGTTGATGGGTTGGTTAGTTGACGAGTTAACAAGTTAACGGGTTGACAAGGGTGTGAGGTGGTGAGGTTGATGGGTTGGTTAGTTGACGAGTTAACAGGTTAACGAGTTGACAAGGGTGTGAGGTGGTGAGGTTGATGAGTTGGTTAGTTGACGAGTTAACAGGTTAACGGGTTGGCAAGGGTGCAAGGTGGTGAGGTTGATGGGGTGGTTAGTTGACGAGTTAACAAGTTAACGGGTTGGCAAGGGTGTGAGGTGGTGAGGTTGATGGGGTGATGAGGGTGTGAGGTTGTAAGCTTGTGCGTTTATAATACAGTGAGTTCATCAAGCTTACGGGTTCATCAAGCTTACGAGTTGTCGTCGAACAGAATTGGATTTGGGTTGCGCTATCCCCCACAGGCGTGCCCATCAGGCCTACGGATGCCTTCATGGCGCAACTCTTTGTGCGCCCAATCACCGCTACACGGCGGCTGCCGAGGGGCGAACACCCTTTATTGTAATTGGAGTTTCGGGCCCGTTGATGAAACGTCAACCACGTTTTTTTAATCCAATTCTGTTTAACAACAACAAGTTTACCGGCAGAAAAGTTAACGCGTCAGCCGCGGTTCACCCGTTAACGCGTTAACAGGCACGGCCTTCTTTTCGCCTTACCATCTTTACCTAAAAGCCATACTTCAACTTAACCCACACTTCCGAATTTCGCGAATACATGGCAAACATGCCTGCATCGGCATGGAAATAGTCGTATCCGGCGGTAAGACTAATTTGGTCGTTGAGGTCGTATTTGCATGAAAGGCGATTGAATACGCCCCCATGCGACACGTCTATGTAGGCAAAGGAAGACAGAGCCAGCGTGTTGCGAAACAGTTCTTTGGAAACCCTCACTGTTGCCACGCCCGTGTTGCGGAGCACGGAAAGCCCCTCAATACTACCGCCAACATGCTTATGAGCATATTGCGCACTGAGCATCCAGTCGTTACCCGCGTACCAATCTACACCCAACAGCGCGTTAAAGACATTGCGCCCTTGCACCTCGCTGCCAAATTCTGCGTTCTGCACTTCGTTTAAGTTGGCGGCCAATTCGCCACGAACCACAAACCTGCCAATGGGAAACGAGACGTCGGCGCCGAACATCGTTAGGCGACGATAGTGGCCAACAACCGTCATAGCAGCACCCGATGGATCTACGGCATAACTGAAAGCGGGCATCTTATTCCAGGTGTGTAAGCCGCAGAAAGAGAAGTCTATGCCACTGAGATTTACCGAAAGCCTTCCGCCGAACTCCACGTTGCGCAGCCGCGTTTTGGGTTTTCGGCTGTCCAAGTCGAACGTGTAGGGCATCGGTGCATCGATGTGCGCGGCCCAGGGGTTACGCTCATCGGTGGGCAGGATGAAGAAATCGCTCACGGGGATGCAAACCAGCTCTACATTAAATGCCTGCCTAACGAGCCTCAACCGAAAGGCATTAACGGGCGTTCGGATGTCGTCGTAATCTTGTGCGAGGAACTCCGTATAATCCATTGGCGATATTTGGTCGGTAAGCCGCAAGGCATCCGCCACGCCCCAGATGATGATCTGCCGCCCTGCACGCAGGTCTATACGGGCGTTTGCATACGACAGGTAGGCCTCGCGCAGCGTAATGCCCGTTTGTTCTTTCAGCAAGGCGTTGTAGATGGCGTTCATCGAAACGAACAGCCTTGCGCCGCCTTTCTCCAACGTCAGTTCTCCACGCGCCCTTGTTCGCGAGGCCAGCCACTCGCCTTTGCCTTCGGTTCGGGCGGCATGATAGGTGTCGAGAAAGCCCTTTACCTGCACTTGCAGCTCATCAGCAGGTGTTTCGCCCACCAGCAACGTATCGGTTGCCGTATCTTCATCCTGCGCCCCTGCCTGCGCCGACACCGCCAGCGCAAGCAGCAGCAGGAGCATAAGCCTTGCCGTTTTCATATTCCCTTTTCTAATCTAGCAACAGTAAACAGCTCCGCATCTATCTTCAGGTCGAACTTTTGGTCGCTCATTTGGAGGATGGTTTTGTGTCCTGTCTGCACATTGCTCATCTCCATGCGCCCCATCACCCAAAAACCTTGCACCTTCGAGACGTTGCTTACCACAAGACTGCGGTGCAACTTGTCGAGCTTATCGTAATATTCGGCCTTAACCACCACCGCGCAGTCTTGCCTTATCCAGGTGATGCGTTTGGAATATATCCCGTGTTTGTCGTTGGGAACCGACTGCACCACCCAGCATTTCTGTCCTCCGAGCATTTCTTCGCGCAGCAAGGTGTGGGTTTCTTCGTCCACGTTGCGGCTGCTCATGTCGTCGTACGTAAAGTCGCTACCCATGAAATAGTCGGTTTTCGACGACTTTCCGCTGATGCGCCTTGTTTTTTTCATGGCGGGCAGGTATAGCCAACGATCGTCTTCGCGTTTGGCATTGTCGTAGTCCCAGGTAAGGAAACCCGTGCCTTTCACGTCGCCCGGGTAGGTAAAAAACATCACCCGCTTGCTGTCTTTTCCCACATCCATAGCCCACGAAACGAGTTTACGTTCGCGGCGATTGCCGTTTTTCTGTATCAAAGTCATCGTCAGTGCGGCATAACGGGTGTCTCCGTCGGGCCGGTTCTTCACTTTGAGCATCACGTCGCGCCCCGTTAGGCCGGCAGCAGACGCCGAAATGGCCGAACACGCCAAAAGGATTGCACTTAAAAATATTGTTTTCATTGCTATGATATTTATTTGATTAATACTAAGTTGCTATGTGTCAAGGTTTGGCCTTGCCGTTTTGGACTTTGCCGAAGATGTGTAAATACTTAAACAAGATGGGCGTAATGAAGAGGTCGGCCAACAAGGCAGAAACCATTCCGGCAATGGCCAATATGCCCCAGTTGCGCAATTGCAGGGCGTTAGACACCGTAAAGCCGGCAAAAGCGACGGAGATGATCAACGTAGACATCACGATGGCCAGGCCTTCGGTGCGGAAGGTGCGCTTGATGGCCAGGTCGTAGTCGCCATAACGGTTGTAGGCCAGGTGCCCATGATTGATGAAATGGATGGTATCGTCTACGGCAATACCCAACACCATGGGGATAAGCGATGCCGTCATCATGTCTAAGGGATAGTCCAACCAGCCCATCATGCCCCCCACGATGATGGCCGGGGCGATGTTTGGTATCATGCCGATGAGCCCCACCTTCCAATTGCCGAAGACAAGAACAAGGATAACGCCAATGACAAGCACCGAAAGCAACATCGACCACATTTGTCCGCGCTCCACATACTGCTGCATGGCGGTGAACTGGGGGATGTTTCCCACAGCCGACACGTGGGCATCGGGGAAGAGCTTTTGTGCCTCTTGCTCGATGAGTTGCATTTCTTTCTCGGCCTCGTTCGAGTTGTACGAGTTGAGTTCTATCTGCAAACGCAGCCGCTTATAGTCGTAGTCCATCCAGTATTCGGCTTCGGTTCCGCCTGCATTTTCGTAAAGCAGCAACAGCTGGGCCACCATGTTGGGGTTGTGCGGTATGGCATAGGCCGAGTCTTTGTTGGCATTGAGCGTGCAGTTCATGTCCTTTATGATGTCGAGAATGGAGTTGTGGCGTTTGGTTAGCTTATAGGTTTGGGCAATGCGGCTTAGTTTGTCGAGCTTTTCCAGGTTGTTCGGCAGTTTGGCATCGCCGGCTTTGGGCAGCACAATCATCACGTCGTACGAGTACATACTGCCCAATTCGGTTTGGCAAAGGTCGAGGAAACGAGCCACATAAGGCACCTTTCGGCCCATGGTGCGTTCTACATCGAAGGCCGGTTCGATGCTGAACAAGCCGACAGCACAAAACGCCGTGAACACAACCGACACGATAACGACAGCACGATGGCGGCGAATGACGAAGTTTCCAAGCCGTTCGAAGAGCGTTCCTGCACGCCCTTCTATGCTGTGATTCATGTGCGGGTGCGGCTTTCGGTTACGTCCGAACGACAGCAACACCGGCGTAATGAAGAGGCAAGTGCCCAAAACGCCCAGCAAACAGAGCGAGGTGTTAAGTCCTATGGCCTGCATGGGCACAATCTTCATGGCCAAGAAGGTTGCCATTGCCGCGATGGTGGTAAGCCCGGAGAGCAACACGCCCCAGCCGGTTGAGCCTACGGCCTCGACAACAGACGTGCGCCGGCGCCCCGTTTGCACAAATCGGGTTTTGAAGAAGTTGTAAAGGTGGATGTTATAGGCTATCGAACAAGCGAATGCCAGTATGACGGCAATCATCACGGTGGGCTGGTCTACGTAGATGCCCACCCAGCCAATGACGCCATAACCCAACAAGATGCCGACCACAGATGTGAGCAACGGCGCAACCACACCGCGCAACGAGCGCGTTACGAAAAACATAATTAAGATGGAGGCGATGAAGGCGAAGAGCATCAAACGGCCCATTTCGCCCTGCAAGAAGGTTACCTTTTCGTGGGTTAGATAAGGCATGCCCGAGGCGTTGGGCGACAATTCCCGATATTTGGGCTTGCTGATGATGTGCGCCAGTTCCTTTCCCGTGAGTATGTCGGGCGAGGTATTGTTGGTCTTTTTCCATTCCTGTTCGGGCG
>ERZ772986.582-NODE-582-length-22436-cov-6.732184_pt1 | contig 22436 bp, 17 predicted proteins | sample MGYA00511898_ERZ772986 | MGnify/ENA primary metagenome ERZ772986 (study PRJEB29015, sample SAMEA2737934) | human oral metagenome | biome: human oral; feature: human-associated habitat; material: dental | place: China | collected 2148 ... | reverse complement strand
CGATCGTCTCCTTCAGATAAAATTCGTCCTCTGCGATGCGTCCCGTGAGAAACGCGAGATTTGCATAGGCGGCACGCGCACGTTCCTCTGTGTTTTCAGCTCTCTGCATGGCACAGTGATAGAGCACAGCCTGCGCGAGTGCCGTGCCGATCGCGTTGCTTGCCGTGTTCCATCCCGCATATGCCGTGAGTGCATTTACAGGCACATTCTTTTCCACAAGAATCGGGAGTAGCGTCTCTTCCGCATGGAAGTGACGCGAGAGATCGACGAGCGCAACGGTTGTCCCTTCTGCCAGCATATCCTTGACGGCGGCTGCGGCGGGGGCACGCGTGCCGATCGTATCCGCACCGTTGTCTCCTGCAGAGATGAGGAGCGTCACGTCGCTGCTCGTGCCGTCCTCTGCGAGAGCTGCGCCGAGCATTGCAATCTTCTCCCGCGCCGTCACATCGTTCGAGACCGCCATAAATGGGAAAATCATATCTGCCATATCCGCCCGCGCATAGCGCAGGGCGATGCGCGGAGCTGCACCGCCGCGTGTGCGCAGTTCATCCACGGAGAGCCGTGCAAGCATGGAGAGCGCGATCTCGTCCGCGCCGTGCACGATCATCGCCCGCTCTTGGGCGATGTGCTTTTGTGCAAGCAGGGCGGCAAGTTCCTTTTTTTTCAGATTGCCGACGGAGTACTCCTCGCCGTCGTCCTGCCCGAGGATGAGGCGCGTCAATACACCTTCCTCCGTGAGCTCGATGAGCATGGAGGCGAGTTCCGTGCTCTCGTCGAAGTGCGCAAGATATTTTTCCAGATCGTCGGGCGGGAACTCTCCGCGCAGACGTTCCATCTCGTCCTCATCGACGGGCAGACTCTCGCCTACGCGTCCGAGGAGACGTGCATAGGCGAGAAGCGCACGCCGCTCACGCCAGCCCTCGATCCCGTCCTGCGGAATCGCACGCGGCAGAATGTAGAACGCGTGCAGAGGTACGGTGGGGTGCGCTGTGTGCAGCGTGCGCAGATATGTGGAAAGTGCGTCGATATCGGCATGAGAAATGTGTGCCTCGCGCGCCGCTAAAAGCCCGCCCGAGAGCAGCTGATCGATCGAGAGAATCACCGCATCTGCGCCGCCCGCATTCTCTGCGAGCCATTGCCGCATCTCCGTCGTCTCGCCCGCCTTTGAATAGTAGTCCATATACTCCGTCGGTGGCGTTGCGATTTCGCGCCCGATGATCTTCCCGCCGTTTATGACGAACTCTCGGCACGGCGGACGCGAGTCGAGCGGTACCAGGAGAATCGGACGCTTCCCCGCACCATGCTCCATTTCCGTCGCAGCGGACAGCGTACGCCACTCACCGACAGGTGCCGGATGGAATACGAAGTGAAAGAGAAGGAGAAAGAGTATAAGAAAAGCGGCGACAATCCCGAAATTTTGCTTCATGCGGCACACCTCTCTGTTCTCCGTCCCATCGGCATTATTTTACTGGATACCGTTCTGTTCCGCAATCCATTCTTTGTTGCAGAAGAAACAAGTCGTCCGAAAAGGTGCAGGGAAAATTGCACAAATCTGTGCGTTGTGCCTGTTAGAATGGGAGCATAGGAAATGACATGGACACGACGGGATCGGAGGTATGACCTATGACGACGATGAACCAGCTGAAAGTAAACCTTCATATCACAGAGCGTTGTAATTTCAGATGTCGGTACTGTTTCGCGCACTTTGAGAACAAGCAGGACATGGGAATCTCGGACTGGAAGCGCGTGATCGACAACCTGAGGCAGAGCGGCATGGTGTCACAGATCAACTTCGCGGGCGGCGAGCCGGTGCTGCATCGAGATTTTGCGGAGATTGTAGACTATGCCTACGGGCAGGGATTTGATCTCTCTGTGATCTCGAACGGATCTCTGCTGCTCGAAGGGAAAAACTTGCCGCAGGACTTCTTCCGTAAGATCACAACTCTCGGGATCTCTGTGGACAGCATCGAACCGGAAACGTTGCGCGCTCTCGGCTGCTGTGACGCGCACGACAACGTCCTGACTCAGGAAAAACTGGCGCATCTCCTCTCGGCAGCAAAAACGGAAAATCCCGATCTCCTTATCAAACTGAACACGGTCGTCACGAACCTAAACGCGGGGGAGAAGCTCACACATCTGGAACGGGAACTTCCGATTGCCCGATGGAAGTTCCTCAAGATGAAGCGTTTCGATGACGGGCAGCGCACGAACAAGACGCTTGAAATCGACGAGGAGACGTTTCAGAACTTTCTGCGCAGCAACGCTCGTGTGCAAGGGGAGAGCATCCCCGAAAGCTCCCTTACACGTTCTTACATCATCATCGACAATCGTGGATCTCTGATCGACAACGCAGAGGATAACTACAAGACCGTCGGCAGTCTGCTCCGTGAGGATTTTCGGACGGTGTTTTCCCGCTACGCATTCGATGAGGAGCTCTATGCAGATCGTTATGAAAAGGCGGGGTGACAGCCGCTCTGCCCTCGCTCTTGCAGATGATGCGTATATTCGGTAAAATAAGAGATAGCTTAGGAGGTGTGTGCTTTCATGAGACAGAACATTGCCATCAATTTTTTTAGTCCGGTGCGTATGGAGAAGGACCCGGATGCAAAGACGGGGCTGCGTGTCTCCTGTGTGAAAGAGAGCCCGTTTGTTCTGGAGGTGGGCGCAGAGCCGTTCCCGGGATTCCAGACGAACGAAGCTCCTCTTGCGAATATGGTTGACCTGCTCGCACGCGATGGAGAGCAGCTGCACCGCATCTACTGTCTTGTCACGCCGCAATGCCTCTCCAAAGAAATGGGCGGCGAGGATAGCGATCTTTTGGTGATTGAGAATGAGGCGCGGCGTATTTATTCGAGCCCGTTCGATTTTTGGTGTACCCGTATGAAGCGGTTGCGTCCCGCACTCACGGAAGCCATATTCATCCCGATCCTGCTCAGCTATCGTGAGGACGCTCTCATTCAGGACATTGAGGGTCATGTTGCATCCCTTACAGAACGCATCAAGGCAGATGCCGGCGGCTTCGCTGCATGGGGAGACTGTCACATCTATGCGGATATTACAGGCGGGGCGCGTTATGTCAACATGATGATGACTTCGGTTCTGCAATTCCTGCAATATGACGGAATGCAGATTGAGAAGATGCTCTATGCGGATTTTCATACCCTTTCGCAGGAGAACCGCATCTTTGACGTGCGTGCCGCTGGTGATGTTTATAAGTTGGTTGCGGGTGCGGATGCATTCGTCTCCTACGGAATTTCCCGCACTATTGAGGAGTATTTCGGCTATGACGCAGCGACAGGTCGAGCGGCAAAACCCATTAGCAGTGCGCTCAAGGACGTACTCGGCGCAATGCACACTTTTTCCGATGTGATTCAGATCTGTCAGACGGGAAATGTGCCACGCGCATTAGACGGATTAAGTGAGGCACTTGCGGCATTCTTGGAGATGCCCGAAGAAGAACGTACGGTGGATGACCGTATGTTCATGCAGATCATAGATACGATCACAGAGGGGTATGGTGCATTGCTTGCGGTGGCGGACGGCGAGACGGAACGCTATGAGGTCATCATCCGCTGGTGCGCAGAGAAGGGGCTTCTCCAACAGGCGATGACCTTTGCAACGGAGTGGCTGCCTGTCTGCTTCATCCGGCGCAAAATCGTCTATCCTCTGCCCATGCTCCGTTCCTGTGCGAGGTCGGCGGTGGATCGGATGCACCCCGGGTGGATGCAGAACTTCATCATCAGTCCGAACCTTTACTGGAATGCCATTCAGGAGTGCAAGAAAAAGAACGATCCGATTGTTCTTCAACTCGGTCTCGAAAAGTGTACGTTTCAGCAGGGCAACCCAAACAGCAGTGAAGCACGGTGGGCTGCATGGCAGGACACATGGCAGCAGCTACTAGAGAAAGCGGAAGTTGTACGGACGGATTGCGGAAAGAGTATCATGCTTGACTGCTTGCGTACACACTTTTTCCTGCGCGAGCGGCGAAATCTGGTGAACCATGCAATCGCGGAAAATGTATCGCGCAGGGAACTCGAAGTGCTGCTCGACGATGCACTTACGGCACTTGCTGCGGCTACGAACAGAATACAGAAGGGAGCAATGTAAGATGCGGAAGGATATTATGCTTTGCTTTTTGAGCGATGTCAAAACTCAAGATAAAAAAATTTCTGTCGCAGAGTATCAGAACATAGGAGACCAAAAAGAATGCCATACAACGAATGAATCCGCTGTCCGCTATTTGCTATATGGATCGAATGAGCCTGTGGATAAGTTGTCGCGTCTCTTTCTCGTGCGGACGAACAAAGTTACTGGAAATATTACTTGTCTCGTGAAAGAACAGGATTCGGAAGGCAAGGAGACTTCTCGCTACATAGACTACAAAGATGAGCAGGAGAGAACATGGACGCATTATAAGTATTTCTTGCACCGCATTTCTGAGCTTATAGCGGATACAGAGGAGATTGAAGATATTAGGGTTAGGGACATTGTCGAACATATTGATTTTGATGAGGATAAGCCCATTGAAGAAAATATGAACGCACTTATCCGCGTCGCCTCCTGCGTACGCGCCTATGCGAAGAGCGTCCGAGAAGATGACCCTGCGGCAGAGATCGTTCTCCACGTTGACTGTACGGGCGGAATGCGCAACGCCTCTATGATTCTCGTTGCACTCATGCGTCTCCTCCAATATGAGCGCATCGAGATTGGTAAAGTTCTCTACTCGAATTTCAATCGAAATGATCCACAAAAGAATCGGGTGGAGGAAGTCAATCCCTTGTACTCATTCTTTGACCTCGTTGCGGGGGCAGAGGAGTTCGTCCGTCATGGGGAAGTGACCGTGCTGAACAAGTTCTTTGAGAAACGGGAGCGCAGCATACATCTGGATACACTCCTCAATGCCATGCAGAAGTTTGCAGAGGAACTGAAGCTCTGTCATTACGGTGATTTGAGCGAGGCGATTACAGCCCTTCGAGATGCCATTCATGATTTTCCGGAGATCTCTCCCTCCGATGTATCATCGGCAGCAAAGCAGAATGACGATCTCATGTGTCAGATGCTTGCGCGCATTCAGGAGGACTATGCACCGATTCTGAAGGAGGAACTCGATGACATCGCCCTCATTCGGTGGTGCATTTCTCATAATCTCCTTCAGCAGGCGATGACGCTCTTTACCGAACGTGTGCCGGAATCCTTGGTTAAGTCAGAATTTTTGTGGATTCAACCTGCTTATCAAACAGATTTTTCCAACGAGCAAAAGAAGGATTCGATGAATCGGACGGAAGCTTTCTATCTTGTCAATATCTATCCGAAGTCCCGCGGAGATGTAGGACAACAGAAAGACACGCAGGACACGATGCTGAACCGAGCAAAAAAGGTATGGAAGGAGCGGTTTGGAGAATTCCTGCAAAACCTTTTGACGGAGCCGCACCATGTAGAGAAGCAAGACATTCACAAGCTGCTTGAAAAGCCGTTGCCTGAATTCGATGAAATACGCTTAAGCAATGCAGCGGAATTGGGCAAAATTCTCTTTTCCATTCATACCATGTGCAGAGCGCAGGCGGGAGAGGTTTCACCAGTAAGAGCACAGATCCAAGACTATCTTGAACGTGTTCAAAAATGGTACACTGATCCAAAGACAGTGAAGGCGCATGCCATTACACAGCCAGAGGATATTTTTACAAAAGACGACCACGAGCTTGCGGGAACGATCATCAAATTCATGGAGGAAAAAGTTGGTCAAGCAAGGTTTTATCTTAGTGTAGAACGGATGTGTGGAGCAGTCAGAATGAACGAGGGGCGCCTCTGTTCGTGGAATCTGGAGGAGGCACGTCGTATTCTCACACGGTATTTTGACATCAAGGATGAGCGAAATCATACAAGCCATGCCGGGAACAAAACAAGACGATTTGATTCTGCCGAATTGGAAAAACAAATGAGTATTGCACTTGATGAAATCGAAGATGCGTGTGCGAAAGAAAAGGTGGAATGTAATGCCTTCATCAACCACACAAATCACCCCTCCTCGCGTTGGGAGGAGGGGCAAAAAAGGGAGGCAGAGGGCTACGGCACACTTGTCGATCTGGCGTTTCCTGCAATTCCACCGGATTGGAGCAAGGATGAGGTGTGTCGTCTGGCAGAGGAGAATGCACGCACGATCCTTGCGCGAAAACCTGCGGCGGTTCTTGTGCAGGGCGAGTTCAGCTATACTTTTGCCCTTGTCAGCATCTTGAAGGAGGCAGGAATCCCAACCCTCTCTGCGTGCAGTGAGCGCCATGTCACCGAGCGCACGGATGAAAACGGGGAGACTGTGCGCGAGTCACGATTTGCTTTTCGAGGCTTCCGCACCTATTGATCCAATTCCTGCGGGGGATCGCCGTATTCTCTTTGGTAGAGTTCCTGTGCCTTGCGGAGGCGGCGCACAATCTCATCGCGGACGGAGGTCGGTTCGAGGACACGGGCATATGGACCGAGGGAGAGAATGCGGCGCAGCACATCTTCTTGTTCAAACGTGCAGAAATAGACGGTAAGATGATAGCTTCCATCCTGCTCAATGAATGCCTTTTTGTCAAAGGCTGAGAACAGCGTGTATGTTCGTTCACGTGCATTACGCGAATCATGAAAGGCAATCGTGACAAAATTGCGCTTCTTATCGTCCGTGGTGCGACCGTTTTCCGACAGATATGTCTGCCATGTCTGCCGTGCCGCTTGAAAGTCTTCATATGGCATCGCCGTTGGGATGCAGAGAGGGAGCTGTTTCTCTGAAACAATATGCGGTTCATGCGCTTGTGCATCCCAGAGCAGGAGACTGTATATGCCGTTGGAGGTGTTTTGCCGAAGAAACAGCGGAACATAGTTCTTTGTTTGGAAGGAGATTCCTTGATGCGTTCGGAGTGCGTATATTACGGTCGTCAACGCCGTATGAATCTCTGAGGGGCGTTGATCGAGCGGATGCCAAATCGGCTGACGTTTCCAACATGAGAGATCGAATGGGGCGATATTGACGAGCGCAGAAAGCAGTTTTTCCTTTAGTGCTTTTGACAGGAAGAGATCAGCTTCCTGTGAGAGCAGGCAGGTCTTCAGCCAGCGGCGTTCCAGCGTCGTCGGAAGAATAGGGATTTTGTTCTTCGGTGGAACGACAATGAAGTCTTTGGGTGTTAGTTTTTTTTCGTTTGCAGATGCACTTAGCTCGAAATCGAATGCCGCCATGATATACTTACAAAAGAGTGCTTCATGTGCCGCTCCGTTATAGGGCGCATCATTCAGAAGCTGTCGCAGTGTCGGCAGCTTTTCACCATCTTTTTTCTTATCGCACAGACGATTGTGCCAATCGACCAACCAGTGGAACATTCCTGCATTGACCTCCTGGAATAATGTGTGATCGGAAGCCGTGCTATTCTTATTTTTACCAGGGATATTCAGTTTATCCGGTTCTGTTTTTTCACCGAACGGACTTGGATGCCCCTTGTAGAGACAGAGTGCTTGCTCAATGCCGGAACGCATATGCTTATGCAGACTGGTCTCCGTATCCAACAGTTCTATATTTGGCAGAAATGTCCGAAGGAGAGGGAGATACTTTTTCGTATCGCGGCAGGAAAATTTGCACAGCACATGATCTTCCATGTCTTCGCAAATCTTGACCTCAGGGAGCTCGGTACGAATACGTTTCATGATCGCGCGTTTTTCAACTTCTGTTTGAAAGTGAAGGCGGAGGCTTACCTCGATTTTTCTATCCTGTTCCTCCTGCTGAGAGGACAGATCAGAAATCGGATCGACGAGACGCAGATCACTGATCTCCTCAATGCGCAAAAGTTGACGGGATGGTTTTGCACGAGATGGTTTGTCTGGCTTATACACGAAATTGGCGATCAACTGACGGCGTCCATCTCCCAGCTCGTCTTCCCGTATTTCGAGTGGCTGCGCCGCAGCAATGGGGATATCCTTGACGATACCATTCTTTTTGTGCCGCCATACAAACTGTAAATATTTACCACCGACAATAGCGAGGAGTATCTGATAGACAACATCATCGTCAAGAATGCGGCGAATATCCAGATTTGTAAAATGAAAGGGCTGATGTCTGTTTGGAGCTATGGTAAATCTGCGACAGAGCGTGTTTGCAAGAAAATAGCCGGGGACGCTTAGAAACGCTGTGTTCTTGAAATAATCGACGGCAAAGAGGAGAGCCTTTACCTCATTCGCCGATAGACAGGCAAAGGGATCGTCTGCGAGTGCATAGTTTTTTTTCCTTTTGCCGAGGCGAATTTCTCTCACCAGACCAAATTGGACAAGTTGTCCTAAATGTGTACGAATCAAATATGGGGTTAGTTCATGATCCTTTTTTTCGAGAATTCTTTTCAGTTCATAGGAGATGAAAGGGCTTAACTTTATCTCAATATCATTTTGAGAGAATCCGTTTCCATAATTATTATGGTGGGTGTTTAGTACATGGAGCAACCAGGTGAGGAGAAAAATTTGGTTTGTCGTTAATGTTTTAAGGCAATAGGTTTCGGCGAGAAAGTTTTCATTGCCATCATAGGAATTGCCACGGATTGCCGGGCGTTTGTTCTTCTTGTAATTTGTCGTTTGGTATTGATCAGGGAGTACATCCATACATAACCTGTGATAATTATGATATTTGCGCACGGCGGAGAACATCTGCGTGAGATCGTTTCTTGAATAACAACCATATGAGGCATAGCGAAGAAAACGTCGGATTTCTTCGTAGGATCCAGGGAATTCCATATCCTCATTCCTTTCTCAATCTATATTCTTATGCCGTATAATTTCGTCATATCCGGTCATAACCCTTGTCATAGGAGGAAAATATGTTAGGTGTTCTGGTTCTGCGTCTGCGCGTGGAGCGGGGCGGTCATTACTCCGTGTTTCCGGGCAAGCTGCTCCACGGTGCGCTTTTTCGCTGCATTGCCGCATACAATGCCCCGCTCGCGGGCGATCTTCATGAACGCAGGGTAAAGCCCTTTACCGTCGGGATGCTGCGGCGTGCGGGGAAAAGCTGCGGTGCAGTCCCGCAGACGCGGGAGCTGAATGAGCCGCACTATACTGCGGGGGAGAAGCTGCTGTTGCGGTTGACCGCACTCGATGAGGATGTGCTTTTCGCACTCCTTCACATCCCGTGTGGAACACAGCTTGCAGTAGGGAAACTCGTCTTCACCGTCGAGGAGGTTCTTGCCAACGGGCAGAAGGACACAGGATGCGTCGAGATGGAGGAACTGATCGCGGCGGCTCTCTCGATGGAGGAGGTTACACAGTTTCGCATTTCCTTCCGATCGCCGACGGTATTTCGCGTGGATAATGCTGACTGTGCCGTTCCGCGTCCCGAACTCATCTTCGCCTCCCTCGCGGATAAGTGGACGTGGCAGAGGTTTCCCTCTGTTCTGGACAAAGCCTATGTGCGCGGGATCGCCGCAAAGCTAACGCAGCTCGAATGGAGGGGGGCAGGACTTCGGATTCGGCAGAGCGCACAGAGAACAGTACCCGGATTTATGGGGGATTTCACGTTCCGCATGGATCGCCTCTCTGCGGAGGAACGGGAGATTATCCTGCTGCTCGCGCAGTTTGCGCCCTTTTGCGGGACGGGGCGGCTGACTGCGCAAGGCTTCGGGGAGACGCAAATCGAATTTTCATAGGAACAGTGCAGGGAAATTGCACTTTTTACGGCTGATTTAGTCTAAGATGATAGAGGGAAAAAGATTAGAACTGTCGAAATATAGTGTATTCTATATTGATGAGATTGAGGAGGCTGTGCAGTGGAAGACAGGACATATACATATCAGGCAATACTCTTTGACACACGCTCTATTCAAAAGTATATCTTTTCGAGCAATCGGCTCAAGGCGAACATCGGCGCATCTCATATTGTCGATCGCGTTTTCGATGATGTGCTGCTGCCCGCCGTACGTAAAGTCTTGGGGGAGGGGGCACTGGATGAACGATCGTGGGGACAGCCGGAGAAAATCGATTGGACAGATATGCAGACAGCGGTGCGCGTGGGCTACATCGGCGGCGGCAATGCGCTCCTCCTGTTTCGGACGGAAACGCTGCCCGAGACACTTCGTTCTATTGTGTCTGAATTCACGAAGAAACTTCTCGAAAAAGCCCCGGGACTTCGTACCGGGGCCGCGATCGGCACAATGGCACTCAGGGCAGACGGCAGCTATGCGAGCGCATCGGATGACTCGGATGCACCAAATGATTTGACACGTCTCGTTCACAAATTAAAGGATTTCCAGAATAGAGTGATTCCCGTTGTAAATGTCCCCTATACTGGATTGACTCTTGTATGCAGTGAGAGCGGAGAGACTGCGAACGTATGGATGAGGGACGAGAAAGAGCCGAACGGTGACAAAGAATCTGACGATGTGGCGAGTGTTCCGGCAAACGTGAGGATGAGAGATGAGAAGGCGCCGAACGGGCGGTTCTACGCGTGGGAAGTCGCGGAGAAACTGCGCGTGGCAATGCCGCCGGATGAAAAACCGGCAGCGGTGCAGACCGCACTGATGGAGAAACTGCAATCTTTCCTTCCGCCAAAAGAGCGGGAGAACTTTATGAAGAACTATGCTTTCCCGATGAAGTTCGATCAGCTCGGACAGCAAACGCCGAAGAATGACATTGCTGTCGTCCACATCGATGGCAACAATATGGGGAAAAAGTTTGAGGAATGCAGGACGCTGAGTGAGCGCATTCACTGCTCGATTGAGATTCGTCGCCATACGATTGCCGCCTTTACCGCACTGGTGCAGGATATTGTAGCGCATATCGTGGAGGAGAATATCGAAGGGAAAAACATCAAGCGCTATAGGGGCGAGCTTGTACTCGAAAGCTGTCAAGAGGGAAGTATCTTTCTTCCCATCCGCCCACTTGTTTTGGGCGGCGATGATATGACCTTTGTCTGTGCTGCTAAGGTCGCGGTGGAGTTTGCGAGTTTTGTGATACGTCATTTGATGGAAAACGGCATTGACAGCTGTGGCGGCATCACCATCATGAACACATCGTACCCCTTTTTTCGCGGGTATCAGATGGCGGAGGAACTCTGCGCAGCGGCGAAGAAGCGTATGCGCGAGAGCAAAGAGGCGTCCTGCTGGCTTGATTTTGCCATCCTGCATGGCGATCAGGCATCGACCCTTCTGCAGTTTCGTGCGCAGGAGTACAGCGGCTTGTGTGGCAACCTGCATTTTGGACCTTATCGCGTTGACGCTGAGGTGGGAGAGACGGAGAGTCTTGCGGCACTTCTTGCAGCAGCACGAGGGATGCGGAAACTTCCGAATAACAAGGTCAAGGAGCTGCGTCGTGTCCTGATCTACAGCGAACATGAGCAGCGGCAGTTCCTTGCACAGCTTGGCTATCTCAGGATGCGTCTTCCGTATGTGGAGGCATGGCGTGATTACGAGAAAGACCTTTGGGGGAAGGATAGGCGAACCCCCTATATGGATGCGGTTGAGCTGATGGATTATATCATAGAGGATGAGGAGGTGTGCATATGAAGAAAAAACAAAATGCTGCTGAGCGGCGAAACGCAAAAAAACAGCAGACACAGGAGGCGCGCCTTGCAGCGGTAAAACAAAAACAGGAAGAAAAAGAAAAAGCGGAACGTATCGAAAAGGCAAAATCCGCACGTATTCCTGTGAAAACACCGATGCTCCGATATGGAGATAAGGCTTCGAGCGCGGAGATCAAACCGAACGACCCCATTTCCATCTACGTCAAGACTTTTTCTCCGCTGCATCTTGGCTCGGGAGGTGCGGATATCCACGTTGATACCGATGTTGTGCAGGATGATGTCGGGCTCCCGTATTTCCCCGCGAAGCGGCTCAAGGGGCTGCTCTATGAGAGTGGGCTTGAGGTTTCGGAGATGGCGGAGATGGCGGAGCAGTCGGGGGCTCGTCTCATTGACAAAGAAAAATGGGATACACTCTTTCAGCGCGGCAGAGGCGGCGCACAGCAGCTGGTCGTTTCCAATCTCTACCTCGAAAACTATGATGTGCTCCACGCAGATTTGTCGTATTTGCAAAAAACCTGCCCGTCCGTGTTCCGCCCTGCATACGTCCTCGACCAGTATGCGAGCGTACGCTATCAGACGGCGATCAATGCGGCAACCGGTGTTGTCGAGGAGAATTCGCTGCGAAATATGCGCGTGCTTGATGCGGGGCTTACTTTCGTTGGCGAGGTTCGGATTCTTGGCGGGGACAAGGATTGTCTCAAGACACTTGCGCTTGCCGTGCGGAACCTCTCGCAGTGCGGCGGAAAACGTACGCGTGGATTTGGGCGGATTGCCTGCACACTCACGCAGGGCGGCAAAGATATCCTTTTCCCCCTTGTGGAGGAGGCACTACCCAAAGCCGGAAGGAAAGGGGGAAAAGTATGATGATGGAGATACAGGTTCGGATTCGCACAAAGACCCCCGTCATTCTTCCATGTACGGGAGACGCGTCGGATTTGACGGAAACGCAGGAGTTCTTCAGTGGCTCGGTGCTGCGTGGAATTCTTGCACGTCAGTTCATCGGGAAACAGAAACTGGATGACGACGCACATGAAGACGAGGTGTTTAGAAAACTCTTTTTTGGCGATCTGCGCTTTGTCCATGCCTATCCGTACGATCCGCAGAACGATGCACGGGCGATGATCCTGCCCCTTTCCCTTCAGCGGAGCAAGGACGGAACGCGTATCAAAGACCTCCTGCAAAGTGCCCCAGAACCGAATTTCAAAGGTGTGAAAGGTTTTGCTATGATCGTCGAAGGGGAGATTCACCCTGTAGATGTGCAAAAGAGCATCCGCTTTCATATGAGCCGCACTGATCTGAAACGCGAAGACGGAACAGAGCGGCTTGCGGGGAAAAGCCAAGACGGCGGCGTCTACAACTATGAGGTGATCGCGGCAGGGCAGGATTTCCTCGGGTACATCTATGGATCGCTGCAGTCCCTCAATGCGCTCCTCGAACACATAGAAGAGAGCACTTTTTCCTGCTATGTCGGACGGTCGAAATATACGCAGTATGGTCTGTGTGAGGTAACGCTTGGCGAGCCGCAGCCTGTGCAGAGGATAGCCGCTCCATCAGGAAATACTGTATACCTCCGTATGGAAACCCCATTTATCCCGCATGGTGGTACGCCGGGAGATGTTGCCTCCATGCTGACGGAAATTACAGATCGCTTGAACGAATTCGGAGGCGGTAGATTTTTCCTTGCAAAAAAGAAGTCTGTTTCAAACGCGGTAACAGATGCACTGCCATACTGCATTTTTGCGAAGACCGAGGAGATTGACAACTTTGTCGGTGTATGGGGGCTGCGGCGTCCACGCGAAACTGCTCTTGCGGCGGGAACGGTCTTTGCCGTCGAGAAGGAGGGAGGCTGGCAGGATGCAACTGCGGTGCTCAATGAGCTTTGTCGTAGCGGCGTTGGACGCCGCCGCGCAGAGGGCTTCGGTCAGCTGCGGATTTGGACTTGCGATGATCTTCGTTGGGGGATGCCTCGGCAGATGACGTGCGATGGGCGGGAATCGATTTCTGAGAAGACAAAGGCTCTCGCACGAAAGATCCTGCTCGCACACATCATCGAACAAGTGAAACACATTGCAGATGAGGATGCGAAAGGGGCGATGCGAGCTTACGGGGCGTGTAGGACGCATCCATTCACACGTCTGGAACAGGATCTCGGCGTGCGTGTGAAAAATGCAAAACTGAGCATGGAAGGCAGTGTCGCAGACTACAAAACGAATACGCCAATCGGGGATATGGTGGATCATGTCGAGATTTGCGGGCGATCCCTTCGTACATATTTCACCGTGGGAACAGAGATCACAACCATGCCGTATTATGCAAAGGCGGCAGAGACAATGACACCGGATTCTGATTTGGCGAAGGCTGCCGATACGATTGGTATGGAGATCAATGAGCTCCTGTGTGCGGAGGACGTCTATCATGCCTACTGGCACGCATTCTTTCGCTATGCACGCAAGAGAGTGAAGGCTACGGACGAAGGGAGGTGCGATCATGAGTCAGAAGGAGAATAAGGCGGCGATTCGCGGACGTATCACCGTAAAGGGCATCCTTCAACTGGATACACCGCTCCTCATCGCGGAGGGAGCGTCGTCAAATGAGCGCGGCGGTCTCGACATCCATGTACTTCAAAACAGAGACGGTGTGCCGTTTATCCCGGGCACGTCACTCGCGGGCGTTCTGCGCAGTGCGGTCAAGGACGATAACGTGCGTAATCTGCTCTTTGGAACGATCGACGAGGATCATCCACAGCAGAGTGCCGTTCTTCTCTACGACGTCCTTCTTGCGAATGTAGAGATCGGTGTGCGTGACGGCGTCAGCATTGATGCGGTCACGGGGACGGCAATCAAACACCATAAATACGACTACGAAGTTGTGGAGAAGGGCGCAAAGGGCGATTTTTATGCCGAGATTGTTTTGCGGCAGATCCATGTGGAGCAGAAAGAGGCATTGACAAAGGAACTGCGTCATCTATGCAGGATGTTGTGCAGTGGATTCCATGTTGGTGCGCTTACAACAAAGGGCTTCGGGCGTGTTCATATGACACAGATTGATATTGACTGCTACGATTTCAGCAATTCTGATGATGTTGCCGCATGGCTTTCGCCTGAACGTAAACCGGCGGTCATGCACAGGGATGAAAGTGATTTTTTGGATGTGGAGCATCCACGATATGCCGCAGAGGACTTTATGATCGAGGCGGATTTTGCTCTCACAGGATCGCTCATTGTTCGGGACAAGGATGACGACAAAGATGTTGCTGCGACGATGAAGAAGTCGGGTGGCGAATACATCATCCCCGGAACAAGCCTCAAGGGGGTTCTGCGCCACCGCGCCGCATATATCCTGCACGCATTGGGGAAAGATCAGATCGTGGCGACAGAGCTCATCGACCGTCTCATGGGTACAACTGCCGCACGCAGCCGCTTTGTCATCGAGGAAACAACCGTTGCTGCCGCGGCACACGCGCAGACGCGCAATCGCATCGACCGATTTACAGGTGGGACAATAAAATCGGCACTCTTTTCGACCGAGCCGGTATGGCGGAAAACGGAAGGTGGGAGTTCTGTTACACTGTGTTTCGGCGTGCATCGGGCTCGTGATTGGGAGGCGGGGCTGTGTGTCCTCCTGCTCAAGGATCTCTGGCTCGGACGCATAGCGATCGGCGGGGAGAAATCCATCGGGCGCGGCACACTTGAGGGGCTGCGTGCTGTCATCCATGATCGTGGACGCAGCTATGAACTGACGCAGGGACAGCCCTTTGATGCGGGGACGATGCAGCTCTTAGAGAACTATGTGGCGGCATTGCATCAGATGCAGGCAAAGGAGGTGGAGGCATGAGTCCGGAAAAGGAAAAACGATTTCGCTGCATTTCTCAGGTAAACAGTACTGTGGAGCAAATCGACATTTCGGCATCCGAGGATGCACTGTACACAGAACTTGGGCGCTGGGGCACGGAGAAAGCAACGGTCATCCTCTGGCAGATCAATGCAGTCCGCTTCGCCATATGGGAGCAAGGGGTATTCTCATTCTACGATGCTGTTCCTCTGAGGGCGGATCTGCTCATCGAACTTCGCATCTTCAATGAACAGGGAGAGCTGTATCTGCGATGTGAGGACGGTCGGTTCGTTGGCCGACTTCGCACGGACGAGGTTGGGGACGAGGTGGACTATGTCGATACCATTGCGCGCTTTTGGGGAAGCCACCATAAAGAAGACGATGAGGATACTGCATGGATGAAACTGCGTGACCCGTCGCGCAAGCTGGAACTGAAGCTGCCCGCAGTCGAAGGGAAACCCGAATTTGTCGGGCTTGTGACGCGCAGCTACATCGGTGTCGACAATGAGACGGGACAGGCAGGCTATATCGACCATCGCTATTACGCAATCGAATCGGCAGATATGGAGGTATATGATGGGCAAGGAAAATGAGATCGCGACAGCACCGTATAACTTCGTATCCCTGCCAAAGAAGGTGCTCGCTTCGCCGATGGACGGAAATGTCGTGACCGATGAGGAGCGCACACTGAACTACCGTACACATGTCCTTGAAAAGGGGCGGCTTAGTGGGCGCATCGAACTGACGATTGAAACAAAGACCCCTGTCTTTATTGGCACGGGCGTCGGTACAGCGGAGGATAAAGACCTCGAATTGTTTTTTTCGCCGATGGGCGTGCCGATGATTCCCGGCAGCTCGCTGCGCGGTATGATAAAGAACCTCTTCAAGATCGTCACCTGCGGTGCAATGCGTGCGGGCGAGGACTATCAGGATGCGATCACGGTGCGCGTAATGAAAGAAAAATGTGAAAAACGTGTTAGCGACCATGTAGAGCAAGAAAACGCGAATTCCATTGATTATGCAGATGCCGTGTTTGGGTGCAAAGAACTCTGGGCAGGCCGTCTTTCCTTTACCGATGCCCTGCCCGAGGAAGAGCCGCAGATGGATGCTCCCGACTACCCCAAAATCCTCAGCTCTCCGAAGCCGACTGCTGTTCAGCTCTATCTGGAACAAAAGCATGGAGCAGACAGACTTGCGCATTGGGATTCGGAGAAAGTGTCGATTCGTGGCTATAAACTCTATTGGCATCAGAAAAACGGTGCGGATTGGCACGGCGAGAAACCCAAAGATGGGGATGAGCGGCGTAAGATTCAGCCCGTGAAGAAGGGAACGAAGTTTTTCGCCAACATTCGATTTGAACGGCTGTCCGAGGATGAACTCGGCGCACTGCTCAAGACACTGCGGATAAACGGCGACCATCTTTGCTGTAAAATTGGAAAGGGCAAATCCCTCGGACTTGGCAGTATAGAGATTACGTCAAGCCTTGTTCTCATGGATATGAAGGCATCCTATCTGAATGTCTTTGATGAAATGGGGGAATGGAATCGTGCAGAGAGCACGGCAGACAATGCGAAAATACAGAATCTCATCACTGCTTTTGACAACTATGTGAAAGACCGTGAAATCAACTATGATAAATCCATTGAGGAGCTTCGGCATATGCTTGACTGGAACAACACCGAGATTCCCGAGTGGAAAGAACAAATCAAACAGATGAGCATTCAAGACAAGAGGAAACCGTTTCAAAAGCGGTGGATTCTGCCAACGGCATTGGAGGTGGGGAAGAAAAAGCCGTAAATTTTCTTGAAAATATATATGATTTTTGATATGCTTGATTCATGGTGCAGGGAAAATGGAAAGTGCGGCGATAGAGTGGCAAAGCTGTATTCTGTCGTTGGCACTTTCCAAAATGGTGTAAACTGCGTCACAGAACGGGAAACAAGGATTTACGTCATGATTTTGAAGCGTATGTTTTTCTTGCGTGAGCAGAGTATGACGAAAAAATCCATGACTTTCCAAAACACCGTCTCGCCCCATATGGGGCGTGGGGAGCGCGTGTCGAGATTGCACCAGTAAATTGCCGCGTGCGGCATTGAAACAGCTAAGATGATTGAGGGACCCGAAGTCATCGAGTTATTGCACCAGTAAATTGCCGCGTGCGGCATTGAAACGTACTAAACCTGAACGGCTGGATGAGGAAATCAAATTGCACCAGTAAATTGCCGCGTGCGGCATTGAAACGAGCATATCAATGACCGCCACACCCATGTTGTTGTTCATTGCACCAGTAAATTGCCGCGTGCGGCATTGAAACATCGCGGCTTTCGCCTCATCGATGCGCTGCACGATCATTGCACCAGTAAATTGCCGCGTGCGGCATTGAAACTTCTCTATAAGGCAAATAAGCTGAATTCTGTATTCATTGCACCAGTAAATTGCCGCGTGCGGCATTGAAACCGAAATCAGCAGCATGTCTCGCATGAATTTGTTCATATTGCACCAGTAAATTGCCGCGTGCGGCATTGAAACAGCGACATCGGAAGGCTACGAGTACAAAGTCTTTCATTGCACCAGTAAATTGCCGCGTGCGGCATTGAAACAATATAGACTACTTCAACCGCACTGTTTTCATATTGCACCAGTAAATTGCCGCGTGCGGCATTGAAACCCTAACATTTGCCCGATCGTTGTATCTTCTTCATATTGCACCAGTAAATTGCCGCGTGCGGCATTGAAACACCGTTGTTCAAATCGGATGCATCGCTTGCGGTAATTGCACCAGTAAATTGCCGCGTGCGGCATTGAAACTACGGTTCTTTGTCTGAATATCATAGTTTCCATAATTGCACCAGTAAATTGCCGCGTGCGGCATTGAAACATATGCGAAGTCTAGACATACTGGCTGATTAGTTATTGCACCAGTAAATTGCCGCGTGCGGCATTGAAACGAGAGCCGCCTTCCTCCCTCCGTTGCGCAGGAGCTTATTGCACCAGTAAATTGCCGCGTGCGGCATTGAAACCCAGATATGTATCATGAAGATCTAGTTGTAAAGTTATTGCACCAGTAAATTGCCGCGTGCGGCATTGAAACATATAATCGATATGAGGAACAATACCTTTCATATCAATTGCACCAGTAAATTGCCGCGTGCGGCATTGAAACAGTGGAAATTGCCTCGAACATCTCTAAGTTCAAAATTGCACCAGTAAATTGCCGCGTGCGGCATTGAAACCATCTTTGCAAAGATCCTTCATAATATTATGTGTGATTGCACCAGTAAATTGCCGCGTGCGGCATTGAAACAAACTCAATTCCTCGCATCAACGAATTTGGGCTTGTGATTGCACCAGTAAATTGCCGCGTGCGGCATTGAAACCAGATGCAGGAGGGGGTTCCGCACGGCGATATCCGATTGCACCAGTAAATTGCCGCGTGCGGCATTGAAACCCAAAGAAGCGTGGTGGTGCTCTAAGACATGTTAATTGCACCAGTAAATTGCCGCGTGCGGCATTGAAACATGCATGACACGATGATACTCCTCTTTAGCCGTATATTGCACCAGTAAATTGCCGCGTGCGGCATTGAAACATGTCGAGTGCAAGCTGAGAACAGTCAACTGCAGAGATTGCACCAGCAAATTGCCGCGTGCGGCATTGAAACTTCTTCATGGTTGTTGTTCCTCCTTCAGAACACTATTGCACCAGAAAATTGCCGCGTGCGGCATTGAAACCGGATATAACCCGTGCCGTTGTCGCCTGCGCCTCATTGCACCAGAAAATTGCCGCGTGCGGCATTGAAGCTATACGATTGTCGCGTACTCCTTCATCGTGACAAGATTGCACCAGCAAATTGCCGCGTGCGGTGATTTTCTATGAAATACATTATTTGCTACGACATCAAGGAGGATGCGATTCGCGCCCGTGTTGTGAAGTATCTTGAGGCGCGGGCTCTGCGCATCCAGTTCAGTGTGTTTTCCGGCAACTTTTCGATTGCTGAGGTTCGTGCCATGCAGAAGGAACTTCTGCGCCTCACGCAGGGGGCGGAGCGTCCTCTTCTCCTCATCGTTCCCGTTTGCAAGGCGTGCGAAAAAAGTATATGGATGTACGGAAAGCCGTTGGAGGAGGATATCTCCTTCCTTCTCGTCTAAGGGGGTATAGCTATGTCCGTCCTCTATCTTCTTTCTCCGGGAAGTTCTGTACGCAAGGAGGGAGGGCGGCTGGTTGTTGAGAAGGATGGTGATCTCGTTGCCCGTGTGCCTCTGCGTATGGTTACATCCGTTGTGGTGGGCGCATCGGCAGGGGCGACGATCCCGGCTCTTTTTGCGTGTATGGAGGAAGCTGTACCGATTTTCTTCGTGGATGGGCGTTCCAATGTCGTTGGGCAGCTGGCGGGAGAAAATATTACGCTTCGGATGCTTCGATACCAGCTTGCATACGCAGAGGATACGGAAAAAGGACTTGTGCTTTCCAAAGAGATTGTTGCGGAAAAGCTCCGTGGGCAGTATCGTCTGCTTAAGACGTATGAAAAAACGGTTGACGATGTACGTATTGCGAAGGCACTCCATATCCTAAAGCCAATGCGCGCGAAGATTGAGCGTGCGGATACGGCCGATGCTCTGCGCGGGATGGAGGGGACATGCGCACGTGCATATTTTGCGGCATTTCCTGCTCTGCTCGATGTCAAACGGTGGTTGTTCCGTGGGCGTGGCGAGCGTCCTGCGCGTGATCCTGTCAATGCGCTTCTCAACTACGGCTATGCGTTTTTGGAACGGGAGGTGCGGCTTGCACTCATCGGGCATGGGATGGATGTGCGCATCGGATTCTTTCATGCGACGGATGGGCGGCGCACGAGTCTCGTCTTTGATTTGATGGAGCCGTTTCGTGCATCTCTGGTGGATCGATTTGTGTTATCTCTTCTGCGTAAGGGGAGCCTGAAGCCCGATGATTTCGAGACAACGAAGAAGAACGGCTGCCGTCTGTTGGATGAGGCGCGTTCTATTTGGTACGGACGATACGAGGCGTATATGGAGAAGCCCTATCAAGAATATGAGGGAAAGACGCCGCGCGCATTGATTGATGGGTATGTGGAGGCGTTCGCACAGAGGGTGCAAAAAACTTTTTGAGTTATTTATGCGTTGTAGGCAGAGCCGGAACGAGTGGAATCGCTCCGGCTTTTTGCTGTGCGAATTTCTAAAAAATAGTCGAAGATAAAAAGGTGCAGGATTTTTTGCATTTTCATGGCGTTCGGTCGTGTTATATTATCTGTGCGAGCGGCGAGGTGCAGGGCACAGAGCCGCAGGATAAGGATGTCGATGTATGCGAAGGGAGCGATTCATTATGACGGATAAGAGTGCAGCAGAGAAGGTTGTTGGTTCGGTTGTGGCAGGTGGCGTGGCAGCGGGGGCTGCCAGGGCTGTGATTGGGTCGGTTGGCGTGCCGATCCTGATGACGGTGGGAGGGCCTGTGCTGGTGTCGACCGCTCCCCTCGTCGCGGGGATCGGTGCGGCGGTCGCGGCAGGGAGCTTTGTTTCCAAGCTGTTTGACGACTGAGTACGCAGGTTCGTGGGTGTGGGCGGCGTGGTGCAGGACGCTGCGCCGCAGGATAAGGATGTCGATGTATGCGAAGGGAGTGCGTGATTATGACGGATCAGAATCAGCAGGCAAGGAACATGATGGGCAGTATGGCGAACGAGGTTTACGAGGCGAGCGTGGGGGCGCGTGCGCTTGCGCGGGCGGGTGCAAATCCGCAGCTCAAAGGGATTGCGCATGAGATTATGTTTTGTGATAAGTTCAACATCGACCCGACGCATTTTTTGAGAGGGGATCATGCCAGCCTCACAAAGTCCGTTACGGCGCAGATGCGGGATGTCATTGTCCGGAATGCGCAGGGACGTGTGATCGGTCATGCCCAGCTCAAGGATACGGTGAGCACGTCCGGTGTTGCGAAGACGGTGCGCCAGATTGTGAAGGGAAAGTACAGTCGGACGGCGGTCTACGGGACGGAGGAGACGGCGACAAAGGTCACGGAAGCACTTGCGAAGACCGGAAAAGTGACGCAGAAGATCCGCTCGTCGGGAATCTCCTCGGGGACGACGAGCCGGATTGCGGATAAGGCACTTGGCAGGATGCCCACGATGACAGCGCTCGGCGCTGCCGCAAGGTCGGGAGGTGTCGCCGGTGCTGCGTTCGGTGCGGGGATCGAGGCGGTGTCATCCATCTCCGATGTGCTTGATGGCAGGAAGTCGGTTGGTGATGCGGCAATGGATGTTGTGGGCGCGGGTGTCAAGGGCGGTATTACGGGAGCTGCTTCCGGTGCTGCCGGCAGTGTCGCGGCGGGTGCTGCGGGGACAGTGATCTCGGCTGCGGCAGGGACAAGTATCGGTGGAGCTCTTGCCGCGACAACAGGAGGCACGCTCGTCGTTGCGGCGGCTCCGGTCGTGATCGGTCTTGGAGCTGCGTGTGCGGTGGGAAGCGTGATCTCATGGCTCTTTGACGACTAAGTGGGCGTTCTTTATGCGGTTTTTGTGGCGGCTGTCCAAGGGGGCAGTCGCTCCTTTTTTGTACGCATTGCTCAACTGAGAATATCGACCTGTTGAAATGCGAATGTGAATTGTGGTAAAATAGGAAAGCCTATGGTAGAATACTGGGAGGAATGCGATGCGGATCATTACGGGCAGTGCACGCGGCGTGCGTCTGAAATCCCCTGCGGGGGAGGGGACGCGTCCGACGGCTGACCGCACACGCGAGGCTCTCTTTAGTATGCTGGGTGCGCGGGTGTATGATGTGCAGGTGCTCGATCTCTTTGCGGGGACGGGGGCGCTTGCGCTTGAGGCTCTTTCGCGTGGGGCGGCGCATGCGGTGCTCGTGGATCGTGCAACGCACGGGATTCTCACGGAGAATGCCCAGCGGACGAAGCTGACGGCGTGCGTGGAGATTCGGCGCGGTGATGTCTATGGGCAGGTTGCCGCACTCGCCGATGAGGGGCGCACGTTTGACCTCATCTTTGCCGATCCGCCCTATGCGTGCGGCGATAATGCCCGTGTGCTCGCTGCGGTGGATGCGGCGGCTCTGCTCTCCTCGGACG
>ERZ772986.580-NODE-580-length-22519-cov-6.108351_pt1 | contig 22519 bp, 16 predicted proteins | sample MGYA00511898_ERZ772986 | MGnify/ENA primary metagenome ERZ772986 (study PRJEB29015, sample SAMEA2737934) | human oral metagenome | biome: human oral; feature: human-associated habitat; material: dental | place: China | collected 2148 ... | reverse complement strand
AGCTTCCTTAAACTGCTGCAAACGCAGCTCCATATTGTGGAAGTTGGGGATGGTTTCGCCAAGAGGTTCGGCCAAATCAACCAACATTTTTTCGAAGTCCCCGAAAGCTTTTCCGCACGAGAGGGAGCTTTCTGCGTTCACTTCTTCGTGGGTATAGGCATCGGGAATGAACACACTTACGCGCCAATATTGCCCTTTGCCGTCGCGATGATAGGTCTTTCCGTCGGTTGTTGCAATGAAACGCAGGCATTTTCTATCCACATCGGTCTCGCCTTGTGCCAGCAATTTCTTGCGGATGTGTGCCGTGACGGCCTCGATGTTGTGCTGCAACAGGTCGACATCTTGAAACACATGATGGTTGATGCGTTGCAAAATGTAATCGGGTTGCACCGCTTCGGCCGTTGTTACTTTGAGGGTTTCGTTGATGAGCCCATTGCCAATGGGAGCTACTTTCTTAATGGTGCCCTGCAATTGGAACACCGAAAGGATGTCGAAAATTTCTTTTTCGTCTGTCATAACTATGATGCTTAAGATGATGAATGGTTCTGTTTTATGGGCGATCGCTGGGCTTCACGCCGAAGTTTGAGGGCTTGTTGCCCATGAAAAATTCTAACTTTCCGCCGCGAACAATATCTTTAAAGTCGATATAGGCGCGTGAATAGGGTTTGCCATTGAGCGTAGCACACTGAATATACATGTTTTCTGCGCTGTTGTTGTGGGCTACAATCTGGAACGTTTTGCCCTCGCCCACCTGCAAAGTGGCTTCATGAAAGAGCGGCGAACCAAACACATAGCGGCCGCCTGCAGGCTCAACTTGATAAAGACCCAAAGCAGAAAGCACATACCAGGCCGACATTTGCCCCACGTCTTCGTTGCCACTTAGGCCGTCGATGCTGTCATGATACATCGTTTTCAGCACCTCACGCACACGCGAAGCCGTCTTCCAAGGCTGGCCGGCGTAGTCATAAAGGTAGATGATGTGGTGGCTGGGCTCGTTGCCATGCGCATATTGTCCAATCAAACCGGTGATGTCTGGCGAGGCATCCTTGCCCATATCGCCTTTCACAATGAACAGGGAGTCGAGCTTGTTGACAAAGGGTTTGTCGCCACCGAAGGCCGAAATAAGCCCCCGAACATCGTGGGGAACGAGCCAAATGTATTGCCATGCCGTGCCTTCGGTGTAGTCATCGGCGCGGTGAATGACCTTAAAGGGGTCGAAAGGTTCGCGGAAATGGCCTTTAGAATCAACGCCCCGCATGAACTTTGTCTTCTTGTCGAAGTAGAAATCGCGATAGGATTGGCTGCGCTTGTGGAAATATTGGTAGTCTTTCTCGTCCTTTAATTCCTTGGCTAACTTCGCAATGCTGCCGTCAGCCAAGGCATATTCCAAACCTTTGGCCACGGTTTCGTTGGTGGGGTCGAGGTCGAATGGCAGATAACCATATTTCTTTAGCAGGTCTAAACCGCGGTCGCCGTTGAGCTGGGTCTTCTTGGCTGCCTCCAAAACGGCACGCTTATCCACAGCGAACCCCTTCAAAGCGATATCCACTATCACCGGAACTCCGGGGTTGCCCACCATGCAATCGGTTTCGTTTCCCTCAAGGAACCACACCGGAAGGCGCCCCTGCTGCTGCGCAATGTGCAGCATGGTTTCGGCAATGTCGCGCTGCTTTTCGGGATGAATGAGCGTCATCAAGGGGTGCGCTGCACGATAAGTGTCCCACAGTGAGAAGGTGGTATAGGGCGTGAAGTCGCCGCGATGGGTCTTGCCATCGGCACCTCTATACTCGCCATTGACATCGTTAAACACCGAAGGAGCAGTCATCGTGTGGTACAAACTGGTGTAGAAAAGGCGTTTGTCGGTGGCGTTATCGGTCCTAATGGCCACCTTTTCCAGCTCTTTGTTCCAGGCAGATTTTGCCTCGATCACCATGGTTTTGAAGTTCCAACCGGGTGATTCTTGCTGCAAATTCAGGCGTGCATTGTCGATGCTCACACTCGAAATGCCCACCTTCACCATGAGGGGTTGCCCTGTGGGTTCAAAGGAAAGCACGCTCAACGAGTCGCCTTCTTTGGTGCGATGGGTGATGGGTTGCGAGAATTCGGCCACGAAAAACACGCGCTGATCCTTTGCCCATCCCGTTGAAAAGCGCGAACCTACGATGGTGTTCTGCCCTTCTTGCTGTAGGGTGCAGGCCGTCATCTTGTCCCAACCCACGCCTTGTGCCAAGTCAACCACCACTTGTTCTTGTCGTGCATCGGCCGGAAACGTGTAACGATGAAAGGCGGTTCGCTGGGTAGCAGTGAGTTCAACGCGCACGCCATTGGCCAAAGTTACGGCATAATAGCCCGGCGTAGCATATTCGGCTTTGTGGGAGAATTTCACCTCACGCACATCGCTTTTCGTCACGGGCAGCAGGGCAATGTCGCCCAAATCGCCGATGCCTGTTCCGCTAAGGTGCAGCTGTCCGAAGCCGATGATGATGGAGTCGCTGTAGTGATAGCCCGAACACCAGTCCCAACCTTGCTTCTTTTGTGTGGGACCTGCTTGGATATGGCCAAACGGAACGTTGGCTCCGAGGAACACATGTCCGTGTCCTCCCGTGCCAATAAAGGGGTTTACGTATTGCGTATAGTCTCGTGCGACGGGCTCAGGACAAGCCCATGTGCCCACAACGGCTATGAGTGGGAGCATGAGTCCCAAAAACATTTGTTTCATTGTCAATCGGGTTTAATCATTGATTTCTCTGCATTATTTTTTCCTTCTTGTTGTGCGGCTTGAACAAAGTGGGCTATATTGCGGGGCAAACTATGCGTTATTGCGGCATAATCTGCGCGACATTGTAGCGCAATCTGCACCATTTTGTTCAACCGTTTGCGTGGGTATGATTGGCCAAAGCCTATGGGATGTTGCCCCACTTGCCTCATTCCGTCAGGCAGACGGGGCCCCGCTTCCGCATGATTCGTTGAGCTTTGATAATCGTTTTGCCGCCCACAAAGTCTTTGAGCGGGATGGCTTGGAAGGTCATCTGTGCCACGCTGCTCTCGTAAAGGATGCCCACCGTCTCGCGATCAATCATCGTCAGGCACGAATAGCCCCATCCATAGTCGTCATCAAGCAATACCTGATGCGAGGCTTCCCATGTCTTTCCGTCGTCGAAGCTCAGTTTAATGGTGATGTTTCGACGGTCTTTGGGGTCGTTGGGATTGGAGAACAGCAAGATGTTTTTGCCCAGAACATTGTCTTTTGCGGGCACACTGATGAGGCTTGCCATGCAGATGGGCTCTTGCAAAGCCTTGATATTCGAAGCGTGCTCCTGCCAGGTTTTTCCCCAGTCGCGCGTGGTGTAAACGGCTCTTCCGCCGCCACTTTGGTTGCGCATGTTGAGCATCAGTTCGCCCGAAGGTAGCTCTGCCACCTGCGCTTCGGTGGTATTATAGCATGCCGGTGAAGAGATGGCCCACGTTTCGCCGTGGTCTTTGCTATACAAGATGCCGGCATGGGGCACGCGATCCTTGTCAATAAACTGCATGGCAAACACCAATGTGCCGTCTTTGCAGGTGATTCCGCGCCCCGGTCCCTGAAAGAAAAAGTACCATTCGGGTTGCTTTAACAGCGGTGTGAGGTTGATAGGAGCCGACCATGTGCACCCGTCGTCGGTGCTTTTTGCCATCACCAACTGTGCCGTGTGGTCTTTATCCATGCCGGGTTTAGAGCTAACCCATGCGCGTTGGTTGCCCATTCCGTGGGTCCAAGCGGCCACAACCCAACACGTGTTGTTGGTTTTGTCCACGAGAATAGCGGGGTCGCCGACACCATTTTGCGCCGCAGGAAGACCGCCATTCTCACCAAAAGCTAAGGGCAAGCGCATGGGTTCCCATGTCTTTCCGCCGTCGATGCTGCGGCTAAGTCCCACGTCAATGTGCTCTTGCAGGTCGGTACTGCTGTTGTAACGCACATCATAGACGCCCAAAAGCGTGCCGTTGTTTGTTGTCACCAAGCCCGGAATGCGATAGGCTGTCACGCCATCGTCGCCGGCATGTCGCACACCTATGCCCATTCTTCGCTCCATATCGGGCTTCGAAGTGTTGACGAGTGGCAGTGCTTTTCCGTCGGCAATGGCCTTGGATAGCGCGGCTTTCAAGGTTGCTTTTACGGGCACATTGGGTTGCATTTCGATGCTCACCCAAAAGTAATTCACGCCCGGAAAGAGCGATTGTTTGGCCGCAAGGGTGAGGTGATGGGTGGTGGGTTGCAGCTCACTTCGCAACACTACATACGACGGATTGGCGCGCAAGGTCTTGCCAGGTGTGAAGCCCGAGACGTAATCTACGGGTGCAAAGCGCAGTTTTTGGTCGAATTGTCGCGCCTCGGTGCCGCCATAATAGAGGCGAAGGGCTTTCACTTGGTTGAGTGGAAGCGATGGGTCAAGGTCGAGTTCCACTTGATCTAAAGCCTTCGTTTCAGTGGCTTTGAGCCGCATGAGCAGCAACACATTGTCGTGACGCTCAATCAAAATGGGCACTTGGGGCTGCTTTATAAATAAGGTGTCGGCTGCTTTTGCGTGAAAAGTGCTGAGCAAGAGTAGCGCAAGAATCATTTTTTTCATTTGCAATTTATTTTCGATTAATCATAATTTCGTCGATGAAAAGCCAGCTATCAGGCTCATATAATGCGGCTTTGATGTGCACATAGCGGCCTTTTGCCGTTCCTTTCCATTGGTAAGGATAAATGCGATAGCGCTCAGAAGGGTAGACATCGCAGGTGGTTTTATCGATTTCCACGAAGTTTTTTCCATCGTTCGACACCTCAATCTGCACCGAAGCGGGCGTATAGATGCCGGCAGAAGCCTGTTGCAAGAAGTTGATTTCAACGTCTTTAATGTCGGTGATTTTCTCCATATCAATGATGACATCGATGCCTTTGGGGTCGATAAAACCTTGCCATCTGCCGTCGAAAAAGCCCCAGTTTCCGCCGCGTCCGTTGGTCAAAGTGCTATCCCCTTCGGCACGATATTTCGGAGCATACGAACTTAAATAGGTCACTTTCTTGTGCAATGCCTCGTGCTTCATGCCATAACGGAACTCCTTTCGATCACCCACTTCATGGGCTAAATCGAACGTATGATAGCCTTTTTGTTGCAGAAAGTCAACGGCATAGAGCGCGCGTTTGCGAAACTTGGCATAGTTTCTGTGTCCACTTGTCCAGCCCACTTCGGCCAAAGCCAGCGCCCGTGGATAGAGCATATATTCCAAATGTTGGGGCGTTGGCACGTATTCGGTCCACAGATTGCCTTGCAATCCCTCAACACAAGCCTCGGTTTGTGGCGTCCGGCAGCTGTCAGGAAGGGGCTCATAGCTGTACGCTTTCTCTAAGGTTACATAGCCACCTTGCGCATTGGGCTGCGTGATGGGGGCGTCTTGATAATGGTCAAGATAGCAATATTTCCCAGGAGTCATCACCACTGCGTGGCCTTTTCGCGCGGCTTCGAGTCCTGCTTCAAAGCCTCTCCACGACATAACGGCGGCATTGGGTGCCAGCTTTCCTTCCATAATCTCGTCCCATCCCATGAGTTTTCGGCCATGGGCGTTGAGGAATTGTTCTATTTTCTCAGTGAAATGACCTTGCAATTCGGCCGTCGTTTTCAGCCCATTGGCTTGCATTTCGCGCTGACAATCGGGGCAAGTCTCCCACGTTTTGCGCCCAGCTTCGTCACCACCAATATGGATATAGGGCGAAGGGAACAGCTCCATGACTTCGTTGAGCACATCCTTTAAGAACTGATAGGTGCTGTCTTTGCCCACACAGAAGTCGGATTGGCCATGCACTTTGCCCTCACAGGCGAGCGAAGGATAGGCCCATAGCACCTCATTACTATGTCCGGGCATCTCAATTTCGGGTATAACGGTGATGTGACGAGCGGCAGCATAGGCCACAAGGTCGCGCACTTCATCTTGCGTATAATAACCTCCGTAGGCGCCGGGAGCATCTTTTCGGCAGAAAGTTCGGTCGCCACCGCGCCACCATTTCGTCCAATCTTCCTGCGTTCGGTAGGCAGCTTCCTCGGTTAAAGCGGGGTATTTCTTGATTTCTATGCGCCATCCGCCGCCATCAACCAAATGCCAATGAAAGCGATCGAGCTTGTAATAGGCCATCACATCGAGCTGCTTTTTGAGCACATCGATGGGGAAGAAGTGGCGCGAACAGTCGATCATGATGCCGCGATAGGGATATTTTGGACAGTCGGTGATGTGCACATGGGGCAGTCTTCCGTTCTCTTTGAGTTGCTGAAGCGTCTGCAAACCATAGAAAAGGCCCATCGGTGTGGGGGCTTTGATGAACACTCCGCGGCGCGAAATGGTGAGCTTATAGCCTTGAAGGCGCACACTGTCGGCTGCCATACGTGCCTGTTCGGGCGTGCCGGTGCAGAATAATCGCAGCGGATAGAGATGGGTTTTGCGCACGATGCTGTTGTTACCGCGGCGCAACTGAATGCCCATGGTTTGCAAAAGATAGCTTTGCAACTGGGCAAAATCCTCGCCTTTGAGGTTGGTTTGCGCAGCGTTGAGCTGACTGACTGCAATCGATCCTTGCCCCATCACGATGCTTTGGGGCTTGGGAATGATGTTGTGTGCGCGTGATTCGGTGAGGAAACAGGCGCCCATCAAGAGGCTAAAACCAAATTTTATCAAGGTCTTCATTTCATTAAGAATAGGTGAGCGTGGCACCTTTTGGACTCGATGCCACGGCAAAGATAATTATTTTAAGATGAATTTCAATGTGCCTGCTTTCACCAAGTCGCTGTGACGGATGCGGTAGGACGTCCAAGGTTGGCCGCCAACCTCCATCTTTTCGATGCGCACGGCTTGCGGATTGCTGCGCTGGGTCTCTATAACGAGCTTGTCTTTGCCCCATTGTTGGGCATCGAGGTGCAGCGTAATCTTGTCGAAAACGGGCGAGGTGAGGGTGTAAGCCGGTTCACCCGGGCAGTCAGGATAGAAGCCCATCATGCTGAAAAGCGCCCAAGCCGACATCGTTCCCGTGTCATCATTGCCGGGAAGTCCCTCGGGACTGTTCTTGAAATAGGTTTGCAACAGCTGATGAGTGAGCACCTGTGTGCGCCATTCCTCACCTTTAAAATAGGAAAAAAGGAATGGATAAGCGATGTTAGGTTCGTTGGTTGGGTCGTAGTTTCCGCGGTCAAACACCGACTGAAGCTGCTCGATGAAGCGCTTTTTGCCGCCCATGAGCTTGGCCAACCCATAGATATCGTGGGGCACATAGAACGTGTAGTTCCACGCATTGCCCTCATGAAAGCCCGGAGAAGGTTCCCAGTTGGCGCCTTGCAGCGGGTTGAACGGGCTATAAAACTTTCCATTGGGCAGGATAGGGCGCAACATATTGAACTCCTTACTGAAGTAATGTCGGTAGCCCATCGAGCGGTTATAGAACAGCTTTGCATCGGCTTTGTGGCCCAAAGCGGCTGCCAAGCGCGACAAAGCATTGTCGGCAATATAATATTCCAACGCGTGCGACACCGAATTGTCGAACGAATCGCGCAGCGAAATATAGCCTTTCTCCACATATTCGTTGTTGTCGGGGCGCAGCGGATTGCTCTTTTCGTCGGTCGTGGCACCCTTTTTCATGGCCGTGTAGGCCTTGTTGATGTCGTAACCGCGCAGCCCTTTCAGCCAACAGTCCACGATAACGGGAATCGAAGGGTCGCCTTCCATCGTGTAAGTCTCGCGTCCAAATAGCTCCCATTTGGGCAACCAGCCGCTCTCATCATACATACTGATCATCGATTTAATCATGTCGCGCTGGCGATTGGGATAGACAAGCGTCATGAATTGATGCAGGTTGCGGTAGGTGTCCCACAGCGAGAACACCGTGTAGCGGTTGCCTTCGTGCTGCGTAAGCACGCGGTTGCTCTCCATAGCCGGATATTGTCCGTTGACATCTTGGAGGATGTTGGGATGGATGAGCGTGTGATAGAGTGCCGTGTAGAAAATGGTTTGCTGGTCTTTGGTGCCGCCTTCGATTTCAATTCTCGACAGGTCGGCGTTCCATTTCTGGCGCGCTTCTTGCGCAATGGTGTTGAAATCTTTGCCCTTTTGCTCGGCGTTGAGGTTCTCACGTGCGTTGGCTATGCTGACAAACGACACGCCCATTTGCACCTCAATCACCTCGTTGTCGGTGGTGTTGAAGTTCATATAGACGCCAATATCGTCGCCGGCCATCTCTTTTTGATAGGCCGTGTAGAGCTTATATTGCCCTCTGTCGGGGAACCATTCAGCCTGTTTGCCCGTCCGTTCGCGCTGCTTTTTCCAGTAACCGGCGCTTTGGGGCACCTTGTTCACACGCATCACGAAGTAAATGGGGAACACGGCTTGGGCATAATAGCAAAAAGCGCCTTGCAGTTTCATGCCCTCATACTCGGTGGGGCTCACCTGTTTCACCATCGCTCCCGACTCTTTCGTGAGACCTTCACCAAGGTTAAGCAGCAAATGGCTTTCGCCTTTGGGGAACGTAAAGCGCTCACAGGAGGTGCGAAGGGTGGCGGTTACCTCGGTCTTCACGCCGTGTTTCACCAAGAAATTGCTGTAATAGCCCGGACGAGCCATCTCGTCTTTGTAGTGACTGCCATAGGCTTTATAGTCGACATTGAGCTTGCCTGTGGTGGGCATCAGCAGCAAAGAGCCCACATCGGGGCAGCCAACGCCACTGAGGTTGACATGGGAAAAGCCTGTGAAAAACACGTTGTGGAACTCGTAAGGCGTTGACCACCAGCGCGAATCTTTATCGCATTTGTTCTCATCGGAACCCATAACATTGAACGGAACCACCGACATCAGCCCGTTAGGACAGATGGCTCCGGGGTTGGTAGTGCCCAAATTCGACGTGCCAATGAACGGGTTGACCAAGTCGACCGGCTCTGTTTTGGGTGCATGCGCCGCTTGCAACGCACCGAAATGGCACGCCATGCACAAGGCAATCATGAGGTTCTTTTTCATTCTTAAAAGGGTTAGTAGGGTGATGACCCTTGCAGGTCGGTTGCAAATATACGAATATTATGCGAGAAAAGCACGCACTTTGCCCCATAATCTGCAATAGATTGCAGTGCAAAGGCATGCAAATTGCGGGGCAAAGTCTATGCTTTTACCCCGCAAGGCTGCGGCCTACTCGGCACAGTTGTTGGCTTTGATGAAGTCTACAATCTCGCGAATGTAGCCAAAAGCCACGCCCACAACGGTGTCGGCAGCTCCATAATAGACGGCCACACGCTCGCCATCGTGGAGCGCTGCACAGGGGAAAATGACGTTGGGCACGTCGCCTTGCAGCTCATAGGGGGCGTTGGGAGCGAGCAGATAGGGCTGTGTGCGATAGAGAACGCGCTCGGGATGCTCCTTATCCAAGATGGCAGCGCCCATGGAATAGCGATAACCGTTGCACGTAGTGATGACACCATGATAGAACAAGAGCCAGCCTTCGTCGACCAAGAAGGGCACGGGTCCGGCGCCAATCTTCGTGCATTGCCAGGCACTTTGTGGGAAAGGAGTGGGCGACATGACGCAACGATGCTCGCCCCAATACTTCATATCGGGACTGAAACTGAGGTAGATGTCGCCGAAAGGTGTGTGGCCATTGTCACTGGGACGGCTCAGAAGGGCATACTTGCCATTGATTTTTTCGGGGAAGAGCACGCCATTGCGGTTGAATGGCAGGAAGGCATTCTCGCACTGATAGAACGTTTTGAAGTCGAAAGTGTAGCCAAGGCCAATCGTAGGACCGTGGTAACCGTTGCACCAAGTAATCCAATAGCGGTCTTCAAGCCACGTCACCCGTGGGTCGTATTTGTATTCCGACGCAATCATCTGCGTGTTGCCCGCCTCGAAAACGATGGGTTCTTCGTTGATTTTCCAATGGATGCCGTCGTCGCTGAAGCCTGCAAAGATATTCATTTGCACGGCTTTGTTGTCGCAACGGAACACACCTGCGAAGCCGTTTTCAAACGGAACGATGGCACTATTGAAGATGCTGTTGGACGTGGGGATGTCATATCGGCCGATGATGGGGTTGTGACTATAGCGCCACATCACGTCTTTGCTGCCTTGAGGGCGCTCCTCCCAAGGGAGTTTCTGAGCTGGAATTTTTGTCATGTTCAACTGTTGTTATGTTGTTTTTATTTTTCTTTTTGGGTTTGCATGTGGATTTTTCGCGCGGCATCAGCGCCGTTGTTGAAAGAATTGCTGCATGAGTTGGCGGCACTCTTCGGCCAAAACGCCCTGCGTGACGGTGGCTTTGGGGTGCAAAACGCGGGGGGCATAGAGGCGATAGCCGCGCTTCTCGTCGGGCGTTCCATAAACAATGCGCCCCATTTGTGCCCAGCCTAAGGCCGCCGCACACATCGAACAGGGTTCCACTGTGACGTAGAGTGTGCAGTCGGGGAGGTATTTTCCGCCCAACGAATCGGCTGCAGCAGTGATGGCTTGCATCTCGGCATGGGCGGTAACATCGTGCAAAGTCTCGGTGAGATTGTGTGCACGGCTGATGATTTTTCCGCGACAAACCACCACAGCTCCGATAGGAACCTCACCGGCTTCGGCAGCCTTTTGGGCTTCGAAGAGTGCTTTTTGCATAAACGCCTCGTCGATTTTCTGCTGCGTTTCGTCCACCATCTATTTCAGTTTGACGCGCCCTTTCAGGTCATCCAAGGTCACAGAGGAAGGCGCATTGCCGGTACCTTCAATCATGATGTGGCCATAGTGCGAATAAGTGAATGAGCTATTGCAGCTCCCTTGAATGAGCAAGTTGTCGACAAATGAGTGCTCATCGTCCGCATAAAGCGTTTGATCATTGCTCTCTGCATCACTCAACATTTTGATAACCAAGTTGTTTATTCGGGTGCTTTGCAATTCAAACTTGTTGACTCCCACATTGATTTTGGCGTCGCCGATGCGGCATTGCGTGAGGGTGACAGCGGTGTTCTGTTGCAAGGTGAGGCTCTTGGTCGACAAATGGCGCACGCCTACCGTGCCCAGTTGGCTTAGTGCGTTGGGCGATTGCAGCAGTTTGAGCGCTTGAGCTGTGGGCATATAGAGCCGAACGACGATGTTTTGTCCATCGGATGCGGTATCAATGGTGTCGAAACGGGCATCATTCTCGGTCCATTTGGCATCGGTAAGCTCGTAGTTTCCTTTCGCATGTGCTGCGGCAAAGCGTGGCGAAGGCGAAAGGATGAGCTGTCCGTTTTGCATTTTTGTTTGGAGGAGTTCGCGCGGATAGTCGACGAGAATATCCGTTCGTTTGTCGTCAACGATGAGCAAAACGCTATCCAACGGGTGGCCGTCGAGGCTTTCATTGGGGGGTGCAACAAACTGGATGCCCTTCAAATCATGAAGGTTGAGCGTCTGACGGACAGCTGTATAGAATGTGATTGTCTCAGCTTTGGTGTAATGTCCTATGCAGAATCCCCACACCACGTAGCTCAAAACGATGAGGGTAAGGATGATTTTTGTGGTTGTTTTCATTTGCGTTTCCTCCTGTTATCTTCGGTTTTTAATTTCCATTTCACACAAGCGACGGTAGGATAGCCATAGGTTGGCCACCGAAAGGAAGGCTAACCAATAGAAGAAGTGAAGGCCGTTTTCGATGCGTCCGACGCCAATAAACAGCGTGAAAATGCCACCAATGAACAGCAAAATGAGCAGGGTGATGGTGGTGAGCAGCAGCGATCGGCGCAAAAACACCACGCTGCCGAGCATGTAAGTGGTGATGAGGAAAGCGTAGAAGGCAGTGAAATAGAACCATATCTCCCAATAATGGTCGGTATAAAAGCTGATATGGGCGATGCCACCCCACAGCATTGGGCCCTCATAGTGGACGGTGGTCATGAGCAAGGCGCGCAGCAATTCGACGACATTGAACACGACATGGAACATGATGATGTAGGCCACGACAAACAAACAGACGCGTGCCAGCCAGTTTTCGAACATGCTTACGGGGGTGGTGAGCACGTGGATGCGACCCGATTTGAGCTTGCCGTCGCTGAAAAATTGTGAGGCAGCCACAATCATCACAATCGTATAGATGAACGATGCCCAACCACTGATGGTTTCAGCCATGCTGATTACCTGATAGTTGGCGAGTGCTTCGCCGTCGTTATAGCTGCAAGTGAGGAAGAAGGTAGCGAGCATCACCATGAGCAACACACCGAAAGTGATGCCCGTAGCGATATAGAATTGGCTGCGATGTTCCATCCACAGCTTTTTGAAATAGCACCAAAAACGGTGCCAAGCGAAGAAATTGTTAGTCATGATGGGCCTCCCTTCCTTTGGTTGCTTCAATGAAATAAGTTTCTAAATCGATGGTTCCGTCGATGGCTTCGTTGCGGATAATCTCGCTTCTGTCCATCAACAACACGTGGTTGAGGATGCTTTCCACGTCTTTCACCTGATGGGTGGAGATGACGATGAGCTGACTTTCGTGGCTGCCTTGGCGGATAAAGTCGCGGAATTGCTGCTTGCTCGTGATGTCAAGGCCGTTGGTTGGCTCGTCCATCAACAGCACTTTGGCGTGCGTAGCCATGGCAAAGGCCATGAAAATCTTTTTGCGTTGACCGAGCGATAAGGCCGAGAGTCGCACGTCGTTTGTCATGCCAAAGGTTTGCAAATAGGCATTCATGTCGTCTAAAGAAAAGCGGGGATAGAACACACTGTTGGTCTTGACATAGTCTAAAAGCGACACGTTGGGCAGTTCAAACTCATCGGGAACGAGGAAAATCTCGCACATCGTGGAGGGCTTTCTGCGCCGCACATTCACCCCATTGAGCGTGGCTTGCCCGGTTTGGGGCGCCAACAAACCGGCCATTATATATAATAAGGTGGATTTTCCCGCGCCATTCGGCCCCAACAAACCATAGATTTTGCCGGGCGAAAGCGTGAGATTGAAGTCGCTAAACACAGGCGTTGACTGCCGAGGATAGCTGTAACTGAGCTGTTGAATCTCCATTGCTATTGTGTGATAAATGTTTAAGTCTGAAAAACGTTGATCTCTTTTTGGTTGCAATAATAGCAAAAAAATGTGTGCCAAGCAAGTAAATGGTGAAGTTTTTTTTATGGGTTGCGTGGGCTATGGATGACAAAAACGGCTGCTGATGTTCACACATCAGCAGCCGTATATGATAGAAATTAAAACCTTAGTAATTTTTCTTATTTACGCTTTTGCGTCGGCCATCTCTACGCTTCCATCCAAATACTGGATTTTTCTGCCCATCACTAAGTAAGCAATCGGGCTGGCAATGAAGATAGAAGAGAGCGTTCCGAAGACAACACCCGACGTCATGGCGAATGCAAATGGCTGGATGCTCTTGCCACCGAGGAACAAAATCACGAGCAACACAATCAACGTTGAGAACGAAGTGTTGATGGTTCGTGCCAGCGTTTGGTTGATAGAGTCGTTGAATTGCGTCTGAATGTCGCGCTTAGGATGCAGCTTCAGGTTCTCACGAATGCGGTCAAACACCACCACTTTATCGTTGATAGAGTAACCAATGACGGTCAACACGGCACCGATGAAGGTTTGGTCGACCTCCAAAGAGAACGGCAACACGCCTTGAAGCAGGGAGAACAAGCCGATGACAAACAAGGCATCGAAGGCCAAAGCCACGGTAGATCCCACCGAGAACGCTACGTTGCGGAAGCGCACTAAGATATAAAGGAAGATGGCAATCAGCGCAATAAGCACGCTGATGATGGCGCCATAGGTGACATCTTTGGCTACCGATGGACCCACTTTTGAACTGCTAATGATGGAACCTCCTGCACGAACGTCAGGATTTTTGAATGCTTCTACGCTCTTTTGGCTCACCATTCCGGCTTTCTTCAAACCGTTATAGAGCAGCGTTTCGGCCTGATCGTCGATGGTAGGACTGTTGGATTCAATCTTATAGTTGGTTGAAATACGAATCGTTTTGTTGTCCGTTCCCAACGAAAGTGCATTCGATGTGCAGCCGGGGAAGATGTGATTGAGCACCTCTCTCACCTGTTCGGGCTCGGTAGGTTTCTCAAATTGCACCACATAGTTACGACCACCTGTGAAGTCAATGCTTTGTGCTAAGCCGCGAACAAAGAAGCTTCCGATGAAGACAAGCGCCAAGATGATGGTCACACCAAAGGTGCTTTTGCTCATAGTCATGAACTTATAGTGCTTGTCTTGCATGAGGTTCTTGCTGAAAGGTGTCCAATATTTGAGGTGCTCCCAGCGTCCTTTGTTGAGTTGATGCTCGTAAACCAAGCGAGTCAAGAACACTGAAGTGAAGAACGAACAAACGATACCAATGATCCAAGTGGTGGCAAAACCCTGGATAGGTCCTGTGCCAAAGACATATAAAATGACACCCGTTATCAACGAAGTGAGGTTGGAGTCGAAGATAGCCGAGAAAGCATTGCCATATCCTTCGGCTACAGCTTGCTTCATTCCTTTACCTAATCGCAACTCTTCTTTAATGCGTTCGTAAATCAATACGTTGGCATCTACGGCCGTACCCAATGACAATACCATACCCGCAATGCCCGACATGGTGAGCGCTGCTTGGAAAGATGTGAGGATACCCAGCGTGAAGAACACGTTAACCACCAATGCAAGGTTGGCAATCATGCCAGGAACGAAGTTGTACATCAGCACCATGTAGACAATCAACAACACGAAAGCGATGGCAAACGACTCAATACCTTGCTGGATAGATGCGGCACCAAGCGTAGGACCTACCACCTCTTCTTGCACAATTCTTGCAGGAGCTGGCATGCGACCCGACTTCAAAGTGTTGGCCAAATCCTTGGTGGTTTCAACGGTAAAGTTACCGGTTATGGCACTTGAACCGCCGTCAATCTCGCCGTTTACACGCGGAGCGGAGTAGACAACACCATCCAAAACGATGGCAATGGCGCGGCCAACGTTGGCCTTTGTGAGGGCAGCCCAGCGACGAGCACCATCACTATTCATCGTCATCGATACCTCAGGCTGACCCGTAACATGGTTAAAACCGTCCTTAGCATCGGTCACTACGTCGCCTTCTAAAGGCGCTTGACCATTAGGAGTGTTCACTTTGATGGCATAAAGACCATAGATGTTCTTGGCCGTTACACCGTCTTCGGGGGTTGCACTCCACAACAATTTCATGTCGGCCGGCAGCACTTGCTTGGCTTCTGTGCCATAAATGCACTTGTTAATGGCGGCAGTGTCGCGCACACTTGCATAACCTACGAGGGCCAAAGCGTTGGCTCCGGTGGTTTGTAAGCGCGACAACAGGGGATGTTCCTTGTGGGCTTGTTCCAACAAAGCTTTGTTTTGTGCAGCCGAACCCTTATCGGTTGCCTTGCCTAATTGCAGCTTTGCAGGCTTTTTCGCTGCGGCTTGCTGCGGCTTTTCGGCTTTTGTTTGTGCCGTAGTGTCGGCCGATTCGCCAGCCGCTAAGCGGGTATCTAACTGTTGAAGATAGGGGATGGCCTCTTCAGCATTGTAGGTTTCCCAAAACTCTAAGTTGGCACTGCCCTGCAACAGCTTACGCATACGCTCGGGTTCTTTGATACCCGGCATCTCAACCATGATGCGACCGGTCTGTCCTTCGAGCTTTTGTATGTTGGGTTGTACCACACCAAACTTGTCGATACGTGTGCGAACCACGGTGAATGCGTTGTCGATGGCGGTCTGAACTTCCGCTCTCAGCACGCGCTCCACTTCAGAATCCGAGCTTTGCGGGTTCACTTTGCCTTGCAGTTGCTGCGTAGCGAAGAGCTCGGCTAAGCGATGTCCGGGCGCATTCTGATGGTAATACTTCACGAAAAGCGAGATGAAATCGCTCTGACTCTTCTCTTCTTCCGCACGAGCTTCAGCCATTGATTTCGTGAAAGCGGCGTCGGTTTTGTGATCGGCCAACGTCTCTAACACATCAGGCACCGAGACTTCGAGAATCACATTCATACCTCCTTTGAGGTCAAGTCCAAGTCCTATCTGCGTTTCCAAGCACTTTTGATAAGAGTAAATGCCCAGGTATTTCACCGAATCTTTATAATCCTGTTGGGCAATAGGGTCTTTTATCTTCGCTGCCTGACGGTCATAATAGGCCGTTGCAAACGAGAACGAGAGATAAAAAATGCTTGCAAGCGTCAGCAAGACGGCTGTACAAATTACAATTCCTTTGTTTTGCATTTTCTTGTTTATTATTTATTCATTGTTTTTCCGCGCATCCGTAGGCCACATCTTTTATAATATAGCCGTGCAAAAATAGTAAAAAAACCGCACTCCATAAAATTTATTGTTGTGAAATTGCGATTTTTATGGTTTCGTTACCCGTTTCATCCAGCAAATGATGGGGTAGTGGTCGGAGGTTTTAATGCGATTGTCCACCACGCAACGATAGGGTTTCCAGTCGGGCGTCACCATGATATGGTCGATGCGTACATACATGCCGGCCTTGTGATAGCTCACTCCCGGCCCGTTACCGGCAGCGATATAGCAGTCGGTAAGGTGCTGTCCGATGGTGTGATGGGCATAGGAAATGGGCGTATCATTGAAGTCACCGCAGAGGATGATGCTGTGGTTTAAATGCCCACTCACATAGTTTGCAACGGCATTGGCTTGCACAGCGCGCTTCGATGAGGCCTCGCCGAGCTTGTCGATGAGCCTGTAAGACGTGCGTTTGGCAGCGTCGCCGTTCAACTTTCCCTTCATCATCGAGCGAAATTCGCGTTTGTCTTCGCTCGAAAGTCCCGTGGTTTCCAAATGGTTATTGATGACCAACACCGTGTCGCGCCCCATTTTTATATAGAAAGCCCCACTGAGATTGCCGCGCGAAGGATAGGCGATGCGCTCGTGGGAGAGGATGGGATACTTGCTATAAACCGCAATCACATCGCTCTGTGCCGAAAACTTCAGCGTGTCTTTATAGGCAAAAAGCTTGTCCAACACCGAGTCAACGCGCGCCTGTCCTATCTCGTATGTCATGGCTTCTTGCAGACAAAGCAGGTCGGGATGCTGCGCTTTGATATACTCCAAAATGGGAAATTTGCCGTTGGCATGGCGCTCCCAGCCCGCAAAGCTCCACACATTGTACGACATCACCTTGACACTTTGGGGCGGAATATCTTGCGGAATGTTCACGGGGCAATAGGCTCTGATGGGGCCATAGCACACCACATAGCCCGCAAACGGCAGCCAAGCCATCCGCTTTTTGGTGCAAAGCCAAAACACCAAGAACACGAAGTTTGCCAGCAATACCACCGGAAACACCAAGCCGGCATTGGCCAACAGCTGATGTTTCGTGGGGTCAAAGCGGTCGGAATAGCCGATAAACAGCATCAGGAGAATGGTGCTGAGGTTGGCGCCAATGAGGAGTTGCACGGTGATGCGCTTGAGCTTTACGAGCATCGTGTGGGCGTTTATGGTCGGTTACTTTGTTCAAACAGACGGCGTTTCTCGTCAGCCGACAAGCTGTTATAGCCGCTTTTCCTGATTTTATCTAAAATCTGGTCAATCTCTTCCTGCGCCTTTCGTTGGCGTTCGTTGTCATCCCAGTCGGCTTTTCGGTCGCCCATGGCGCTGTTTTGCGACGAATGGGTCGGCCATCCCCATCGGTTTGTGCCGCCGTTGTTTCCCATTTTCTGTTTCCATTGCCCAAAAAACGAATGGCCGTTGCCATAGCTTTGATGGCCTTGAGTGGGATGTTTCTGCCAATAGCGAATCATGAAAAAGCCAATCACCATGCCGCCAATGTGGGCCAAATGAGCCACGTTGTCGCCCGTCATAAACAGGGCTTGCAACAGTTCTACCGCGGCATAGCCACCCACAAGATATTTGGCTTTGATGGGAAAGGGAAAGGGAATGATGAACATGCGCTCGTTGGGGAAGAGCATTCCGAAACCTAAAAGCACACCAAAGATGCTGCCCGAGGCGCCAACGGTGGTCCAAGTGTTGAGCGCTGCGCCCGCTTCCTGGGCATAGAACAGCAGGTTTGACAACGCAAAATGGGGCACTTGGCTCGACATGATGGCATAGAATTGCACTAATTGTGCCGCCTCTTGAAACAAACCGGCACCCAAACCGCACGAGAGGTAATAGAACAAAAAGCGGCGGCCACCCCACACTCGTTCCAAAATGGGGCCAAACATCCACAAGCCAAACATATTAAATAGGATGTGGGTGAAGCCGGCATGCACAAACATGTAGGTGAATATCTGATAGAAATGAAAATGAGGGGCTAAGAAAAAATGCAACCCCAGCATGTCTTCTAAATCCTGAAAGTCAAATAACGGAACCAGTGTTGAAAGCGAACTGGCCATGAACAAAAACACCACTACATTGACTAATAAAAGAAATTTCGTAACGGGTGTGATACGCATCATAATGCTCTCTTGTTTAAATGCTATGTAATTGCTTGATAATGGTGCAAAATTACGAAAAATATCCCTTATCACATGGCAAAACAAGCCTTTTCAAGTTATTTTTCAGTTTTCAGTGCATTTTTTTCGTGTTTTTGTTTGCTGAATGAAAGGAATAGCCTATATTTGCCGGCAGAAAAAGAGAATTTCATTAATAATATTCATTTTTTTAAACGAGAAATTATGAACAAAACAGAGTTAATCGACAAGATTGCAGCAGGCGCAGGCCTCACAAAAGCAGACGCAAAAAAAGCATTAGACGCAACAACCGCAGCTATTAAAGATGCACTTGCTGCTGGTGACAAGATTCAATTGGTAGGCTTCGGCACATTCAGTGTAAACGAAAAGCCCGCTCGTGAAGGTATTAATCCTGCTACAAAGCAGAAGATTAAGATTGCAGCTAAGAAGGTTGCTAAGTTTAAAGCTGGCGCAGAGTTGGCCGATGCTGTAAACAAATAAACGCGCTTCATTGGTTTCCAATATAAGTGGGAGCGTTCATCCGTCGGGTGGACAGCTCCTTTTTGCGTTTTAATGAGCGCAGATGTCGGCAAGGCGAGCGGCCTTTTGGGGGACGCATGATGGCCGTTGCCGGCACAAAATGAAGTAAGGCATGTCACCTTGTCCGAGAAAATCGGCGTCGGTGTCATGCCTTTTTGTTTAATCCAAATCAGCCATTAGGCGGCTCGTTAAATCATTTTATACGGTGCTCATCGTTTCTTTTTCCTCTTATCTTTGTCTGTCGGCCGCAGATTTGCCACCCTCTTTCGGCGTGGTTGGCTGTGCCTTTGAACATCGGAAAGCCCATCTGAGCAACCTTTAAACACAATTTGTGCAGGCGCTGATGGCTGATTGGGGTTCAAATGCGGTTATGCTGATGAATTGAAAACATCTTTTTTGCGATTTGGAGCGATGCAATTTGTTGACCATTAGTGGCATCTCGCGGGCGAGATGATAGCGCTTTCGGCCAGAAATGGCTTCATGCGGTAGCCCACTTCGTTGCGGTCGGGTCCTGAAAGTTTGGCTGTGTGCTCGGCATTCAGCCGTTCTCAAGCCTGTTACATGGCTGTTGAAACGGAGGTCTTGTTCTCCATACGCCATGTGGTTTTATCTTTTTCAAGCCTTGTGTCGTGTTGCTTTTACGAAGATAGTGCAAAGATACGTTTTTCCGAAGAGCATTGCAACAGCAGGCGTCTATATTTAACGTCTTTTATAAAAACATCGCACACGACGAGGAAAGACATGCGTTGGCCGCTCTCTTGCTTGTCGGTTTCTCGGCTCTTTGCCCTTTCAGGCGGAGGCTCTGCCGTGTGTTCGCGTCTTGTGTGCTTGGCGATTGCAGCGCCTGTTGTGCAGCATGGTCGGTGCAAATCGGCAGTGGGGCTGTGCAATGTGGGCGACTTTTGTCGGCAAAGTGTATGGGTTTGCACGATAATTAGATAGCGATTGCCGCGCAATCTGCATGCTTTTGCGTGGTCATTCCGCCCTTTCAATGCCGGCATCGGTGCAAAAAAATGAAGGCACACGCAGCAGTTCACCACTTTTTTTATACCTTTGTTGGCCTAAAGTCATCTTTAAAAGTATTGCATCATCTATGAATAGCAAGGTAAAGCTGGCCTGCATGGCGGTGGCGTGCACGTTGTTGAGTTCCTGTTTTAAGGACGAAGCGCCCAATGCCGAGGCCGATATTGAAAAGGTAAGCATAGTGGTTGATTATCCTATGCAGGTGTTCTACAACGTGCTTGACGCGCTGGTTGAAGTGCCTTCGACACAAAACGATATTGTGGTGGAGACGCGACGGCAGAACACCGTGACGCATTATAAACCCACCTTTGTGCTCACTCCCGGCGCAACCATCACGCCGGCCAACGGTTCGGAGCACGATTTCAGTCAGGGACCTGTCACGTACACCGTGACTTCGGAGGATGGACAGCACCACCGCACCTACACCTTGCGCATTCAAAACGTGGCGAGGATGGTGGGCGACACGGTGCGTTTCGATTTCGAACATGTGAAGAAAGAGACCTTTGGCAGCGGTTTTCCCGATTACGACACGTGGCAAGAAGAGCAAAATGGCAGCTTGAATACGCTGTGGGCCAGTGGCAATGGCGGTTTTGCTTTGACGGCTTACGGGCAGCCTTCATCGGTTTATCCCACACAGTCGGTCGAGGGTTATGAGGGCAAAGGCGTGCAGCTCACGACGCGAAGCACAGGCCCCTTGGGAGCCATGTTTGGCAGTCCTATCGCTGCCGGCAATCTGTTCTACGGGCATTTCGACACCTCTAATGCCGCCATGGAACCGCTGAAAGCCACGCAGTTTGGCCATCCTTTCGATCGCAAGCCGCTGCGTTTCACGGGCTATTACCAATATACGCCGGCTAAAAAGGTGACCGACAAGCAAAATCATGAGCTTACCGACGTGAAAGATAGCGCTGCCGTTTATGCCATTTTCTATCGTAACCACGATGCAGCCGGGCATGAAGTGGTGATTGATGGTACGAATGTGAAGACCTCACCGGCCATCATTGCGCGGGCCGATATGGGCTATGTGGCACCGCAAACGGCGTGGACCGCGTTCGATGTGGCGTTTGCTTATACGAGCGAAATCGACCTCGATGTGCTTGAGAATAATGGTTATAGCTTGGCATTGGTGTTCTCATCGAGCAAGCGGGGCGACGTGTTTATTGGCGCAGTGGGCTCAACCTTGAAGGTTGACCGTGTGCGTGTGGTGTGTGAAAAAGAACAACAATGATGATGAAAAGATATTTCTTATTGTGGGCGATGGGTCTCATCGTGCTGCATAGTTCTGCGCAAGGCTATCTGATGGATAGCCTGTCTTACAGCGCTCGTGTGGGTTTTTCAGTCGGAGGCACGTCACCTGTGGGGCTTCCGGCTACCATTCGCAAACTCAATCGCTATCGGCTGACACCGAGTTTCCAGTTGGGTTTGGATGCCGAACGGCGCATGACACCGTTTTGGGGCGTGCTGTTGGGGCTGCGATTGGAGAACAAAGGTATGGATGTGGATGCGCAAGTGAAGAACTATCACATGGCGATGGATCGTGGCGGACAGCATCTTGAGGGACAATTCACGGGCAATGTGCGCACGAAAGTGAACGAATGGATGTTCACTATTCCGTTGCTGGCCACGGCACATGTGGGCAAAACACTGCGCTTAAAGGCTGGACCTTATTTCTCATACGTGCTCTCTCGCCATTTCGATGGCTATGCTCATGACGGCTATCTGCGCGTGGGTTCGCCCACAGGTCCGCGCATTAATATCGGAAAGGAAGCCGGACAGCGTGGCGATTTCGACTTCTCTGACAGCATGCGGCGCACACAATGGGGTGTGATGGCAGGTGCCGACTGGTGGTTTTCCAACCGTTTGGGTGGCTATTTCGACCTCAACTGGGGTCTCACAGGCGTGCACCATCGCAGCTTTAAAACCATCGAACAAACCCTTTATCCCATCTTTGGCACAGTGGGTGTGGCCTATCAGTTGTAAGAAAGGTGCTGCATGGTGGCGAAAAGCATGGGTGAAGAATGGCCGTAAAGTGAGCATTTGGTTGAAGACAAAGGCTATTACACATTGTTTTTTGATAATAAAAATAGGGACACACCACTCGTGTGTCCCTGTTGTTTATGCTTTTTCTTAGCATATTCAGTGAACACTCAAGTTGTGTGTCCCTATATTTGGCACACCAACAGTTATAGGATAAAGATAGATTTTCTACCTTTTCTTTATCCTATGAATCATGTTGTTATAGATTAAATCTGCTCGGCAGCACGGCGTATGCGGTCGCTTAAATCGAAAAGAGAGCTTCTAAGTAGTGCTAATTCTTCATCATTAAAAGCCTCTTTCTCACCATTCTTGTCTCTTTCATGAAACTTATTGTAAAACCATGAGGAGGACTTATGAAAGTATCTATTCGCAAAATCCATCCATGAGACAGAAAGAAGGATGTCAGCTAAGTGCCGTTTTATGTCGCGGGAAACAATGGAATCCTTGATGTTCTTTGTCATTTTTAATTACTTCTCCAACTGTTTGCTGTCGATATAGGCATCGATAACCTTGGTTTTTTCTT
>ERZ772986.577-NODE-577-length-22540-cov-4.197687_pt1 | contig 22540 bp, 18 predicted proteins | sample MGYA00511898_ERZ772986 | MGnify/ENA primary metagenome ERZ772986 (study PRJEB29015, sample SAMEA2737934) | human oral metagenome | biome: human oral; feature: human-associated habitat; material: dental | place: China | collected 2148 ... | reverse complement strand
CAAATGTAAATGTATCATACTCCATCGTCATAACGAAACAAATGTCCGCTCGCTTATGTCTGGTTCCACGCAAGGAGGGTATGTTATAATACTTCATCATGCCGTATTCTGTCAGGCGGGGAGACGTTAGCTTTACCTTTCTGATATTGTAGCAATATTGGTTCTCTAACGTATAATACATTTCAAAAGCGAAACAACAAAACTTCATATCTATATTTGTTTATGTCAATACTTATTTCTTATAGGGTGGCCACATGTTAACGTCTTTCATGTCCTCTGTTGGCGGATAGGAAACAGTCCAGTGCAATCGTTCCAAATCTTTTATTGTCAAATGATAGCGTTGCACCACCGGCACATACTTTCGTAACGTATCTTCATGACTTGGCCAGTATTTTAGGAATTGGTCGCCATCTTCAATCACAAGGATTTGTAAAATCCTCCCTCCATACAGCTCCCTCCTCCAATCCGAATTTGTTGTTGCAGAATACAGATAATGCCCCTTGGCCTTTATCCCGCAGACGGGTATGTGATTTTGCAGCAGCGTATCTTTCTTCGAAAAAGGGTACGCAAACTCATAGGGTTGAAATGAGATTTCCTTATCACTCCGATTAATGATTTTGATATTTACACTCTCGCTGTCTATCATCGGGCAGCCCGTAAGCATTAGCGTTTGGGTTGATAACAAAATCATTTTTAATTTATTGTTCATTGCGCACCTCTCATTCTTCTGTTATTAAAATTCATCTTCACTTCCCCTAGACGAGCATCCTATTTGCGCAAGCTGGCCAACGTCTTTCAGGTTGTGCGGCAGCCCATAGGTGTAAAGTCCCTCAATGCCCACCTTGTTGTGCGACACGGCACTTCTGTATAAGTTTCGTCATACAAAAGAACATTTGGTGTTGATAAATTGTTTGAGTAAGTCGGTTAATGTTACAGATGCAAATATAGCGATTATTCTTGTTTTGTTCAAACATTTAAGCAAAAAATATAGGGATTGATGCAGAACAATGAAGTGGTCTTGACCTTTAATGTATGCCCAGCAACAGTTCGCGTTGGCGGCAGTAGGTGTATGTGTTTTCCGTGTCGTTGCAGATGTGCGTGTGTGGGCCACACTTGATTTTGTCTTGATTTTGGTAAGAAATTTAACATTATGAGTGCCCTTTCTGGTAATCAATCGCCCGCCTTGTCGCAAAAAATCGATTCTCGCGGAGGTTTGTTTTGGTGTAAAAAGGGGTTAGTTGTACATGCAGGCAAAATGAATTTTTATTTAAACTGACCGCCACTAACACCCATTTTGGGGCTATTTGCAGCTAAATGGGGTGCGTTTTGGTGCTAAATGCAGTGTGTTTTGGTGCAAAATGCAGTGCGTTTTGGTGCAAAACGGAGTGCGTTTTGGTGCAAAATGCAAGGTGAAATGGTGCTAAATGCAGTGTAAAAGGGCACTAAATGCGAGACGAAAAGCATAAATATCCGCTGGAATGGTATGAATATAACCTTCTTGAACCATGAAATATCTGGCTCATAGGGGCAAAATGTCTGTCGAAAAGTGGGTTTTTAGGGGTAAAATGGGTGTAATTGGGGTTGAAAAAATTCGGTCTTCCAACCAAACTAGAAAGGCAAAATGGTGCAAAATGCGGGTGCTGTTCTTAAAAATGGACAAGGTGAGGGGCGTGAGAGGGTGAAAATGGTAGGAATTATCCTACCTTTTAGCCAATATTTTCGCTAGAATGGCGTGAAAAATTGATGGGATTTGTAAAGTAAAAAGTGTGAATTTAAGGTTTGAACTGGTGGGTTTGTTGGTTGACGAGTTAACGAGTTGACGGGTCTGCAAGAGTGGTGGGTTGGTGGGTTTGATAGTTGACGAGTTAACAAGTTGATGAGTTGACAAGTTGGCGAGTTGACAAGAGTGGTGGGTTGGTGGGCTCGTTGGTTGCCGAGTTGGCAAGTTGACGGGCTGACAAGAAGGGTGGGGTGGGGGGTTAGATGAGGTTGTGGGTTGTTAAGTTTATGAGTTCTTGTGTTTGCTGGTTGATGAGTTGATGCGTTCGGGAGTTGTTGAGTCTTGTGAGTGGATAGGCTTGTGAGTGGATTTATGGTCAAACAGGGTTGTACTTGGAAAACCATAAATACGGCGTAAGCAAACCAAAGTGTTCATTTTCGCCTGGGTAGGGGTTTGTTTATGCCATGCTACGTACATCTTGCAACCTTCTAACAGCAAATTTCCAAAGGCAATTCTGTTTGGCTATGCCTTGCACGTGGGGCGTGTTGGTATTGTGTTTGTGGCATAAAGAAACAAGCTCCATTCAATTTATGGACGTGTTTATCGTTAAACAGAATTGGATTTGGAAAGCCAGCTGAGCATTGTAAGCAAATAAAATGGCTGCCTTTTCCTCTGCGTAAGGGTTTCTTGATGCCATGCTACGCACATCTCACATTCTTCTAACAACAATTTTCCAATAGCAGTTCTGTTTGACGATAACCTCAATCGGCCGTCAGGTCGCTTATCAATCGTTTAGGTTTTCTCCCGTCGTTTCGTTTTCTTCTTTCGTTTGCTTGTCGGCATCTAGTCGGTCTTGTCCTCTCCACGCACCCCGTCATGCCTTTAAAACTGAGGCAGGCAATATGCTCAACAAGCAAACAAAATCTGCACGGGCCATAACGGTTGATTGGGGTTTAAATTCAACACGGCTCCATCCCTCGAAAAGCAATGCTATGTGTTTTGGTATGCATTTTTCCCCGTTCAAAGCCCTTGCATCTTGTTCTACATGGCTGAAAGGTTGTATCACATTAGGAAAAACTGCATTTTGGGCCAATGTTTTAAGCTAAAAAATTTTGCACTTTCGTGCTTTCGCACTATATTTGCACTTGTATGGCAAAGCAACAAGAGGCAATTAGAGAGCGCATACGCACCAATCTGCGCGAACCGCGCAAATATAAGGTGCTTATTCATAACGACGACTTTACTACTATGGATTTCGTTGTGATGATACTTAAAGTCGTGTTCTTCAAGTCGGACACGGAGGCCGAGGCCCTGATGCTTACCGTACATAGAAGCGACAAGGCCATTGTGGGCGTTTATAGCTACGATGTGGCCATGTCGAAAGTGAGTAAGGCCACAGACATGGCACGCCATGCTGGCTACCCGCTACGTTTAACCTGTCAACCTGGATAACCGCCATGCCAATATATATCAATTCTCATGAAACCGACCAAGTGCTCAATAGTGCGTTCAACTATTGCATGCTGTACAGAAACGAGTTTGTCACACCCGAGCATCTGCTCATGGGCATGACAAACCTAGATAACTTTTCTATTGCATTACAAGCATCGGGGGGCAACACCACTAAGCTGATGGCTCAGCTAGACAATGTGGTGGGGAAGATGGAAAACGTGCCGAACGATTGGCATCATGTACCGGGAAACTCGGTGCAGATGGAAGAGGTGATTGCCAATGCCCGCAAGCTGGCTATGATGGCCGAGGTGGACATGCTGCAAGTGCCGCATCTGGTAACCTCGCTTCTAGGCTTGCAAAACTCTGATGCGGCCTATCTGCTAAGCAAGCAGTTGGGCGAGAACGCCTCTAACTTCGTGGCCGAATTGGTAGAATTGTATGATGAAGACGATGGCTTGCCCATCTTCGGCAGCGACGGCGAAGAAGATGAGGAAGAGGAACCTTGGCGTTCGCTCGTTACTTGCGTGAACGATACGTACAGGAACCATAATCCGCTTATCGGTAGGGAAGAAGAATTGCAACGCACCATACAGGTGTTGTGTCGCAAGGAAAAGAACAACCCGCTGCATGTGGGCGAACCTGGTGTGGGCAAAACATCCTTGGTGTATGGGCTGGCGGCGATGATAGAACGCAACGAAGTGCCGCAACGGCTGCAAGGGTGCCGCATTTATCAAATGGATATGGGCACTATCTTGGCCGGAACACAATACAGGGGCGATTTGGAAAAGCGCATTAAACAGGTGATGAACGGGCTGCTGATGGAGGGAAATACCATCCTTTACATCGACGAAATACACAACTTGGTGGGTGCGGGCCGTTCGAGCGAAGGCTCGATGGACGCATCGAACATGCTGAAACCCTATCTGGAAGGGGGAGAGGTGCGCTTTATCGGTAGCACAACCTATGCCGAATACAACCGCTATTTTGCCAAGAGTGCCGGTATTGTGCGCCGTTTTCAACAGATAGACGTACCCGAACCGTCGCCCGAAGAGGCTATCAAGATACTTAACGGACTGAAAAGTCAGTACGAGAAGTTCCATAACGTGCACTATTCGCCCGACGTTATCGACTTTGCCGTGCATGCCAGTGCCAAGTATGTTAACGATAGGTTCCTGCCCGACAAGGCAATCGACTTGATTGACGAGGCCGGAGCCTACCGCCAAATGCACCCCTTGCCCACGAAACGGCAGAAAGTGGACAAGGCCTTGGTGGCCGATGTGCTTACGAAGGTGTGCAAGGTGCAGGCCGTTGCCTTGAAAGACGATGGCAACGAGGCACTGTTTACGCTGGAAAAGCGCATGAAAGAACTGATTTACGGTCAGAACCAAGCCGTGGAATTGGTTACGCAAGCCATACAGACGGCTAAGGCCGGGCTTACCGAAGAGGGGAAACCGCTGGCTGCCATGCTTTTTGTTGGACCTACGGGCGTGGGGAAAACAGAGGTGGCACGCGTGTTGGCCGCGGAGCTGGGTATTGAATTGGTGCGGTTCGACATGAGCGAATACACCGAGAAACATGCTGTGGCAAAACTCATTGGTTCGCCTGCGGGATACGTGGGATATGAAGATGGGGGTCTGCTTACCGACGCGATACGCAAGACACCCAACTGCGTGTTGCTGCTCGACGAGATAGAAAAGGCGCATGCTGACATCTACAACATCCTGCTGCAAGTGATGGATTATGCCCGCTTGACGGATAATAAAGGTCAGAAAGCCGACTTCCGCAATGTTGTTCTCATCATGACGAGCAACGCCGGTGCGCAATTTGCCTCGCAAGCCAGTGTGGGATTTGCCGGCAATGTGTCGCGTGGCGAGGCTATGATGGCGCAGGTTAAGAAGACGTTTAAACCCGAATTTATCAACCGCCTCTCGGCCACCGTGGTGTTCCGCGATATGGACGAGCCTATGGCGCAACTGATTTTGGGGAAGAAAATAAAGGCCCTGCAACAGCAGTTGGCTGCGCGCAACGTGGAGCTTACGCTCGATGGCGCGGCCGAAAGCTACCTGTTGCGAAAGGGTTTCACACCGCAGTATGGCGCACGCGAAATGGATCGCGTTATCGCCGCATTGCTAAAACCTCTGCTTACCCGAGAAATGCTTTTCGGAAAGCTGAAAAAAGGCGGTAAGGCCATCGTGAAAACGAAGGGCCACGAACCGCCAACACCCGACGACACCAATGTGCAGCTGGTGCTCGAAGTGCCTAAATGAGCTGCTACAACCGCTAACATCGTTTTAAAAATCTCTCTCGCAATGCCCAAGTTTGTTTCTACATATAGCAATCTTTACGCATACAATGGGCTGAAAAGGTCGTTGAGGGGGGAATTCTGCGTTTCAAAAACAATCTTTTCCTTTGCCGTATCCGTATATGCGGCGAAGACGTTTTGGAGCGTTGATGGTGTTAACCAAATTCCTAATTAACTATGGTGTTCGCGTTAGATAAAACACTCTCGTTCCCCGACCCGCATTTGGGTGAACCCGACGGCTTGCTGGCTGTTGGCGGAGACTTGTCGGTAGACCGCATGTTGCTGGCTTACAGCTACGGTATTTTCCCGTGGTACTCGTTCCGCTACAACCGCGAGATATTGTGGTATTGCCCCATGCAGCGGTTTGTTATCTTCCCTGCCGAGGTTCATGTGTCGCATTCCATGCGCTCGTTGATAAACAGGGGAACCTATCATGTTACCTTTAACCAAGAGTTCGACGAGGTGATAAGACATTGCAGTCGACTGCGTATCAAGGAAGATGGGGCTTGGCTGGGGGTTGATATGGTGAAAGCCTACCGCAAGATGCACGAACAGGGGTTCGCCGCCAGTGTTGAAGTGTGGCAAAGCGACCGACTGGTGGGTGGTCTTTACGGCGTAACCATCGGCCGTTGTTTCTTTGGCGAGAGTATGTTTTCGTTGGCACCCAGTGCTAGCAAGCTTGCCCTTATCCACTTGGCGCATTATATGAACGAACATGGTGGTCTAATAATCGACTGCCAATTTGAAACGCCGCACTTGCGCTCGATGGGTGGGCGGTTTATCGCGTACGACGATTACCTTAAGATTATACAGAAAGAATAAAAATGAACAATGAGGAACTGATGCGCAGGGCAATAGCTCTGAGCGAAGATAGTGTGAAAAACGGAGGTGGCCCTTTTGGGGCGGTGATAGCACGCAAGGGCGAGATTATTGCCGAGGCAGCCAATCGTGTTACCTTAGATCACGACCCTACGGCGCATGCAGAGGTAAGCGCCATTAGGTTGGCTAGTAGTAAGTTGGGCACGTTTAACCTTTCGGGGTGCGACATTTACACCTCGTGCGAGCCTTGTCCGATGTGTCTGGGTGCCATTTATTGGGCGCGTCTCGACAATGTTTACTACGCCAACAACCGCGAAGATGCCGCCAACATCGGTTTCGACGACGACTTTATCTACCACGAAATGGCGTTGAAACCCAGCGAACGCAGCAAGAATATGGAATTGTTGCTGCCCAACGAGGCCATCAATGCCTTTAAAATGTGGGAGGAGAAGGTGGAGAAGACGGAGTATTGAGGGGGACAGGAGCGTACGAGAGGGGAGAAAGGGATGCAGAGAATAAGCATATAGAGCGGTCTGAAACCTAGTGAATGGGTTTGGAAGAGGTGGTTAAAGGGCTAAGAAAGTGGACAGTTTGTCAATCCCTTCTTCATATTTTCTCCTGTTCCTTGCTTTCAGCTTGAGGATGTTTTGCTGTTTCCATTGCACGGAAGGAAATGCGCTTAGGTTGCCCGCGGCACATAAATCCCATTGTGGTTCTCCCTTTTCAAAGGACAGAAGAAAAGCCCTATCGCGCTTGTTAAGGCCTGCATGTACTTTTTGTATCAACTCTTGTCGTGTCTGTTCGTAGTCGGCATAAGAGAAAGGGACGTTTGTCATGCCCTTAAACTGATTTTCGAGTGCTTGTTCTTGGTTGATGAAGTGTGGCGTTAAAACCTCTATTATGGGTTTGTCGCTGCCTAACAAACACAGCATTAGGCCGCTTTTCACTTCCTCGAAGTTCCCAACTTTCATGTGTTTGCAGTCGAAAAGGTCGCGTGGATGTTGTCGACTGAGTGCTGCAATGATTTTTCCGCCATAGAGTTGAGCATAAGAAACGATGCGTGCTTTGCATCTTGCTTGAAATTCTTCTTGCGCTTTGGGGCACAAGGGCAGTTCTTCTAAGTTGCCAATTACGCCTCGTTTGGTTGCATTAACCTCCACTTTAACCGTCGCTCCGTTGCGGGTACATTGCAGCTTATATACGTCTTTCTTGTGCAGGACATGTATTCCAGGCAGTGTTTTCTCTATATTCGCTTTGAGTATGCTCAAAAGATGATTAATGTTTTCTAAGCTTACATCACGTGGCTCAACGGGAATGTAAGTAAGATCAATGTCAATCGAATATCTTGGCATGTCTTGATGAAACAGGTTTATCGCTGTTCCACCATGTACGGCAAAGTGTTTTATTTGGTATATAGCGGGCATTATGCGGATAAGCAAGCCCACTTGGCGTTTGTATTGTTCGTTGTTCATGGTAAAAATAGGTTGCTATGGGTGATGGATGTGTCGCTTTATTCATAATCATAAAGTTCCCTTGGTATGGTCAGTTTATATTTGCTGATATATGCTCCAGCCTTTTCAAGTTGCAATTTATGTGTGCCAAGGTCTATGGAATGCACGTCTACTTCATCCAACCAATAGTGTCCAGCCTTCTCCGCCATATATAGAAATAGGCGTTTAACGCGATAATTCTTCGTTGTATGCAGTAAGGTTTGTACCATTTCGGGGCGTAGGGTTGTGAGTTGTTCCATGATATAGTACAAATCCAGATAGTTATAGTGCAGCGGAGCAAGCAACAGACACTCCATAAAGGCCTGTTCGGGGGTGGAAACAAGTAGCTGCCAGTCTCTAAAATGTATCGTTGTGGTTTGGGGCGATGCGAATATGTCGGTGCTGAATGGCTTAAATTCCCTGTCAAACACATTGAGTTTCGTCCATTGCGGAACAGCCTCTTTATTGCAAGTAACCATTAACAACGGCTTTCCCATAGGCACATAATGGTTAACGCCCCAGAGCTCGAGGGCGGAATGCGCTGCAATCCGAAGGTGTTTCCCCAACTGTTGATTGTAAGAACTTAATGCTCCGAAAGCAAAAAGCTCTTCGCCTGCACGATAAACAATACCCCTAGCCAAGGCTGAAAGCCAGTTTGAAGAGCGGTAGCGGCTGATAAGTTGTGGCGAATAGCCCTGTTCGTTCAGCCATTTAGAAAAGAATAACCCTCCTTTATGCCCCGATTGCAGCAGTTGGTTTATTTTGCTTGTTGTTAATACACTCATAGTTTATCTACTTGCGCATTGGTTCAACTGCAAATATAGGAATATTTGGAGAAAAGTCCAAATTAAAGTTGGCTTATCTTCAAGATATAGCGACATGTTACAAGCGGCCTATCTGTAACAAGAAGGCTAACAAATGAGGATGAAGTAATAAACAGACGTCTCTGTCATGTCCTTTACCTGAAAAGACACATGCTTTACGAAAAACAGCGCGCCTTTCGCGTGTACGTGCGTATACATAAAGATGAGTAGGATGAAATTCTCATCCCCACAAATTCATAAGCTTGTTGTCTTACCCTTCTTCTTCCACCACCAATCCATTTTCCCTTACGTGTTGGATAAGTGCTTTAAATGTTCTGTTATGGCTTAGGGTGGGTATGTGTCCCGTTATAATCATCTGTTTGCGTGCTCGTGTGAGTGCCACGTTCAGTTTGCGGTCGATAATTCGGCCGTCTTCTTCAAAGCAATTGGCAGTGAGGAAGTCCAGTTGGTAGCGGTGCGTGATGGTGAACGAATAGACAATGACGTCCCTTTGCGACCCTTGATAGCGTTCAACGGTGTCGATGGTGATGCCGTTCAACTCGGCAATACCCAGCTTTTGCAACTCGCGACGTATCATCGCAATTTGGTTTCGGTAAGGAACGATGACCCCAACAGTGCGGTTGGCATCGAAGTGTTTGCCGTAAAAGCGGTGGATGCGCCCCAATATGCGAGCCACGATGCGCGCCTCGGCAGGGTTAGCCTTATCTGATGGACTTTCGTTTTCGTTGTTTTCTGCCGCGAAGAACAGCAGGCGATGGGCTTTCAGCTGGTCGTCAAGCACGTCTTGCGATGGCAGGCTGTAGCCAAGTTGTTGCTCTTCCTGATGCGGACACGGCACCACATCGAGCCGTTCGTGGGCATAAAACATCTCGTTGGGGAAACGTGCAACGTGCGGGTGCATGCGTCCTTGGCGGTTAAGTGTGCCGATGAAACGCGTGCGACCTTGACTTCGTTCCCAATGTATCAACCGTTCGAAGAGCGATTGGCGACAATCGGTTATGCCGATGGCATTTAGTTGCGGGTGGTTCACGGCGGCTTGGGCGGCATTTTGCTGAACCACGGCGGGCAATTGCTTATGGTCGCCTATAAGCACAAACTTGTCTATGGCAGGCAAACTGTCGCTTTGGGGGCGCAATCCGTGGGAAATGGCCGTGTCGTGAGGAAGATTGGCAGAGAGCAAACCCACGATGTTGGGTTCTAATATCTGCGATGCCTCATCGATAACGGCCAGGTCGAAGTGTTTCAACGCAAAGATGTTGGAGCGCGATTGCATGGTGGATGTTGTGCCAACAAATACGCGACAGGCCGCGATACGCTGCTTGATAAGGCTCAATTTGGGGTCGCTGTCCACCAATCGGTCTAGCAAAAAGGGGTGAAAGCGTTCGTCGCAGCTGTATTCGTTACCGATACGAAGGAAAGGAATAGCCGCAGATAGCAGCATGTCGCATATCTCGTCTACCGCCCTGTTGGTGTACGACATCAGCAGAATGTTACCCGCTTGCTCTTCAACGATAAAGCGCAGGGCCATCGAAGTCTTGCCCGTTCCAGGCGGACCAACAAGCAAAAAGTAGTCGCGCGCTTGCTTAATGCGGAGCAACATCTCGTCGTAACTGGGATGATAACTTCGCGACAGCTCCGCCGCGGCATCGTATTGCGGTGCTCTTTGCCCCAGTAGCAAGGCTTTGCGTTGGGCGTTGGCCGTGGCAAAGCTATGTAAAGCCTTCACGGCCGACGTGCTACCCACGTCGCTTGTGGCATGTTCTATGGCAAAATGCTTATCGCCCTGCAAGTAATTTTCGTTTTGCAGACCATCGTTCAGATGCACAACAATCTGCCCAACGGCGATGTCTACCAGCACGCCTTTAAACAAAATGCTTTGCCGTACGTCGGGTTCGGTATCGGGTTCATAGGCATAGAGGTACACCATGTCGCCGCGACGAAAGTTCGGAAGGAAGTCGTCGGCCTGTTCAGGCACATCGAACGTCAGCGTGTCCACCCCATTATAGCTATTACTCTTCTCTGCCTTTTGCAGTTTAAGGGCGGTAAAAATGTTTCCTGTTTCTCGTTTTTCGGCCAACGGCATGTTCCAAAGGTCGGCTCCGCTGTGGCCTTGCGTCTGTTGTGCGCCAACCTTTGCCAACAACTGTTCGTTGTAAACGAAGGTAAGCATGCGGCAGACGTAGGCGCGTTCCAGTGTTTCTAGCTTATGCAGTGGTGTGGTTACGGCAGCAATTTGGGGTTCGAGATAACGATGATAGAAGGTAGAACAGAGTTGGTTTTGGTTCAGCGTGTCGGGCGAAAGCTTGTCGATAACGCTGTCAAAGCCTTGTTGGGCGATGCCAAATTCTTGCGCCACAATCTCGTTGCGCAGGCGTATGGCCTCGTGAAAAAGGCGTTGCAGATAGGCCACCACCACCAGTCCGCCAGGCAAAGGATATTTGGAATAAAGCAGACGGATGTCTACTTGATGGTTAGACAGGCGGAAGTTGTGGCGCAAAACGCCGTAATATAGCAGCAATTGCACATAATGGTCTTCTTTTTGAAAGCTGCCATACTCGTTGGGTTGGTTGCGTTGAATGTTGTAATTAGCGCCCGATTTCTGCTCCACCAGCAGTCGAAAATCGCTCGTCATGAGGTCAACGCGACCTTGCAAGCCCAGTTCTTCGCACACGAACGAAGGTTCGAGCAAGGCTTTCGAGCGGTCGAACCCCTCTTGTTCGTTATCGAAAAGGCGGCCTACAATTTCCTCAATGTTGTTGGCTTGGTTAACTGCCACCTCGCGAAAAGGCTCTCGCACGTTGAGGTCGGGGCAGGTGCAAAAGTCCATTGTGCGCTCTTTAAAGGTGTTGGTAAAGGTTTGTCGCCAGTCGTAATCGGTGTTGTTGTTAATGATGTCGTCTAGTGCTGCGCCCGCAAAGCTACCCACCAGTATGGCTTGCGAATTGGCATTGGCCCCCATTCTGTTGACGGTGTAGGCCAAGGGGTGGTGTCCGTAATCGGTAAAGCAGCGTGCAATGGAACTGATGTCGAGCAAGAAGTCGGGCTCTATCACCACCAATCGCGGCAAAAGCGCATGGCCTTGCTTGGTGCAATCTAGCAAGTTGAGTTGCATTCCTATGCGGAGCAGGGGTTTAAGGTAGGCTTGTTCTTCTGTCTCTAAGTTCAGAACCATAGGCTCTTCATAGCTTTCGTGGTCTATTTTTACCATTATTTGGTTGTCGTTGCATTGGTCTACAATGCAGCGCAGGTAGCGAAAGTCCACGTGTCGCAACTCTTTTGGCGGCTTGTTTGTGGGTGCGATGCGCCCAACAAGCATGCTGGGGATGTGCTTGTTGTACACAGCCGACACGAAGATAGCTAGTGCCCTACAATGATATGGCACGTCTGCCGCGGGTATGGGCAGTGCCTTATTGCTCTCCCTACGCATCTGTTGTATGGCCACCACATCGCGCAGGGCGATGCGATGCCGTTTGCAAAGAAAGTCTACCTTGGAAAATAAATTGCCGAAGGCCTGTAAACTGTCTTGCAATGCACCGTCGCAGGCCAGCGAAAGGGTGTCGTGCAGCTGCTTGTTGATGCTTTCGGAATTTGTGGTTGCCGCGGATAAAGTGTGGTCGATGCGGCGAAACAACTCGTCGGCGGTGATGTATGTGCGTGGGTTGGGCATGTTGCGCTGTGGTATTTAGCCAATGGTTAAGGGATGAGACATAAATTGGAAGACGAGCCGTGCGTTGTAAGCGTAGAGATAGAGGGCCAATGCCACAATTGCCCAGCGCAGCACAAGGGCGGGCTTGGCCGACAGATGCTTGAACATAAAGGCAATGGCGATGGGGATGATGAACAGCCAATGGGTGCCCATGATGTAGGCCTCGTTCAGCCCGAACCCCAGAATAATGTGCAAAAAGATGTCTACCCCCAGCCACGACAGGCAGAGCCAAAGCAGCCTTTGGCGCATGCCGCAAAGCAGTCCTACCACGAAAAGCACCACCACGAAAGCCTCCACGGCGTAGAAAAACCAATGCTCGTAGTGCACAACAACGGGGCGCGAGATAAACAGATCTTCCAATAAATGATCGCGATGCAGCTGTATGCTCTCGCCAAACACATTTTCCACCACGCTCGTTAGTCGTGGTGTGTCTTTGTCGGTCCATTTTAGTACGGGGTCGTTACCCATTGGTTTGCCGATAATTCGTTCCTTTCGGGCCTCGTGCGCCACACTGCGCTTAATGGCATTGGGGTTCTTTTTTTGCACTTGCGCCTCAATCCTTGCCGACTCCTGCTCGCGTGGTAGTAGTTGTAGCGTGTATTGGGCATAGAAGGCGGCACCCAAAACAACTAGCGGCAACACGCCAGCCAGCAGCAGGCGGCGTGGCTTAAAGAAGGCCTTACCCGTGCCGAAGAGGTCGGCCAAGAGTGTTTTTGCGCCGTTGCTAAGCGTTATGCCAGCCGTAAACAGCAACAGCAGTGCCGTTTGCCACCATGCCATGGTCTTGCCTTTGTTGGCTATATATAAGGTGAGGATGAGCAATAGCAACGAAAAGCAAAAGTGGTCGGGTAACATGACGGCCAACATAATCGATGCAAACGAAAACAACAGCGCGGTAAGCGCAAGGGCATCTGCCAGCTTTAAGCCTATTTGCGAACGCAAAATGCGAAACAACAACACCGCGCTGAGGGTGGCACTGAGTGTTAGCAACACGGCCATGATGTAGATGGCGGCGTTGAAATCGAATTGCTTGATGATGGCATCGTTGAGCCAATAGAACGGTGCGAGCAACGGACCGAACAGCGGATGGCGCGAGAGTTCGTAGTATATTTTGCCGTTTGAAAGATAGATACACGAGTAGGCATCGTAGCCCGAAACATGGAACATCTCGTGAAACAGCACCCAATAGCCCCTAAATCCCACGCGTGTAAAAAGGTCGTGGTATTTATATATGGTGAGTGCATTTTGCAATGCAAATACCAAAAAGGCCACTAGGGCCAGTGGTTTCTCTTCTTTTCTTAGTTTTAACATGTGTTCTAAGTATATGTTATGCGTGCCTTGCGGCTTTGGTTATGTGCCAAACAAGCCGTCTTTTAGAACCTGCCTTAAATGGTTTATATATGCAAATGTAGCATTTTTTATATAGAGAGGGCCACATTATATCACAAAAAGTTCGAGCGGAATGTAATTTGCTTGTCTACTGGTTAACTCGTAAACTTGTAAAATTGACAACGTACAAACTTATAAACTTATAATCTTAAAAACTCCCTTACCAACTCGTTAATCTGGCTTTTGTCCATTTTTCAGTAAGAATTTTAACATTAAAAGTGCCCTTTTTATCCACCAACTGCTCACCTTGCCGCAAAAATCCAATTCTCGCGAAGGTTTGTTTTGGTGCAAAATGGGGTTAGCTTGTGCATGCGGCAAAATGAATTTTTATTTAAAAGAACCGCCATTTGCACCCGTTTTTGGGCTGTTTGCAGCAAAATGGCGTGCGTTTTGCCGCTAAATGCAGTGCGTTTTGCTGCTAAACGCAAGGTAAAATGGTGCTAAACGCAGTGCGTTTTGGTGCTAAATGCAGTGCAAAATGTAGCAGAATGCAAGATAAAAAGCATAAATATCCGCTGAAATGGTATAAACAAAACCTTTTAGAACCATGAAAGATATGGCAGAAAAGGGCAAAACACCCGTTAAAAAGTGGGATTTTAGGGTGTAAAAGTGGGTTTTTGGGCGTAGAAAATAATGAGCTGGCAACCAAATTAGAAAGGCAAAATGGTGCAAAATGGCGGTTTTGTTCTTAAAAACGGACTAAGCGAAAGGTGTGAAAGGTTAAAAATAGTGGCTATTTACCCACTTTTTGACCTGAATTTTCCCTAGAACGGAGAAAAAAATAGAGCCGCGTTGTAAAATAAAAAATAAGATTTTAAGTTTTAAGTGGCTGAGTTGCTTAGTTGGCGAATTAACAAATTAACGGGTTCGCAAGAGTGGTGAGTCGGCAAGGGTGGCGAGTTGGTGAGTTTGATGAGTTGGTGGCTTGATGAGATTATAAGTAGATGAGTTTTTGAGTTTGTAAGTTGGTGAGCCTATAAGTTGATGAGTTTACTCGTTCGGGATTTGTTGTTTTTTCGTGAGTTTATAAGCCAGTGGGTTGATTTGTCCTACACTTCGTATGTGAGAAGAATGTTTATCTTGTGTTGGTATCACAAAGATAACATACTCCTCTCAATTTATAGAAACATTAAAAGTCAAGACGGTTTCCTCTTATGTCTCTTGCCAAAAATACTCTTGCATGAGCAAATGAACGCCCTGTTTTAGGATTTATTTTGTTCCTTGAAGCAATGTTTGGTTCAAATCTTCTGCTATCTTATAGTTCCCTAGTACCCAAACTTTATCCTTCAATTTGTACTGAGCCGATAACTTAGTCTGTTCGTCCACTTCCCACATGATGTCTTGCACCTTACCATCTTCGGTATCCATAAACTTCTTTTGTTTAGGATTTCCGAATAATGCAATTGCGCGGTCGTAAGAAACCTGTTCTATAATGGTCAACTTAAAGCTACCACTATCGTCAGGCAGCCAAAGGTTTTCAATGAGAAATAGCCGCATGTCCTCCACCAAATCTTTTTCGATGGGCTTGAGCACGGGCAACTTGTTTCTGTATTTCTTTATGTTCTCTGCAAAAAATGGTAAGAAATGTTTACCCATAATCCGCCGTTGCATTGCTACGTTCTTTTTATGTGGATTAAATTCATCTAATGGCATGATTAAATCCATGCCTAAATAGTTACTGTTTTTCTCGAATCTAACTTTTGAGCGGATGCCCTGTGTTGTATGCAACGCTCTGAAACAAAAAACGAAATCAAAATCAATTTGGCTGTATTTTTTGTTTATTACTTTGCTAAAGTCGTATAGGTCATTCTCTATTTCCCAAACACTAACATAACCTGGACTATCTGCTGTTAATCTTATCTCTGACATGTTGAAGTCGTCTTGACCTTAATATCTATAATTTGCGAAGTGTTTAACTATTTTTGTGATGCTACGCCAAAATAGACTCTTTGCCCATTGCTCGATGATGTTGAGCGAGGGTTCGGGATATTTCCGAATGTATGGACTAACGGCAGGCATACTTCAACGCGCCCATAAGGGCGTTTATCCAATCGCCCCTACAATCTCTTTAATGTCTTTAACACCATGATTGTCTAGCCATTGGTTTATGCCATCGCGTACCTTAATGGTAACGGTAGGGTCGAGGAAGTTGGCGGTGCCAATCTGAATGGCCGATGCGCCAGCCATGATAAACTCGATGGCATCGGTGGCATTGCATATTCCGCCCAACCCGATGATGGGTATCTTCACCGCCTTTGCCACCTGCCACACCATGCGCAAGGCCACAGGCTTAACGGCAGGGCCACTTAAACCACCCGTGTTGATGTTTAAAACCGACTGCCGCCGTTCGATGTCGATAGCCATACCCATAAGCGTGTTGATGAGCGAAACGCTGTCGGCGCCCTCTGCCTCTACTGCTCGTGCAATCTCCGTTACGTCGGTAACGTTGGGCGAAAGTTTCACGATAAGCGTCTTGCCGTAGCGTGCACGTACCGCGCGCACCACGCTAGCAGCCCCAGCACAAGTTGTTCCGAAGGCCATTCCCCCCTCTTTCACGTTGGGACACGAAATGTTCAGCTCAATGGCAGGTATGTTTTCGAGTGCATCTATACGTGTGGCACACTCTGCATAGTCTTCGGGTGTGTTGCCACTCACGTTCACAATCATGCGTGTGTCAATGTCCTTGATTTTGGGATAGATGTGTTCGGCGAAGTAGTCAACGCCTTTGTTCTGCAATCCCACACAGTTTAGCATGCCTTGTGGCGTTTCGGCCATGCGCGGATAGTCGTTACCTTGTCGTGGATGCAAGGTTGTTCCTTTTACAATAATGCCGCCGATGCCGTCAAGCGGTACAAAGTCTTCGAACTCCAAGCCATAACCGAAGGTGCCAGAGGCAGTCATCACGGGGTTTTTCATCGACAAATTGCCGATATTCGTTTTGAGAATGGCCATTACCAAAGCAGTTTTTGAATGTTAAACACAGGTCCTTCTTTGCATGCGCAGAGATTTCCGTCTACTGTTTTCTCCACACAACAGAGGCATGCGCCAATGCCGCAAGCCATTAAGTTTTCGAGCGACACCTCGCAAGCCGTTCCTTTTTCGCGCGCATAACGTGCAACGGCCATCATCATGGGTTTGGGCCCGCAGGTGGAAATCATGTCGAACGTCTCGTTTTGCAGTACCGAGTGGTTGGTAACGAAACCTTTTTCGCCAGCCGACCCGTCTTCGGTGGTAACGAGTACGCGCCCCGTACGTTCAAAGAGGTCCATTTCCAGCAAGTCGGCTGCCGTGCGTGCGCCTAGCAAAAATGTGGGTTGTGCGCCCATTTCCTTGATTTTTTGCCCCAGGAAGAGCATCGGTGCTACGCCCACGCCGCCGCCAACGAGCAAGAAACGCTCATCGGGCGATGCGGGAAGTGTGAAAGGATTGCCCAAGGGAAACACGCAATTAAGCGTGTCGCCAGTCTTTAACAAGGCCATTTGGCGTGTGCCGTGCCCCACTGTGGCCACCAACAGCCCCATCTCGTTGCGCTGTATGTCTACGTAGTTGATGGAGATGGGACGTCGCAGAAAGGTTTGTGGCGAGTGGTCTACCCGCACTTCAACAAATTGCCCAGGTTTCATCAGGGGCAAAGGTTGGGCGCGGGAGAGCCTGATAAGCACGTAGCGGGCATTCAGCCGCTCAACGGCCACGACGTCGAGGTCGAGGCAAAACTTCTTCATTTCTTCGTTCGGCATGTTCTTTTTGTTACGCTATTTGCGCTTAGAGTTTCGATATAAGCCAGAGGCCGACACGCCTTTCGAACCCTTGTTCTTGTTGGTGGGTTGGGTGTTGGCTGGCTTTGTGCTCGTTGTTGCAGGGGCGTTGGCGTGCGCGTTGCCAGAGGCTTTGTAGTAACTCATGGCCTCGGGCAGCAGCTTTTGTATGGCGGCGATGCGTTTCGCATCCGAGGGGTGGTCGCTAAACATGTCGGAAGTGTTTCCGCCACCCGACTTTGCCGCCATGCGTTGCCAAAAGGCCACAGCCACCGAGGGGTCGTAACCGGCCATAGCCGCGAAGATAAGTCCCATGTGGTCGGCCTCCGACTCGTTGTCGCGCGAGTATTTCAAGTTTCTAAACGAGAAGTATTGCCCTGCCGCCACCTGCGCCAGTCCGCCCACAGTTTCGCCACCGATGGCGCCAAGTATGCTGCCGCCAATCTGTGTGCCGTAGGCTTGGCGTATCTTTTTGGACATTTGTTCGGCCGAATGTTTGGCAACGGCGTGTGCAATTTCGTGGCCCAGCACGATGGCCAACGAGGCTTCGTTTTGGGTTACAGGCAGCAAGCCCTCGTAAACCACGATCTTTCCGCCAGGCATACAGAAGGCATTTACATGATTGTCGGCCACGAGGTTGAACTCCCATTCAAAGTTCTTAATCTCGTCTTGGTAGCCGTTGTTCATCAGATAGGTTTCCACAGCACGTGCCAATCGTTGGCCAACACGTTTCACCATGGCCGTATTGGCGGCGTTAGACGATAGGCGGGCGCTGCTTAGAAACTTGGCATATTCTTGCTTGCTGAGGCTAAGTATTTGTGCATCGGATACGAGCAGCGAGTGTTTTCGCCCCGTAATGGGCACTTGGCTAGTAGTTCCACAGGCCAACATCATGGCGGCCAATGCACCGATAAGAAGATGGTTTAAACGCTTCATATTTCTCATTGTTTATCTTTTTCTTTCAGGCAAAGTTAGTTATTTAATTACGAAAACGTGCCGCAACATCCATATTATTCGTTAAAGGCATAAAAACGAGGAAGTAAAGTTTTGCTTTTCAGAGATATTTTTTTACTTTTGCATTAGTTGCGCGAACTTGGAAAGGGCATGGCCAAGTTATGTTTGCACATCGGAGAGTTGCACACCCTTGCGCCCGAACTTAATAAACCTCGCCTTAAAACATAACGATAGCGTATGAGAAAAGCTGTTTTATTGGCATTATCCTTATTAATAATGGTATGCCAGACTGTTTTTGCCGACAATTACGACGCATTGTGGAAACAATACAGTGTGGCAAGGAAGAAAGACTTGCCACGGACGGCTATGGACGTTTTGCAGCAGATTGAAAAGAAGGCAAAGGCCGAAAGGCAATATGGGTCGATGCTTAAAGCCGTTTTTTGCAAAGGACAGGTGATGGTGAGCATCTCCCCCGACTCGCTCGAAGGCGAGGTAAAGCGAATAGAGGCGGCTGAACTGGCCGTGCGAGATAAAATGCCTGTGTTGGCAGCTGTGTACCAGTCGGCCTTGGGGCAGCTATATAATGTGTACGACGAACTAAAAGATGGTGACGGCAGTAAGTCCAGAACCTATTTCAGTTTGTCGGTTAAACATCCCGAACTATTGGCCAAGACATCGGCCAAAGGTTACGAACCACTGCTGGTTCCTGGCATGGATAGTCATGTCTTTCATAACGACCTGCTGCATGTGCTAGGGCTTGCAGCTGGTGAGTACGACTTGTTGTATCGCTATTACGAGAAGGTTGGAAATAGGCGAGCGGCTTGCCTGTTGGCTAGGTTGATGTTGGAAGAGACGGAAACCAACTTTGCGGATAGTGTTAACGAGGAAAATGGGGAAGAGGACACATGCAAATTTGATGAGTTGCCCATCGTTCGCAAACTCGATTCGCTGATGAACGTATATGCCGACCTGCCCGAAGTTGCCGAATTGGCCATCTATCGTTACAGCTTAATGTACGGATCGGAGAAGGTGAAAAAGAGCGAGGTTCTGAAATATATTGATTATGCCTTGTCTAAGTGGGGCTCGTGGAAACGGATGAACGTGTTGCGCAACGCTCTGAAGACGGTATCTAATCCTACATTCGATGTGGCTTCTAGGCGGCTTATCTTGCCGAAAAAGCCCCTAAAGGTACATTTCTCTAATGTGCGCAACCTCTCAAGCATCACCATGAAGGTGTGGCGACTAAACATAAACGGGCGTTTTGAAGGAGATATAAACAAACCGCAAGTGTTGCAAAGGCTTAGGAAGACGATGCAGGCGGTGCCTTCGGCCACAAGAGAATGTAAGTTTGTGGGCAAGAGTGTGTACCAGTTCTCGAACGATTCGGTACAGTTGGATGGTTTGCCCGTGGGTGCATACATGTTAGAGTTTATACCCAGCAACAAGGAAGTGGCCGTGCAACGCTCGCTGTTGTTTGTAACCAATGTTACGGCCGTGATGCAGGAACAGCCCGGATATAATGTGCGCATCGCCGTATTGAATGCTACCACGGGGCATCCCATGCCCAATGCCAAAGTGGAGGTGACCATTAAAGATCGAACGGGCTACAAGACGCGGGTTGATACTCTGGCGTGTAAAGCCAATGGCGAAGTGGTGTGTAGTTTGGAATATAATGAAGATTTAGAGGATGTTTTCCCCTATACGCCAACCGACGTGTATGCTTGCAGAGAAGGTTGGTCTGGATTTTATTTTCAAGGGAACGGGCATAGTGGCCTGCCAACATTGTTTATTTATACCGATAGGAGTATCTATCGCCCAGGGCAAGTTGTGCAAGTGGCTAGCATTTCGGCTTGTGGCGGTTCCGACTTAGAACGTAAAAGCGTAGCAGGAAAGAAAGTAACGCTAAGACTTTGTGATGCCAATGGGAAAGAAATTGGGGAGCGTGAGGCTGTTACTGATGCCTTTGGCAAAATCGCAACGCAATTTACCTTGCCCAAAGATGGGCTTACGGGTAATTTCACGATAAGGTTAAAAGAAGATTATTACACCAGCACGTCGTTCAGGGTGGAAGAGTATAAGCGTCCGACGTTTGACGTGAACTTTGCCGAAGTGAAAGAAAAGTATGCTTTGGGCGACACCGTGGTTGTTAAAGGGCATGCGCAGAGTTTCGCCGGTGTGCCTGTTCAGGGGGCGAAAGTGTACTATACGATAAATCGTAGCCCTGTATTTTGGTGCTATCAAAGCTGCGACGTCGATGAAGATGCGGGTGAAACGGACAGCGATACCACAGTTACCGACAGTGAAGGGATGTTTAGCGTGAGGGTTCCTATGGAACTTCCCTACTTTAAATGGGAATATGCCTTTTTTTCTTTCAGGGTGACAGCCACTGTTGTAGACCAAGGCGGAGAAACGCATTCGTGTGCGATAAGCCTGCCGTTGGGGTACAAGTCCGTTTCGGTGGCGTGCAACCTGCCTGACAAAATAGAGAAAGACAGTCTTAAAACATTGCTGTTTAACGTAAGGAACAACACTGGCGCAGAAATCCCTGGCAACGTGCGCTATTATATAGATAAGGAGAGCAACACCCAAACGGTTATGGCCAACACGCCCATCCCATTCGATGCTGCCGCCCTGTCCTCAGGCAAACACCGCTTGGTGGCCATTTGTGAAAACGACACGCTCGACCGCGAGTTTGTGCTTTTCAGCTTGAACGATCGCCGTCCTGTGGTGGAGTCGAAGATATGGTCATATCAGTCGGCATCAAGTTTTAATCTCGACAACAAGCCCGTGTATGTGCAAGTGGGAACATCGTTGAAAGATACCTATGTGCTTTACGCCATCTATTCGGGCAATAAGGTTCTTGAAGAGGGTACAACCATAATCAGTGATTCGCTCATCACCATCCCCTATACCTACAAACCCGAATATGGCGACGGCATAACCGTTAGCTATGTTTGGGTGAAAGACGATGAATGCTACGACTGTAATATGTCAATAGTAAGAGCCAGGCCCGACAAACGCTTGCTGGCCGAATGGAAAACGTTTAGAGACAGGCTTACACCAGGGCAAACGGAAGAGTGGACATTGAACCTGAAACACCCCAATGGCAAGCCTGCCAACGCCCAACTGATGGCCACGCTCTATGATAAGTCGCTCGAAAGAATAAAGGGACATCATTGGGGACTCGATTTGGGATATAATTTCAATGCGCCTTCTGTTAATTGGCAATGGATTTGGAATCCCAAATCAGTAGAACTTTCGGGTTCTCGGCCAGTGCGTCTGCTACCCACTCCCTCGTTTAGGTTCTACCGTTTTTCAAAAGCTTGTTTCCGGTATGATGACCCCTTTGACTATCTAGACGGACTAAGTTATGCTGAGGAACTGTACGAAGATGAGTCGGTGGGTAATGGAAACGTGAAATTTACTGCGCCTGTTTTGAAACGCGATGATGAAATAAAGCGCATTAAAGCTTTATACTCCATGGCTGCCGATCGTGCGGGAGACGATAGACTTGAAGTTATGGAGGCTGGCAAGGACAAAGGCTATGCTGACAATACAGATAAGGAGGTAGTAGCTGATAATGGCGAAAAACCTGCCATAAGAGAGAACCTGAACGAGACGGCCTTCTTCTATCCAGCCCTCACTTCTGATGCCAATGGAGATGTAGCCATCAAGTTCACGCTGCCCGAAAGTGTCACCACATGGCGCTTTATGGGCTTGGCCACCGACCAGGAAATGAACAACGTGATGGTGGAAAACGAGGCTGTGGCCACCAAGAAAATGATGGTGCAGCCCAATATGCCGCGCTTTATGCGTCTGGGCGACAAGGGTTGGATAACTGCTCGCGTAATCAACACCTCCGAAAAGGCGTTGACGGGAACGGCATTGATTGAGATTGTAGACCCCGAAACGGGCAAGACCTTCCACACAGAAACGAAGACTTGCACGGTGAATGCCGGTCAAACCACCAATGTCAGCTTCCCACTCAACCTGCAAGAAGGTACTAAGTTCTATGCTGCTGGCGTACGTGTGTGGATATGTCGCATATCGGTAACGGGCAAGGGATTTAGCGACGGCGAACAACACTACCTGCCCCTGCTGGGCGATACCGAGCTTGTCACCAACTCGA
>ERZ772986.571-NODE-571-length-22674-cov-3.905876_pt1 | contig 22674 bp, 15 predicted proteins | sample MGYA00511898_ERZ772986 | MGnify/ENA primary metagenome ERZ772986 (study PRJEB29015, sample SAMEA2737934) | human oral metagenome | biome: human oral; feature: human-associated habitat; material: dental | place: China | collected 2148 ... | reverse complement strand
CGCATCTATCGTCTCTTTATCCAGCGAAGTGAATATCTTGATGTAGCGTTCGGCATCGGTATCGCTCACGTTCAGCCAGAATTGGTAGAACATATAGGGCGAAGTACGCTTGGCATCGAGCCATATATTGCCGCTCTCCGTCTTGCCGAACTTCGTTCCGTCGGCCTTAGTGATGAGCGGACAAGTAAGCGCGTAGGCCTCATTTTCTATGCCTAAGGTGCGACGAATAAGCTCGGCGCCCGTGGTCATGTTGCCCCATTGGTCGTTACCGCCTAGTTGTAGCTTGCAACCTTTGGTTTCATAGAGGTGTAGAAAGTCGTAACCCTGCAACAATTGGTAGGTAAACTCGGTGAACGAAAGGCCGTCGCGAGCATCGCCATTGAGACGTTTCTTCACACTATCCTTGGCCATCATGTAGTTAACAGTGATGTGTTTGCCCACCGTTCGTGCGAAATCGAGGAACGAAAAGTCCTTCATCCAATCGTAGTTGTTCACCATCTCGGCGGCGTTGTCACCCTTGGCATCGAAGTCTAGGAACTTAGCCACCTGTGCTTTGATGCACTCTTGGTTGTGATATAGCGTTTTCGAGTCGAGCAGGTTACGCTCCGCGCTCTTGCCCGAGGGGTCGCCAATCATGCCCGTTGCTCCTCCAACGAGGATGATGGGCTTGTGTCCGCACATCTGCAAGTGTCGCAACATCATGATGCCGGCTAGATGCCCGATGTGCAAAGAGTCGGCTGTGGGGTCTGTTCCAAGGTACGCCGTAACCGTTTCCTTCTGCAACAGTTCTTCTGTTCCAGGCATAATCTGCGCCAACATGCCGCGCCATCTTAGTTCTTCTACAAAATTTTTCTTCATCGGGATATATATGGGATGTTTATGAGTTTATGAGTGGACGAGTTAACGAGCTTTTTTAGTTGTCGAGTTAACAAGTTAACAAGTTGACAAGTTAACGTGTTGAAAAGCTTGTTAGTTGTCGAGTTAACAAGTTGACAAGTTGGCAAGTTAACGAGTTGACAAATGTGTTAGTCTACAATTTTACAAGCTCACAAGTTAACAAGCTGAGTGATTATCCACTAGTAAGTGGTAAATTCACAAGTCATATCACTCCCCTCTCCCCTTGGAGAGGGGCTGGGGGTGAGGCTTTCACGGCACAGGGTCGTAACCACTACCGCCCCACGGATTGCATCGCAACACGCGCCAAACGGCCAAGGCCAAGCCCTTGAAGGGACCATGCTTGATGATGGCCTGACGGGCATACTCTGAACAAGAGGGCGTAAAGCGACACGATGGGGGCGTATAAGGCGAAATGGCCAGCTGATAAAAGCGGATAGGCAGTAGCAAAAGCCACACCGCGACACGCCGAAACAGGCCTAAAAGGGCACGAAGAGCATTCATAGGCTTTCTCCTATACGGCGTAACAGGTTCTGCACCTTATCTTCAACCTCGGCCGAAGAATGATGTTTGGCATCCAACCAAAGGAAACCCAGCGTTATTCTTCTGCCTGTCGGCAACTTATCATAAAGCAAATGTTTGTTCTTGCGATAGGCTTCGCGCACCTGCCGTTTAACCCTATTGCGGTCGACGGCGTGCTTAAACCTGCGCTTAGGCACACTTATCATCATCTGTACAGAGGCCAATGCCTGCTGTTCTTCGGCCGAAAAGGGCTGCACCAAATACACCACACGCAAGGGAAAGGCAGCAAGCGACCGACTATCCGCGCCGCAAAAGAGTGCCTCGGTGAGCTTTTTGCCACAGGCGCGCTCTTCTTTTCTTAGCTTTTGCGATACCGTTGCTGCCATTGTAACTGTTTGTTTGGGGATGATTTAGACCGTTGCGCACGCCTTGTTCGAGGAACAGCACTTACCTGTTAAGTAAAAGGTGCCACTCGCCAACACGCCTTCGTACGCTTTCGAGGTCTAAATGGCGGGCCTTACTTATGCTCGTCGAGGTAGGCTTTCAATGCGCCAGACATCGATGGATATTCTTTCGACGGAGCTTGGAAGTCCAACCGCAAGCCCTCATCGGTGATGGCTTTCGACGTTGCTGGGCCGAACGTACCGATACGAACGTCGCCTTGCTCAAAGTTGGGGAAGTCTTTCACAAACGATTTCACACCCGTGGGACTCACGAAGATGAGCATGTCGTAGTCGAAGTTCTTTATCTCCTCTGGCGTAAAGTCGTTGGTGATGGTGCGATACATCACGCATTCCGTATGGTTCAGTTTCTTCGAGTCGAGCAATTTGGCGATGTCGTCGTTATGGTTGTCGCTCAATGGCACAAGATACTTCTCTTGTTTGTGCTTAGCCATTGTGGGCAGCAGGTCTTCCATCTTGCCCGTAGTACCGAAAAACACCTTACGTTTACGGTATTGAACGTATTTTTGGATATAGAGCGCAATGGTCTCGGTTACGCAAAAATACTTCAACGTTTCGGGAATGGGCACGCGTAGCTCTTTGGCCAGCTTGAAAAAGTGGTCGATGGCGTGGCGCGACGTAAATACGATGGCCGTATAATTGGGAATGCTTACCTTTTGTTGGCGAAACTCTTTCGATGTGATGCCTTCTACCTGTACAAAAGGGCGGAACACCAAATCAACGCCATACTCTCTCTCTATGTCGAAGTAGGGCGACTTATCACTCGTCGGTTTGGGTTGAGATATTAATATCTTTTTTACCATCTACTTGCTTAAAAATTGATTTTCAAATAATTGGAGGCGATTGTCAATACGCCCCACAGGGCGAACAAAGGCACAATTTCGAGAGCGCAAAAGTACAAAAAAAATTGCAAAAACTGGCCTTTTTGGCGGAAAAAGATAAGGTGTGTCTTATAAAGCGACAGTATTTTGGTTGTCCCCAACACGATGCCCACATAGATAATGCTGCTCTTGACGGTGAGCTGAAAGTAGGCTTGCAGCATCACCAGCGGCAAAAGCAACACGCCTTGCGAAGAAACAAGGAAGAGAAACGATTTAAGCCACTGGTTGTTTTTGCGCTTACCGAAGAACACCCACCCCACAAACCATTGGGCAAAGGCCTTTAATAGGAAATAGCCTGCCACCAAACCCGTAAGTATGCCGATAACAACGAACTGCTCGGCGATGAAGGTTTCAACGCGCAAGTGCCGCAGGTAAAGGAAGAAGAGGATGGCATAGAGCAAACTGGTTTGCAGTGCAAGGAATATTTGGAAACGTATCTCGCCCGTTGTCTCGGCTATTTCGGAGGTTCCTTCGTTGCGCACGCGGAAGAAATGCTTTACCTGGCGAAAGATGAAATCGCGCGATTGGGCGAAAGCCACGCAGCCCAATATGAAACAACCCAAGAGCAACGAGGTGAGCAAGTCGTCGCTGGCGATGGTATAAGGCACAGGGTCGCCTGCTACTCCTGGCCGTCCGGCTGGCATCTCAGGATGGTAGTACGGACTTTGCGAGAAAAAGGACTCGCGATAATAGAGCGGCAAATCAACAATGCGCACATCCTTTCCCACCGAGTGTCCAGGCAAGTGCAAGGTGTCGGGGCGGTTGCTCCAATGGATGGAGTCGGGCTTGAAGTGTGCCTGAATGGCCGAATCCTGCTGTTCGGGCGTAGCGTCGTAGGGCAGCCAACTAAGCACCTCTTTGGGCGTTAGCACCTTGGGTTTGGCCGTTTTTGCACTGTCTGCAAAGGCGGTCTCGGCTGCCGTCGTGTCGGCAGGGGCGATATAATACTGTTCTTTAATGGGTTTTAGCACGCTCAAAATGGGCTTGTTGTATGTTGTTATGCCTGTGTTGAAAGCCTTTTTGCCTTGCAATGCACCAGCAAAGGGGGCCGCTTTCGATGCACGGCGCGATGAAGAAGAGAGGTACAAAACAAGCTAGGCATGCCCCAAAATCCCTTCGGCAAGGTGTTTGTCGAGGGATTTCAGGACATGCAGCCCGTGGGGTTTAAAGGCCGAACGCCTTCTTTATATCGTCTACGCGGTCGAGTTTTTCCCACGTGAACAGCTCTACTTCCATCACCTTCGTTTCGTGATAACGGCTGGTAAAGGTTTTCTTCACCACCTCGTTCTTGCGCCCCATGTGTCCGTAAGCGGCCGTTTCGGCGTAGATGGGCTGCCGAAGTTTGAGGTTACGCTCGATGGCATTGGGGCGTAGGTCGAACAACTGCGCCACCTTTTGGGCTATTTCGCCGTCGGTTAGTTGCACCTTGCTACGTCCGTAGGTGTTAACGTAGATGTTAACCGGTTCGGCCACGCCGATAGCGTAGCTCACCTGCACCAGCATTTCGTCGGCAACACCTGCGGCCACCATGTTCTTAGCGATGTGGCGTGCGGCGTATGCAGCCGAGCGGTCAACCTTACTTGGGTCTTTGCCCGAGAAAGCTCCGCCGCCGTGTGCGCCCTTGCCGCCATAGGTGTCTACAATGATTTTACGACCCGTTAAGCCCGTATCGCCATGTGGGCCGCCGATAACGAACTTACCCGTGGGATTAACGAAATACTTGATGTCGTTGTTGAAAAGCGCCAGCACCTTGGTACTTGTTATCTTCGCTTTCACGCGTGGCATCAGCACGTTCAGCACGTCGGCCTTTATTTGGGCCAGCATTTGCTCGTCGTTAGGGCCGAAGTCGTCGTGTTGTGTGCTCACAACGATGGTGTCGATGCGTATGGGCTGCCCGTCGTCGGCATACTCCACCGTCACCTGACTCTTCGAGTCGGGGCGCAAATAGGTCATTTCCTTACCCTCTTTTCGTATCTCGGCCAACGTAATCATCAGCAAGTGGGCCAAGTCTAGCGACAGGGGCATGTAGTTTTCGGTTTCATTGGTGGCGTAACCGAACATCATTCCTTGGTCGCCCGCGCCCTGTTCGTCGGCCTCTTCGCGACTAACGCCGCGGTTGATGTCGTCGCTTTGCTCGTGAATGGCGGTCAGAACGCCACACGAGTCGCCGTCGAATTGGTACTCCGACTTGGTGTAGCCAATGCTTTTGATGGTGTTACGGGCGATGGTTTGCAGGTCGATGTACGAACTAGAGCGCACCTCGCCCATGATAACCACCTGCCCTGTGGTAACGAATGTTTCGATTGCGCAGTGCGCTTTGTCGTCGTAGGCCAAGAATTGGTCTACCAAAGCATCTGATATTTGGTCGGACACCTTGTCGGGATGCCCTTCGGAAACCGACTCGGAAGAAAAAAGATATGCCATAATGCTACGAATTTGTGTATCTATAAATAATTGTATGCCCATGCGCCATGCGCCACCCATCTCGCATTTTGTGGGTGGTACATGGCTGTTAGCGACTGCAAAGTTACGCAAAAATGTGCAACTGGCTCTAAGCCACGCTGCAAAATAACGTGAAATGGGGAGGCGCGGGCAGCGGTTCTAGCGTTTTTTATAGGTAATCTTACTGAAAACCTGCATCGTAACCACCACCATGTAGAATCCCCACAACAGCGCGACCGTTATCAAATTAGGCATAAACACGACATCCTCCACGGCCAAAAGTAGCATCACCCCCGTGATGTTGGGCAGCATCTTGTCGGCATAACGGCTCATCAGCCATTTGTTTTCCTCCGTATCTTCTGGTCCGTTGGGGCGCGGATTGCTTAGCGGGTGCAACGACACATAGCGCAACCGCAGGTAAAGAGCCCCCGAAATGAAGGGCAACAAAAAGGTAAAGATGGGCAAACCCACCCTATCATCGGCGGCAAAGAAACTAATTTGCAAGGCCGAAAGCACCTCTATCACCGCAGAGTAGAGAGCCACAGCGAAGGTTGCCGCGAGAAAAACCACGGCTATTCGGTTGTTTGACGTGTTATGTTCTATCATTGCATTTCCTTATCACGCATCAACTTAAACGACGACCATCCTATCATAAGGAAAGGCAACATCATTACCGCCCATGTAATAAAGGGGTTGAAGGCGATTATGCCCGATATGAAGAGCGAGCAATAGAACATAATACTCGTAACTCCTAGCGAAACAGACTCATGGAAGTTACGTATCAATGGGGCATTATGCTCATTCATAGGTATTACATACCTCCTTAGCAAACTTTTCATACGCATGGGTTTGTCTGCCAGAAAACGAGTTACGAAGTAAGCGCCAACAGAGAACAGAGTTGGTGGTAAGAGGAAGAAAGGCGAAATGGGTTTGCTAACCCCGCCTGGCATATCAATACGTAGGTTTATCGTGTCTTTCGTTAGGATGCAGTACAACACAATGCTCACGGTGCCCACTAAGAAAAGTAGCGACAACAGGCCTTTTAAACTAGAATTTTTCATCTTTTGGTACTTTATAATTGGTTACATTCTGTCATCAATCTGGCGCGCCGCACTGCACAACAAACCATTTACATACAAGGCACAAGTGCAACTGTGGTCAGCGATGATTTTGTTTTGCAAAGTTACGACAAAAGTATGTCACCGCCAAAACATGAAGAAAGAAAATTAAGTGGCCCTACGCACCTCTCAATTTACGTCGCGAACGCGCATAATAGATGATGAAAAAGGCCACGACAAGCATCACCACGAGGGGTATCATGGGCAAGAAACCTGCCGCACAAAGCGTGATGTACAACAGCAAACCCGTTACACCCAGAGAAAGCACATCAACATATCGGCGCAATTGTTGTGCGTTGCCCTGCATTTGGGGCATATCGTGCTTTGGGTCGAGTGCGAAAGGGTTTTCCTTTCCCTTGCGCAACAGCAAGTAAAGTGCAGCAGATAAAAGGGGAAGAAATAAGATAAGATAGCTCATGCCTTGGAGTTCACTACCACCAAGTGGTCCCCAATGCACAACGATAGTGTCGTTAACAAATGCGGCATAAACGGCTACGCCCAAGGTTGCCACAAGAAAAAGCAGTGATAAAAGGTTGCTTAGCTTATTACTTCTCATGTTGTATAAAGTTTAGTTATTGTACAATGAGCCACAAACACGCCTATGAGCATCGTCCTATCGCGATTTACTTGCCCTACTTACCGATGCCACTTCGGAATATTCTGTAAGCACGTTGCAAATATAGTTCAACTATTTGGTTTCGCCAAAGGATTGAGAAAGAAAGTGGGGGAAGAAGAAGTTTTGTCCGCTTTTCAGCAAGTTTTTTTAACACGATGAGTGCCTTTTTATTCACCAACTGCCCGCTCGGCCGCAAAAATTCGATTCTCGCGAGGGTTTGTTTTGATGCAACTAAGGGCCAACCTGTGGATATAGCAAGATGAATATTTATTACAAGGAACCGCCATTTGCACCCGTTTTAAGGGCGTTTACCGCTCAATTTACTGCAATATGCCGCTAAGTGCAGTGCGTTTTGGTGCTAAATGCAATGCGTTTTGGTGCTAAATGCAATGCGTTTTGCCGCTAAATGCAACGCGTTTTGGTGCTAAATGCAAGGTAAAATGCTGCTAAATGCCGTGCTTTTTGCAGCTGAATGCGAGGCGAAAAGCATTAATATACATCGCAATAGCATAAAAATACCCCTTTCGAGCCATTAAAAACATGGCTGAAAAGGGCGAAATGGGGCCCAAAAACCTGCTTTTTAGCAGTAAAATGCAGGTTTTTGGCTTGCAAAAATTACGAGCTAGCAACCAAACTAGAAAGGCAAAATGGTGCAAAATGCAGGTTTGGCTCTGAAAAACGGACAAAGCACAAGGCGAGAAAGCCTAGAATTTGTGCAAATTTACCCACTTTATGACCCAAATTTTCGCTAGAACGGCGTGAAAATTAGAGCCACTTTGTAAAGTATAACGTAGGATTTTAAGTTTTTTAGTTGGTGAGTTTTTTAGTTGATGATTTGGTAACTTAATGAGTTGGTAAGTTGATGAGTTGGTGAGTTTGTAAGCTTGTGAGTTGATGAGTTGATGATTTTGTAAGTTGGTGAGCTAATGAGTTGGTGAGTTTGTAAGCTTATAAGTTGATGAGTTGATGATTTTGTAAGTTTATGAGCTAATGAGTTGGTGAGCTTGTAAGTTTGTAAGTTTGTGAGTTGATGCGTTAATAAGTTGATGAGTTGATGAGTTTACAAGTTAACAAGCAAACACCCCACAAGGCATACCACTCCCCTCTCCCCTTGGAGAGGGGTTGGGGGTGAGGCTGGTAGGGGTAGGGGGTGAGGCCAGTTGAGGCTTTCTCTCGCTCATAGCTTACCTTTCAAATCGGGTGCGCTTACCATTGTGGTGTACAGATACATGGCCACGGCCGCGTGAAGAGCCGCAGGAAGCAAGTTGGCGGGCAGGTCTTCGGCACTGTGGTTCTCCTTATTGCGCCATGTAAACACCACATTATAATACTGCTTAAAGCGTTCGTGCTTGGGGTTACGCGTATGATAAAGACTGGATATGCGTGGGAAATGGCGCACGGCATCGAGCAAGGCGGGCTCACGACCATCGTTAACAAGCGGCATGGGCACGCCATGTTGCAGCCAATATATCTTTTTGAGGAAGGCCTCGAAACGGCTAACCAGGTCGGCATACCATGTGCGGAAATCCTCTTCGCGGTGCTGTGCCCGATAAAGACAATTCAGCGTGTTGCGCAATATCCGCCGAAGACCTTGCAAGGCGGGTATCGTTTCGGCATTCACCAAGCAGAAGAACAGCCGCAACACCTCGTCGAACTCCACGTTATGAACCCCATCGCAGAAGTCGGCAAAGTCTTCCTTAAATGCTTGGCGCAACTTAAAGGCCAAATCTTGCTCATCGTATTCGGGATTGATGGCAGCCTTTACCCGTTCGCGTATCAGCTGATTAAACCGCTCTTGGAAGTCGGGCTCCGACATGTACTTACTAATCAGCTGGGTATAGGTTTCGGCCATGTCGGCCATTTTCACGTTGGTGGCCTCGTCGCACTCTTGTGCGGCCGTCTGTTCGTCGTTGTTCAGCATGGCGTCGCGCACGTTGTTGTCGTTGGTAACGCGTTGCGTAACGTCTTCCACCTGCCTTTTCACCACCTCGATGTCGTCCCATTCGGTAGAACCGAACAGCTCGTTAAACTGCGTTTCGATAACGCTTAGCCGTTGCATGTCGGGTTCGGCCACACCTGCAGCGGTGGCCGTGGGCACAGGTTCTATCTCGGTATCGGCGTTTTGCAGTTGTATCTTTCGTTCTTCTTTCTTTTCAAGTCGGTACCGGTCAAAGTCGATTGCCTCTATCAATCCGCGTGTCAGGTCGTCTGTACCCAGCGAAGGCAACTTGCGCACGAGCAGCTTAAGCAGCGTTTCGGCCTTTTCCCATTCCAACGAGCAGCTGTCCATGATGGTAGAAAGGAACTCGTAGGTGCGTATAAAGGCCTTAATGCTGCTTTTACACTCCACCTGTTCTTCTTCCGATAGGGTGCAAAAGCGCTGGCACATGGCATCGAGCAAGGGGTCGATGGCTGCTCGCGGCTCGTTATTCCAATAGCGCGCATTCAGTGTTTCCAGCTCTTCTTGTGTGTAAATCTGGTGCTGTTCTATCTCGGCCAGCAAGTCGTTCAGGCGGTTGGGGTCGGTTTCTCTGCTCAGGATGGTGGTTTTGTAGAAGGTTTGGAAACTCTGTTCAACGTCGTCGCAGGTGTTAACGAAGTCGAGCACAAAGGTATCTTCCTTCTTAGGGCACGTGCGGTTAAGTCGCGAAAGCGTCTGAACGGTTTGCAGTCCATGCAGCGGCTTGTCTACATACATGGTGTGCAGCAGCGGTTCGTCGTAGCCCGTTTGAAACTTGTCGGCCACGATGAGGAAACGATAGTTGCCCGTGCGGAACGTCTTTTCTATGGCCGCAGAGGGAAATCCATTAAGGCTGCCCTCGTTAACGGTCTTTCCGTTGTACTCGAAATCGCCGCTAAAAGCCACGATGGCGCGATATTGCGAATCGCGTTGGCTTAGCAAGCGGTTGATGGCAAAGAAGTAATCGATGGCTCGTTGTATGCCTGTGGTGCACACCATGCAGCGTGCCTGTCCGCCAATTTTATGCGCCACGGAGGTGTGGAAGTGCTCCACCATCACCTCGGCCTTCTTTTCAATGGTTTCGGGTTGGCGTTCAACAAAGTGGCGTATCTTTCTTAAGGCCTGCTTGCGGTCGAACTCGGGATCGTCTTCCACCCGCCGGCGAATGTGATAGAAACTTTCGTAGGTGGTGTAATTGCTCAACACGTCGAGGATAAACCCCTCTTCGATGGCCTGTTTCATCGAGTAGACGTGGAAGGGCCGATGCCCCGTTTCACCGTCGGACTTAATAAAGGGCGTGCCGAACGTTTCGAGAGTCTTGTTCTTCGGCGTTGCGGTGAAAGCGTAGAAGTTGGCGTTGGGCGCCATGCGCCGACCGTTCATGTATTGCGCAATGGCCTCGTTAACGGTGTCTTCAACGCTTAGCTCCGTGTCGTCTGCCACTGCCGAACCTGCCAACACTTGGTTTGTGCTGGCCGCCATCTTGCCGCTTTGGCTTGAATGTGCCTCGTCTATAATTACGGCAAAGCGGTGACTGGTCAGTTCGTTGCCGATGGTGTCGAGGATGAACGAGAACTTATGCACGGTAGAAAGGATGATTTTCTTGCCGTTTACAAGGTGTTGCCGCAGGGTTTCGCTACTGTTGGCGGCATCTACGATGTTTTCATTGCGACTAAAAGCCCGCATGTTGTTGCGCAACTGCTTGTCGAGGTTAACGCGGTCGGTAACGATAATTACGCTGTCAAACAGCGGTTGGTCTCCCTCTAACAGCTCTACAAGCTGATAGGCCAACCAAGTGATGCTGTTGCTTTTGCCCGAACCGGCCGAATGTTGCACCAAAAAGCGTTGCCCGATGTTGCCCTTGGCCGTTTCGTGTAGCAGTGCGCGCACCAGTTGTAGCTGGTGCCAGCGTGGCCAAATGTTTCTTTCACGGTTGCAGCGGGTATCTGGAATGCGCTCGGTAACCACCTGCGCGTAGTGTTCAAGAATGTTGCTAAGGTTGCGTTTGGTAAGAATTTCTTCCCACAGATAGGCCGTTTTCAGTCCGTTGGGGTTGACGGGGTTGCCCGCTCCGTCGTTAAATCCTTTGTTAAAAGGCAAAAACCAGCTGTTGGCTCCGCATAGTTTGGTGCACATCTGCACCGTATCATCGTCGGCGGCAAAATGTACGGCACAGCGTTTGGGCATAAACAGCAGGTTGCTGGGCGAGCGGTCGGTGCGGTATTGGGCAATGGCGTGTGCCGTGTTTTGGCCTGTTATCTGGTTTTTAAGCTCCATCGTAATCACCGGCAAGCCGTTAATAAAGATGGCCACATCCAATGCCAGCGCAGGGTTTTGTGCATCGTAGCGCAACTGCCGCACAACAGAGAACTTGTTCAGTGCATACCGTTCTTCGCCCTCGGCGCTAAGTGCCGAGGGCAGGGGGTTGTAAAGCACAAAGGTGTTGCTTTGGTGTTTCAATCCCTTTCGCAACACATCCACCACCCCGCGCTTTGTTATCTCGTCGCGCAGGCGTTCTAGAAACTTGCGGCGATTGACAGGCGAATGGAAGATACCCGACTTTTCCACCTCTGCGGGCTGGGTCAGCTTGAGGAAAGTTTCAAGTCGGCCAGTGTCTAGGGCATAGTGAGTGTCGTATTGGCTGGTGTCGCCCAGTTCGTATTGGTTATGGTTGGTAAGCCAGTTAACAATCAGGTCTTCCAACGCTTTTTCGTTCATTGTTGTAGGCATGGCGTTCAGTTTGTTTGGGTTTGTTCGTCCGTTACATTCATTTTTCCTGTTACGGCATCGCTAATCAGCCGCTGCTTATATTCCTTTATGCGTTCCACTTGCTGCTCGTAAGCATCGATAAGCTTGTTTATACTCGCCGTCTTGGCCTCGATATAGCTTACTATGGCGCGCTGTTCGGAGAGAGGAGGGATGGGGAGAAATAGTTTAGCAAAAGTTTCATACCTAAAATCTGATGAACGTTCACGTATTCCTCTATACAAAGATTTTATAAAACCAGTCCGTGCCATTTCGCGTAGAAGATACATATAGTAATTATTTGAACAGTCACCCTTAGGTTGTAGGCAGATATATACAGGCGTTCCTTTTCCATCACTATCAGAAACACCAATCGAGCCAGCAAAGGCATCCATCTGATGAATAACCAAATCACCTTTCCTTATTCCTTGATAGCCTATTTCTTTCAACGATTCTGTAAAACCGTCAACACGTCTATTCTTCCTTAAAGTAACTTGTCCATCACGAAAACAGGTAATCACTGCATCCTCGTCCCTAACCTCTCGAGCCATTCGGATAAACATATTCTTTGCCCGTTTCACCTCCCAATGTTCAGGTATCTCTCCAACCCAACTAATACCCGATTGTTTTAGTTTAGTATGATGATTGTTATCATTCGCAATCCCCTTAGTAACCGCATTAGCGATAACTGCTTGTTTCAGTTCTTTTAGCAGTTCAATTTGTTGCGTTTGTTTGGCAATATACGTATCAATCTGCCCCACCTTGCCATCTAAATACGAAACAATGGCACGCTGTTCAGCGAGGGGTGGTGAAAGCAAAAATGAGCGTTTTAGTATTCCTTTACTAATGCTGTACACCTTTACACCATTAACTAGCGTTTGAATAGAACTTCTCCACTGGCTTGAACGAAAAAGATAAGCATAGTATTTGGGCATTGCTAAATTGATTGGACGCGCAATAACGGTATGGTATCCTGCGAATATAGCCTCCCTATAATCGTTAAATGCGCAATTCCCTGATCCTTCAATGTCTTCCGAAGTATCAGCAAATACAAAGTCGTTTTGTCTTAAAAGGGATTGTGGATTGCTTTCTAGGTATGATGGAGATACTCTACACACCAACTCATCCGTAATAGATGTTCCTGTATTGCATTTTGAATGAATTTGTCCATAACTGATAACGGCAATCCCTTCTGGTAAAAGCTCTGCCTTAGTGATGGGAAGTCCTTTACCATAAGTAAAGTTTCGATTAAAGGAAGTTATCCTCCAATGGGCAGGAATTACATCCCCAATCCACTTCACTCCGCTATCCTTATACTTGCTATATTTTTCCATTTTGTGCAACAGGTTTACGCGTTAAGAATCTCTGCCAGCAGTCCATCTGTTTCCCTTTCAATGGCTTGAATGTCGGCTTTGATGTTGGCGAGAGGTCTCAGTTCGACGGGTTTGTAGAAGTATTTGGTGAAAGAAAGCTCGTAACCCACCTTAGTTTCGTCTTCGGCCACGTAGGCATCGGGGGCGTAGGGCAACACTTCGCGCTGCATAAAGGCCTCGATGCCGCCAGGATAGGTTAGCGGCACCTGCTCGGTATCGCGCAAAGCGCGGTCGGCTTCGCCTGCTACGGGTTCGCAAGAGGGGTCGGGCACGGTGATAAGTGCACGCAGCTTGTTCTTAACCGCTTTGGTTAGCTTGCCCAAAGCGGCGGCGTAGGCATCCCAATTGTTTAGCGGCGTATCGTTGGGAACGGCTTGCATGGCCGCCCTGCACGCCTCTTGCTCCTTGGAAGTGAGCTTACCTGCGGTGATGTCGTTTTGTGGCAGCACGCGCAAACGCAGCGGGCGGTCTACCCTTATTTCCCAATAGCCAAACTCTTCGTTGGCGAATATCTTGCTTTGTGGCGTTTCTTCAAAGCGGTTTAGCAACTGCATGATTTGCTGGCGGTCGGTTTCGTTGGTCTCGCAGTTCTTTTCGCCCAGGTTCTTTCTTAGTGGTGTCTTGATGTCTGTTGCATCAATCAGTTGCACCTTGCCGGCCCTGCGTGGCTCTTTACGGTTGGTTACCACCCATATAAAGGTGCCAATGCCCGTGTTGTAGAAGTCTTTCTCGGGCATAGCGATGATGGCTTCCAACCAATCGTTCTCAATAATGTGCCGCCGCAGGTTGCTTTCGCCACCCCCGGCGTTGCCTGTAAAGAGGCTCGAACCATTGTGTACCTCTACGATACGCGTGCCCAGCTCGGTGTCGTTCTTCATTCGCGAGATGTTGTTGGCAAGGAAAAGCATCTGCGGGTCGCCCACATCGGGCACAAAGCGCAGGCCGTTGTGCGGGTCGTAACCCTGCGGCAGCACAAAGCGCGGGTCGGTTATGTGTTGCTTTTCGTTGTCTTTCAGTCCCCAAGCCTGCAAGTCTGTTTTCCAAGGCGTGCCGAAAGGGGGGTTGGAAATGCAAAAGTCGAACTTCATCCCAGGGTGTCCGTCGTTGCTGATGGTTGAACCGCAAAAGAACCTTTCGCGCCTGACGCCGGCGTTGAGATAGGTAAACGAGTTGGTGGTGGACGAGAGCATGAGGTCGGCCTTGCATGTGGCGTATGTTTCGGGTTGCATCTCTTGCCCGTAGAGACTAATCTTTATGCGCTTGCGTTGCTCTTTGGCGATGTCGTCAATGCGTTGTTCGGCGATGGAAAGGATACCGCCCGTGCCGCATGCGCCATCGTAAATGGTGTAGGTTCCGTTGCGCAACTTGTTGGCGACGGGCAGCACGGCGATGTCGGCCAACAGCGCAACATAGTCGCGCGGAGTGAAATGCTCTCCGGCTTCGGTAACGCTATTTTCCTCGTTAAACTTGCGCAACAGCTGCTCGAAAAGCGTTCCCATGGTGTGATTGTCCACCCCTGGCAGCCTTTCGTTGCCCTCTGCATCGAGCACGGGGTCTTTTCCGAGGTTTATTTCGGCATCGGTAAACTTCTCGATGATGCGGCCCAAGCGGCCAGTGTCGCTAAGGTTGTCTACTTGTTGTTTCAGCTTGAACTTCTCGATAATGTCTTGTACGTCCTTGGAAAAGCCGTCGAGATATTCCAAGAAGTTCTGTTTTAGGCGTACGGGGTTGGTTTCTCCGCGTAACGTCTTCATGGTAAAGCGCGACGTGTTGCAATAAGCAAGCCCCGTGCGGCGTATGAGCATGCTTTCTTGCTGCGTTTCGTCGACCCCTTGTTCGGTTAGTTGCTGTTTGAGCTGCAACACCTGCTGATGGGTTGGTTCGAGCAAGATGTCGAGCCTCCTAAGCACCATCATGGGCAGGATAATCTTCTTATAGTCGCCCTTGTTGAAGGCTTGTACCAACACGTCGTTGGCAATATTCCATATAAATGTGAAGAGGGTGTTGTATTGGCTTGGGTTCATTACGAGCTGTTTTCGGTTTTAATGTATAGGCGCTTTTGGGTGTTTGCACAACCATTTACAGGCTTTTGCATGGCATGTGTTGGCTGTTTGGGGAGTACAAGGCGCTTTGTAGCGCGAGTACAAGATGCTTGTAGTGGGCGTACAAGATGCTTGTAGCGTGTGTACAAGATGCTTGTAGCGCCACTACAAGGTGCTTTGTAGTGGGGCTACAGCATGTGGGCGGCGCAATGTTTTGGCCGCATTACTTATTCAATTTCCACGTTGCGCCGTCCTTGGTGTCTTTCACTTCGAAGCCGGCGGAGGCCAGTTCGTCGCGTATGCGGTCGCTGGTGGCCCAGTCTTTGTCGGCCTTTGCCTTGGCGCGCAGGTCGAGAACCATGTCTACAACGTGGCCGAAGGCTTCTTCGCGGGCATCGTTGTTGTTGCCGTTTTCGGCGTTCAACCCCAGCAGTTGGAAAGCAAAGAGGCGCATGGTGGCGGCTAATTGCTCCAAATGTTCGGCCGAAATCTGCGCCTTGTGGTCGATAAGCGTGTTGATAAGTCGGCATGCCTCGAAGAGATGACTTAGCACCACGGGCGTTTGAAAGTCGTCGTTCATGGCCTCGTAGCATTTGCGGGGCAGTTCGTTCACGATGGTTGCCGTGGCCTCGTCGCTGGCTTTGGCGGGCTGAATGCGTTGTAAGTCGGCGATGCCGTTGAGCAATCTTTCGAGCCCTTTCTCGCTGGCTTGCAGGGCCTCGTTAGAGAAATCCACTGTTCCGCGATAGTGGGCAGAGAGGATGAAGAAACGAATGGTCATGGGCGAGTAGGCCTTTTCGAGCGCGGGATGTGCGCCGTTGAAGAACTGTTCGAGCGTGATGAAGTTGTGCAGGCTCTTTCCCATCTTCTGTCCGTTGATGGTTATCATGTTGTTGTGCATCCAGTAGCGCACCATCTGTTCGCCTTCTGCGGCCACGGCTTGGGCTATTTCGCACTCGTGATGAGGGAAGATGAGATCCATTCCACCACCATGAATGTCGAAATGTTCGCCCAAATACTTCCTTCCCATTGCCGTACACTCGCAGTGCCAACCAGGGAAACCCTCGCTCCACGGACTGGGCCAGCGCATGATGTGTTCGGGTTGGGCGCGTTTCCACAGGGCGAAGTCTGCCTGATTGCGCTTTTCGCCCACGCCGTCGAGTTGTCGTGAGGCGTCTAGAACGTCTTCGAGGTTGCGGCCAGAGAGTATGCCGTAGCGGTGTGTTTCGTTGTACTTGGCAATGTCGAAGTAGATGGAGCCATTGCTTTCGTAAGCAAAGCCATTGGCTAGTATCTTCTTCACCAACTCTTCTTGCTCGATGATATGCCCCGATGCTTGTGGTTCGATGCTGGGCGGAAGCACGTTGAGCTGTTGCATGGCAGCATGATAAGTGTTGGTATAATGCTGTGCAATTTCCATCGGTTCAAGCTGTTCCAGTCGCGCTTTCTTGGCAATCTTGTCGTCGCCATCGTCTGCATCGTGTTCAAGATGCCCCACATCGGTGATGTTTCGCACGTAGCGCACCTTGTAACCCAGGTGTTGCAGGTAGCGAAAAACCACGTCGAAGGTGATGGCGGGCCGCGCATGACCCAGGTGTGGGTCGCCATATACAGTGGGTCCGCATACGTACATGCCCACGTTGGGGGCGTGTAGGGGTTCGAAACGCTCTTTTTTGCGAGTGAGGGTGTTGTAGATTAATAGGGGGGATGTGGATAAATCTACCCCACAACTGGCCTCACCCCCATCCCCTCTCCAAGGGGAGAGGGGCGTGGTATGCGGTGTTGATTCGGTTGTTTGCGCCGAGTTGCCTTGAATTTGCGCTGAGTTGTCAGCGGGTTTATTTTGTTCGTTCATATTTATTATATTATCAGCCTCACTCCCAACCGGCCTCACCCCCAACCCCTCTCCAAGGGGAGAGGGGAGTGATATGCTTTGTTGTTTGGGCGAGTGACGACTCGTTATTGCTATTATTGGGTTGTTGATGATTTATATTTTGTTGTGAACTACGTGAGTAGTATGGAGTAAGTAGTAAAGTAACGAATGTTGATTACTTACGTTTACCTGGCACTACAAGGCTATTCACGTCCCTCTCCCCTTGTAGAGGGCATGGTATGCTATGTTGTTTTGGTGAGTGAAGGTAAGTGAATACTCGTTATTAACTACGATTTTATTAGGCCATTACCTCACAAGGTTTATCGTAAAGATAGTACTACCGTGTGCCATCAAATGCAGCAATCATTAGAACTACCACAACGTTGCAAGGCTAATCACGCCCCTCTCCCCTTGGAGAGGGGTTGGGGGTGAGGCTGGTTTCAATCAACCTTAGCAGGTGTTCCACCGCATCTTTCTCGTCGATGTTCCTTTCAACGCATTCTTTTTTGCGGTAGAGCGACACCTTTCCAGGCCCTGCACCAACATATCCGAAGTCGGCATCGGCCATTTCGCCCGGTCCGTTTACGATGCAACCCATGATGCCAATCTTCAAACCCTTCATGTGTTTGGTGGCTTCGCGAATGCGGGCGATGGTTGTACGCAGGTCGTAAAGCGTGCGACCGCAGCCCGGACAGCTAATGTATTCGGTCTTGGTGGTGCGCAAACGGGCGGCTTGCAGTATGCCAAAGGCCGTGGCATCTACCTCTTCGTCGGGCAAGTCGCCGTCGTTCATCAGCCAAATGCCATCCGTAAGCCCGTCAATCATCAGCGCACCCATGTCGGCAGCGGCTTTTAGCTGGAATGTTTCTTTCTCTTCGGCTGCGTGACGGTACATTTGCGCGAATACAACGGGGTTGTTGATGCCTTCCGACCACAACTCGTGAACCAGTGCACGCTGGTCGCCCACCTTGTTCTTATGTGTGCTCATGCACACCACCACCACCTCGGGGTGATGTTTAAGGCAAGCCAAATATTCGTCGCTGTTGGCTCCATATTGCAGCACAAGGAACTTAACGTCTGCCTCGACAAGCGAGATAAAGGGCACGGCATTGTGTGGGAAGATGGGATAAACCTGCTCGCAGGCCTGCGGATTGGTGCTGGCCAGCTGCATGTAGGCATCGTAGTCCATGATGTAGCGACGCTTTGCCGAGAGGTTAGCGGGCAGATGTCTACCTATATATATGTAATCGGGCATTTGGTCGGCGTTGGCCACTACGTGAACCTTGTCTTTATCCGTGCGGTTGCTTATCACTACGGGTACGTTTTCGCCTCCGATATTGGCCACGGGCGTGGTTGGACGGCGTTCGGGAGCGGTGTAGTTGAACCCTTTTGCCGCCTGAGCAGGTATAGGTAGGTGGCCCGAACGTGCCTCGATGTAGTCTACAAGCGCGCGTGCTACGGGTATTTCCGCCTCTGGATCTTCGCTAAGCGATACGCGGATGGTGTCGCCGATGCCGTCGGCCAGCAGCGTACCGATGCCCACAGCACTCTTAATGCGGCCATCTTCGCCCTCGCCAGCCTCAGTAACGCCAAGATGTAAGGGGTAATTCATGTCTTCGAGGCGCATCTGTTGCACCAAAAGGCGCACCGATTGCACCATCACCACCGTGTTGGATGCCTTGATGGAGATAACCACATTGCTGAATTGCTCGCGTTTGCAGATGCGCAAGAACTCCATACAGCTCTCAACGATGCCCGCAGGCGTGTCGCCATAGCGACTCATGATGCGGTCGGAGAGCGAGCCGTGGTTCACACCAATGCGTACGGCCGTGTTGTTTTCGCGACAAATATTGAGGAAAGGCACAAAGCGTGCATCAATCTTCTTTATCTCTTCGGCGTATTCTTCGTCGGTATATTCCAACTGCTTGAAGGTTCGTCCTGGGTCTACATAGTTGCCGGGATTTATGCGTACCTTCTCTGCATACAGCGCGGCCACGTCGGCTACGTTGGCGTTGAAATGCACATCGGCCACAAGTGGCGTGTCGTAACCTTTCTGTCTGAGTGCCGCATTGATGTTGCGCAGGTTCTCAGCCTCGCGCTTTCCTTGGGTGGTAAGTCGCACCAACTCGCCGCCTACCTGTATAATTCGCTCGGCTTGGGCTGCGCTAGCCTCGGTGTCGTTGGTGTCGGTGGTTGTCATCGACTGCACGCGCACGGGGTTGTTTCCACCCATCGTCACGCTGCCAACGGTTGTTACCGATGCGTTTCGGCGTTGCAGGTTAAAGAGGTCGATGCCGATGTCACTCCATTCGCCATCTTCTTGTTGGGCAAGAGGGCGTGAAGTATGGTTGTTATCTTGTTCGTTCATCATTCTTTTAAAGGGGAAAAGGGCGGTTAAAGGTGAAAAAGTGAAAAGGCGTTTAAAGGTGAAAAGGTGAAAGGGTGAAAAGGTGAAAAGATGCTTCGCCTACCAACTCGTTCACTCGTTAGCATATAAACTGGCAACTTCACCACTCGTCAACTTGTCAACCCTCCATCTTGTCGTCTCGTCAACTTGTACACTCGTTAACTAATCTACTCGTCAACTTGTCAACTCGTCAACTTGTTAACTTGCGAACATTCGCCCTAGTTTGTCTTAAACTCGTACTTCACTTCGGCCAATTCTTCATTGGCTTTGGTAATCTTTTGTCCCAATGTAGCCTTATATTCGGCCAGTCGTTGCGCCACATTTTCGTCTGTCAGGGCCAGCATTTGCACGGCAAGTATGGCGGCATTCATGGCTGCATTAACGCCAACAGTGGCAACGGGAATGCCTGGGGGCATCTGTACGATAGACAATAAGGCATCTAATCCGTCGAGCATGCCTTTGATGGGCACGCCGATAACGGGCAAAGTGGTGGATGCAGCCACAACACCGGGCAGGGCAGCAGCCATACCAGCGGCGGCAATAATAACCTTTACGCCACGCGCCTTGGCGCCTTTGGCAAAGGTTTCTACGGCATCGGGCGTGCGATGAGCACTGAGGGCGTTCACCTCGAAAGGCACTTTCAGGTCGTTAAGCAACTTACATGCTTTCTCCATAACGGGCAAGTCGCTGGTACTGCCCATGATAATGCTTACTGATGGGGTCATAATATATATATTTATTAAACCTTATTCGATAAATAAACATCAACAACCAAACACGCAAAGGCTACAAAGAACCACGCCAACCCCACGACCGGCCTCACCCCCAACCCCTCTCCAAGGGGAGAGGGGCGTGGTATGCCTTGCTGCATCCTTGCGGTGGCACGCGCGCTTGTTTGTTAATCGCTTACTATTTACTTGTTAATCATTAACTATTTACTTATTCGTATTATACTATTTACTTATTCGTATTATACTATTTACTTATTCGTATTATACTATTTACCTATTCGTATTTTACTATTTACCTATTCGTATTTTACCCTTGACTTGGAATATTCCATCATTTGATGGTACATCGCGCCATTGTTTAATGCTTATGCTCCAACGTCTTTTGCTGTAACGCTTTAGAGAAAACAAGGCTAATCACTCCCCTCTCCCCTTGGAGAGGGGCTGGGGGTGAGGCCGGTTGTGGGCTTGGCTATGGCCAGTTGTGGGGTTGGTTGAGGCCAGTTGTGGGGTTGGTTGTGGCCAGTTGTGGGGTTGATTGTGGGCTTGTCTCGCGCTCGTTATATCACCACAAACGCGCAAACCATGCCCACAAGGAACCCTGCTACCACCTGCCAAAGCGAGTGTTGGCGAAGTATCATGCGACTGGTTCCAACCAGTCCGCCCACGATAAACACCAAGCAGAGCCACCAAACGGGGTTAAACATGAAGAGAAAAGCAAAGGCCATCAGTCCACCTGCCACGCCGCCAATGGCTGCTGTGTGCGTGGAAATCTTCCACCAAACGTTGATAAGCGCGCATACCACTTGCACAACGAGGGCGGCAACCAATATGCGAGCCATGAAACGGGGTATCTGTAACACCGACATGAGATAGTAACAGCCGAAGTAACACAATATGGAGATGACGTAAGGCACCATGCGCCGCTCCTTATGCCCTAGCTCAATGAGGGTCCATCCCTGATAACGGCGATACAGATGTATCAGTATCGTGGGGATAAATATGGTGGCGATATACACCAAGAGCAACACTTCTAGTTTGTAGTCCCAAGGCAATTGAGACATGTAACTAAAAGTGAACAACGCTATCAACCCAACAATGGGCAGATAAAACGGGGTGAAGAGCATGCTCATCATCCGCGCGCCGAATATGATGTTTTTCTCTTTCATAACTTCTGAGGAGTTAAAGGAGTTAAGGAATTAAGGAGTTAAGCCAATGGCATTGTGGCTTTCTCGCTCCAACGACAGCATTTTAGGTAATCCGCGAAATGGAGTTAAGCCAATGGCATTGTGGCTTTCTCGCTTCTCATCAGCTATATCGGCCTCACCCCCAACCCCTCTCCAAGGGGAGAGGGGAGTGAAATGCTTTGATATTATCAAGCCTTTTATATATCACTTCCTTGCCTTTAACTTGTAGCTAGCGACTAAACGCCTTGCTCTTATTTTACTTGTTAGACTTATACGACAGCCTTAAATAGGCAGAACCAATGGTCTAAACACACTATTACTAACCATACCATCTTTTGCGCCACCCCATAAAGCAACAAGGCTAATCACTCCCCTCTCCCCTTGGAGAGGGGTTGGGGGTGAGGCCGGTTGTGCGAGGGTGTAAGGCCGGTTGTGCACTGGGGGTGAGGCTTTTTTCTCATCTCACCCCTTCCTCAACCTCGCCACTGGCAGTCCCAGTTGTTCCCTATACTTCGCCACAGTGCGGCGAGCGATGGGCAGACCTTTCTTTGCCAGTTCCTCTTTTAGCAAGTCGTCGCTCAGCGGTTTCTTCTTGTCTTCGTTGTCGATAAGCTCTTTAAGGGCGATTTTTATCTTGCGTGTAGACAACTCTTCGCCGTCGCCCGTGGTGTAGGCATCGGTAAAGAAGAAACGCAGGGGGAACGTGCCCCACTTAGTTTGTGCGTACTTGATGTTGCTAACGCGCGAGATGGTAGAGATGTCCAGCCCCGTACGGTCGGCGATGTCTTTGAGAATCATCGGTCGCAGGTCAGCCTCGTCGCCCTCAACAAAGAACTTTCGCTGAATGTCGATAATGGCCTGCATCGTTAGGCTCAGCGTATGTTGCCGTTGCTTGATGGCCTCGATATAGCCCTGCGCCTTCTCCACCTTTTCCTTTGCATAGAGCAAGGCCTCCTTTTCGCCTTTCGTCATGTTGGCCTTGTTATTTCGGTAGTGGTCAACCATGTCGGCGAACGTGGGCGACACCATCAGTCGGGGTATGTTTCCGCGACTGAGATAGAACGAAACCCTGCCGTCGTCGTCGGTGTCTACGATAAAGTCGGGCGTTATCTGTTGCAAGTTACGCCCTTGCGTCTCGCCCATCGATGCCCCCGGCTTAGGGTTCAGCTTTCTAATTTCGGCCTGCACGTCGTGCACCTGCTCATCGGTGAGTTGCAGTTGCGTTTGTATCGTGTCCCAATGTTTCTTGGTAAAGGCCTCGAAACACTCGTCTATCACGCGGCGCATCATCTCCTTAGCCCAGCTTTCGGGCTTTCTGTCAATCTGTATCAGCAAGCATTCTTTAAGCGAACGCGCGCCAATGCCAGCCGGGTCGAACGTTTGTAGCACGCCAAGCATCCGCTCAATTTCGGGCGTTTCCACGTC
>ERZ772986.568-NODE-568-length-22688-cov-6.688640_pt1 | contig 22688 bp, 19 predicted proteins | sample MGYA00511898_ERZ772986 | MGnify/ENA primary metagenome ERZ772986 (study PRJEB29015, sample SAMEA2737934) | human oral metagenome | biome: human oral; feature: human-associated habitat; material: dental | place: China | collected 2148 ... | reverse complement strand
GATAGCCCTCGACGCCGTAGATGATTTTCGGATTGTTCTCCCGGTCATCGGAGACCGTGTGCCAGGCCTCCGGGAAGGCCTGCAAATTGCCGTGGTCGGTGATGGCGACTGCCTCCATGCCCCAGCGCTTCACCTGCTTGATGATGTCCTTCGCACTGCTCACGGCATCGAGATCGCTCATTTTCGTGTGGCAGTGCAGCTCCACCCGCTTCTCTCTCGCGTGATCCTCCCGCTTTGATTCCTCAAAGGGCTCGGTCTTCTTCAGTCCGCGCACAGCGCCGAGAATCAGCTCGCCGTCCCGGCTGTCAATCGTCGTTGCACCGCGGAGTTTGAAAAAAGCGCCGACCTTTAACGCTGCCTTCAGGCGGTCCAGCTCCTCGCCTTCACCGCGCACAAAGAGTTTTGCGGTGATCGAGTCCGTATAGTCCGTGACGGAAAAGACAAAGAGCGTGCTGCCGCTCTTTTCGATAAAATGCGTGTCCAGTTCAAAAATCTTGCCGCGCAGCGTGACTTCTCCGCCGACTTCCGTGATTTCCGAAATCGGCGTGCACTCGTCGTCGAAATCCCTGCCGTAGAGCACATCGGGATTGTCCGAGCGGCGTGAGGACCGCGAATACTCGCGCCGTTCGCCGCGAAACTTGTCGCCGGAAAACCGTTTTTTGTTCTCGCCTTCCTTCTTCTCCGCCGGATTCTTTTTCGGCGCGGCGGTTTTTTCGCTTGCCGGCTGCTTGGCAGGCGGCGTGCTGTCCGGCTCTCCGGGCAGTGTCTCCGCTGCGCCTTCCGCCGGGAGGAAGAAGCCCTCCTCTTCCTCTTCTTTATGCCGCACCGCAAGCGTCTCCGCCGGCACTTCGGCGAGCTGTTTTTTTTCAAACGGCACAAAGTTCGGCCGGAACTCCATTTTGAGACCGCAGCGCCCCTCAAAAACCTCTTCTTCCAGATAGCGACGCAAATCCTGCATCACCGAGCGATTTAAGGACATATCTTCCACATCGCAGAGCAGCACATTCGGCGAAGGAAACCGCACCTTGCCGCGCTCCAGAATCCGTGCGGCGAGAAGCGAACGCCCCCTGAGTTCTTCCAGGAGACTGTCTTGATAGGCCCGGAACAGCTGCTCCGCGGTGAACTCGCCGCCGAGCTGAAAGCGCTCTCGCACTTCGACTTGAATGTTTCGCTTCCCGAAGAGCTGCTCTCGCATCTCCTCCGCGAGCGCCCGAAACGCGGCGCGCTCGGCAAAGCTGCGCGAGACCACATAGACAGTCAGGCGGGACATATCGTCCGAGACCACAACCCGCTCCACAAGCAAGCAGGCGACAAGCGCCTGTTCTGCCGCTGTCGCCTGAAAATGCGGAAATACTTCGGAAAATGCTTTCATCGCCGTTCCGCCCTGATGCGCTGCAATTCGGCCTCCAGGGCCGGGAGCAGTTCCGCCTCGGGCATGGTCCGTATCACCTCGCCCTTCCGGATCAGAACCCCCGCGCCCTTGCCGCCTGCCACGCCGAAATCGGCCTCCCGCGCCTCGCCGGGGCCGTTCACGACGCAGCCCATGACCGCGACGCGGACGTCCAGATCGCTGTAGCGCTCCACGAGACTCTCGACCCGGTTCGCAAGGCCGATTAAATCGATTTCCGTGCGGCCGCAAGTCGGGCAGGACACCACTTCGACGCCGCCCTTCCGAAGCCCGAGACTCTTTAAAATTTCGCGCGCCGCCTTGATTTCCTCAAGCGGATCCCCAGTCAGCGAGACACGTATCGTGTCGCCGATGCCCTCGTAGAGAATCACACCGAGTCCGACCGCGGACTTCACGGTGCCGCGGAGCAGAGTCCCCGCCTCGGTGATGCCGATGTGCAGGGGATAATCGGTCTCGGCCGCAAGCAACTCATGCGCCCGGATGCACATCAACACGTCCGAAGACTTGATGCTGATGACCAGATTCTCATAGCCGAATTCCTCGATGCGGCGCACCTTTTCGAGCGCGGACTCCACAATGCCCTCGGCAGTCACACCGCCGTATTTTTGCAGCAAATCTTTTTCGAGCGAACCCGAGTTCACGCCGACCCGGATCGGAATGTTCCGCTCTTTCGCGGCGTTCACAACTTCCCGCAGCTTCCAATCCTCGCCGATGTTGCCGGGGTTAATGCGTATCTTATCGGCCCCGTGTTCCATGGCCGCAAGTGCCAGACGATAATCAAAGTGAATGTCCGCGACCAGCGGGATTTTGATCTGCCGCCGAATATCTCCGATGGCTTCCGCCGCTGCCACGGTCGGCACGGCGACCCGCACGATCTCACAGCCTGTCGCCGTGAGCGCGCGAATCTGCGCGACTGTCGCTTCGACATCCTCCGTCTTTGTATTGCACATCGACTGGATGCGAATCGGGTTCTCGCCACCGATTGCGACGTCGCCGATTCGCACCACCCTTGTCTTATGACGTTCTCTCATCTCTTCTCCTTAGAAGCCCGTGTGCTGCACAATGCGCATAATGTCATTCCAGAGCACATAGAGCATAAGTCCCATCAGCAGGACAAAGCCTGTCAGGTGGACTGTCGCCTCGATTTTCCGGTTCAGGGGACGCCGTATCACGGCTTCGACCGCCGTGAGCAGCGCTCTGCCGCCGTCCAGCGCGGGGAGCGGCAAGAGGTTCATGACCCCAAGGTTTGCGCTGAGTAAAAGGCCGAACGAAAACAGCGAGAGCAACATGACGCGAAGCCCGTAGGGGCGCGCCGCGTCCATATTCTCGCTGATGGCCTGGACAATGCCGACCGGCCCGGTCAGATTTTTCGGAGAGACCGCTCCCTTGACGAGCATGCGCACAGACTGAATCGCCATGCGGATGTTGAGCCCCACTTCTCCGGCCGCATAGTAGACGAGCTCCGCCGGATTTTTGACCGGCATGCTTCCCGCCGACACGATGCCCGTATAGTAGCCGTCCTGCTCCTTTAAGTATTTCGGCGTCACCGTGACCGTGCGCTTTTCACCCGCCGGCGTCTCATAGCGGAAGGTAATCGGCTCGCCTGCGTGGAACCGGAGTGCCATCGAGACATCGCGGAAAAAGACAGCCTTGCTGCCGTTGACTGCGAGAATGCGATCCCCGGCTTTCAGACCTGCTTCCTCCGCCGGCATGCCGGGCATGAGCTGTCCGATATAAGGCTTGTCGACACCCGTCTGCATGACCAGGACAAGTCCGAGCAGAAACGCGAGCAGGAAATTAAAGCAAGCGCCTGCAATCAGAATGAAAAAACGCTGCCAGGGCGCATGTGCCGTAAAGTCCCCCGGCCTCGGCTCTCTCTTGCTTTCATCTTCTCCCTGCATCGCGCAAAAACCGCCGAACGGCACGGCGCGAATCGCATATTCGGTATCGCCGCGCTTCTTTGCGATAATCTTTGGCCCCATGCCGAGCGAGAAACTGTCCACGCCGACGCCGAAGAGGCGCGCCGCGAGAAAATGCCCGAGCTCATGAAAGAAGATGATAAACCCAAAGAGTAAAACGGCCAGAATGATATTGACAAGCTGATGCACAAACTCTCCTCTCTATCCGATCTATCGTTATGCGAGGTGATAACGCGCCTTGAGCCACGCCTCCGTGGACTTCTGAAGCGCAAGAATATCCGAGACGGCCGGCGACCCGAGCAGCCCGACCTTCTCGTGCTGTTCCATCGCGTCTTCTATGCAGGACGCAATTTGCAGATAGCTGATTTTCTCATCGAGAAAAGCGCGGACGGCGACTTCATTTGCCGCGTTGAAGACGGTCGGCAGACTGCCGCCCAGTCGACCTGCGTGATAGGCGAGCTTTAAACCCGGGAATGCCTTGAAGTCCGGCGCCGAGAAATCCAACTTGCCGAGCGCTGCGAGGTCCAGACGCTTGCTGCCGGCGAGTTTTTTGCGCTTCGGATAATAGAGCGCATACTGAATCGGGAGTTTCATGTCCGGGGTGCCGAGCTCCGCCATGACCGCGCCGTCCATAAATTCGACCGCGGAATGCAGAATGCTCTGCGGCTGCACGAGCACCTCGATTTCATCAACCTCGACATCGAAGAGCCAGCGCGCCTCAATGAGCTCAAGTCCCTTGTTCACCATGGTCGAGGAGTCAATGGTCACCTTATGCCCCATGTTCCAGGTCGGATGCCGGAGGGCGTCCTGCAAGGTCACCTTCTCGAGCTGCTTTCTCGTGTAGCCGCGGAACGGGCCTCCGGAAGCGGTCAGCAGAATTTTCCGGATCCGGTTCTTCTTGTTGCCGCGGAGACATTGAAAGATGGCCGAGTGCTCCGAATCGACCGGCAGTATCTTGACGCCCTCGCGCGCGGCGAGCGGCATGATGATGTGCCCCGCACAGACCAGCGTTTCCTTGTTTGCGAGCGCAATGTTCTTGCCCTCGCGAATTGCCGCAACGGTCGGCTCAATGCCGATCATGCCGACAATCCCTGTGACCAGCGTCTTTGCCTTGGCCTCGGTCGCAACTTCGATTAGGCCCTCCTGCCCGGCGTAGACCTTGGTTCCGGTGTCCGCGACCTTGATTTTCAGCTCTGCCGCCTTCGCTTCATCGTAGACGCAGACCGTGCGCGGGTGAAATTCCCGGATCTGCTCCTCGAGCAGCGCAATGTTTCCGCGCGCCGCAAGCGCCTCAATGCGGATGTCGCCGTTGGCGCGCGCCACCTCGAGGGTCTGTGTGCCGATGGAACCCGTGGAACCGAGAACGGAAATATGTCTCATATCTTGCCTCCTCAATGACGGACAAAGTAACTGTAGAGAAACAGCGCAAAGAAGATTGCCGGTGCGGTGAAGAGCAGGCTGTCAAACCGGTCCAGAATGCCCCCGTGTCCGGGAATCAGATCGCCGTAGTCCTTGACCTCGTGGTCGCGCTTAATCGCCGAAGCCGCGAGATCGCCGATCTGCGAAATCACCGCGCTGAAGGCGCAGGCAAACAGGCAAGCAAAGCCCGGGTTCCCGAGTTCCGCGAGCTCCGCGCGGAGGAAAAAGCCGAAGGCAAGGCCGAGGAGCGCTACCCCCGCGACGCCGCCGATTGCGCCCTCGACCGTCTTTTTAGGACTGAGGACCGGCGCGAAGTGATGGGAACCTGCCAGCATGCCGACCACATAGGCACAGGTGTCGCAGCCCCAGCTCGAGATGAAGATGAGCCAGACCAGATAAGCGCCGTGCGGCATGCTGCGCACGCGGTACACATAGGAGAACATCACGGTTGTATAGAGCACGCCCATGAGCCCGACCGCAATCTGCTCGGTGCGATAGCGCGGGTAGCTCAGCACAAAGAGCGCCATCAGCGCCATCAGCGTGCCGATCATGAGCGGCATGCCGTAGTCATAGTGCCGTGCGAGCAACAAGAGGTAATACGCAATACTCGAGAGATAGCCGACGATACCGAGCGGCTCTCGCTCCGTCCTGACGACACGATACAATTCGTACTGCCCGATCAGCGAGATTGCCATCATGCTGCAATAAAGCACCATACCGCCGCGCCGCAGCACAAGAAACGCGAGCAGCACCAGTACAATGCCGCTCAAGAGACGCAGGTGGAATTTCCGGCTGCCAAGGATGTTCAACAGGCGGGACATGGGCATACTCCTCCTTTTGTCTTAGCGGATGCGGCCGCCGAAGCGACGCTCTCTTTGGTTGTAGGCGAGAATCGCATCTTCCAGTGCTTCCATCGTGAAATCCGGCCAGTAGAGCGGCGTCACATAGAGTTCGCTGTAGGCGAGCTGCCAGAGCAGGAAATTCGAGAGACGAAGTTCACCGCTCGTGCGAATCAGGAGATCCGGATCCGGGATGCCCGCCGTATCGAGGCTGTTTGAAATTTCCTCTTCCGTGAGACTCGTGTCCCCGCTCTCCCGTTTTTCGTCCAGAAGGCGCAGAAACGCACGGCGCAACTCATCCCGGCCGCCGTAATTGATGGCAATCACGAAGGTCATGCCGGTATTCTCCTTGGTCTCCTCGACCAGGCGGTCAATCGCTGCCACAATGTCCGGCGCAAAACGCGACTTATCGCCTATCATCTTGCAGCGACAGCCCTCTTCCTTTGCGACCTTCAGGAGCTTTTTTAAATACAGGCGGAAGAGATGCATGAGCGCACCGACCTCTTCTTCCGAGCGCTTCCAGTTCTCCGTCGAGAAACCGTAGACCGTGAGATACTTGACGCCGAGCGCCGCACAGTCGCGCACGGTCTGTTCCACCGCCTCACAGCCCGCCTTATGGCCCATGGCGCGCGGCAGGGAGCGCTCCGCCGCCCATCTGCCGTTTCCGTCCAATATGATTGCAATGTGTTCGGGAATCACCTTCCCCGCAAGTCGCTCTGTCATCCTGCCTCCTCATGTTCAAAAAAGGCGGTCCTGCTCGGACCGCCACTCTGCCAAACTTTAACGGTGTGTCAGACTGTCATGAGCTCCTTGTCCTTGACCTCGACCGCCTTATCAATGCGTTCCACCGCCTTATCCGTCAGCTTCTGCAGCTTCTCGTTTGCGTCAGAGAGATCATCCTCGGTGATCTCGTTTGCCTTCTCCATTTTCTTGAAGACATCTGCGCCGTCGCGGCGGATGTTGCGGACGGCAACCTTTGCCGCCTCTCCTTTTTTCCGGATTTCCTTGGTCAGCGCCTTTCTGCGCTCCTCGGTGAGTTCCGGGAACAAGAGGCGAATCACCGAGCCGTCGTTCGTCGGGTTGATGCCGAGGTCCGAAGTAAGGATTGCCTTTTCAATCTCTTTCAAGAGACTCTTGTCCCAGGGCTGAATCAGAATCATTCTTGCCTCCGGCACCGAGACATTGCCGACCTGCTGTAGCGGGGTCTGCGTGCCGTAGTAATCGACTGTAATGCGGTCCAGAACATGCGGGTTGGCTCTGCCGGCGCGAATTGCCGAGAACTCTTCCTGCATGAACGAGATCGTCTTGTTCATTCTGTCTTCCAACTCTTTGAGTGTATCCTTTAAGTCTGCCATCTCATCCTCCAGGGTATCTGATTTATACCGTCACCGTTGTGCCGTGAATCACGCCGCGGAGCGCATCCGCGATTGCGTTGTCGCCGTGCAAGTCAAAGATTGCGAGCGGAATCTTATTTTCCATGCAGAGCACGCTCGCCGTCAGGTCAATGACCCCGAGCTTTTTGTCGATCATCTCCTGCATGGTCAGGGTGTCGTAGCGCTTTGCATTCGGGTCGAGCTTCGGATCCGCCGTGTAGACGCCGTCAATCGACTTCGCGAGCAAAATCTCATCGACGCCGAGCTCCGTGGCCCGGAGCGCAATCCCGGTGTCGGTCGAGAAGTACGGATGTCCCGTGCCGCCCGCAAAGAAAAGCACTCTGCCCGCCGCAAAGAGCGCATTCGCCTTGTCGACCGAAAAGAGCTCGGTCATCGCGCCGCAGAGGAAGGGACTGAATATCTCCGTCTCCATGCCCTCGCCGCGGAAGATCTCCGAGACATAGATGCAGTTCATGACAGTCGCGAGCATCCCGATCTGGTCGGCCTTCACGCGGGCAATCTCCGTCCCGGTTCTGCCTCTCCAGTAGTTGCCGCCGCCGATGACAATGCCAACCTCGACGCCCGCATCGACCGAGCGCTTCACCTGCCGCGCAATGTCCCGGACCACCGCCTCGTCATAGCCCTTGCCGTTCGCATTCGCAAGCGCTTCGCCGGAGAGTTTCAGCATTACTCTTCTCTTTTTCATGCCTGTTCCGCCTTTTCTCTGTGCATTTTTATCTGCAAATATCATAGCACGCGGGGCGCGGCTTCTCAAGCTTGCTTTCCCGTATACAGACGGTAATAGCGCCCCTGCTTCAAAAGCAACTCCTCGTGATTGCCGCGCTCGATGATGCGCCCCTGCTCCATAACCATGATGCAGTCCGCATTTTTAATCGTGCTTAAGCGGTGCGCAATCACAAAGGTGGTGCGCCCCTTCATCAAAGAATCCATACCGCGCTGCACCAGCTGCTCGGTCCGGCTGTCAATCGAAGAAGTCGCTTCATCGAGGATTAACGCCGGCGGATCCATGACCGCGGCCCGCGCGATTGCAAGGAGCTGCCGCTGTCCCTGCGAGAGGTTTGCACCGTTGCCGCGGAGCATGGTCTGATAACCGTCCGGCAGGCGATTGATGAAGCCGTCCGCATTCGCGAGCTTCGCTGCTTCGATGCACTCTTCATCCGTCGCATCGAGCCGTCCGAAGCGGATGTTCTCCATTACCGTGCCGGTAAAGAGGTTGGTGTCCTGCAGTACGATGCCGAGCGAGGCGCGGAGATCCGCTTTTCTGATTTTTGAGATATTGATGCCGTCGTAGCGAATTTTACCCTCCTGAATCTCGTAGAAGCGGTTGATGAGATTCGTGATGGTCGTCTTGCCGGCGCCGGTGGATCCCACAAAAGCAATCTTCTGTCCGGGTTCCGCAAAGAGGCTGATGTCGTGGAGCACGGTCTTCTCCGGCACATAGCCGAAGTCGACATGTTCGAGTTCCACGCGTCCCTTTAATTCAATCAACTCCACGCTGTTATCCGTTTTGTGCACATGCCGCCACGCCCAGAGACCGGTGCGCTGCTTGGTCTCGGTGAGCGAACCGTCCGCATTTCTGCTCACGCGGACCAGGGTCACATAGCCCTCGTCAATCTCGGACGGGGTATCGAGCAGCTGATAGATACGGTCGGCACCTGCCGCTGCCATCGCGACCGAATTCAGCTGGGTCGCAATCTGCGTGATGGGGCGCGTAAAGTTCTGGTTTAAGGTCATGAAAGCAACGAGCGTACCGATGCTGAGCCCGAAGTTTCCGTTCAGCGCAAAGATTGCGCCGACAATCGCAATCAGCACATACTGCAGTCTGCCGAGCTGCGCCGCAACCGGCAGCAGGACGTTTGCAATGCCGTTCGCCTTTGCGCTCGCATCCCGAAGTTTTTGGTTTTGCACTTCAAAGTCCGCAATGCTCTGCGTTTCATGGGAGAAAACCTTGATGACCTTCTGCCCCTCCATCATCTCCTCAATATAACCGTTCAGGCCGCCGAGCTCCTTCTGCTGAATGCCGAAATATTTGCCGGAGATATTCGCAACCTTGCCTGAAATAAAAAGCATCAGCGCCGTCAAAACAAGCGCAACCAGCGTGAGCGGAACATGCAGGAGGAACATGCTCGCGAGCACCGTGATAACGGAAAGAATCATACTGGCGAGCTGCGGGAACACATCGACAATCAGCTGGCGCAGGGTGTCCGTGTCGTTCGTATAGACCGACATGATGTCGCCGTGCGCATGCGTATCAAAATACGATATGGGCAGCGACTCCATGTGCGCAAACAGACGCTTCCGGATTTTGAGGAGCGTCCCCTGCCCCACATAGACCATGAGGATTGAGTAAATATAGGTTGCGACCACGGAAATCAGATAAATCAGTGTGATGTGCTGCAGCGCTGCGAGCAGCGGTGAAAAGTCGCGCTGCTCGGAATGCAGCAACGGGGTGATATAGTTGTCGAGCAGCTTCTGAATAAACAGCATGCCGTAGGCATCCGCAAAAGCCGCAGCAATGACGCAGATCAGCACAATCAGCATCTGTAGCCCATAGTCCTTCAGAATACCGGACGTCAGGCGCCGCATACTCCGCGAGGTGATGTTACCCAGATTTGCCTTTTTCCTTGTGTTTGCCATCGCGTCACGCCTCCTCTCTCTCGTCAAAGTCGCCGCCGCCCTCTGTCTGCGCGGCAACCACAGAGGCGTAAATTTCGTTGTTCTTTAGTAATTCTTCGTGGGTGCCGAAACCGCTCACGCGTCCCTCCTCGAGCACCAGAATGCGGTCCGCATCCTTTACGCCCGAAATGCGCTGGGAGATGATGAACTTCGTCGTATTCGGAATTTTCTCCCGGAATGCCTTGCGTATGGAAGCATCCGTCGCCGTATCGACCGCACTGGTCGAGTCGTCGAGAATCAGAATTTTCGGCTTCTTTAAGAGCGCTCTCGCAATGCAGAGACGCTGCTTCTGTCCACCGGACACATTGCTGCCGCCCTGTTCGATCCAGGTGTGATAGCCGTCCGGAAAACTCCGCACGAACTCGTCGGCACAGGCAAGGCGGCAAGCCTCCTCACAGTCCGCATCGCTCGCATCGGGATTTCCCCAGCGAAGGTTATCGTAAATGGTTCCGGAAAACAGTGTGTTCTTCTGGAGCACCATACCGACTGCGTCCCGGAGCACCTTTAAGTCATAGGTCTTTACGTTCTTGCCGCCGACCAGAACCTCGCCCTCGGTCGCGTCATAGAGGCGCGGAATCAGGCTGACCAGAGAGGTCTTCGAGGAACCGGTGCCGCCGATGATGCCGATGGTCTCACCGGAACGCACCGAAAGCGTGACATCGCTCAGCACAAAGCGCTGATTCTCTTCCTCGCGGAAATCCGGATCCTGCCGCATTGCCTCCTCCCGGCTCAGTTTGCCGCTCTCCACGGCAGCAATGCGCGCCTGCTTTTCCTTCTGTTTCCTGACTTCCTTCGGATTATCCCAGTCGACCGGCTCCTCGCGCTTTCCGTAGGAAAACGAAACCTTCGAGAAGACCACCGAGCCGTCCTCCACTTCCGTAACCGGCTGCTCGGGCGTCTGAATCTTCGGAATTTCCGAGAGCACTTCCTCAATGCGCCGTCCGCTCGCGACCGACATTGTGATCATGACGAAGACCATCGCCAGCATCATGAGCGACATCAGAATGCTGATCATATAGGTGAAGAAGGAAGTCAGCTGTCCCATGGTGAGCGAGCCCGCGACGACCTCATGCGCGCCGAACCAGGAAATACCGATCATACAGCCGTAGACCGCGAGGTAGAGCGCCGGGAAAATAAAGCAGACCAGCCCCTCGGCCTTCACAAAGAGCTTATAGATATTCTCGGCGGAAATTTTGAATTTTCCGATTTCATACGCTTCGCGCACAAAACTCTTGACCACGCGAATACCGGTCACATTCTCCTGTACGCTCGCATTCAGCGCATCGTATTTCGAAAAGACACGCGTAAACGCCTTATCCGCAAATTTGATGACCAAGACCAGTACAAGGAGAAGGAAGCCGAGCGCTACCAGAAAAATCATCGAAAGTTTCCGGCTGATGCTGAAGGTGAGCGCAAGCGTGAAAATCAGCGTGGCAGGCGCCCGCATGCAGGTCCTGAGTATCATCTGGTAAGAGTTCTGGACATTCGAGACATCCGTCGTGAGACGGGTCACGAGGCCCGCAGTCGAGTACTTGTCGAGATTGCCGAACGAAAAGCGCTGAACACTTTTGTAAATTCCGCTGCGAAGACTTGCTGCCAGTCCTGCCGCCGCATCCGCCGCGAAGTAGCCGCCGATCGAGCCGAAAATCAGACCGAAAATCGCAAGTCCCACCATCATGCCGCCGCTCTGAAGAATCACGGAAAAATTCTGTCCCTGGATACCGTTGTCAATGAGATTTGCCATGACGAGCGGGACCAGATTTTCAACGACGACTTCCATGACCATGCCGAAAACGGCAAGCAGGGAAATCCAGCGGTATTTTTTCCCGAGATATGCGCTGAACATTTTAATCATATGTTTCCTCCGCAAGTGAAAGTGCAAGTTCCGCCATCGCCGAAAAACCGGCTTCTCGCTCCTCCGCCGAAAGCGACTCACCGGTCAAGAGGTGATCGCTCACCGTGAGAACGGAAAGTGCCTTTGCCCCGAGCGAGGCGGCTGTCGCATAGAGCGCCGCGGTCTCCATTTCGACCGCGAGCACCCCCATGTTCCGCCACTTTTCAATGGCGGCCTCGCTCTCCGCGGGGCCGTAAAACATGTCGCTGGTCAGTACCGCGCCGACCGAAACCGGTCTCTTCAACGCCGCCGCGCGCGTTGCCGCGCGGGAGAGCAGTGAAAAATCGGCGAGCGGCGCAAAGGTTCCCGGGAGTTCAAAGAGCGCCGGGAAGTTCGAATTGGTCGAAGCACCCGCCGCGAGCACCAGATCGCGCACCGCAAGTGTCTCCTGTATAGCGCCCGCCGTACCGATTCGAAGCAGTTGTTTTGCACCGTAAAAGTGAATCAGTTCGTAGGCGTAAATTCCCATCGAGGGGCAGCCCATGCCGGTTCCCATGACCGAGACCCGCTTTCCGCGGTACAGCCCCGTAAAACCGAGCATATTTCGCACTTCGTTAAAGCAGTGCACCTCTTCCAGAAAGGTTTCCGCAATTCGCTTGGCGCGGAGCGGGTCACCCGGCAACAGAACCGTCTCTGCAACTTCCCCCGGCAAAGCCGCAATGTGCGGCGTCGGCACAGAGGCCTTTGCTTTTCTCTCCTCCTGCATCTCTCCTCCTCTCCGAAGCACTTCGTAATTCCGTATCCTGTTCGCGGAAACACGGACAAAGTCCGTAGTTCGAAAAGAAGCGCTGAACCACTCAGCGCTTCTCCCCAGCCATTTAAGCTTCGCCCTCGGCGCGCTTCAGCTCCTCCAGATCTCTGTGTCCGTCGCGGTGCATCGAGAACTTCTCCATCGGATAGTTTTTCAGGTTGTCGAGCACCTTTCTGCCATCCGCGCGCTTTAAGAGCGTCTCGCGGGACCGCTTAATCTCAATTTCTGTCTTGTGTTTCGACGGTCCGCCGACACAGCCGCCCGGGCAGGCCATGCCTTCGATAAAGTCTTCCGCGACTCTGCCGAGTTTTAAGAGCTGGAGTGCCTTCTTGCACTCCGCACCGCCGGCGCAACGGAGCAGTTTAATTTCGGAGACATCCTCGCCGCGCTCGCTCATGCACTCGAGCACCGCATTTGCGACGCCGCCCGAGGTTGCAAAGCGCTTGCCGAAAATCGAAGCCTCCTGCCGCTCGGTTTCCTCCGGCTCCAGTTGAACATCCGCCGAGCGGAGGAAAGCGTTGAACTCACCGTAGGTCATGACATAGTCCGCATTGTCCGGAACCGACTTGTCCGCCGACTCGGACTTCTTCGCGACGCAGGGACCGATGAAGACTGTCACACAGCCCGGGTGCGTCGCTTTCAGATAGCGGGACACCGCACACATCGGGGAGACCGTCGTGGACATATTCTCCTCGTACTGCTGCGGGAAGTGTTTCTTTAAGAGGTTGATGAAGGCCGGGCAGCAGGATGTCGTCATCTTCTTGCCCTCTTTTCTCGCCTCCGACCACTCGAGCGCCTCATAGGCAGCCGTCATATCGCCGCCGAGACCGACCTCGACCATATCCGCAAAGCCGATTTTCTTCAGTGCATTGCGAATCGAACCCATGCCGATTTTTTCGCCGAACTGTCCCTCGGTCGCGGGCGCGCACATCGCAATGACCTCCTTGCCCGCCTTGATTTCCTGAATCACATTGACCAGATAGCTCTTTGCGCTGATTGCACCGAAGGGGCAGCTGTGGATGCAGCGGCCGCACTCAATACACTTCTGCTCGTCAATGACGCAGAAGCCGTACTCATCATAGGTAATCGCATCGACCGGGCAGGCCTTCTTGCAGGGACGAACGAGGTGCACGATTGCGCCGTACGGACAGTTCTGCGCGCACATGCCGCACTCCTTGCACTTCTTCGAATCGATGTGAGAGCGGAATTCTCCGATGGTCACTGCGCCGAAATGGCAGGACGACAGACAGGCCTTACCGAGACAGAGACGACAGTTGTCCGTGACGGTATAGCTCGAGAGCGGACACTCGTCGCAGGCCGGCTTGATGACCTGCACTTCATTCTTGGAATCCAGATTTTCCATCAGATTCTCGCCGCAGGCGAGTCTCGTCCGGTGGCGCACGATCTCTCTCTCTTTATAAATGCAACATCTTCCGATTGCCGGCTTCGGGCCCGGGATGATTTTGTAAACCAGCTCCTCTTTGTGCTCCTCATCCAGCTGATCGTTCCAGGCGAGACGGCAGGTCTCTTCCAGCACCAGATGCCTTGTTTGGATCAGTGCCTCGTCGTTGTTAATCATCGTTTTCCTCCTAGGATTACAGTCACATTATTTTACCATATTCACCGAAAAATGCCACGCGCCATCTTGTCCTTTTCGGCGTACCGTCCGCGCTGTACCGCCCGCTCCCGCAGAGCGCGCGGAGGAAAAACCGGAGCACTGCCTCCGCGAGACCGGCGAGCAGCACAATACTGAGTGTCCAGGCAAATATTTCGCCGGTCTCCAGATAAATTTTGGCGCGGTACAGCCCGTTCCCGAGCGAGAGCGCCGGCTGCCCGATCAGCTCCGCCGCAGCACCGGCCTTGAAACTCACGCCGACCGAGAGGCTCAGGGCGCTCTCGAGGAAAGGCGCGAGCACCGGCAGATACAGCGTCCGAAGCCTTGTGCCGCGCGACAGCCCGTAGAGCCTTGCGACTTCGAGAAGATCTCCCGGCACAGCGCCGAGGCCGCCGAGTGTGTTGAGATAAAAGACCGGCAGGGAGACAAAGAAACAAATAAACAGAGAGGCGTTGCGATTTCCGATCCAGAGTAAAAGCAGCACGACAAAGCTTGCGACCGGAACCGCCTTGATCACACTGACAAGGGGACCCAGAATCCATCTGAGTCCCCTTCTCGCCTGTGCCGCCGCCGCCAAAGCCGTGCCGAGCACCGCGCCGAGCAAAAAACCGCCGAGAATACGCAGCGAGGAGTTTCCGACTGCCTGCCAGTATGCGGGCTTCCCTGCCATATTCATGAGCGTCCGTATGGTCTCGACCGGTCCTACCAAAAGAAACTTGTTGCCGATCAGCCTTGCCGCCGCCTCCCAGAGCAGAAGCCAGAACAGCCATCTGAGCGGCTCTTTGCCGTCGCGCAGCAACACGTTTCGGATTGCGCCGATCAATCCGCTCACTCCGTCACGACGTAGAACGCGTCATCCGGCAGCTTGCCGCCGACTGCCTTCGGATCTGCGCTGTACAAAACCTGCAGATAGCCGGAGAGTGCCTGCTTCATCTCCGCGCCGTCCAGATTCGTGATGTTGCAGGCGGGGAGAGCCTTCTTCGCGATGCCCTCGTTTTCCAGAATCCCGAAGGCGACAACCGCCTTTGCCGCTGTCTCCGGATCCTGTACCGCCGTCGCCACGCTTCTCGCCTGCTCTTCCCGGAAGGCCTTGACAGCGTCCGGCTGTGCCTTTAGGACTTCCTGTCTCACCACCGTGACGCCTGTCACAAGGCGGGAGCCGTTGTTCAGCGCATCCCAGCTGTCGCTCAGCGAAAAGGCCGTCTTCAATTTGTCATTCTTTGCCTCCGCGACCGTCACAAAGGGCTGCGGGAGCACGGCAATCGCCGCGGGATCCGCCGCAAGCGCCGAAGCAATCTCGGTCGGCTCGGACTTAAACTCGAGCGTGCAGTCCGTGACGCCGTTCTCCTGCAACAAATAGCGGAGCACATACTCGGGCGTCGCGCCCTGTCCCGTCGTGAGCACCGTCTTGCCCGCGAGATCTTTCACGCTGTGAATGTTCTCGTCCCCGGTCACGCAGTAGAGGACGCCGAGCGTGTTGATGTTGAGTACCGCAATCTTTCCCTCGGTCTTATTGTAGAGCGCCGCTGCCATATTGGCCGGGAGCAGGGCGATGTCGAGATCGCCCGAGACAAGCTTCGCCGCAATCTCGTCGGGCTGCGCCGCAACCGTGAACTGATAGCTGCCCTCGCTCTTGCCATCCCGACTCTCCTGCATCAGCGCGGCAAGCCCCATCGCGGTCGGTCCCTTCAGGGCGCCGACCCGGAGCCCCGCCCCCGCCTCTGTCTTAGCCGCCGCAGCGCCTTCCGCCTCAGTGCCGCTTGTCGAAGTGCTCTCCGCCGCGGCAGCGGCTGTCGTAGCGCTCTCCGCCTTCTTTGCGCCGCAGCCCATCAGGCTCACACCGAGCAGCAGCGCTGTCGCTGCCGCGACTACCGATTTCTTCCAGTTTTTCATAGTCCCTCCTGAAACCTTTCGCGCTTTTTTGCGTCTTTCTAGATGAAAGAGATGATTTGTCTATCTTTCCGGTCGATTATACCATGCTATCTTCTTTTAGACCAGACAAATACAGACTGCCGCCGCAACACGCCGCATATCTTACGACACAAATGCCGATATGCTGTTTTTTGCAAGAAAATCTTCCTTGTTTTTCTCGAGGCGCTACTCTAAGCTAAGACAAGGATCGGTTTTCGTTCCGCACGGCAAGCGGATACGGCGGCCGAAACGCACGCATGAGAGGAGGAATCATCATTTGGCAGAACCGATTATTTCCGTGCGCGATTTAAAAAAAATATACCGTGTCGGCGACAGCGAAGTACACGCGCTGGACGGCATCAGCTTCGACCTTGAGCCGGGGCGCTTTCTCGCGATTGTAGGCACCTCGGGTTCCGGAAAATCCACCTGTCTGAACCTGCTCGCCGGCCTCGAACCGCCGAGCAGCGGCAGCATTCACATACTCGGCGAGAAGCTCGAAAAGATGAATGAGCAGCAGCTGGTGCGCTTTCGGCGGAACCATGTCGGCTTTATTTTCCAGAGTTACGGCCTGATTCCCACGATGAATGCCGAGGAAAATGTGGCCCTCCCGCTCTTGTTCCGCGGTGTCGGAAAGGAAGAAAGACAAAAGACGGCAAGAATGTACATGGAGCGCATCGGCATACTGGATCAGGCCCTGCACATGCCCGGTCAGATGTCGGGCGGCCAGCAGCAGCGTGTCGGCATAGCCCGCGCGCTCGCGAGCAAACCGGAACTCATCTTCGCCGACGAGCCGACCGGCAACCTCGACTCCCGCACGACGGAAGAAGTGCTTTCGCTGCTCCGGGACATCGTCCGGGAACAGCATGTGACCCTCGTCATGGTCACACACGATAACTCAATCGCAGCGCGCGCCGACCAGCAGATACGCATTGTCGACGGCAAGATTGTAGAACGGAAAGGATTTACTCATGCAGACTAAACTTCAAAAAACATCTCTCCTGCTCCGCGTCCTGGCGCTGGAGGTAACGCTCTCGCTGTTACTCTTTTTCCTGTTGCCGCCTCACACGGCACAGGCCTCCTATGTCAACACCAATCTCAACACCTTTGTGCACGACGCCAACGAACTGCAGGTCGGTTATCCCGGTCAGGACATGAATTTGAGTTTCCGCGTCGGCTATAACAATACAAACGGCATGAAGAACCCGAAGACCGCCGAGATTCAGAATGTCATTGTCCGCCTCTCGAACGATCAGAACTACTTGAAACAGGACAAGGATCCGGATCAGAACACGACCGATCAGAAGAATCCCTACGACAAGGAAGATGAGAGCGATCTCTACAACGCTTGGAGGGCCGGGCAGAAATCCGGCATTGACAAGGCCTACGGCGGCAACTCGGCCTTCACCGTAGACGGCGGCAACTACCCCTTTGAAATCAACGCAACGACCTTCACCGAGGAGAATCGCTTCGCCTCGCTGAAAGCCGGCGAGTATAAGACCGTAACCCTGCACGTCACTGTCCGCGCCGATGCCAAGGAGGGCTACTACGGCGTTCCGGTCGCTTTCTATTATGCGCTTCCCGGCAGCAATACCGCGGATTTCCGCGGCCCCATGCAGGTGGAGTTCATCAACGTGTACATCAAGGCGGCGGGCGAGGTCGCAAATCCCTCGACCGCAACCGGTGACAAGACCTTTGTGCTCGGCGAGGGCCAGGAAACCCCGGTCGGCACCGCGCCCGGCATCATCAATTACAGTTTAAAGTTCCGAAACCAGCGCAAGGTCCCGGTATACCGCGTGCAGGTTCACATGAATACGGCGCTTGCGGACGGCGCTTCGTTGCAGGCGACCGCACAGAACAAGTCGCAGGCCTCCACGGGCTTCCCGTTTAATCTGAATGACGCAAACTACGACCGCAACTTTGAGTCCGCACAGCCGGATGAGGTGCTGAGTGCCGACTACTCGATGGCCATTATGCAGAATGCGGCAAACGGGTACTATCCGCTCAGCTACACCGTGAGCTATAAGCTCACCCCGGATGCGACCGTCTCTTATCAGGAGACCTATGTGAACTATGTGCGCATCAACAACCCTTCCATGGTCGAACAGCCGCCGGCAGCGGACAACAAGCAGGGCGATTTTAACCCAAACGACCGCCAGAAAGCCCGCATCATCCTGGACGGCTATCGCACGGAACCCGAAAAAGTCTTTGCCGGTCAGCCCTTCACACTGGTTCTCAGCGTGAAGAATGCTTCCGGCGATATTCCGGCAAGCAATATTTTGCTCTCCGCCGAGTCCGAAAAAGTGGACAATTCCTCTGTCTTTTCGACCGAGGCGGGCTCCAATTCCTTTGTGATTAACAGCCTGAAAGCAGGGGAAGCAAAGGAACTCAGACTGAATCTCGAGGCATCCGCGGGCGTGGATCCGCGTTCCTATACCATCACGCTGAACGAAAAGTTTGACTCCCCCGCGTTTAAGAACGCCGAGGACAAGCTGACCCTCGATATCCCGGTCTTCCAGGTGGCCCGCTACTCCATTTCCACGCCGGAGCTCTCACCCGACAGCATAGAAATCGGCAAAGAGAGCAATGTGATGTTCAACCTGAACAATACCGGTCGCGTGATGCTCTACAATGTACAGGTGAACTTTGAGGGCGATGCGATAAAAAAGGCAAGCGCCTACCTCGGCAATATCAAGTCCGGCGACAGCGGCAGCGTCGATGCGATGCTGAGCGGCGCCGCGGCGAGCAGCGAGGAAGACAATATTACGATGACCATTCAGTATGAGGATGTAAACGGCAATGTGACCAAGGAGGAACAGAAACTCACGCTTGCCGTCACCGAGCCTGCCCCCGATATCCCGGCTACCGATACCGACACGGAAAAGAAACCGGTCAAAAAGCCGTCTCCGCTCCCGCTGCTTCTGATTCCGGTCGCCGCAATCGCTGCGGGCGTCGGCGTCCGCAAATTCCGCAAGAAGAAGGCTGACGGAGGCGATGCGGCATGAAATTCGGAGATCTTCTCTCGCTCGCCCTCCGGAATCTTTTCCGGCGAAAGACAAGAACGGTTTTGACCGTGCTCGGCGTCATCATCGGCACCTCCTCGATTCTCGTGATGATGAGCCTCGGCCTCGGTATGAGCCGCCAGACGAGACAGCTCTATGAGTCCGCGGGCTCGATGAAGACGATTACCGTCTACTCCTTTAACCAGAAAGGCAACGAGACCGAGATTACCGATGACACCATCAAGCAGCTGAAGCAGCTCACACACGTGGAAGATGTGAGCCCGCAGCTGGACGCATCCGTGACAGCGAAATGCGGCCCCTATGAGGGCTACTTGTCCCTGACCGGCGTCTCCCAGCATTTCTTGAAGGAACTGCCCTTAAAATCCGGATCGCTGCCGCCCGCAAACACGGATACCCTGAGCCTGCTCTACGGCAACCACTTTCAGGATAACTTTTACAAAGTCTCCAAAAACAGCTCGGCAAACTTCGGCGGCGGCAACGGCGGCGATGTGCACATTGACCCGCTGAAGGACACCATCTTTTACATCTTTCCCGAGGGCTATAAACCCGCGCCGAAGAATAACAGCAGCGACAGCGGCACTTCCGGCGGCGCTTCCGCCGCGGCCGCGCCGGCCTCGGTCGCAACCGAGACCTCCGATAAGCCCCAGAAGAAGTACATTCTGGACACGGCAGGCATTCTGGACGGCGGCAGCAGCGGCTATAACAGTTACAGCTATTCGATCTACTGCGACATTGACACGCTGAAAAACTTTCTGAAGCAGCGCTACCGGAAGTATCTGGTGCCGGAGCCGAAGCTCAACAAAAAAGGCAAGCCGGTCGACTACTATGTCTATTCACAGGCTTATGTCTTTGTGGACGACATGAACCACGTCTCCGAAGTACAGAAAAAAATCGCGGAGCTCGGCTATCAGGCGGACTCCAATATGGAGTGGCTCGAGCAGTCCAAGCAGTTCACTGGCATGGTCCAGGCCGTGCTCGGCGGCATCGGCGCGGTCTCGCTCCTCGTCGCGGCCATAGGCATTATCAACACGATGATGATGTCCATCTACGAGAGAACGCGGGAAATCGGCGTCATGAAGGTTCTCGGCTGCGAGATGACCAACATCCGCGACCTCTTCCTCGTCGAATCGGGTTTCATCGGCCTGATGGGCGGCATCATCGGCACAGTCCTGAGTCTCCTGCTTTCGCTGCTCATCAACTTTCTCGCGGCACAGGGCGGCAACGAGCAGCTCTCCGTCTTCTACCAGAATGCGGAAGGCGGATCCATCTCCTACATCCCACCCTGGCTTGCGCTCTTTGCGATTGTCTTTGCGATTTTCATCGGCGCGGCCGCCGGTTACCTCCCGGCAAAGCGCGCAATGCGCTTAAGTCCGCTCGCGGCGATGCGAAACGAATAAACGCAACTCCGCACAGCAAAAAACCGCTCCGGCTTACAGCCGGAGCGGTTTTGCGTTGTCACACTGCTCTTCAATCCAGGTGATGGCCTCTTCAAGTCCCTCCGCACTGTACGGAAAGTCCCGATACCGCTTCTCTTCTTCCGTGTCATGGTAGGAATACGGCCCCTCCCAGACATAGGCGCGGAGCGTGTGGGGCGCTCTCTTATCGACAGGCGTCCAGTGCACATTCTCGAGCGGCTCGATGCCGAGGCGGTAGTAAACCGACTGGTAACTGCCGTAATAGGCCTCACCGTACTCGTAGTGGTCCAGATGGTAAAAGAGACTGTGGTCAAGCTGCATACGCCCTCCTAAAAAACATGCTATACTCTAAAAAACAGAAAGGAGTGTTCCCTATGACAAATACCGATTCCGGCAGACAGGTTCTCCTCACGGTCGCCATGGGCAAACGCCTGCTCGGCGATGCCCTCGCGGCCGATCCCGCAATCCTCGAAGCCGCAAAGCACCACTGCCTCGTTGTAATTCTCGGCAGCACCAACGCACAGGTCGCTGCGGCGATTGCGGCGGCTCTCTCGCTTCCCTTCTCGCCGAAGGGCTTTCACCGCGGCCTGCAGCACGGCAATGAACAGGTCTCGAATCCCACACCCCCGCAGACGGCGGACTTCATCGTAAAAGAAGGTCAGCGCCTCGAGGGCAAGACCCTCTTTGATGTGGTAGATGCCCTCGGTCCGGACGACATCATCCTGAAAGGCGCCAATGCGATTCACCTCGAGAGCCGCACCGCCGGTATCCTGATTGCAAGCCCGGTCGGCGGCACCATCATCCCGATTACAAGTGTCGCAGTCGGACGTCGCACCCGCCTCATTCATCCGGTCGGCCTTGAGAAGCGCGTGGAGCGCCCCATCTCCGAACTGGCGCGCCTCGCAAACCGGAGCGGACAGAAGGGCCTCCGCCTTATGGAAAGCTGCGGCGACATTTACACCGAGCTCGACGCCGTCCGGGATCTCTTTTCCCTCCATGCAACTCTGCTCGCAGCCGGCGGCGTCCTCGGCGCGGAAGGCAGTGTGCTCCTTACGCTCGGCGGTAGCGAGGAGAATCTTTGCAAAGCGGAGACCTATTTCCGCTCCATTCAGGACGCGCCCTCGTTCTCGCTCTGAGTTCTCCGGAAAATTCCGGCTTCGGTGATAACAGCGTCCACCGGCTGATCGTGTGCTTCGCGCGGGATGTCGTCGGAGAGCAGGCGCTCCCGAATTAAGAGCGCGCGAAAGGCCTTTGTCTTCGGCAGATAGCGGTCGTAAAACCCGCCGCCGTAACCGAGGCGTTCGCCCGATCGGCTCGCACTCACGCAGGGGAGGAGGATCAAATCCAACTCTTCGGGCGCTAGTACCGGCGCCTCCGCCAAGGGTTCAAGGATACCCATGGTTCCCGGGCGCAGTTCCGCGAGACTTTGGATTACATGGGCGTGCATCACGCCCTTGCCCGCGCAACGCGGCACGGCAACCTGCTTGCCCGCGCGGAGCATTTCCTCAATCAAGCTAGCTGTCTGAATCTCCGCCTGCATGCCGACAAAGCAAAAAATCTTCTTTGCGTTTCGATATTCCGGCAGACCGAGAACAGCCGAAAAGATTTTTGCATCCGCCTCGCGGCAATAGTCCTGCGGCAGCGCATTCATCTTCTCGATGCAGCGCTTCCGCAGCTCTTTTTTTTCTGTCATGACAACACCTCCGCTCTTTCTTTCCAGTGTAACAAATTTCGCAGGACTTTTCCACGCGCGGGAATCCGCCGCTGCCTCTGCTTTCCTATTCATGATATTTCCCTACCAGGCAGGCTAAGCGGACAAAAAGAGTGGGATTCGAGTGTACGTATCCTTGCGCAGGCAGCGCAGCGCCACCGTTGGGTTCCGGACTGATTCTTCCCGTATTTCATACAAGGCCCGGCACAAGAAGGACAGATCGCATGCTGCATGGCTTTTTCCTCCAAACATACTGTTTCAAGGAAGATATATTTTTGTCCTATAACGCGATTTGTGATTTTGATGCAGCAGCGTAAAAAGCGCCCGCCCGATAACTGATATGTACCCTCTTTACTGGACACGAAAGTGTCACAGTAAGGAGGGTTTTATCATGCGCTATGATTATGAATTCAAGAAGATGTGTGTCGACCTGTATCGACAGGGGAAATGGCCAGAGACACCGGAGGGTTACAACGATCCGGGTAACTTTCACGCCATGATTCGTCGATGGGCTCGTGCCGAAAAGGCAAATGGCTCCCAGGTCCTAAAGCATGGAAAGCAGCATCCGTGGACGCCTGAAGAGAAACTGAAGCTAATCACAAAGGTTCTCGCCGGGAGGACGGCACAGTCCGTTGCGCTAGAGGCCGGCATTGGGAGCCGTCTGCTCTATGACTGGGTGCAAAAATATAAGATTTACGGGTACAATGGACTTGTAA